>Ga0164290_1002655_pt1 | contig 11283 bp, 9 predicted proteins | sample Micstemetagenome_FD_108782 | JGI IMG/M metagenome (GOLD analysis project Ga0164290, IMG submission 108782) | Contaminated culture microbial community from soil near Moab, Utah, USA - Microcoleus steenstrupii SON62 (Illumina Assembly) | ecosystem: Environmental > Terrestrial > Soil > Soil crust...
CCGGCATCGGCTTCCTCATCCATGGCGATCTTCTACAGTTGTCGTACTACAAATGTAGAAGGAACGGCGGCGGGCTGGCAAGTGCCTTTTGGCAGGGGCCCAGGATGCCGGGGCGGGTTTCAACGCGGTGGCGGCGGCGCGCCGCTGCGGTTCAATGTGCGCATGCCAACAGCCACTGCTCGCGCCATGAAACTGCTCGCCGCCTGCGCCCTCGCCGTACTGGGCGTCCTGCCCGTCCGGGCCCAGGAGGCGCCCGCCTACGACGCCGCCAAGGCCCAGGCCTGGGGCGCCAACGACAACGGCCTGCGGCCCTACACCCTGGTGCTGCTGAAGACCGGGCCCAAGCGCATGCCCAACGGGCCCGAGCGCGACGAGATGTTCAAGGGCCATTTCGCCAACATGCAGCGCCTGGCCAAGGAGGGCCTGCTCGTCTATGCCGGCCCGCTGGACGGCCAGAACGAGCTGCGCGGCATCTTCATCTTTGCCACCCAGGATCCCGAGGTCGCCCGCAAGGCCGTCGACACGGATCCCGTCATCATCAAGGGCGAGATGGTGGCGGATATCCACCGCCATTTCGGCTCGGCCGCGCTGATCGGCGTCAACGACCAGCACGCCCGGCTGATCAAGCCCAAGCCGCAGCCCTGATCAACGCTGCCTGTTGAGTACCTTGGCGACCGGATTCGGCCGCAGCCTGAACGCATCCGGCATGCCCGAGCCCAGCAGCGGCCGCAGATACAGGCGGAAGGCGTCGGTGACGTCGGTGCCGCTGTCGCTGATGAAATGGTCCTCCATCGTGCGCGTCTTGCCGGCGACCGCGGCCAGCGGCAGCAGCTCGTAGTCCACCGAGTAGTAGCCGATGCGCTTGATGGCCACCGAGCCGTCGCGGCCGCCATGGAAGGCGTACTGCACGGCCTTCTCGCCGACTTCGCGCGCCTCGCGCTGGTCGACGTCGGACACGCAGCCCAGGAAGCTGCGCTGCAGATAGCCGAAGGTGTCGCCGCGCACGCGCTTGATGCCGAGCCTGGCCTTGATCTCCTCGCACAGCAGGTCGGCCAGGGCCCCCGTGCCGCTGAGCTGGACGTTGCCATGGGCGTCGCGCTCCAGGTCGCCGGCCAGGCGCGACAGCATGGGCGTGCCCGAGGCGTCGTGGATGCCCTCGCTGACGGCGATGACGCAGCGGCCGTAGCGTTCGTGCGTCGCCTTCACATCGCGCAGGAAGCGTTCGTTGTCGAAGTCGCGCTCGGGCAGGTAGATCAGGTGGGGGCCGTCGTCGTCGAACTTCTTGCCCAGGGCCGCGCCGGCGGTCAGGAAGCCGGCGTGGCGGCCCATGACGACACCGACATAGACGCCCGGCAGGGCCGCGTTGTCGAGGTTGGCGCCGGCAAAGGCCTGGGCGACGAAGCGCGCGGCCGAGGCGTAGCCCGGCGTGTGGTCGTTGCCGACCAGGTCGTTGTCGATGGTCTTGGGAATGTGGATGCAGCGCAGCGCATAGCCGGCCGCAGCGGCCTCCTCGGACACGATGCGCACGGTGTCGGAGGAGTCGTTGCCGCCGATGTAGAAGAAGTGCGTGATGCCATGCGCCTTCAGCACCGTGAAGATCTCGTGGCAATAGGCCGCGTCGGGCTTGTCGCGCGTCGAGCCCAGGGCCGAGGCCGGCGTGCTGGCGACCAGCTCCAGGTTGTGGCTGGTCTCCTGCGTCAGGTCGACGAAGTCCTCGTTGACGATGCCGCGCACGCCATGACGGGCGCCATAGACCTTGCCGACCCCGGCCTGCCGCCGTGCCTCCAGCACGACGCCGACCAGGCTCTGGTTGATGACGGCGGTGGGGCCGCCGCCTTGGGCGACGAGGATCTTGGCGAGACTCATGGGCGCTCCTGGCTGTCGTCAATCGACGGCGCGGAGTTTAGGGGTCTCAGCGATTCATCCAGATCTCAAGTTGGTCGGCGGGCATGGGCTTGGCAAACAGCCAACCCTGGCCTTCGTGGCAGCCCAGGCCGATGAGGTACTGGCGCTGCTCCTCGGTCTCGATGCCTTCGGCAATGACGGTCAGCCCCAGGCCACGGCCGAGATTGATGACCATCTGCGCGATCGTCGAGCCGGCCGACGAGGCCTGCGCCTCCTGCACGAAGGCGCGGTCGATCTTGAGGCGGTCGACCTGCAGCTGGCGCAGCTGGCTCAGGGAGGAGAAGCCGGTGCCGAAGTCGTCGATGGCGACGCTGAAGCCGAGCTGCTTGATGTCAGCCAGCACGCGCAGCACGAGGTCGGCGTCTTCCATGGCCATCGACTCGGTGATCTCGAGCTCGAGGTTCTCACCGGCGACGCCGCAGTCCTCCAGGGCGCGGCCCAGCATGTCGATGAAGCCGGGATGGCGGAACTGGGCCATGGACACGTTGACGGCCATGCGGAAGCCGGCGTGTCCCTGAGCCTGCAGCTTCTTCAGCTGGGCGCAGGCGGTGCGCATGACGAACTCGCCGATGGGGATGATGAGGCCGCTCTGCTCGGCCAGCGGGATGAACTGGTCGGGCGGGATGAAGCGGCCGTCGAGCGCCTTCCAGCGCAGCAGGGCCTCGGCGCCGATGACGCGGCGACTGTCGAGGTCCACCTGGGGCTGGTAGACGACGAAGAGCTGGCTTTCCTCGAAGCCGGTGCGCAGACCCTTGAGCAGCTTGAAGCGCTCGCGCGCGTCGCTGCCCATGGCGGCCGAGAAATACTGAGATGAGCCGCGCTGCTGCTGCTTGGCGCGCTTGAGCGCGATCTGGGCATCGAGCAGCAGCTCGGAGCCGACGGCCTTGGACTCGCCCAGGCGCACGAGGCCGGTCGTGGCCGACAGCTGCAGGCGTTCGCCGGCCACCATGAAGGGCTCGGCAAAGACGGCGCTGACTGTCTCGGGGCAGACCTTGGCGTGCTCGCCGAGCACGCCGAAGGTATCGGCGCCGACGCGCGCCATGGCGGTGTTCAGGCCGAGCATCTCGCTCATGCGGTGCACGACGGCCTGCAGCACCTGGTCGCCGAAGTGGTGGCCGAAGGCGTCGTTGATGTCGGCGAAATCGTCGATGTCGATCAGCGCCAGCGTGACGCCGGTCGGGTCCTTGAGGTTCTTGTCGAGCAGCTCGACGAAGCGGTTGCGATTCGGCAGGCGCAGCAGCGGGTCGTTGTAGGCCTGGTCCAGCAGCTGGCTGTACAGCACCACGTTCTCGAAGCCGACGGCGATGTTGGAGCAGAAGGCGCGCAGCAGCTGCTGGTCGAGGTCGTCGAGCTCGCGGCCGACGTCCACCAGCGCGGCCATGGCGCGGCCCTGGCCCATGCCGAAATACAGCACGGTGCCGTCGTCGTAGAGGTTGCGCTGTTCGCGCAGGCAACGCTCCAGGCGCTCACGCACGGCGGTGATCTTGACCTGGGCCAGGGGCCGGTCGATGAGTCCGCTGTACTGGCCGGCGGCGGCGACGATGCGCACCTCTTCGCCGACATCGCCGTTGACCTGGGCGCAGACCAGCCCCTCGGGCAGGATGCCCAACAAGGCGCACAGCTGGGTGACGACGCCTTCGGCAAAGCGGGACAGGCCACGCATGCGGGAGAGCGACGTGCTGCTCTCGACGATCATCTCCAGGCCGCGGCGGTTGGCTTCCAGCGCGCAGATCTGGCGGTAGGAGCGCACCGCCGCGGTCAGCACGGTGTAGAGCCGCGTGCGGGTCAGCTCCGACTTGGTCTTGTAGTCGTTGATGTCATAGGCCTGCACCGTCTCGATCTCGGGCGCATAGCCCGGCTGGCCGGTGCGCAGCACGATGCGCAGCGCGTTCAGGCGCAGCTCGTCGCGAATGTGGCGCACCAGCTGCAGGCCGGCGTCCTCGCTTTCCATGACGACATCGAGCAGCACGACGGCGAGATCGTCTTCGCTGGCGAGCAGCTGGCGGGCCTGGGCCGCGGAGGTGGCATGCAGAAAGACCAGGGGCTGGCCTTCGACGGTCAGACCCTGCATGGCCAGTTCGGTGGCCTTGTGGACGTCGCCGTCGTCGTCGACGATGAGGATGCGCCAGGGCCGGTCGTGCGGGCGGTGCTCCAGCTCGTGTTGCTCGGGTTCGTCGAGCAACTCGAGCAGGTCGTCGTCAACGGCGGCGGGCGTGTCTTGCATGGGGGCGAAGGCTCCGGGGCGGGACGCCGCGGCGGCCCTTCTCGTCAAGAGCCGCAAGCGTACGGCATCCTCAGCCCTGCCGTCACGAAAAGCAGGGGCAAAAGTCCTGCGATTGGGCTCAACGTTTTGCGGGTTTGCCCGGACGCGGCGCGCTGTGGCGACTTGCCCCCGTGACGCGCGGCGGCAGGCCGGTGTGCTGGGTCAAGAGCTGGCCCTTGCGGGGCGTGGAGGCCTTGGCGGAGGGCTTGGTCGGCGTCGAGTTCTTGCGCCGCGCGCTCTCGTAGCTGCCGTCCGTGACCGGCTGGTAGCTCGGGATGAGGTGGTGCTTGCCATTGCCGATCAGGTCGGCGCGGCCCATCGCCTTGAGGGCCTCGCGCAGCAGGGGCCAGTTGTTGGCGTCGTGGTAGCGCAGGAAGGCCTTGTGCAGCCGACGGCGGCGCTCGCCGCGCACGATGTCCACCTTCTCGCCGCGGCTCTCGTCGCGGCTGATGCCTTTCAGCGGGTTGCGGCCGGAGTGGTACATGGCCGTGGCCGTGGCCATGGGGCTGGGATAAAAGGTCTGCACCTGGTCGGCGCGGAAACCGTTCTTCTTCAGCCAGACCGCCAGGTTCATCATGTCCTCGTCGCTGGTGCCCGGGTGGGCGGCGATGAAATAGGGGATCAGGTACTGCTTCTTGCCGGCCGCGGCGCTGGCCGCCTCGAACATCTGCTTGAAGCGGTCATAGGTTCCGATGCCCGGCTTCATCATCTTGGACAGCGGGCCGTTCTCGGTGTGCTCCGGCGCGATCTTCAGATAGCCACCCACGTGATGGGTGACCAGTTCCTTGACGTACTCCGGCGACTGCACGGCCAAGTCATAGCGCAGGCCGGAGCCGATCAGGATCTTCTTGACGCCCGGCAGCGCGCGGGCGCGTCGGTACATCTTGATCAGCGGGTCATGGCTGGTGTTGAGATTGGGGCAGATGCCGGGATAGACGCAACTGGGCTTGCGGCACGCGGCTTCGATCTCGGGGCTCTTGCAGCCGATGCGGTACATGTTGGCCGTCGGGCCGCCCAGGTCGGACACGATGCCGGTGAAGCCCTTGACCTTGTCGCGCATCTCCTCGATCTCGCGGATCACGGAGTCTTCGGAGCGGCTCTGGATGATGCGGCCCTCGTGCTCGGTGATGGAGCAGAAGGTGCAGCCGCCGAAGCAGCCACGCATGATGTTGACGCTGAAGCGGATCATTTCCCAGGCCGGGATCTTGGTCGCGCCGTCATGACTGCCATGCTCGTCCGCATAGCTCGGATGCGGCGCGCGGGCATAGGGCAGGTCGAAGACGTGGTCCATCTCCGGCGTCGTCAGCGGGATGGGCGGCGGGTTGATCCACAGGTCCCGATCGCCATGGCGCTGCACCAGGGCGCGGGCGTTGCCGGGGTTGGTTTCCAGGTGCAGCACGCGGTTGGCGTGGGCGTAAAGCACCGGGTCGCTCCTGACCTGCTCGTAGGCCGGCAGGCGCACCACCGTGCGCTCGCGCGGCGGCATGGTGATGCGGCCGGTCTTGTGGAGGGTGATGGGCTTGGGCGCAGCCGGCTCGTCGTTGGACGCGCAGGCCGTCTCCTGCTTGATCTCCTGGTAGGGACTGATCAGCTCGTCGATGCGGCCGGGGCGGTCCACCTCGGTGGAGTCCAGCTCGAACCAGCCTTCGGCCGTCGGGTCGCCGTCGCGACGCATGAAGGCGGTGCCGCGCACATCGGTCAGGCTCTCAACCGGTTCCCGGCGGGCCAGGCGGTGGGCGATCTCGACGATGGCGCGCTCGGCATTGCCATACACCAGCAGCTCGGCCTTGCTGTCCACCAGGATGGAGCGGCGCACCTTGTCCTGCCAGTAGTCGTAGTGGGCGATGCGGCGCAGCGAGGCCTCGATGCCGCCGATGACGACGGGCACGTCCTTGAAGGCTTCCTGGCAGCGCTGGGTGTAGACCAGCGTCGCGCGGTCGGGGCGCTTGCCGCCTTCGCCGCCCGGCGTGTAGGCGTCGTCGCTGCGGATCTTCCGATCAGCCGTGTAGCGGTTGATCATGGAGTCCATGTTGCCGGCCGCGACGCCGAAGAACAGGTTGGGCTTGCCCAGCGCTCTGAAGGCGTCGGCGCTGTTCCAGTCCGGCTGGGCAATGATGCCGACGCGAAAGCCCTGGGCCTCCAGGGTACGGCCGATGACGGCCATGCCGAAGCTGGGGTGGTCGACGTAGGCGTCGCCCGTGACGATGATGATGTCGCAGCTGTCCCAGCCAAGCTCCTCCATTTCCGCCCGGCTCATGGGCAGGAAGGGCGCAGGGCCGAAGCGCTTGGCCCAGAAGGGGCGGTAAGCGGTCAGGGCCTTGGGCGGAGAGACGGGCAGTGCGGACATAAGACGTCGATTGTCGTTGGAGAGGCCCAGAAAGCACAAAGCCCGCTCAATGAGCGGGCTATGGGCACGAGGCCTGACGTGAATTACAGCGCGCGGATGTTCGCGGCCTGCAGGCCCTTGGGGCCCTGCTTCACTTCGAACTCGACCTGGGCGCCTTCGGCCAGGGTGCGGAAGCCGCCGTTGTTCTTGATTTCGCTGTGGTGGGCGAACAGGTCCTTGCTGCCGTCGGCGGGGGTGATGAAGCCGTAGCCCTTGCCGTCGTCAAACCACTTGACGATGCCGGATTGCATGGTGCTCATGAAAACTTTCCTTGGTGTCGTTGAATCAAATTCGCCCTCAGCCCGAGCGGCTGCGGCAAAACACAACACACAAGATCAGACAGGACGGGCGCCGGCGGCGAGTGCCGACCGAAGCGCGGGATTGTAAGGGCTCAGCCGGCGATCAGCGCCTGGGCGGCGACCGCCATGCCGCGGGCACGCGGCGAGCCGCCCTCCACCCGGCTTTCCTCGAAGACGGCGCAGGCGCAGTCGCGGCAGGCGCCGCAGGCCGTGGCCACGCGCAGGTCGTCCTGCAGGGCCTCGAAGTTCGGGCAGCCGGACGACGCCGCGATGGCGATGTCACGATCGGAGACGCGGTGGCAGACGCAGACAATCATGGGCGCGAAGTCTAATGCGAATCGGTCTCATTTGCAAAAAGAGCGGTTTTGCCCAGGGGCTTTCACTGGGGATACTGGCGGCGAATTCACGAATCCGGAGACCTCCATGAAAGGCGACCCCCAAGTCATCGCCCACCTCAACCAGCAGCTCAAGCTGGAGCTGACCGCCATCAACCAGTACTTCCTGCATGCCCGCATGCTGAAGAACTGGGGCCTGATGAAGATGGCCAAGCACGAGTACGAAGAGTCCATCGAGGAGATGAAGCACGCCGACAAGCTCATCGAGCGCGTGCTGACTCTCGACGGCCTGCCCAATCTGCAGGATCTCGGCAAGCTGCTGATTGGCGAGAACGCCGTGGAGACCATGCGCTGCGACCTGCAGATCGAAAAGGCCTCGCACGTCCACTTGAAGGAAGCGGTCGCCTACTGTGAAAGCGTGCGTGACTACGTCTCCCGCGAGCTGTTCGTGCAAATCCTCGACGACACCGAGGAGCACATCGATCACCTAGAAACCCAGCTGGAGCTGGTCAACGTCGTCGGCGAGCAGAACTATCTGCAGTCGCAGATGGGCGACGCGAGCTGAGCCGTCCGGCGCCTCTCGCCAAGCCGCCTTGCAGGCGGCTTTTTCATGCCTCAGAGGAAGCGTTCCAGCAGCTTCTTGGAATGCTTGTCCAGGGCCCAGCGGTCCGGCACCTGCAGCTGTACGCCGTGGGAGGACGTGATCAAGAGCCGCCCCTCTTCCAGGCGGCGGATGTCTTCCTCGCTCTTCAACACGAAGTCGACCTCGCCGCGGTCGGTCTCGATGCGCCAGGTGCTGGGGGTGGCGAAGGTGTTCACCGAGATCAGGCGCTTGAGCGTCGGGTGGAACTCACGGGCGGCCAGCTCGGCCTCCAGCAAGCGGCGCGGTCCGTCCGGCACGGCCGACAGGCGCTCGATCCAGGCCAGTTCATGGCCGTGGACGCCCATAAGCGACAGGCCCTCGTCGGGCGCCGAGATCGGGTGGGCGCGAACCGGCGTCACGCCGGTATGGAGGTCGCCGTTCAGGTCCGTCAGCACCAGCTTGCCATGGGCGTCCAGGCGCAGGTCGCGAAAGGGCAGCGTCGTCATGCGTTCTCCGTGTGCGCGCTGGGATTGGGCGCGACGGCATGTTCTTCCAGGTCTTCCTGGTCCACCCGCCGAGCCTGGGCTTCCCAGAGGCGCCAGTAGTGCCCCTGGCGGGCGATCAATTCGTCATGCGGCCCCAGCTCGACGATCTCGCCGCGGTCCATCACCACCAGGCGGTCGGCCTTGCGCAGCGTCGACAGGCGGTGGGCGATGGCGATGGTGGTGCGACCCTTGACGAGGTTGTCCAGGGCGCGCTGGATCTCCTTCTCGGTCTCGGTGTCGACGGCGGACGTCGCCTCGTCGAGGATGAGGATGGCCGGGTCGATCAGCAGGGCCCGGGCGATGGAGACGCGCTGGCGCTCGCCGCCGGACAGGCCCTGGCCGCGCTCGCCCACCAGGCTGTCGTAGCCGTGCGGCAGGCGCAGGATGAACTCGTGCGCATGCGCGGCGCGGGCTGCGGCCACGATCTCCTCGCGCGTCGCATCCGGCTTGCCGTAGGCGATGTTCTCGGCGATCGTGCCGAAGAAGAGGAAGGGCTCCTGCAGCACCAGGCCGATGTGCCGGCGGTAGTCGGCCACCTTGATGCGGCGCAGGTCCACGCCGTCCACCTTGATGGCGCCCTCGGTCACGTCGTAGAAGCGGCAGATCAGGTTGACCAGGGTGCTCTTGCCCGAGCCGCTGTGGCCCACCAGGCCCACCATCTCGCCGGGGCGGATGTCCAGGTTCAGGCTGCGGATCACCGAGCGCGAGCCGTAGCGGAAGTTGACGCCTTGCAGGGTGATGGCGCCGGTCACGTTCTCGAAGGGCTGAGGGTTGACCGGGTCGGGCACGTTGGAGACGTGGTCGAGGATGTCGAAGATGCGCTTGGCGCCGGCCGCGGCCTTCTGCGTGACGGAGACGATGCGGCTCATCGAGTCCAGCCGCGAATAGAAGCGGCCGATATAGGCCAGGAAGGCCGTCAGCACGCCCACCGTGATGCTCTGGTGCGCGATTAGCCAGATGCCCACACCCCAGACGACGAGCAGGCCCATCTCCGTCAGCAGGGCGACGGTGGGCGTGAACAGGCTCCAGGTCTTGTTCAGGCGGTCGTTGACGTGCAGGTTGTTGGCATTGGCCTCCTTGAAGCGCCGAGCCTCGCGCCTCTCCTGGGCGAAGGCCTTGACGACGCGGATGCCGGGGATGGTGTCGGCCAGGATGTTGGTGACCTCCCCCCAGACGCGGTCGATCTTCTCGAAGCCGGTGCGCAGCCGGTCGCGCACCAGGTGGATCAGCCAGGCGATGAAGGGCAGGGGCACCAGGGTCGCCAGCGCCAGGCCGGGGTGAATGCTGAACAGGATGATGGCCGTCATGGCCAGCATCAGCACGTCGGTGATGAAGTCCAGGGCGTGCAGGCTCAGGAAGACGCTGATGCGGTCGGTCTCCGAGCCGATGCGCGCCATCAGGTCGCCGGTGCGCTTGTTGCCGAAATACTCCAGCGACAGCCCCAGCAGATGCTCGAAGGTGGCCGTGCGCAGGTCTGCGGCGATGCGCTCCGACACCAGGGCCAGCAGATAGGTCTTGGCCCAACCCAGCACCCAGGAAACCAGGGCCGCGCCCAGCAGGCCGCTGAGCAGCCAGGCGACCAGCCCGGTGTCGATGGCCTGACCGTTCTGGAAGGGGATGAGCACCCGGTCCATCAGCGGCATGGTCAGGTACGGCGACACCAGCGTGGCGCCCGTCGCGCCCAGCATCAGCGCGAAGCCGAGCAGCAGCTGGCCCTGGTAGGGCCGGGCAAAGCGCCACAGCCTGAGCAGCACCCAGGTGGACGGCGGCTTGTTGGCCTCGCCGAAGTCGAACTCGGATTCCTCGCCCTCCTCGTCTTCGGCCTTCACCACATGGCCGGCGAGGCGCTGCACCTCGCGCTCGAAGGCGTCAGCCAGGCGCACCGCCGCCGGGTTGCAGGCCAGGGTGAAGCGCCAGCGCGCGAGGCGCCGCTGGCTGTCGGACAGCTCCATGAAAGCCAGGCCGCCATGGTCGCTGAGCTTGAGCAGCTGGCCGGGCGCCAGGGGGAACTCGCTCCAGGCCCCGCCCGCGGGCTCATAGGCGAGCAGGCGCGAATCCGTCAGCGCGATCAGGCCAGGGGCGAAGCGCCCCTGAGCGTCCAGGTCAACCTCCAGGGTGGCCACGACGTTCTCGCCAGCCAGGAGCCGGCCCTGGAGGGCGGCCATTTGAGGATGAGGCGGGGTCGTGGGGGCAAGGTCTTGCATGTTGTTGTTCGCTCTTACGGGCCCGGGCGATTCTCTCTGATGACTTCGGCGCACAATTCCAAGCGCTACCAGCGCCAACTCCCTATCCCATGAACAAGAAAGAAGACATTCGCCTGCTGCGCATCAACTATCTGCGCGGGCCGAATATGTGGACCTACCGGCCGGTGCTGGAAGTCTGGCTGGATCTCGGTGAGCTGGAGGACCATCCCAGCCACCTGCTGCCCGGCTTCAACGACCGCCTGACGGCCGCCCTGCCCAACCTCGTCGAACACCACTGCGGCGTCGGCGAGCGCGGCGGCTTCCTGGAAAGGCTGCGCGAAGGCACCTGGTGCGGCCATGTGCTGGAACACATCGTCATCGAGCTGCTCAACCTGGCCGGCATGCCCACGGGCTTCGGGCAGACGCGCTCGACCAGCCAGCGCGGCGTCTACCGCATGGTCTTCCGGGCGCGGGACGAGCAGGTCGCGCGGGCGGCACTGGCTGAGGGTCATGCGCTGATCATGGCCATGATCAACGACGAGGCATTCGACGTGCCCGCTGCCGTCGCACGCGTGAGGGACAAGCTGGACGACTGCTATCTCGGCCCCTCCACCGCCGCCATCGTGGCCGCCGCGACGGACCGCCGCATCCCCCATATCCGCCTGAACGACGGCAACCTCGTGCAGTTGGGCCACGGTGCCCGCCAGCGCCGCATCTGGACGGCCGAGACCGACATGACCAGCGCCATCGCCGAAGGCATCGCGGGCGACAAGGACCTGACCAA
>Ga0164290_1002656_pt1 | contig 11274 bp, 12 predicted proteins | sample Micstemetagenome_FD_108782 | JGI IMG/M metagenome (GOLD analysis project Ga0164290, IMG submission 108782) | Contaminated culture microbial community from soil near Moab, Utah, USA - Microcoleus steenstrupii SON62 (Illumina Assembly) | ecosystem: Environmental > Terrestrial > Soil > Soil crust...
ACCACGTTTGGCGCCCCCATCAGAACCGGATCGTCCCCCGCCCGTGCCGCCGCCGCCGCCCGGACCGAGGTCGGGAACTCCGCCACCCGCGCGCCGAGCACGCGATAGACCTCGCGGGTTTCGGCATCGGGGTCGTCATGGCTGCCAAAGGTGACACCCAGCCGCTCGAATGCCTCGGCCAGAACGCACAGGGCGCGGGGCACCTGCCGGGTCACGGAACGCGCCGCCTCCATCCGGGCCGACATCTCGGCCTCTGTCAGCCCCGCCGTCCGGGCCCAATGGGCAAACCGGTCAGGGTTGTTGCGCCGCATCTGGAACCCTTCTTCCAAGTGGTCATTGAACACCACGTAATCCACGCCGAACCGTTCCACCGCCGCGATCAGGCGTGGCACCTCGGCCACCAGATGCGTCTCGGCCCGCACCTGCACCCGCAGATCCGTCAGCGCCGCCTGCCGATGGGTCAGCACCGCCGCCATCAGCGCCTCGGCCCGCTCCGGTCCGCGCATCCCGCCTTCCCAGCTCCCGCTTTGCGCCAGATAGGCGGTCGTCACCCCATGCGCCGCCGCCTCCCGATCCGTCGCCGCCAGCGCGGCGGCCAGGGGAAAGGGGGCCGTTGGGCGCGGATGGACCTGCCGCTCGAACCCGTCGCCATGCAGGTCGATGATCCCGGGCAGCAGCCAGAATCCCGAAAGATCCACCTCCGGCAGGCCCGCCGGATCGGTGATCCTGCCCTCGGTCAGGCCGATGGCCCCTGACTCGAATCGCGTACCGATCAGGGCACACGCACCCGTCAGGCGCAGGGGGGGCAGGAAGGGGGACATGGGTTCGCTCGCAGGTTGTTTTGCGGCTGTGGATAACTGCGCCTTGCAACAGAGGCGTGACGATCACCCCTCGCCGACGGTCAAAGTCACGCGATCGCCGGCAAACCAGGTGGTGCCATACTCGACCGGCCTGCCCCCGGCATCCACGTTCACCGCCACCGACCGCAATATCGGCGCCCCTTCCGGCAGGCGCAGGCGCAAGGCCAGCATGGGCCGCGCCGTCTTGGCGGTGATCCGCGTGACGGCGCGGGTGTAGTCCGCAACCCCACAGGCTGCCAGCGCCGCCGTGATCGACCCGCCGTCCCGCAACACCTCCGGCAAGGCCGAGAACCGCTCTGCCGGAAAGATCGACCGGAATGCCGCCAGCGGTTGCCCATCCGCACTCGACACGCCTTCCACCACATGCACCGCGCTGCCTTCCGCCAGCATCAGCGCGCGACCCTCGTCGGCATCGCAGGGCCGCGTCTCGATCCGCGTGAAGGCGCGCGATGGCACCTGTCCCTGCGCCTCAACCGCCTGATGGAACCGCACCCGGCGGCCCAGCGGGTAATCGACCGACCGCCCCGTCACGAAGACGCCCGAACCCCGGCGTGCGTGGACCAGGCCGGTTTCCGCCAGATAGGCCAGCGCATGCCGCACCGTATGGCGATTCACCCCGAACCGGGCGGCCAGTTCCGCCTCGGTCGGCAACCGCGCGCCGGGCGCGACATGGCCACGGCTGATCTCCCCGGACAGGGTTTCCGCAATCTCGCGCCACAGCGCCGCTTTGGCCAAGGCCCGCTCCTGTCATCGAAACTTCATCAAAGCTTCGCACGGCCTTCACCCCGGCTGCGCTATAAGATTTGTATAGTTGTCTAGTATGAACGGCAAGACACAGATGACCCAGACCGCACCGAAAGACAAAGACCGCAAGGCCTGGCTCGGCCTGCTGGCCCGCACCCCGCCGGATCGGCTGGCCGCCTTGATGCCCGCGCCGCTGCCCGACCACGCGGTGATCCGCGCGCCGGAAATCGGATCGGTCATGGTGCGGGGTCGGATCGGGGCGACCGGATCGGCTTTCAACTGCGGCGAGATGACCGTCACGCGCTGCAGCCTGCGCCTTCCCGACGGAACGGTCGGCCATGCCTATGTGCAGGGCCGCGACCGCCAGCACGCCCTTCATGCCGCCCTGATCGACGCCCTGATGCAGACCGACGCCGCCCCTGCGCTGCGCCACGCCTGCCTTGACCCGCTCGCGGCCGAGGAAACCAGCCGCCGCATGGCGCGTGCGGGCAGGGCGGCCGCCACGAAAGTGGAATTCTTCACCCTGGTGCGCGGAGAGGACAGATGATCACCGACAGTCTTGGCGGCGGTTTCACCGCGCCCCCCACCGATGCCGCCTTCGCCTTCCGCGCCGTGCTCGAGGCCCTTGCCCGCCCCGGCACGATCCAGCGCCTCGGTGGCACCCAGCCCCCGCCACCCCTGTCCGCCGCGGCCGGAACGCTGGCCCTGACCCTGCTCGACGGCACGACGCCCGTGCACCTGGCCGGCGCGCATGACTGCCCTGCCGTGCGGGACTGGCTGACCTTCCACACCGCCGCCCCGCTGGTGCCGGCCAGCGACGCAAGCTTTGCCTTCGGCGCCTGGGACGCGCTGCTCCCCCTGTCCCGCTTCGCCATCGGCACGGCCGACTATCCCGACCGCGCCGCAACGCTGGTGATCGAGGTGGCAACCCTCTCGGCCGATGGTGCCTGTCTGGAAGGCCCCGGTATCCTGCATCAGGCGCGGCTGTCCCTTCCCGCCACGGCCCCCTTCATCGCCAATCGCGCCCTCTTCCCGCTGGGCTTCGACTGCTTCCTGACCGCGGCCGACCGCATCGCCGGTCTGCCCCGCTCCACCATCGTGAGGGATGCCTGATGTATGTCGCCGTCAAGGGTGGCGAACGCGCCATCGACAATGCCCATGCCTTCCTCGCGGAAGAACGCCGGGGCGACCCTTCCATCGCCGACCTGTCCGTCGCGCAGATCCGCGAACAACTCCGGCTTGCGGTCACGCGCGTCATGGCCGAAGGGTCGCTTTACGACCCGGACCTCGCCGCGCTGGCGATCAAGCAGGCGCGGGGGGATCTGATCGAGGCGATCTTCCTGATCCGCGCCTACCGCACCACGCTTCCCCGCCATGGCTTTTCCCACCCGGTGGAAACCGCCGACATGCGCGTCGACCGCCGCATCAGCGCGACCTTCAAGGATGCGCCCGGCGGGCAGGTGCTTGGCCCCACCTTCGACTATACCCACCGCCTGATCGACTTCCACCTCGCCGCCGATGGCGGCCTGCCGCCCGCGATGCCCGTCGCCGCCCCGGCGACACCCGCGAAGGTGCCGCATGTGACCAGCTTTCTCAACCGCGACGGCCTGATCGAAACCGCCGATCCCGGCGCCGACGCCACCCCGCCCGACCTGACCCGGACGCCCATCGAACTCCCCGCCGACCGCGCCTTGCGCCTGCAGGCCCTGACGCGCGGGGATGAAGGGTTCATCCTCTCGCTCGCCTATTCCACCCAGCGGGGCTATGGCCGCACCCATGCCTTTGTCGGCGAATTGCGTATCGGCACGGTCGATGTGGAAATGGATATCCCCGAGCTTGGCTTCGCCATCTGCATCGGCGAGCTGGAGCTGACGGAATGCGAAACCGTCAACCAGTTCAAGGGATCGAAGACCGAACCGCCGCAATTCACCCGCGGCTATGGCCTGACCTTCGGCCAGACCGAACGCAAGGCCATCGCCATGAGCCTTGTCGACCGCGCCTTGCGCTGGAAGGAACTGGGCGAGGATTTCACCGGCGCCCCGGCGCAGGATGAGGAATTCGTCCTGATGCATGCCGACAATGTGCAGGCGACGGGCTTTCTCGAACATATCAAGCTGCCGCATTACGTCGATTTCCAGAGCGAGCTGGAACTGATCCGCAAGCTGCGGGCCGAGGCGATGGCGCTCCGCGAGGCGGCGGAATGAGCGTGGCGCGGCGCCCCCTCACCCTGACCCTCTCCCCCGGGGGAGAGGGGAGGGCGCATGTCCAGATGTCGCGCCCGGCGGCTTTGCCACAACGCGAGGCGTTTTTCCGCCCCCTGCTTCATCGTCCGTTAATGGCTCATGCACAACGCTCTCCTCTACTTTTCCCTCCCCCGGAAGGGGGGAGGGTTAGGGAGGGGGTCGCCACCATGCCAGCCTATCGAAACGACAGCCAGCGCCTGCACGCCCGCGCACAGCGGGCCGAGATGACGCCAGCAGAAACCACCCTCTGGGAGGTCCTCCGGAAGCATCGTTTCCACGGCCTGCCGATCCGCCGCAAGGCGCCGGTCGGCCCGTGGATCGCGGATTTCCTGATCCCCTCGCGCCGTCTGGCCATCTGCCTGCAACCCGAAACCTCAAGCCCTGGCTCTGACCACCCGCCACCGGGCGCGCTGGAACGCATGGGGTACACCGTCCTCCGCCCCACCACCGCAGAGCTTTCCCCCGAGAGGCTTCCCGCCTTCCTCCGCCGTCTGGCCGAAAGGGTCACCCGATGACCGACATCTCCTACAACTTCGCCTATCTCGACGAACAGACCAAGCGGATGATCCGCCGCGCCATCCTGAAAGGCATAGCCGTCCCCGGCTATCAGGTTCCCTTCGCCAGCCGCGAAATGCCCATGCCCTACGGCTGGGGCACCGGCGGGGTGCAGGTCACCGCGGCCTGCCTGACACCCGACGACCGGCTCAAGGTCATCGACCAGGGCGCCGATGACACCACCAACGCCGTCTCCATCCGCAAGTTCTTCCAGCGCACCGCCGGCATCGCCATGACCGAACAGACGGCCGAGGCGACCGTCATCCAGACCCGCCACCGCATTCCCGAACATCCGCTCACCGAAGGCCAGATCCTCGTCTACCAAGTGCCGATCCCCGAACCCCTGCGCTTCCTCGAACCGCGCGAGACCGAGACGCGCAAGATGCACAGCCTTGAGGAATACGGGCTGATGCATGTGAAGCTCTACGAAGACATCGCCCGCCACGGCGCCATCGCCACCTCCTATGACTACCCGGTCAAGGTCGAGGGGCGCTATGTCATGGCCCCTTCGCCGATCCCGAAATTCGACAATCCAAAGCTGTCGGGCAACCCCGCGATCCAGCTTTTCGGGGCCGGGCGCGAACAGCGCATCTACGCCGTGCCACCCTACACGCAGGTGGTCAGCCTCGATTTCGACGACCACCCCTTCCAGGCCTCCAAGGCTCCGCATGACTGCGATCTGTGCGGCGCGTCCGACAGTTATCTGGACGAGGTGATCGTTGACGACGCGGGCAACCGGATGTTCGTCTGCTCCGACACCGATTTCTGCCGCACGCGGCGCGCGGCGGGCCATACGGGCCGCCTCACCATGCAGGAGGCCGCCGAATGAAGATGGATGCCATCACCGCCACGCCCCTGCTGCGCGTGGACAGCCTGACGAAACGCTACGGCCCCCGCATCGGCTGCGCCGATGTCTCCTTCGACCTCTGGCCGGGCGAGGTGCTGGGCATCGTCGGCGAAAGCGGATCGGGGAAATCCACCCTGCTCTCCTGCCTTGCCGGCCATCTGACCCCGGATGAGGGGCGGGTGATCTTCGACACCGCGACCGGCCCGCGCGACGTCTTGCAGATGACGGAACCCGAACGCCGCCGCCTGTCGCGCACCGACTGGGCCTTTGTCCACCAGAACCCGCGCGACGGGCTGCGCATGGGCGTCACGGCGGGGGGGAATGTGGGCGAACGCCTGATGGCCATCGGCGCGCGGCACTATGGCGACATCCGCGACAAGGCGACCGATTGGCTGGGCCGGGTGGAGATTGCCGCCGAACGCATCGACGACCGCCCCACCGCCTTTTCCGGCGGCATGCAGCAGCGGTTGCAGATCGCGCGCAACCTTGTCACCGGGCCGCGCCTCGTCTTCATGGACGAACCCACCGGGGGCTTGGATGTCAGCGTGCAGGCCCGCCTCCTCGACCTCCTGCGCGGGCTGGTGCGCGAGATGGGGCTTTCCGCCATCATCGTCACCCATGATCTTGCGGTGGTCCGCCTTCTGGCCGACCGTCTGATGGTGATGAAATCCGGCCATGTGGTGGAACAGGGCCTGACCGACCAGGTGCTGGACGATCCGCAGCATCCCTATACCCAACTCCTCGTCTCCTCCGTCCTTCAGGTCTGACCCATGATCCGCGTTTCCAACCTGTCCAAGACCTTCACCCTGCACAACCAGGGCGGCGCGGCGATCCCCGTCATGTCGGGGGCGAACCTGACCGTCACCCCCGGCGAATGCGTGGGCCTGACCGGGGCCTCCGGCGCGGGGAAATCCACCCTGATGCGGATGATCTGGGGCAATTACCTTGCCGCCTCCGGCTCCATCATGGTGGGCGATACCGATGTCGCCACGGCCGAACCGCGCCAGATCATCGCGTTGCGCCGCGCGACGCTGGGCTATGTCAGCCAGTTCCTGCGCGTCGTCCCCCGCGTCCCCACGCTGGATGTGGTGGCCGAACCCCTGCGCGTCCTCGGCACCCCGGCGGATCAGGCCCGTGCCCATGCCGCGGCCCTCCTGACCCGCCTGAACATCCCCGAACGGCTGTGGTCGCTGTCCCCCACCACCTTCTCGGGTGGCGAACAGCAGCGCGTCAACATCGCGCGCGGCTTTGCCCATCCCTACCCCGCGCTCCTGCTCGATGAACCCACGGCCAGCCTCGATGCCGCCAACCGCGAAACCGTCCTCTCCCTGATCGAAGAGGCCAAGGCGCGCGGCGCTGCCATCCTCGGCATCTTCCACGACGAAGGCGCCCGCGCCCGGGTCTGCGACCGGCTGGTGGACGTGACCGCCTTCACCCCCCGCCTCGCCACGGAACCCGCCGCATGACCGGGCAGCTCTTCGCCGTCGTCGGCCCCTCGGGCGCAGGCAAGGACACGCTGATCGACGCCGCCCGCCGCGCGCGGCCCGACCTCCTGATCGTCCGCCGCGTCATCACCCGCCCGACCGAGGCGGGGGGCGAGGATTTCGATGGCGTGACCGAGGCCGAATTCACCACCCGCAAGGCGCGCGGCGATTTCGCGCTGGACTGGCGCGCGCATGGCCTGCGCTATGGCCTGCCCGCCCTGCAGATTGCCGAACGCCTTGCCGGGCGCGACGTGCTCTTCAACGGCTCCCGCCATGCGCTGGATGCGGCGGCCACGCTCTTTCCCGACCTGCGCGTGATCCGTGTCACCGCGCCTTCCACCGTCCTGATGGAACGCCTGCTGAAACGCGGCCGCGAAACGCGGAACGAAATCGAGGCGCGTATCCTGCGCGCCAGCTATGACGTGCCCGCCACCCTCGCCGTGACCGATGTCATCAATGACGGCCCGCTGGAACAGGCCACCGCCCGCTTCCTCGCCGCCCTTCAGCCCGCCAGCGCGTGACGCGAGACCAGATGGAAACGCCCCTCGCCATCCTCGCCGAACAGGCACAGATCCTCGATCACGAAGGGGCGCGGCAGAACCGGCTCCAGCCAGGGGCGCAGCACCATGGCCACCTGTTCCGCCAGCCCCTCCGACAGATCGCCGGTCAGGGTCAGGTGAAAGCGGAACTCTTCCATCACATGCGGATAGCCCCAGACCTCCAGCAACTTCCGCTGGCGGGGGGTCAACCGCTCCGGCCGACGCTTCGCGATTTCCGCCTCGGTCAAGGGCGCGCGCAGATGGTCCAGCCGCGAGACCACATCCGCGCCCAGCGCCATCAGATCCGTCTCCTCGCCCTCCGGCAGCAGCGCGAGGAACCCCTTCAACCGGTGCAGCGCCAACCCCTCCATCCGCACCGCCGGGGTCCCGGCGGCGAGGGCGGCCACCTCCCGTTCCAGATCGGCGGCAGAGATGCCGTCTGCCAGCCGGAAGGGGGCCTTGATCGTGCCATGGAACCCGTATTTCCGGGGGGCCGAGGTCAGGTCTGCCACCGGCCCGGGCAACCCGACCAGATCGGGATGCGCCACGGCGCGGCCACGGCTGACATCCCATCCAAGCCAGTTCGCCGTTGCCTCGGCAAAGGCGCCTGCGCGGGGGGCGTAATAGATCGCGTATCGTCTGTATCCGGTCATACCGCCCGTCCTAGCCGCGCCCCGTCACATCCATGTGACGAAACCCGCCCATACAGCCCGAATGTTTCGCAGGCCGAAAGATGAAAATGACCGAAACGCTTCTCTCCAACGCCCGCATCGTCCTGCCCGATGCGATCCTCCATGGCGCCGTCCTGCTGCGCGACGGCCAGATTGCCGACATCTCGGAAACCCCCACCCGCGCGGGCGAGGATATGGACGGCGACCTCCTTCTCCCCGGCCTGATCGAGTTGCATACCGACAATCTGGAACGCCATATCGAACCCCGGCCCAAGGTCGCCTGGCCCCATGCCGCCGCCATCATCGCGCATGACGCGGAACTCGCCTCGGTCGGCATAACCACGGTCTTCGACGCGCTCCGCGTCGGCTCCGTCGTCTCGCGCTCCAAGTCGAACTATGGCGAATATGCCCGTGCGCTGGCGGATGAAATCGTCGCCCTCCGCGATGCCGGTGCCCTTCGCATCAGCCATCGCCTGCATCTGCGGGCCGAGGTCTGCTCCGAAACCCTGATCGACGAGCTTGCCAAATTCGGCCCCGAAGACGGGGTCGGTATCGTCAGCCTGATGGACCACACCCCCGGCCAGCGCCAATTCCGCGACCTGACGCAACTCAAGAACTATGTCTGCGGCAAGCACGGCTTTTCCGATGCCGAATTCGAAGATCACATCGCCGGGCAAAAGGCCCTCTCCGCCCGCTTCGGCGCGGCGCATGAACAGGCCGCCGTCACCGAATCCCGCCGCTTCGGCGCGGTGCTGGCCAGCCATGATGACACGACCGGCGATCACGTCGCCCGCTCCGCCCTGCATGGTGCCAGCTTCGCCGAATTCCCCACCACGGCCGAGGCCGCCCGCGCCTGCCGCGACCATGGCATCGCGGTGATGATGGGCGCGCCGAACCTCGTGCGTGGCGGGTCCCATTCCGGCAATGTCGCCGCCCAGGCGCTGGCCGAGGCCGACCTTCTCGACATCGTGTCGTCGGATTACGTGCCGTCCTCGCTGCTCTCCTCCGCGCTGATGCTGGGCGATCTCTGGGGCGATCTGCCGCGCGGCGTGGCCACCGTCACCCGCGCCCCGGCACAGGCCGCTGGGTTGAATGACCGCGGCGAAATCGCCCCCGGCAAACGCGCGGACGTGATCCGCGTCCGCCGCTTCGGCACGGCAGGGATGCTCCGCGCGACATGGGTGGAAGGCCGGCGCGTCGCCTGACGCGCAAACCACAAATGCAGCGCGTCGCCTGACGCGCAAACCACACATGCAGCGCGTCGCCTGACGCGCCGCTACCACTTCACATGGGCGGGCCAGAGGAACACCTCGTCCGACACCCCGCCCAGCCGCATCACCCGCCGCCGCAACTCGGGCGCCACGTCCTCGCGGGGCAGGGCGCGCAGGTCCGCCGCCGCCACCGGCGCGCCGATCCGCATCGGCAGCGCCCGCCCCATCAACCGCCGCGTCTCGTGAAAGATCATGGCAAGGCGCAGCGGATAGGACAGGTGGCTTGCCATCTGGAACAGCCGCGAATTCTGCCCCGGGAAATGCACCGGCAGCACCGTCACCCCGGCCAGCGTCGCCAGCCGCCCCATGAACCCGTGCCATTCCGCGTCAAACGCCTTGCCGCGCAGCGGGTCATTCGCCGTGGCAATCCCACCCGCCGGAAAGATCGCCACCACCTTGCCCGCCGCCAGCAGATCCAGCGCCAGCTTGCGGCTCTGGGCCGAGGCGCGCCGCGCTTCTGCCGTGCCGGAAAAGTCGATGGGGAGCAGATGCTGGCTCACCTCCGGCGGCTGGCACAGCACGGCATTGGTCAGGATCTGCACATTCCCGCGCAACCGCATCCCCAATTGCCCCAGCGCCAGCCCGTCCACGATCCCGTAGGGATGGTTCGCCACCAACAGCAGCCCCCCCTCCTTCGGCACCGCCGCGACGGGTGCATGCCATTCCTCCGCCGTCTCGATCCTGAGCAGGCGCAACGCCGCATCGAACACCGTCTCGCCCGCCGGCGGGGCCGCCGCCCAGTCGAGATAGAGGTTCCGCAGCATCGGCTGCCCCGTCACCCGCTCCACCGCGCGGATCAGGCTGCGCCGGAACCGCGGCATCCCCGGATGGGAATAGGTAAAACCCGGCGCCTCGTCGTCGTGAAATCCGGTATCGGTCATCATCCCCCCCTCAGGCCGGAACATCCATCCGCACGGGCATCTCCGGCAGCGCCGAATATCCCCCGCGCCCCGCCACCCATGTCCGCACCGGGGCAGGCATCCCCTGTTCCGGCCAGTCCAGCAGCACCAGGTCGGCCCGCAGCCCCGGCGCGATGCGCCCCCGGTCGGCAAGCCCCATCGCGGCGGCCGGGTTGGCCGAAACCAGCCGCCACAGCCCCGCCAGATCGCCCACCCCATCGGCCAGCAGCCGCACCACCGCCCCCAGCATCGCCGGATAGAAATAATCCGACGCCAGCACGTCACAGAGTCCCCGCCGGATCATCTCCGCCGCCCCCGGCGAACCAAGGTGACTTCCCCCCCGCATCGCATTAGGCGCGCCCAGGATGATCCAGTCCCCCGCCTCGCGCGCGGCGGTAAAGACCCGCTCATGCATCGGAAATTCCGCGATCCGCGATCCGTGGCCGCGATAGAAGTCCCGCGTCGTAACCTGGCTGTCATCATGGCTCAGCAGCGGCGCGCCCCGGTCGCGGGCCAGAAAGGCCACCGCCGCGATGTCATCCGCCACCCGCCCCCGCCTGTCCCAGACCGACAGCATCAGCGCCACATACTCCGCGCCCGACATATGCGACCGCTTCGCCCGCGCCTCCATCTTCTCGCGGAAGGTAGGCGCGGTGACATCCGTCACCGGATAGTCCGGCACAAGGTCAAAGGGCCGGTCATGCACCGCGATCGACGGGTGCAGCATGGCCGACGACGTGTGGTCATTGAACGCCACCGACGGCACCGCCGCCATCTCCAGCGCCTCGGCGATCAGGGGCATCGCCTGCGGGCAGAATGTCTCCCACCGCAATTGCAGCCGGTTCTCCACCGTCAGCCGCCTTCCCAGATGCCACAAGCCGCGCAGCACTTCCCACCCCGTCTCCACCGACCGCAGCCCCGGCTCCCAGCTCAGGGTCAGCGCATGATAGGCCGTCCCGATCCCGTTCGCCGCCAATTGCCGGTCCGTCTCCAGCAGCGCGGCCTCCACCGGCACGGTCACGCCGGGGCGCGGCATGATCTGGCGCTCAAAGGCATCGCCATGCACATCGACAAAGGCCGGCGCCAGCACGCGCCCCCGCCCGTCGATCACGGCAGCCCCGTCCCGCGCCACGTCCAGCCCGGTGATCACCCCGCCATCCA
>Ga0164290_1002657_pt1 | contig 11263 bp, 9 predicted proteins | sample Micstemetagenome_FD_108782 | JGI IMG/M metagenome (GOLD analysis project Ga0164290, IMG submission 108782) | Contaminated culture microbial community from soil near Moab, Utah, USA - Microcoleus steenstrupii SON62 (Illumina Assembly) | ecosystem: Environmental > Terrestrial > Soil > Soil crust...
CCGGAGACCTCGCCGCGGCGCGACAGGATCATCTTGGCGAGGCCAGGGAGATCGTGGTACAGCACCGGCGAAGCTGTCAGGCCGAACAGCGCCCGGCCGCGGCCCGAGAGGGATTGGATCAACTCACTCACCATTGGAGTAGCATTCCACCAGCCGAAAATCAGTTCCTTGCTACTCATTGCTTTCTCCCGAGGAGCTGTACCGAGATGGTTAACGGCTACGGTGGCCTATGTTTTCCAGATGCTCTCGTTCGTATCACGGTGTAGATTTGGGCGGCCAGCGCAAGTAGAACTCCTCCTCCTTGACCGGCCATTGAGGCCGATTGGTCGTTCACTAGTGTAGTATCTGCATGAGGAAGGCCTTGGTGCGATCATGCTGCGGATTCTCAAAGAACTCGGACGGCGAGTTTTGCTCAATGAGCCGGCCTTGGTCCATGAAGATGACCCGATTTGCGACCTGTCGAGCAAATCCCATTTCGTGAGTCACACACAGCATTGTCATACCCTCGTCAGCAAGGCTCACCATTGTATCGAGGACTTCCTTGACCATTTCCGGGTCCAGCGCCGAAGTCGGCTCATCGAACAGCATGATCTTCGGGTTCATGCAGAGCGAGCGGGCAATCGCCACGCGTTGTTGCTGACCGCCCGACAGCTGACCCGGAAATTTGTTCGCCTGTTCCGGGATCTTAACGCGCTTGAGGAAGTGCATGGCGGTCTCTTCCGCCTGCTTCTTGGGCATCTTACGTACCCAGATAGGTGCCAGCGTGCAGTTTTCCAGGATCGTCAGATGCGGGAAGAGGTTGAAGTGCTGAAAAACCATGCCGACTTCACGGCGCACTTCATCGATTTTCTTTACATCGTTTGTGAGCTCGGTCCCATCGACGATGATGTGTCCCGTCTGATGCTCTTCCAACCGGTTGATACATCGGATCATAGTCGACTTCCCGGAGCCTGATGGGCCGGCGATTACTATTCGCTCGCCGCGCATGACCTTCAAGTTGATGTCGCGCAGCACTTGAAAATCCCCGTACCACTTGTTCATGTTGGTGATATCGATAGCGAGCCCGGTCGCAGGCACGAGCGGGGTTTGGCTTTGAGCGTCGATCATTCTTCCTCATAGATGCTAACACAAGAGACACGTCAGAGCCGCTTACTGCGGACCTCGCATTGGCATGCCATGTCAGCGCGTCGTATTCTTGCCAACGGGTCACAAACTTTTGCCTGACCGTAACTTCGGAGGTCAGGTCGAAGCAGGACGCTACTGCGTACCGTGGCGCGCTTGATATCACTCGCCGCGAAAGGTGTTTCACTAGCGTTGCAGACTGAGAATGACTGTGGGGACGAAGGCGCGGCGGGTAGGATCAGCGTCGGCCCTTTGGTCCGCCTGGAGGGTCCAGCTCCGCCCTACCCACCGCTACGCTGAGCGAGTCTCTCGACGCAACGCCCGCTGACTTCGAAGGTCACTCCGTTACCTGAATGCCTTCCCGTTGATACAGGTCGTGCCACGACACATTTCCGCTTGGTTATGCTAAAAAGGAAGGCGTGCACGAGACCACCAGAGCTATACTCTTTGGGATTCGATGCAGATCAATGCTGAACGGAACAGGCAGATCGAAGAATTCAGTGTCATCATTACAGCCCGTTTTGTGCATGAACATTGCAAAGCGAGCTCGATCCTGGAGCGCCGTAACGCTCTTGTGCCAAACGCCTCGCCTATAGATGATACCCAAACCTGGGGGGCAGGCAAATACTTGTAGCGTAGAGAGATCTGGCACTCCGTCTTCTTGCTCACGACAGACAACCACCAGACTGCTTCCGTTGCATAGCGGAAGGAATGATTGGGCGGAATACGGATGCTTCTCCAGACGGTCAACGAGCACATTCCGCTCTTGCGTATCAACGGGTCGAATTATGGCAAGGGTTGATATCAGAGCGTCGGATGACTTTTCGATGGCGTCGGCAAGGACGCTGAAAACTTCTCCCTCCGTGCAATCGACGACGACGAAGAGCTCATTGCGCGTGCTCTGGTCCAGCACCTGAACCTGTAACTCTGGTGATGCAGGATTCAAGGCCTTATCTTCCATTATGCCGCTTGGGGAAGACCATCAAATCGCGAGGATCGAATCCAACGGAAACGCTTGAACCCGGTTGAAGGGTGGAAACAGCCTCCCGACTTGTCACTGAAAGTAAGGACGTGCCTTGGACATCGACATAACATTGCAGATGGGGACCTAGGTCGACTAGATCTCGAAGAAGGCCGTCAATTTTGACTGGTGCATCGGCCGCCTCCTTGCCAATCCGGACCTTTTCCGGACGCAGCAGCAAATCGGCCTCGTTCCCATTTATTTCCGCCAAAGGCGTAACGTCCAAGACCGCTCCCCACGGGGTCCGGATGAACACATTTCCGCCCGATTTCGAAACAACCTGACAGGGTATGGTGTTCGAAATGCCGACAAACTCGGACACGAAACGCGACACCGGGGCACCATAGACGTCCGACGCGCGACCGATTTGGACGATCTCGCCCTTATTCATCACAACAATCTTGTCGGAAAGAGAGAATGCCTCCTCCTGATCATGCGTGACAAAGAGCGTCGTCAAACCAACGCTTTTCTGAAGTCTTCGAATCTCCTCGCGCATTTCCAGACGCAACGATTGATCCAGTGCCGATAGAGGCTCATCAAGCAGGAGGACAGACGGCCGAGTAACAAGGGCTCGCGCGATTGCCACCCTCTGTCGCTGGCCTCCAGACAGCTGGGATGGGAATCTTGTGCCGAGATCTGGCAACCGTACCATCTCGATGGCATCGGCGACGCGCGACTTGATTTCCCGCTTCGCCAGCCCCTGCATCTTCAGCCCAAAAGCGATGTTCTGGCTGACAGTCATGTGCGGAAAGAGAGCATAATTCTGAAAGACCATGCCGACATTACGCTTCGACGGAGGCACCCTGCTCACCTCGCGCCCGGCGATTGAGATAAACCCCTCGTCGGGCATTTCGAGCCCGGCAATCATACGTAGCGTCGTAGTCTTCCCACAGCCGCTTGGGCCAAGCAGCGCAACCATTTCCCCTTTTGTAATGGAAATCGAAATCCCTTTTACTGCCTGATGCTCGACAAAGGATTTACGAACGTTCGACAATTCGACGTCGATCTTAGCGGCCGTGAGTGCAATCATCTTAGCCGCGCAGCCTGGAGTTTACCGCCTGCTCGATTTGCGCCGTTCGTGATCCGATGGCCTCATAATCGGCGCGAAAAAGCCGCTTCTCTGCATCACGTGCCGAGATGATAGCCGGATTGGCCTGATAGATCGCCGGGACTTGAACATCGACATTGACCGGCGAAAGATATCCTTCGTCGATCCATGCTTGCTGGACCTCTGGGCCAAGGAGGAGGTTGAACAGGACTTGCGTCGCTGTCGAGACGTTTTCGTCGATGCCGGAAGTCAGTTGAAGATAATCGGTCCACTGAGTGGCGCCCTCTTTGGGTATCGTGAAAGCGACTTTTTTTCCGGCTGCACGCCCGACTTCGCACCACGCGCCCCAATGTGGAGCCATCCAGATTTCGCCGCGGCTGACCATGTCGAGTTCAAGAGTTGAAGACGAATTCCATGCTCCGATATTCGCACGGTGCGGCTCCCATGCCGCGATGCCGTTTTCGACCGCTGGTTCCATGCCAGCAGCTTTAGCTGCCATAAGGTAGGCGTCATAATATGTCGTGTACATGCCGACTTTTTGCTTGTACTTCGGGTTCCAGAGATCGGTCCACGACTTAGGTTCTTCCACCAGATTGGGATTATACATGATCCCGTAGGGGCAAAGATGAACGGGTATGCCAAGGCCCTTTCCGCCGGCAAGGATTGCCTCTGGAATTTTCTTGGCGTTCGGCACGATGGAAGGATCGAATGGCGCCCACATTTTATCCACGCGTCCTCGAACAGCATACACGTCGTTGAACGTTCCTCCCGCTACCGACGGGGTGCGCCGCTCGGCAAGCATTTTAGGATAGGTCTTGGCGTTTGCGCCGGCGTCATAAAGAAGCTGGACCTTAGGGTAGATCTTCGCAAAGGCGGGGTTTGCGTGTTTGACCAGGATTTTGTCGAGCCCCGCCTGAAGATGAATCGTCAACTCGGTAACCTCTTCTGGCGAGGAGGCTGCCAAAGCATCGCCCAGAAGGCTCAGATTTGCTCCCGCAACGCCAAGCCCCGCTGCAAATTTCAGAAGCGATCGACGAGAAAACGAGAGTGCCGAAGCTCCCGCATCCGAGAGGTCGTCAAGAAATCGTTCGTGTTTATCACGCATGTTTTTTCCTCTGGAGTTATCGTTACGCTAGGGAACCTGGCGGGAGGTGCGCATGAGGCGGACTCCGAACAGGAAAATGATTGCCGGGACAAGCAGCAGCAAAGTGGAGATCGCTGCGATCGTGGGGTCAAGATTGTAGTCCGTGTAGGCGTACATCGCGATAGGGAGCGTGACGTAGCCAGGCTTCGTCAGGAATAGCGAGATCGTGAATTCATCGAAGGAGGTGATGAGACAGAATGTGGCTGCAGAGGCCAGGCCTGGCCTGATCAGCGGTAGTATCACGTACCAGATCGTAGCCAAACGTCCCGCCCCCAACGTCGAAGCAGCCTCTTCCAGTCCCACATCGAACTCGCTAAACGCGGCCGTGAGCGTCCGGATCGCATAGGGCAATGTGACGATGATATGCGCCAAAAGAAGGTTGCCGAAGCGACCGAACACAGGGAAGAAACTCAAGCCGACGGCCAATGCCACGGCTAGTACGATTGCCGGGAATGCCAGCGGGGCGGTGAATGCGAGGCTGACCAGTCTCTTCCCGGGGAAGCTGTAGCGCGACAGTGCATATGCGGCTGCGCCGCCGAACAGCAGGGATATCGTGGTCGCTGTGATCGCAAGCCGAACGCTGAGAACGAAACCTTGCAAGAAATCCGGCTGCTCAAAAACGTTCTCAAACCAGCGGAACGAAAAACCGGTCGGCGGAAATTCAAGTTCGCTGCTTTCTCCGAATGCAGACGGTATTACGACAAGGATCGGGAGGAGGAGAAAAACAATTGCCGCAGCTACGTATAATTTAGTCGCGACCCTGTTCAAGGAAGTCATTGGTCGCCCCTTTTCAGCCAGATGGACGCGACCAGGGAGGCCAGAAGCGCAATGCCAGCCAGCAATATTGCCGCTGCGGTGCCGTTCGGCCAGTCGATATAGATCACCATTTGCTGGTAGACAGTGATCGGCAAAACTTGGACCTGGCCTCGCCCCAGCCATGCCGGGGTAACGTAGGAACCTAGAGTTAGACAAAAGACAATCACACTGCCGGCGGCGACTCCTGAGAGTGACAACGGAAAGGTGACATTCCAAAAAACTTGGAATCGACCGGCGCCGAGCATCTTCGCAGCTTCTTCGATTGCAGGATCGAGCTTGGCGAGGACTGCCGAAACAGAGAGGACCATGAAGGGAAGGAGTACATGCGTCATCGCCAACGTGACGCTCCAAAAATTCCCTAGCAGCCGCAAGGGGGAGTCAATGAGACCGAGATTGATAAGGGTATTGTTGACGAGGCCGACATTGCCGAGAAGGATGGTCCAGCCGATCGTTCTGAGAACGATGCTGACCAGCAGCGGTGCAACCAGAGAAAAATACAAGACGGGCTTTAGAGCGGAGTTTGATCGAGCGAGAAATGCAGCAAGGGGATAGCCGAAGATCAAACACGCCAGCGTCACCGTCCCCGCCAGCGAAATCGTGGTTAGAGTCGTGGAGAGCAGGTAGGGATCCGATACGACATGTCGAAAATTCGCGAGTGTGTGCGGTCCGTCAGGGACGGTCTCTCTGAGCGAAAAATCGCAAATCAACAGAAATGGCAACAGAACCCCGAAAGTGATCACTACAAGAGCGGGCAGCGATAGGCGATAGGCCTTCAGCGCACTTGCAGCGTCGAAATTCCTGCGAGGCATCGGTGACTTAGGATTTAGCTGTAGAAACGACAAGAACCCCTCCCTGATCTCCGTCAGGTCGTCCTCAGCATTGGATGAAGCGCTGGCTCTCATCAAACAACCGGGTTGACCACATGAAGATCACACTTCGCTGGTTTGTCGTCTTCACCGGTCGTACTGGAGTTTTATCCGTTCGTCACAATTCCAACTGTAACATCGATTGTCCGCGATGGAGCTGACACCCGCGTTCTCATCGCTGTCGACCGTCGAATGTACGGCAAGGATGAAAAGCCGCGCGGATCTGGAACCGGGGTCTAGTTTGCCTATAACAGATCGATATGGGGTATTTTGTTTTACGTCCACTTGGGGTTGGTGGCCGGCGCAGCTGCAGCATATGCAGCTGCGTTCTAGCGCGTCCGAAGCCGATGGCCACCGTAAGTCTCGTCTAATAGCGAGATTTGCAAGCGCCTTTTAGGTGTGAGAGGCTTTTATCCTGATGCTATCCTGTTGAAGAGCTTACCAGAGCAAGTAGTGGCATTCATGCTGACGGCGAGTTTGCGGTCGACTGCGCGCTTCGCGCCGAGCGTTTGAAGTGAATCTCGCGTAGTTTTATACGGAAAGTCTTACTGCCGGCCTACTCCATCGGCACTCGCCGTCCCGCAGAAATAGTCACGGCGATTGAACTCGTCAACGTTCCGTTCGGCTCATCTTTCGCTCCAGGTGCCTCGCATATTGTGACATTCCATAGCAGCAGCAAAAGAAGATGAGTCCGACAAAGACGTATGGTTCCCAATAAATCCCCTTCCAATGAACATCAGCCCGAACCATCTTAGTTACGCCTTGGAGTGGATCAGCAAGTCCGACTATAGCGACAAGCGTCGTATCCTTGAAGACGCCGATAAAAGTCGAGACGATGCCAGGAATGGCGATTTTCAGCGCTTGGGGTAATATCACTAACCGCTGACCCTGCCAGTATTCGAGCCCCAAAGCCTCAGCCGCCTCATACTGCCCGCGAGGGATCGCAGCAAAGCTCCCCCGTACGACCTCTGCGATATACGCAGCCGAAAAAATCGTGACCAGGATAATCACGCGCAGCATCAGGTCGAAGCTTGTCTGCGGAGGCAGAAAGTACTGAAGCAGAAGCGACGCCACGAAAAGCATGGCTATCAATGGAACACCCCTGACGAACTCGATGAGGCCGATCGAGAGTGTCCGAACGACCACCATATCCGATTGCCGACCAAGGGCGAGAAGCACCCCCAGCGGAAGGGACGCCCCGATCGACGCAATTCCGATTGTGAAAGACAGAAGGAAACCACCAAACTGCTCGCTCTTAACCGGTAAAAGCCCTAGAGGAAGGGTTTCCTCGAGCTCCAAAACCAACGCAGGTTGAAGCGACGCAAACCATGCATAGGCGATAACAACGACAAGGAGAATTGAGGTCGCGGATCCAAGTCTCGGAGCCGCGAAGCGAATAACTGAGAGAACTGCCAAAATGCCGACAGCCGCGAGCGCCGGCTGCCAGATGGAACCTCCCCAAAGGAGGAGGAACGCGAGGGCAGGATACAGAGCTGAGCACCAGATGAGCCTCCGAGGGGAAAACCATGCGAGCAGCACGAGTGCGATACCCCCCAATCCTGAAAGAAGCAGCACGGGGGCTCCAAAGCCGAGCGACAAAGTTGCTGTGAATCCGATGAGCGCTCCTATCGAAGCGAAGATTGTGCAAGCCAATCGCTTCCCGTTGTAAAGAACCGGACCGAGTGAGGCCACGAGCAAGGCAAATGCCAGGATCGGCCGCCAGTAGAGTTCCGAAGGGTAGAACCCAAAGACATATTGGGGCCAACGCTCGCGGATCATTGCCCAACAAGCGCCCGTTGCGGCCGGCACGATTTTCCCGGAAGCATCAACGATCTGTCCGGACGGCCCCAATACTTGGCCTGCCTCTTCCATCACTAGTTGCCGGCACTCGGCAAGCGATGCTGCGGACCACACGCCGTTCAACAACCATGGCAGCACAAACCGACAGATCTCCACAAACGCGAATATTGAGAAGATTGTGAGAAAGGTGCTAACCCATCCGGAAAAGAGGTTGCGCCGCAGCCATCTTAGTGAGCTGAGACTCACTCGGGCATTTGAACTTGCGGGCGTGCTTTCGGGCTCAAGAGAAAGTGGACGGACCATCTCAACGCTCCTTGATTGCGACCTTGGCGTTGATCAAGTTCATGACTGACGCGATGGAGAGACTAAGGATGAGGTAAGTGAACATCAGGAGAAGCATGCACTCGAGCTCTCTCCCGGTCTGGTTCAGGGTGATCCCCCCAAGGGTTCCCCTCAAATCCAAATAGCTGATGAAAGCGCCCAAAGTGGTGTTTTTTACAAGGCTCAAATATTGATTGGTTAGAGGAGGAATGAAGATTCGTAGCGCCTGCGGCAGAATGATCAGCCGCATAGTCCTTCCTCGATGGAAACCCAAAGCATAGGCGGCCTCGGCTTGGCCCCTCGAGATCGCTTGGATACCGGCGCGCACGACCTCCGCGATGTAGGAACTCGTGTACAGCGAAATTGCCAGCCAGAGGGCGGTAAATGAGTGAGAAACGGTCAACCCGCCTGTGAAGTTGAATCCTCGAAGCGAGGGAAAGTCGAAATGGAGGCCTAGCGCAAGCAAGAGGAACAATGTCGGAGCGACCAGGATGAGGACACTTTTCCACCAAGTCCGCGGCCGTATGCCCGTCTTCTCTTGCCGTCTCCTGGCTCTTTTGAGAATCTGCCGGTTTAGGAAAGCCGATCCGGCGATCACAGCGATCAGTATGAGAGGTGTGACGTCGAACGATAAGCCGATCAGGTTTATGGTGCCCAGCGGCCGAGATAATGAAGGCCACGGAAAAGAGACTCCGCGATTTGTGACGGCAACAACGTCGAGGATCATCGCAGCGTTCGGTGTCTGCCCGTCAACAACCTTGAAATCTCGGGGACTCGGCGTGGATTCCGAGAGAATAGCGAACAGCAGAATGATCCAAAGGACAATCGGTATGTTTCGAAGGATTTCGACATAGGCCGCTGCGAACTTCGATGCTAGCCAATTTCCCGAGAGCCTAAGAACCCCTACGAAAATTCCAATAATCGTGGCCAGTCCGCAGCCGAGCAAACCGACGAGCACAGTGTTCAGCAGGCCAACGACAGCCGCGCGGCCGTGCGTGCTATCGTTGCTGTACGGAATAAGGTGCTGGTCGATGTCGTAGCCTGCTCTGCTCAGCAAAAAGCTGAAGCTGATGTCTTTGTCTTTCGCAGAAAGGTTCAACATCGTGTTGTGCACGACCCACAGTACAAACCCCGTGAAGGCCAAAAGGACCACCAATTGGATTGTTCGCGACCGGTAGCGCTTGTCATTGAAAAGCATCGCAACGGAAAAAGTGCGCATCGGCGGATTCGAGTTGGCAAGTTCCATAGTTCGCCCGGAAACGGAGGATTTTAGGTAGCACGAGGCATCAAGCCTCGCACCAAGTCTGAGCAAGAAGCGATAAGCTGGCATCCAGCCTCAACGGAACGGCGGCGCGTATTGCAGACCGCCCTTGGTCCAGAGCTCATTCAGTCCTCGCGGAAGACCGATCGGCGTCGAAGCGCCGATATTCGCACTGAAGATCTCTCCATAGTTGCCCACTGAAGAAATGACGCGCCTTGCCCAAAGTTTGTCGACGCCCATCATAGCGCCGAGGTCGCCCTCGGCTCCGAGCAGACGGCGCACTTCAGGGTCCGTTGACGAAGCGGCCTTTTCTTCGACATTTGCTTTCGTAATGCCTTTCTCTTCGGCTGCGACAAGCGCGAAGAGTGTCCAGCGGACAACATCCGTCCAATTGTTGTCTCCGTGGCGAACGACCGGGCCCAAAGGTTCCTTTGAAATGATGTCGGGTAGAATCTCGAGTTCGCCCGGTTGCGGCATTGTTGCGCGTGTCGCTGCGAGGTTTGATGCGTCGGAGGTGAGAGCATCGCATGCCCCCGCGATGAACTGACGTTGCGCTTCAGCATCGTCCGCAACGTTGACCGGCCTGTATTGGATATTGTTGGCTTTGAAAAAATCAGCCAGGTTCAGTTCAGTCGTCGTACCGGTCTGGATGCAGATGGTAGCTCCATCCAGCTCTTTCGCGGATTTCACGCCAAGGTCTTTTTTGACCATGAACCCCTGACCGTCGTAGTAATCGATCCCCGCGAAATCCAGCTTTAGGTCGTTGTCGCGCGAAAAGGTCCATGTCGCAGATCGGGTCAGCAGGTCAATTTCGCCGGACGCGAGGGCTGAGAAACGGTTTTCCGGCGTTGTTGCGACAATCTTCACCTTTTGTGCATTGCCTAGAACCGCCGCCGCGACGGCTCTGCAGATATCGATATCGAAACCTTTCCAGTCATTCTTTGCGTCCGGTGCGCTAAAGCCGACGGCGCCGGGATTGGATCCGCAAATCAATTCTCCTCGGGCTTTTACATCGGCTAGCGTTCCGGCAAAAGCTGCGCTGCAGACAAGCGCGAGACCTAGTGACGACAAGATTCCTATCGTTCTTTTCAAGATATCCTCCTCTAGTATATGATGTGATTCTTTCTCCCAAGGGTTGCCGCAGGGCGGCGTGCCTCGGAACCGAAGCTCCTCCACCTCGGACTTGCAAAGTTCTTGAAATGACCATTTAGGGCAAGACGACGTTTTGACAGTTCGTCCGTTCGTTTTGTCTGCCCGTCGATTTCCGGCTCCGGACCAGCAACAGCATGGCCTTGCCACACATCGACGTTGTTTAACCGGGGTTTCACTGGGCGCTTTGTCGGCCGGGTTTGAAGATCTGGCTAGTCCAGTTTGGAGGCGAACTGCTGCACCAACGCCAGAAAATTCTGGAGTTCACTGTCAGGAGTTGCAAATGAGGTGACCAGACGCACGCAGGCCTCTTCTGGGGCCAGCCCTTCGCAGGGCCAGTCAAGGAAATTGGCACCTATTTGTCGTAGCTGATCCACGACGGTTGCAGGGAGGATCGGGAAGACCTCATTTGCCTGAACGGGGGCCGCTAGCCGCACGTTCCCGATCGCGGCAAGCCCGGTTTCCAGCTTAGACGCCTGCGCGTTGGCACGACGTGCATTGTCGAGCCAGAGCCCGTCTTTCAAATAGGCGAGCAACTGGGCTGATAGGAACCACCCCTTCGACATTTGCTGGCCGACGCTCTTTCGCTTCCACTGAAAGTCCTTTGCCAAGTTTTCGTCGAAAAAGACCACGCATTCGAGGTTCATAGCGCCGTTCTTTGACCCGCCCATATACAGCGCATCGACCCCCGCCTTCCAGGTCATCTCTGCCGGCG
>Ga0164290_1002659_pt1 | contig 11244 bp, 12 predicted proteins | sample Micstemetagenome_FD_108782 | JGI IMG/M metagenome (GOLD analysis project Ga0164290, IMG submission 108782) | Contaminated culture microbial community from soil near Moab, Utah, USA - Microcoleus steenstrupii SON62 (Illumina Assembly) | ecosystem: Environmental > Terrestrial > Soil > Soil crust...
GGATGCTTGTGTAACGGATTGGCATCAACCGCGAACTGGTAGGTTGGGAAGGTGTCTTTGATGGATGATACTACCTTGCTGGCCGAGGCGAACGCAGGCGACAACCGGGCCTATGCAACCTTTCTGCGGACCATCACGCCGGTTCTGCGTGGTGTGGTCCGTGCAAAGGGCGGAACGCTCGGCGAGGCGGTATGCGAGGACGTTCTGCAGGATGTGCTGCTTGCGGTGCATCTGAAACGACATACTTGGCAGGTGGGGGCGCCTGTCCGGCCCTGGCTCTACGCCATCGCGCGCTACAAGGTCATTGATGCCTTCCGGGCGCGGGGCGGCAAGGTGGAGGTGCCGATCGAGGATTTCGACGAGATCCTTGTTGCAGAGGTGGGGACCGACCCGACAGAGGCGGCAGATATGGCGAAGATGATCGGGCTTCTGGATGACCGGTCGGGCCGACTGGTCCGGATGATCGGGATCGAAGGGGCCAGCACGGCCGAAGCCGGGCAGGCCCTGAACATGACGGAAGGCGCGGTTCGCGTGGCCCTGCATCGTGCCTTCAAGGCATTGGCCGCCCTCAGGGAAAGGCATCTGAAATGAAGACGGACGACCTTATCGCCGCACTTGCCGCCGACGGCCAGACGGAGCAGCCGCCGAGGGCGTTCCTTTGGCCAGCACTGGTCCTGGCGCTGGCTATGGCGGTGCTGGTCCTCTGGGCGACGCTGGGGTTCCGGGCCGATCTCATCCCGTCGCTGGGCGACCCCTTGTCCGTCATGCGCTTTGTGCTGACAGCAAGCCTCGGCGCTGCGGGCGTGCGGCTGGCGCTGGTGCTGGCGCGTCCGGAGGGGCGCAGCCATGCACGGTTCTGGCCGATGTCGGTGCCGCTGGCGGTGGCGCTGGGATTGCTGGCCTGGGCCTATGTCACCACCCCGGCGGACGGGCGGCAGATGGCGCTTGTCGGCAAGACGATGGTCACCTGCCTCGTGACGATCCCGCTGCTTTCGGTCTTGCCGGTTGTGGCGATCCTGCTTGCCCTGCGCAAAGGGGCAACGACCGCGCCAGCCTTGGCCGGGTTCGCCGCCGGGCTTGGGGGAAGCGGCCTTGCGGCCATGGCCTATGCCCTGCACTGCACCGAGGACAGCCCGCTTTTCTACGTCACCTGGTACGGACTGGCGATGTGTCTGGTGACGGTGCTTGCGACGCTGATCGGCGCGCGGGTCCTGCGCTGGTAGCGCCATGCCGGCGACTGAGGCGTCGAAGGGGCGCGGGCCTTGCCATCCGCGGAATGTGGCAACAGCCAGCACGGATGTCGTCCGGCCCCGGCAGGTGCGGCACTTGCGCGCATCAGTTTAATGGTGCTGCACTTTCTTCTGCACAGTTGCAAAACTTGGCGGGGCGGGATAGCCCGCCATCATGAAGGCGCTTGGTCAACGCCAATCGTTTGTCGCCACCGCGCCGGTATGCCGGCCCATGTTTGCTAAGCGAGATGACCGACCTTTCCGATAATCCTGTCAACCGTTCGGCGCGCGAATGGCTTTCCATCCTCGCACGCTACCGCGACCCGTCGACCACCCGCAGCCTGTTCGAGCTGGCTGTGACGATCGTGCCGTTTCTGGCGCTTTGGGCGCTGGCATGGGCAGCCTTGTCCATCAGCCCCTGGCTGGCCTTGGCGGCGGGTATCGTGAATGGCGGATTTCTGGTGCGGATCTTCATCATCCAGCATGATTGCGGGCATGGCGCATTCCTGCGCAACCGCACCGCGCAGGACTGGATCGGGCGTATTCTGGGCGTTCTGACACTTACGCCCTATGCCGTATGGCGCCGGACCCACGCCATCCACCATTCGCATCACGGCGACCTGGACCATCGCGGCATCGGTGACGTGACCACCTTGACCGTTGATGAATATCGGGCCCGAAGTGCCTTTGGTCGCTTCATGTACAGGCTCTACCGGCATCCACTGGTCCTGTTCGTGCTGGGGCCGAGTTACCTGTTCATCCTGCAGAACCGCGTGCCCCTTGGGTTGATGAACCAGGGCTGGCGCTATTGGGCATCGGCCATGGGCACGAATGCGATGATCGGCCTGGCACTGGGATTGATCGTCTGGTTCGGCGGAGTCTGGCCGGTGCTGGTGATCTTCCTGCCATCTTTGGTCATTGCCGCAACCATCGGCGTCTGGCTCTTCTATGTGCAGCATCAGTTCGAGGACACCCATTGGTCAAAAGGTGAGGACTGGGATCTGCACAAGGCCGCACTGGAAGGCAGCTCGCATTATGTTCTTCCCCAGCCGCTCCGCTGGATATCGGGCAATATCGGCATCCACCACGTGCACCACCTGTACAGTCGCATTCCGTTCTACCGCCTTCCCGAAGTCATACGGCATCATGCGGAACTGGCGGATGTCCAGCGCCTGACCATCTATGACAGCCTGCGCACCGTCGGCCTGCATCTTTGGGACGAGGTTCAGGGAAAGCTGATCTCGATCAGCGAAGCCAAGCAGCGCTACGGCCAATCCTGACGGCGCGCCGGTCGAGGCGGAGGGTGCCACGCGCCTCTCTGCCCGGCATCCCCCTGATCTCGGTCGGTCGCCCGGCGCGGCTACGGGCCGAAGGTTTCGCCCAGCGACGCCACGCCATTGACCTTCAGGAGCCGCTTGTTCGAGGTGATGATGCCAAGCACCACGATGGTGACGATATAGGGCAGGCTCGACAGCAGTTGCGACGGAACGGCCCAGTTCTCGGTCTGGGCGACAAGGCTGGCCAGCGAGACCGCACCGAAGAGACAGGCGCCAAAGAAGATGCGGCCCGTCAGCCATGTGCCGAACACCACCAGCGCAAGGGCGATCCAGCCGCGACCGGCAATCATCCCATCGGCCCAGAGCGGCGTGTAGACCGTTGCAGCATAGGCCCCGGCAAAGCCTGCCATGGCCCCGCCAAACATCACCGCCCAAAGCCGCAGGGCGGTGACACGGTAGCCGATGGCGCGGGCGGCGGCGGGGTTTTCCCCGATCGCCCGCAGGATCAGCCCAAGGCGCGAATACCGGAACATGGCCCAGATCAGGGCTGTGGCGACCAGCGACAGCCAGACGATGATGTCCTGCACGAACATGCCGCCCACGACCGGCAGGTCGGAAAGCAGCGGGAAAGCGAGTTTGGGCAGGCCGGTGATCGTCAGGCTTTCATAGGAATTGCCAACCAGCGACGAAAGGCCCTGCCCCAGGATGCCCACAGCCAGACCGACCGCCACTTGATTGGCCCGCAGCCCAAGTGCCAGGCCGGCAAAGACCACTGCAAGGCCCACCCCGGCAAATCCCGCTGCCGCAAAGGCCGCAAAATGGCCGCCGCCTTCGTAGACAACGATGAAACCGATGGCGGCCCCCAGGGCCATCATTCCCTCAAGCCCAAGGTTCAGCACCCCGGTGCGCTCCACCACCAGTTCGCCCAGGGCGGCCAGCAGAAAGGGGGTGGCCGCCGAAAGCATTCCGGCAAGGATGAATTCAATCCCGCTCATGACGGCGCTCCGGTTGTGCGGACAAGACGGTAACGGACAAAGGTGATCGCCGCGAGGTAGCAGACCAGCAGGCTGCCCTGAAACACGCGCACTGCCGCGACGGGCAGGTCCGCCGATACCATCGCGTTGTCGCCGCCGATATAGAGGGCTGCCATCAGCAGGGACGAAGCGACGATGCCGATCGGGTGCAGCCCGCCCAGATATGCCACGATGATCGCGGCATAGCCGTAGCCCGTGGAGATGGACCGTTGCAACTGCCCGATGGGTCCTGCCACCTCGGCCGCCCCCGCAAGTCCGGCAGCAAAGCCGCCAATCAGCAAGGACAGCCAGATGGCGCGCGACTGCGAAAAGCCGGCATAGGCGGCGGCCTTGGGGGCCAGCCCGCCCACCAGGAACTGATAGCCCCCGAAACTGCGCTGCATGTAGACCCATGCCAGCAGGGCCGCGACAAAGGCCAGCAGAAGCGAGACATTGACCCGCGTGCCGGGCAGCAGGATCGGGATCATCGCGTCATACTGGAACATCACCGATTGCGGGAAGTTGAAGCCCATCGGGTCTTTCCAGGGGCCCAGCAGCAGGTAGTTCAAAAGCTGGATCGCAATCAGGCTCATCATCAGGGTGACAAGGATTTCATTCGCGTTCAGCCGCACACGCCAGAAGGCCGGAACCACTGCCCAAAGGGCCCCGCCGATGGCCCCCATGACCAGCATGGCAGGCCAGATCCAGGCGCCGGTGGCCTGCGGGAAATAGACCGGGATGGCCGAGGCGAAGATCGCACCCAGAATGAACTGCCCTTCCGCCCCGATGTTGAACACCTTGGCGCGAAAGCCGATGGCCAGCCCTTGGGCGATCAGCAGCAGGGGGCCGGTTTTCAGCAGGACTTCGGAAAAGCTTGACCATGAAAGAAAGGGTTCCAGAAGCAGCGCGAAAAAAACTGCCGCCGGGTCTTTGCCCATGGCCACGAAAAGGATCAGGTTCGACAGGATTGCCGCCGCCAGCGCCAGCAGGGGGGCCATCACGGCCAGTCTGCGCGAGGCGCGGTCGCGCCGGACAAGGCGGATCACGCTGCCACCTCGGCCGCGCCGATCATCCAGCGGCCAATCTCTTCGGGTCGCGTGCCGCGCGGGTCAAGGCTGGGGGACAGCGCCCCCTTGTGCAGCACCTGGATCCGGTCGCAGATTTCGAACAATTCTTCCAGCTCCTCGGAAATCACCAGCACGGCCACACCGGCGTTACGCATCTGCACCAGCCGGTGCCGGATCGCCGTCGCCGCGCCGATATCCACGCCCCATGTCGGCTGCGCGACAAAAAGCAGGCGCGGTTGTAAGGAAATCTCGCGCCCCATGATGAACTTTTGCAGGTTCCCTCCCGACAGGGACCCGGCCTCGGCCTCGGGCCCCGCGGTTCGCACGTCGAAATCCGCGATGCAGGCGGCGGTGAACCTGGCTTCGGCCGCCCGGTCGATCAGCCCCCGCTTCAAGAGGCCCAGGGGATGGGCGGTCAAGAGACTGTTATCGGCAAGCGTCATCTCTGGCACGGCACCGCGACCAAGCCGGTCTTCCGGGACAAAGGCAAAGCCCAGCGCCCGCCGTTCGGCAGGGCCAAGATGGCCGATCGCCTGATCCATCATGCGAATTTCGTCGCGTCTTCCGACGGGCAGGGTGGTTTCGCCGGAAATCAGGCGCGAAAGCTCGGCTTGCCCATTGCCGGAAATTCCGGCCACGCCAAGGATTTCCCCTGCGTGCAGCCGCAGGGAAACGTCTTTCAGGCCGATGGCGAAGGGATCGTCGGGATCGTGCTTCAGCCCGGCCAGTTCCAGCCGCAACTCGCCCTGCGGCATCGGGGCGAGATGCAACGGCGCGGGCATGTCGCGCCCGATCATCATGCGGGCAAGGTCATGGGAATCATGGTCGCGCGGATCGACATCGCCGGTGACGCGCCCGCCGCGCAGGATGGTGGCACGATCACATAGGGCACGGATTTCATCCAGCTTGTGCGAGATGAACAGGATCGACACCCCACCATCGCGCAGGCGGCGCAACGTATCGAACAGCAGGCCCACGGCTTGCGGCGGCAGAACGCTGGTCGGTTCGTCAAGGATCAGAAGGCGCGGTTCGGTCAGCAGGCAGCGGATGATCTCCACCCTTTGCCGTTCGCCCACCGACAGCATGTGCACAGGGGCAAAGGGATCGACCACCAGCCCGAAATCCTGCCCCAGCGCGCGGATGCGGGCGGCCAGGTCGGCCTTGGACCCCGGCACGATGAGCGAGATGTTCTCCACCACGGTCAGGGTTTCGAACAGCGAGAAATGCTGAAAGACCATGCCGATGCCCAGACGCCGCGCCTCGGCCGGCGAGGTCAGGTGCACGGGGGTGCCGTTCCACAGAACCTCGCCCTCGTCCGGGCGTTCGACACCATAGATCAGCTTCATCAAGGTGGATTTGCCTGCGCCGTTTTCGCCAAGGATCGCGTGGATGGACCCGGGGGCCACGTCCAGATCGATGGCGGAATTCGCCTTGGTCTGGCCGTAGGCCTTGGTCATGTTGCGAAGAGACAGAAGCGGCGCAGGCATGGGCGTTACTGCGGCAGCGGCGTGGCCACGCCTTTGACATGCCAATCCATCGCGATGATGTCGGCATCGGCAAGGGAGACGCCCGCGGCGACGCCTTCGCTGTCATCGGCCTTGGTGATCGGCCCGGTGAAGGGGTTGAAGCTGCCATCGGCAATCTTGGCCTCGGCCTCGGTGATCTTGGTCATGATGTCGGCGGGGATATCCGCGCTCCAGTCCACCACGGCGACAACCTTGTCGGCCACGCCAAGGAAGGCATTGGCCCCGACAAAGCTGCCCGCGACATGGGCATCGACCGATGCCTTGAAGAAGGGCGACCAATCGGTGGCGACGCAGCCCAGGTATTTGGTCGGCGCGTATTTCTTCATCGACGAGTTGAGGTTGAAGGCGTAGACGCCCGCCTCTTCGCACGCCGCGATGACGGACGGCGTATCCTGCGCGTTCGAGAAGATCACATCGCAGCCCTGGGCGATCAGGGCCTTGGCGGCTTCCTGCTCCTTGGCAGGGTCGAACCAGGTGTTGACCCAGACCACCGATACTTCGATAGCGGGGTTCACCGCCTGCGCGCCCAGCGTGAACGCGTTGATCGAGGTGATCAGTTCCGGAATGGCAAAAGCCGAAACGGAGCCGAGCTTGCCGGTCTTCGACAGGGCCGCCGCCGCCATCCCCAGCAGATAGGTGCCCTGGAAGTACTTCGCCGCGAAGGGCGAAAAGTTCGGCGCCACCATGAAGCCCGAGGCGTGCAGCACGGTGACCGAAGGGTCACGCTTGGCAATCTGCATGGCGCCATTCTGATATCCGAAGGAACCCGCGATCAGCACCTTGTTCCCGTCGGCAACGGCCTTGTTCATGATGCGGTCGGCATCCGGGCCTTCTGCGATGTTTTCCAGAATGGTGAAGGTCACGGCATCGCCGTAAGCGGCCTTGATCGGGTCCAGACCGGCCGCCAGCGTATGCGACCAGCCCACATCGCCCAAAGGCGACGGCAGGACGAGCGCGATCCCCAGCGGGTCGGCGGCGCTGGCCCCGCGCGCCGAGATTGCCGCGGCGATGGCGGCGAAGGCTGTCGTCTGAAGGAAGGTGCGTCTTGCGATCATGGTTCTCTCTCTCCGGTTGGGTGTTTCTCAGGCGTTTACGCTGTGCAGCACGGCCTCGGCTTCGGCGGCCATTTCGGCCTCGTCGAGGCCGGGGAATTCCCCCTTGGCCCAGATGACGCGGCCATTGACCATGGTAAGATCGGTCGGCATGCCGATGCCGACCTTGGCGATCAGGCTGGCGGGGTCGTGGCGGGTGCCGACGTAATCCATGCGACGGGTGTCGATGGCGAAAAGGTCGGCGGCCATGCCGGGGGCCAGACGCCCGATATCGGCGCGGCCAAGCAGCGACGCGCCGCCCGTCGTGGCATAGGCCAGAAAATCGCGCGGTTCGGGCACCGGATGGGCGCGTTTCGACGCCACAAGGCATTGCAGCATATAGGCCGAATGGATGCAGTGCATCAGGTTCGAATTGTCGTTCGATGCCGCCCCGTCGCATCCCAGACCCAGCCGCAGACCAAAGGCCGCCATGGCCGGGATGTCGGTGACTTCGGCGCCCACCAGGTAGACCGGTTCCGGGCAATGCGACACGCCGGTGCCCGTCACCGCCATCTGGCGCAGTTCGGCATCGGATAGTTCCCAGCAATGGGCATAGAAGGTGTCAGGTCCGGCAAAGCCGATCTGTTCAAGGTAATCCACCGTCCGCATCCCGTGGCGTGCGGCGATGACCGGGCTCTCGCCCTCGCCGACATGGGTATGCAGGAACACCCTTTTGTCACGGGCAAGGGCTGCGGATTCCACGAACGTCTCGCGGTAGCAGTTCACCGGCTGGCACGGCGACACCACCACCTGCGCCATGCTGAAGGGGTCGTGGTCGTGGTAGGTATCGATCAGCCGTGCACAATCGGCGATGAATTCATCGGTCGATTCCAGCATCTCGTCCGGGATCGTCGATCCCTTCGATTTCGGCAGGGTATTGCCGCCGCGCCCGGCATGAAAGCGCAGGCCGATCCTGGCCGCAGCCTCGAACTGGCGGTCGATGATGCGTTTGCCGGCGTGGCGCGGAAAGTTGTACTGGTGGTCAAAGGCCGTGGTGCAGCCATGCTTGGCCAATTCGGCCATCGCCGTCAGCGACGCGTGGTAGAAGCAATCCTCCGTCAGGCGGGCGAAGATCGGATAGATCAGGTCCAGCCATTCGATGACCGACAGCCTTGTCCAGTCCAGATCGGCGCGGTTGCGCACGAATGTCTGAAAGAAATGGTGGTGCGTGTTCACGAGGCCGGGATAGAGGAACCAGCCCCGGGCATCGGTCACATCGGCCCCCGCCGGGGCTACAAGGCCCTTGCCGATGGCCGCGATCCTTGGCCCTTCGACCAGCAGGTCCACATCGCGCAGGACGGTCTGCGGGTCGCAGATGACGGCGGCGCAGCCTTTGAACAGATGGGCGGTCATTCCTGGGTGCCTGTGGGTTCGGGCTTCAATTCATGCAGGCGGTGGATGCCGGGCATTTCGATAAAGCGCGGCAGGGCGCGCAGCGACCGGGTCCAGATCCTGATGGCGGGATAGGGGTCGGTCGAGATGCCGCCATCGGGCGCCAGCATGGCATGCGGGAAACAGGCGATATCGGCCAGTGTGGGCCGGCTTCCCGCCAGATAGGCATCGCCGCGCAGGCGCGCCTCGACCAGGGCCGCCTCAAGTTCGCGCAAGGCGGCGACCCCGGCCTTGCGGCAGGCGTCGATATCGGCGGGCTTTTGCAGCATGTCATGGGTGCGGGCCTTGCCGATGCTGGCCGATAGCCGATGTCCGAAGGCCAGCCATTGCGCGACCCGCCCGCGCATGGCCGCGCTGTCATCGCCCAGCCAGTCGGGGCCATGGGCGGCTGCCACATAGGTCAGGATCGCGGCGGATTCGGTCAGGATCAGATCGCCGTCCTGAAGCACCGGGATGGTGCCCGCCGGGTTGAGCCGCAGGAACGGGGCGGTGCGATGTTCGCCCCCCGGATGGAAGTCCACCGCGCGCAGATCAAGCCGCGCCCCCACCAAAGAGGCCAGAAGCCGCACCTTGTAGCAATCGGGGCTGAGGACGTAGTCGTAAAGGATCATGCCGCCACCAATTGCGCGCCATAGGTATAGCCCCGACGCTTCAGCCAGCGCCGATACGCGACCGAGGTCAGGTCGGCCCGCGTCGGAATTTCCAGCCCCGGATCGAGCGGCAGAAGACTGGGCAACTGGTTTTCAAGGATCGACCGATCCTGCAGGAAGATGGTCTGCTGGAAATGGATCAGGTCGGTCAGCGATGTGCTGTCATCAAACAGAGCCATCCAGGGCCAGACTTCGCAGAGCGTTTGGGTCAGGGGTTGCACGAAAAGGGTGATCACATCCCATTCCCCCGGACGCGGCGGGCAGGTCTTGTACAGCACCGACACGGTCGGTGCAGGCACGCGGTACATGTATTCCGTCGTGATCCCGCCCGCCGCTGACTTGGCGGCCTGGGGTTGGAAGAAATGCACCTTGGTGGCCCAGACCTCGTCGACCTCATCGCGGATCGCCACGTCATAGCGGCCCACTTCGGTATGGGGCTCGGCACCAAGGATATCGGTATGGACGAAGGGGAAATGCGCGATATCCAGAAAATTCTCGACCGCGCGCAGGGGCGAGCATTTGACCCGCACAAGGCCTACATCGACCAGACGCCGTCCCGGTTGATCCGCCTCGGGGATGTCAAACAGGGGGCGGGCGGGCGTTCCAAGGCTGGTCCAGACATGGCCATAGCGGGCCTGGGATGGCAGTACCCGGCCCGAGGCCGTCACCATCGGCTGGCCATCCTGCAATGTCACGCGGATAGGTTCGCCCAGCAGCAGCGTGTCGCGGTCGCCTTGCGGCAATTGGCTGACCAAGGCCACGGGATACCATTCGTCACGGATCGGATCGGTCATGCCAGGGCCCCCTCTGCCTGACGGCGCAAGGCTTCAAGCCCGCGCGATGCTTCGACAAGCGCGGCGGGATCTGCGCTGTCGGCCAGCGCATGCAGAACAAAGCGGCCATGGGGCAGTGGCTGGACAAGGATCGTCAGCGCGATACCCGACAGCGTCCCCCGTGCCACGGCCCCTGACAGCGCAAAGCCGGCATCCGCCCAATCCACGGCGGCCTCCACCGTCAGCGATCTGAGGGGGGACCCGTCAACGGCGGGCAGCGGGGCATCGCTGGCCCCGGGCGTGACCCAGACCACGCCGCCCGTTTCCATCACCTGAAAGACCGGCACGCGGATCGCTTCGGGCGGGGTCAGGTCGGGATGCGCCGGGATGCGCAGGCACTGGCCTTCGGACCCGTAGCTCCAGCCGTGGTAGATGCAGGACAGGGCCTCGCCCCGCACAAATCCGTGCGACAGGCGCATCCCGCGATGCGGGCAACGGTCGGCCCAGGCAGCCAGCCGTCCGGTGGCGCTGCGCCAAAGAGCGATGTCAATCCCGTCGACACAGACGGGTATGACACCCAAACGGGGCAGATCGCGCGACAGCGCGACAGGGGTCCAGGCAGCGGTCATTCGTCTGGTTCCGTCAAACGGTTTAGAGGTCACGCTATGCGGACTCCGGACGACTGTCCTGCCGCGAGGGTCGGCCTGGCCAGACGCCACCGGGAATCAGGTGACATGCCCAATTCTTAGGCCGGATCGCCCGAAAAGTAACCATTTTGTGAGTGGCTTGGCATCAGGGAATATCCGCATTTTCCAAACGTCTCCGAACGATCGCCTCAACCCAGACATCGATCGGACCGAGCGAGACGCCAAGTTCCATGGCATCGAGCAGATCAGTAGGCCCGCTCAGGGTAATCTCCACCCGTCCGTTGGCACAGCGCACCGGAACCCCACGCAGGCCAAGGCGCTGCACATGTCGGATGATCCAGGGCAGAAAGCTTTCAGCCTCCAGATCACCTTCAATTGTGAACCGCTCGACTGCCAAGGCCTCATGCTCCTCCCGTGTCGCAGAGCATGGCAGCATTGCCTTCCGAAGCAAGGGGCCTTCAAGCGCCGGCGCGCGTGTTGTCCGGACGTCGGCCCCTCCAATCGATGCGCCCCGCGATTTGGTGACGCTGCGCCGCGCAACTTTTGGGCGGGGATGCCGAGACGGGCACAGGCAACGAC
>Ga0164290_1002660_pt1 | contig 11244 bp, 12 predicted proteins | sample Micstemetagenome_FD_108782 | JGI IMG/M metagenome (GOLD analysis project Ga0164290, IMG submission 108782) | Contaminated culture microbial community from soil near Moab, Utah, USA - Microcoleus steenstrupii SON62 (Illumina Assembly) | ecosystem: Environmental > Terrestrial > Soil > Soil crust...
GCCGTCGAAACCGCCTATGCCGAACCCGAGCGGGAAACGGAAGTGGCTGTGGCCACGCGGGCGCTCGATCTTCCCGATAACGGTCCGATGCCGGCTACGCGCTACGAGCAGGCTGAAGAACTCGCCTCGGCCGATGATGCGCTCGTCCCGGTGATCCGCACGAAGACTGTCAAGATCACCAAGGCCAATCGCGCCCAGAAGCTCGTCCTTCCCGAGGAGCCGGTTGGTGACGAGGTCGCCTTGGCTGAGCCACTCCGCGAAGACCAGAAGGTCGACCGGGTAACCACCGCTTCCACCAAGTCTGACATTTCAGGCTGGGTGATCCAAGTCGGTGCGGCGCCTGAAAAGGACCAAGCCATGAATCTCCTGCAAAAAGCGCAGGATAAGGGCGGCAGGGTATTGCGTTCCGCCACTCCCTTCACTGTCACCTTCGTCAAGGGCGACGAACAGCTTTTCCGCGCACGTTTCGGTGGGTTCTCCGATCAGGACGAGGCCGTCCGCGCCTGCAAGGTGCTGAAGCGCAACGGCGTTAGTTGCTGGGCAAGCCTGCAGTAAGTTGTGATTCGGAAAGCCGCGCACCCTATCACGCGGCTTTCCCTGACGGTGACCCCGTCGCGTAAAGGAATACGGGAGTTCTGTCTCCCGGCTCAAAACCTCGATTTGTACTGCGTACGAGGCAACCCATGGCACAGAACGGCAACGTTTCCGATTTCAAATCCAAGACTTCAGGCAAAGCCGCCGGAAAGATGGGTCTTCATCCGCTGCACGAGGCTGCGATGAAGCTGGCTGGGATGGGGCTCAACCGCTCCCATGCGAAGACCCGCGACCTGGTTGCCATGCTGCTCGGCCACGGCGCACGCGCCTGGCGCGCCAGCCAGCCGGAAGTGAGCCTTCATCTTCATGTGAAGACGCCTAGCGGCGGTCACCCGATCCGACTCAGGCTGCGCTGATCAGAGCAGACCCAGTTCAGCGAGTTCGCGTTTCAACTCGGGCGGCATGTCCCTTTCGGATTGTCCGGCTTCATAGAGATCGCGCGGCGCGTCTTTCGCTTCGAGATAGCGCCAGCCCTGGAACGGCCGCTTCGGCTGCGGCATGGTCTCGATCACCTGAGGCGCCAGGATCAGCTTGCATCGTCCGATGCCATCCTTGTCGCTGAACTCCACAAGATCGAGCAGCGGCTGGCGTGCGCACAGCTGACCCTTGATGACCCAGTAGAGCGATCCGCCCTCTAGAAGATCGGCCATTCGCTTAGGTGTCATCCGCGTAATATGCGACGAATGCGGCTGGTGGCCGGCGGCAATCGCGACGAGCGAGCGTTCCGTCACCCACTCCCTGAGATCATCGATCGATTCGCAGCCGACGCAGAGCTTGATGAGATGCAGTGCCATGCCCCCTTCTCCGCCAAGTCTCGGGCGTCGTCAACATGGGCGCTCCGGATATCAACACTCTACGACATTCACTGCGAGACCGCCGGTCGAGGTTTCCTTGTATTTCTCGCTCATGTCGTTGCCGGTCTGGCGCATCGTCTCGATACAGGCGTCGAGTGGCACGAAATGCTGGCCGTCACCCTTCAGCGCCAGTGACGCGGCAGTGACCGCCTTGACCGCACCCAGCGCGTTTCGCTCGATACAGGGTACTTGGACCAGCCCGGCAATCGGATCGCAGGTCATGCCGAGATGATGTTCGAGGGCGATCTCGGCTGCGTTCTCGATCTGCTCCGGCGTAGCGCCCATGACGGCGGCAAGACCAGCGGCAGCCATCGCAGCGGCAGAGCCAACCTCGCCCTGACAGCCGACCTCGGCGCCAGAGATCGAGGCATTGTGCTTGATGATGCCGCCAATCGCCGCTGCGGTCAGCAGGTAATCGCGAATACCGGTCTGGTCCCAATCCTCATGGAAGTGCTTGTAGTAGCGTATGGTGGCGGGAATGACGCCGGCAGCGCCATTCGTCGGCGCCGTGACGATGCGGCCGCCGCCGGCATTTTCCTCGTTGACGGCCATGGCATAGACCGACAGCCAGTCATTGGCGAGCAGCGGATTGATCTTGTTGGAGCGCCATTCCTCCTGCAGCTTGTCATGGATCTGCCGGGCGCGCCGACGCACCTTGAGCCCGCCTGGCATGATGCCATCGACCGCCAGTCCGCGATCGATGCAATTCGTCATCGCGTCCCAGATCTTGTCGAGCTTTGCGTCGAGATCGTCGCGGCTCATCGAGACTTCCTCGTTGGCGCGCTTCATCTGGGCGATCGTCAGACCCGAACGATTGGCCATTTCTAGCATCTGCTTGGCCGAGGCAAATGGATAGGGAACGCGGATGCTGCTTTCCTGCTTCTTCGATGCTCGCATCTTCTCGAGCTCGACATCGGTGACAACGAAGCCACCACCGATCGAATAATAGACCTGCTTGAGCAGGAGCCGCCCGGCCGCGTCGAAGGCCGAAAACGTCATACCGTTGGCATGGCCAGGCAATGGGTTTTTCCTGTCGAGGACCAGATCGTCCTTCGGCCGGAAATCATAGGTGGGGTGGCCCGGCGGGTTGATCTTGCCGCTGCGCTCTACGTCTGCAACAAGCGCGTCCATCTGATCGGGATCGACGCTTTCGGCATTCTGGCCGGTCAGCCCGAGAATGACCGCCCGGTCCGAACCATGACCGATACCGGTATAGGCGAGCGATCCGTGCAGGCTCGCCTTGATCGCCGCAACCTTCGCGCCCGACGGGCGCGGCCAATCTGGCGACAGGATGAGTGCCAGGAATGCGTTGGCCGCTGTCATCGGTCCCATCGTGTGGGAGCTCGACGGGCCGATGCCGATCTTGAACACATCGAACACGGATAGAAACATGGATAACCGCCTTGCCGCCTGGGATTAATTCTAAAGGCCATCTTATGGCAATTCGCTGGCGCCCGCGCGATGGACTTTCCGCCACACGCTGCTACGCTCGCGACATATCTGGATGCAGCTATCAATATAGGCACGAATCCCCTTATCAATAGAGCCATGACGCATCTCGACTATTTCGCTCTTGTCTTCTTCATCGCCACCTGGGCCAGCTTCAACTGGCTGACCAGCGTCGAGCGGCGATCGTCGCATGTGAGCATCACCCGCGCCATGGCGATCCACCGCGCCCGCTGGATCCAGAATTCGCTGGGCCGCGACCTCAAGATGATCGACACCCAGATCATGGCGGGACTTCAGAACGGCACCGGATTCTTCGCCTCCGCCTCTCTCTTTGCCCTCGGTGGGTGCTTTGCTCTGCTCGGCGCCACGGATCAGGTCGAGGCCATTTTCAGGGACCTGCCCATCATGCTGCAGGGCGGCCGCCAGGGGTTTGAGATGAAGGTCGGTGGACTGGCGATCATATTCGCATACTCCTTCTTCAAGTTCGGCTGGTCCTATCGCCTGTTCAACTATTGCTCGATCCTGTTCGGCGGGTTGCCCATGCATGCCGAGACCATCAAGGAGCCCGAACGCGCGGCAAAGGCCGCGGAACGCGTCATTACGCTCAACGTTATTGCCGCCAAGCATTTCAATGCCGGCCTCCGGGCGATTTTCCTGTCGATCGGCTATCTGGGCTGGTTTGTGAACGCGTATGTCTTTATGGCCATGACGGTATTCGTCTTCTCCGTTCTCATCCGCCGCCAGTTCTTTTCTGAAGCACGCGAAGCGATACTCCAGGACATGGAATTGTAATGCCGCTTCACGCGGCGGAGCCACGATGACAGAAACAGCATTCACACCGAGTTCCCCATCGGCTAAGCGAATTGCATGGCTGGATATCCTCCGTGGCGTAGCATTGATCGCCATGGCCAGCTATCACTTGCTGTGGGACCTAAGCGATTTCGGCTATCTCGAGCCCGGCTATCCCTCGACGGGATGGCCGAGAATCTATGCCCGCGCGATCGCCTCGACATTCCTCTTTCTTGCCGGCTTCTCGCTCGTCCTCGGCCACCGCAACGGCATCCGCTGGAACCATTTCTGGATGCGGTTCGCCAAGATCGCTGCCGCAGCCGCGCTCGTCACCGTCGCGACCTATTTCGCCATCCCGCAGGGATGGATCTTCTTCGGCATCCTGCATGCCATCGCCGTGTTCAGTCTGATCGGCCTGATCTTCCTGCGTGTGAATCCAATCTTCGCGGCCCTGATCGCCGTCCTCGCCGTCGTGGCGCCGACCTATCTCTCGTCGGATACCTTCAACGACTCCTGGTTCTGGTGGCTCGGCCTGTCGACACGGACACGCACGAGCTTCGATTACGTACCGCTCCTGCCCTGGATCTGCCCCTTCCTTCTGGGCATGGCCGCAGCCCGCCTCGACCGGGTCCAGACCTTGCTGCGACAAAATGCGGCTGGGGATAGTGGCCAAAATCACCTCCGGAACACATTCGCCTTCCTCGGCCGTCACAGTCTCGTCTTTTATCTCGTGCACCAGCCCATTTTGATTTCGATGCTCTACGGCTTTTCGCTGATCTACCCGCCCGATCTGGCGGCTGGGTTTGTGCGGAAATGTGAATCGGATTGCAGGGCGACGCTTGATGCGCCGTTCTGCACGCGCTTTTGCGGCTGTGCGCTGGATGAACTGCAGAAGCAGAACCTGTTCACCGCCTTCCAGTCTGGCACAATTCACCCGGCCGATAATGCGCGCATCGACACGCTGAGAATCGAATGCACCGCACGCTCGCAATGAGCGGGGCAAGTTCAGGTTGGAAAACAAATGAATGCATATCGCGTAAGGCCGCTCAATTTTCCCTGGACTCCATTCGTCTATATCGGCGCCATCCTGATCGCTGTGGGGTTAGATCGCCTCTTCCCGCTTGAACTGCTCGATGGCTGGGATCTGGCGTTTCTTGCCGCCGGCAGCGCATTTCTCGCGACTTCGGTCTGGCTCGGCTTCTGGGGTTTTCGTAAACTCTACCAGTGCGGCACGGCGATGCTGTCCTCAAGTGCTGCCACGCGGCTAGTGACATCGGGACCTTTTCGGTTTACCCGCAATCCCGTCTATCTCGCCTATACGCTGGCCACATCAGGTGCGGGCATGGTCACAGGCAATGCCTGGCTGATCGCCGCGGCCATTCTTACCGCAGGCATTACGCATGCCTGGATCATCCGCCGCGAGGAAATGCACCTGCTGGCGCGGTTCGGCTTCGAATTCGAAAACTATTGCCGCCGGACACGGGCCTGGATTTGATCAGGTCGAAACACCGATTTCGGCGAGCCGATTGAGGCAGGATTCCTCGATATTGTCCAGCTCGCCGATCGTCTCATCGATATCCTTGCGCCTCTGCCGTAGCCCGTCGCGCTTTTCCTCGACCTTCTTGATCAGCAGCTTCAGCTGTCCGGCCTCGCCGGGCGGTTCGTTATAGACCTTGATGATTTCCCTGATCTCGGCGATCGTGAATCCGATCCGCCGACCGCGCAAGATTTGCGCGATCAGGTGTCGGTCGGCCGTACGATAGAGCCGCGTACGCCCGCGGCGTTCCGGATGGATCAGCCCCTCGTCCTCATAGAACCGCAAGGTGCGCGTGGATATATCGAATTCGCGCGTCATCTCGGTAATACTGTAAAACTTGGTCACGGAAGGCTCCGGTCAATGCTGGCGGAAGCAACGAAACTAGAGGTTCTTACGTAAAAGTCAATTTTTGCCGCTAGCGGATGGCGAACCACACCGTGGCCAAACCAAGAAATCCGAAGAAACCTGTCAAATCCGTCATCATCGTCACAAAGACCGACGATGCCACCGCGGGGTCGGCCCCGAAGCGGTTGAGCAGCAATGGAACTAGATTGCCGGCGAGTGCCGCCATCAGGAAATTGACGAACAGCGCGAGGCCGATGACAAGCCCGAGATGGTAGTCGTGATACATGAACGAGGCGACTGTACCGACCAGAATCGCAAAAACCAGACCGTTGGTCGCGCCGACCCCGAGTTCGCGCCGGATGATGCGGCCTGCATTGTAGATATCGAGATCGCGTGTCGCGAGCGCGCGCACCGTGACGGTCATGGTCTGTGTGCCGGCATTGCCACCCATCGAGGCGACGATCGGCATCAGCACGGCCAGCGCCACCATCTCCTCTATCGTCGCGTCGAATAGCCCGATCACGGTCGATGACAGGAACGCCGTCCCAAAATTGATGAACAGCCACAGGAAGCGCGACCGCACGGTGGAGATAACATTGTCCGACAATTCTTCGTCGCCGACACCGGCGAGACGCTTGATGTCCTCGTCCGCCTCCTCATGGATGACATCGACGACGTCATCGATCGTCAGCACGCCCACGAGTCGGCCGTTCTCATCCACCACCGCCGCGGACAGAAGGTCATACTGCTCGAAAAGCTGCGCCGCCTCTTCCTGGTCCATGTCGGCGGGAATGGGATGGTTGGTCTCGCGCATGATGTCCTCGACCTTCACCGCGCGCTGGGTGCGCAGGACACTGTCGAGATCGACGACACCCATCAGCTTGAAGGTCGGGTCGATGACGAAGATTTCGGTAAAACTGTCCGGCAGGTCCTGCTCTTCGCGCATGTAGTCGATGCATTGGCCGATCGTCCAGAACGGCGGCACGGCGACGAACTCCGACCGCATGCGGCGGCCGGCGGAGCTTTCGGGATAATCGAGCGAACGACGAAGGCGGACGCGCTCGGTGAACGGTAGTTGGGCGAGAATCTCTTCCCGGTCCTCGTCGTCGAGATCCTCGAGAATGTAGACGGCATCGTCCGAATCCAGATCAGTGATTCCGGCAGCGATCGCTTCGTTCGGAATGTTCTCCACAATCTCAAGGCGGATCGCCTCGTCGACCTCGGTGAGCGCCGCAAAATCGAAGTCTTCGCCCAGCAATTGGACGAGCGCGTTTCGCTGGTCGGGCAGGATCGCCTCGAGCACGTCGCCCAGTTCCGAAATATGCAGGTTGCCAACATGACGGCGCAGCCAGATGATATCGCGATCCGCAATGGCGGCACCCACCAAGGTGAGAAAATCACCGCGGACCGAACCGTCTTCAGTATAGATATCGGAAAGCTCAACCTTTTCTTCAGGTTCGGGGGCGTGTTCGATTTCGTCCAAGCTATATTGCGACATAGCCAAGCCCCTTTTTAATCCTGAAGTACCTTGCCAACGAAAAACCTGATCCAGATGCAGGATATTCTCGTAATGGCTTGCTTACATGAGCTGTGTCTCTTTCCGGCCGATTTCTCTCGCCGACTTCGTGCTAGACGAATTTCAGACGCGGGTCCAACAAAAAAGAACGCCCGTTCCTCGATTCTCTCCAATCCGATTAAATTCAAGAAAATCAAAAGCCTGTACGTTGTTTTAGCAACGTGGGGAAATCGCCTTGCGGCTTTACATTACTTTACACCAGCGACAACCCCGGGAAACAGACAACGGCTATCTTGCAGTCATCGAAAATGACGAACGACGAAAAGGACAGTCTGATGACCGAGTACAAAAAAGAACCGGAAGTCGAGATTCTGCCCCCGCAAAAACCCGGTTGGGGCCGCAAGCTGATCATTGGCGGCGTAGCCGCTGTCACGATCGCTGGTGCTGGCGCCTATGCCTTCGCCAGCAATGACGACTGGGGCGGCCGCCACAAGTTCATGCGCGGCTTCATGGAATACCGGCTCGACAAGATGCTGACGGATGTCGGCGCCTCGGACGACCAGAAATCGAAACTCAAGGCGCTCGTCACGTCAACCGTGGACGAGGTTCGCCCGGACAGGGAGACGCGAATGGCCATGCGAGACGAAATCATCAAGCTTATTGAAGCTCCCACCATCGACCGGACTGCGATCGAGGCTCTGCGCGCCAAACAGATGGCTCAGTTCGAAGAACGGTCGAAAACCATTGCCAAGGCGGTTGCCGATGCGGCAGAAATCCTTACCCCCGATCAGCGCAAGAAGCTGGTAGAGGAAATGAAGGAATTCGGCCCTCACGGTCGCTGGTAAAGGTTGATGGGAGAAAGCATGGCGGCGGAAGTGCTGATCATAGACGATGACACACGTCTCGCTGCCATGCTTTCCGACTATCTGCGATCGGCAGGTTTTACGACTCGCAGCGCGGCCACAGGCATTTCCGGCCTCCAGGAAATTGCCCGAAAGGCGCCTGACGCTGTGATCCTCGACGTGATGCTTCCCGATCACGACGGGTTCGAAATCTGCCGACGCATCCGCGCCGGGTCCGGTCTCCCTATCCTCATGCTCACTGCAAAGGGCGAAGAAACGGATCGTATTGTGGGACTGGAGCTCGGCGCGGACGATTATCTACCGAAACCCTTCAGTCCGCGCGAGCTCGCAGCGCGGCTGAAGGCCATTCTGCGCCGCACGCAGGGCTCATCGTCGATCGCGCCCATGGACATTCTGCGCTTCGGCCGGCTCGAGATCGACCGCGGCCAGCGTTGTGTACGGCTAGACGGCAGCGAACGCCCCCTCACCGGCTACCAGTTCGCACTCCTGGTCAACATGGCCGAGAATGCCGGTCGCGTCTTGTCGCGCGAGCGGCTGATGGAACTCACCAAAGGCGAGGAACTCGAGGCCTTCGACCGCTCCATCGACGTGCATATCTCCCGCATCCGGGCCGCCATCGAAACCGACCCCAAGCATCCACGTCGCATCATCACGCTGCGCGGATCGGGCTACATCTTCGCCCGTAACCAGGATGAATCCGAGCGATGATCCGCAGCCGCCTCTACATCAAGATGTATCTCACGGTTCTCTGCGGCCTGATGCTCGTCGTCCTGTCGCTCGGGACATATGCGATGATGGGCGATTTCGGCGATGAAGACCACGGCTTCTCCGGCAAGCTCGACCGCTTCGCCAGCGCCATGCTCAGCGCCGACATGACCCAGGCTGAACGGCAGGCAATGCTGGACCGACTTGCCAAAGGGCTGGACGCCGATGTTGGCCTGTTCGACAAGAATGATCGCTTCGTCCAAGGCGCAGGTGCCATGGCGACGCCTGAAAGTGCCGCCGTTTTCCTCGGCGAGCGCAAACGCCATCGCCGCGAGTTCGAGGCTGATCTGCCCGACGGAAGCCAAGTGCGGGTGTTCATGGAGCGTGGTTTCGACAAGTCTCGCTGGCACTTCCTGACCGCCATCCTGATCGTGGCCTTGGCCATCGGTGTCGCCTCGCTTCCGGCCGTCCGCTACCTGACACGGCGTCTCGAGCAATTGCGCCGTGGCGTCGAGCACTGGGGTGAAGGCGCCCTGTCGAGCCGCGTCGAAGTTTGCGGCCGTGACGAGATCGCCCAAGTGGCGCGAAGCTTTAACCGCGCCGCCGACCGGGTCGAGGGCGTGATCAATTCGCAGAAGAGCCTACTCGCCAATGCCAGTCATGAGCTTCGGTCGCCGCTCGCGCGCCTGCGCATGGCCACTGAAATGTTCGAGGCATCGCCCAGCGACAGTCTGCGTAAGGAAATTATATGCAATCTCACCGAACTCGATGAACTCGTTGATGAAATCCTTCTCAAGAGCAGGATCGACAGCGACCAGAAGATGGATCTTGGGCAATTGGTGGACCTCCTGCCGCTGGCCGCCGAGGAGGCTTCGGCCATAAGCGCCGAGATTGAGGGCGGCTCTCTCACCATACCCGGCAATGAGCGCCTGCTGCGCCGGATGATCCGCAACCTGCTGCAGAATGCCGCCCGCCACGGCAAGCCGCCGGTGACGATCCATCTCTCGTCCAACAGGGGGCTGGCGACGATCGCTGTTTGCGACAAGGGCGACGGCATAAGGCCGGAGGAAGCGGCGCGGGTATTCGAGCCATTCTATCGACCCGAAGGCCGCAGCGAGTCCGCTGGCGGTTGGGGATTAGGACTTGCGCTGGTAGCCGAGATCGCCAGGCTTCATCGTGGACGCGCCTGGTATAGCGCTCTGGATGATGGCGGGGCTTGTTTTACCGTCGAACTGCCACTCCATCAGGCGCCGCCCAATCGCGCATAGGCTACAGTACAGCCACCGCCGCCTCCTGCACCCGCCGTTCCCGCCAGATGATGTACAGGCCCGAGCCGACGATGATGACGACACCCAGCCATTTCGACGGCGTCGGAAACTCACCGAACAGTGTGAAGCCAAGGATCGTCGCCGAGATGATCTCGAAATACTGGAACGGCGCCAGGATCGACACCGGTGCGAGCCGAAAAGCTCTCAGAACCAGAAGGTGCCCGTAGCCGGACAGCGCCCCGAGCACGAGCAGCAGGACCAGACTGAAACCGGAATCCGGCAGGGCCACCTGAAAGTCTTCGTTCCCCAGACCATTGCCAATCATCAGCGCGACAGCCATGAAGATCGTGCCGCCCAGCCCGGAAATCGTCTGCATGGTCAGCGGTGGATCCGCCTCGCCGATCGCCCGGTTCATGAGAAGATAGAGCGCGAAGAGAAAGGCGCAGAGCACCGGCAGCAGCGACGTCACGCCGAAGATCGCGAAGCTCGGCTGGATAACGATCATCGCACCACCGAAACCGATCAGGATCGCCAGCCAGCGCCGCCAGCCAACCTTCTCGCCGAGCAAGGTCGCTGACATGGCCGTCAGCATGAACGGTTCGACAAAGTAGATCGCGAAGACATCGGCGAGCGGCATATATTTGATCGCGGTGAAAAACAGCAGCGTCGCAGCCGCATGCACGGCGCCGCGCAGCAGGTTCATCCAGGGCCGCTTCGCGCGGAAAGCCCCCGCGCCCGCCACCGTGAGCAGCAATGGGACCGTGAGCACCAGTTGGAAAAAGAAGCGGTAGAAGCTCACCTGCCCCGGCGACATGGCCTGGAAGGTCGAGAGGTATTTGGCGATCCCATCCATACAAGGCAGAATCATCATCGCGAACGCCATGATCGCGAAGCCTTTGAAAAGGCCATTCTGTTCGGTCGGTGGATTGGCTGGCATGGGGCGATTCGTTGCAGCGGGAGATCTGAATGATAGGCTATCGACAACCGCAACACATCCGGGAGACGAAAGATAGTTGGCTCCGGGCTCTTAAATCGATTCCGCAGCAAGATGAATCACAATACGCGGATCAATCCGCAGCCCATTGATTTGCTGACGCTTTCGAGTGAAGCTTGATGCGATGGTACCGGCACCAAGGCGCGCGTGACGCCGCATGTGAGTTCCGCTTTCCGGGAGCATGAGAGATGATCGTCCAGGCCTGCATCAACGGCGCCCGCCCGCCCGAATATCACCCCCGGCTGCCGCTGACGGCGGAAGACATGGCGGCCGATGCGCGCGCATGTATCTCAGCCGGTGCCGCCGAACTCCATATCCATCCACGCTTGA
>Ga0164290_1002661_pt1 | contig 11222 bp, 10 predicted proteins | sample Micstemetagenome_FD_108782 | JGI IMG/M metagenome (GOLD analysis project Ga0164290, IMG submission 108782) | Contaminated culture microbial community from soil near Moab, Utah, USA - Microcoleus steenstrupii SON62 (Illumina Assembly) | ecosystem: Environmental > Terrestrial > Soil > Soil crust...
CGAGGAACTGCGGCGCGCCCGCCGGCTCGGGCGCTTCGAGGACGAGGGCTGGCGCGTGCGCAAGGACGGCTCGCGGTTCTGGGCCAACGTCATCATCACCGCGCTGTTTGGCAACGACGGCCAGCTGGTCGGCTTCGCCAAGATCACGCGCGACCTGACCGAGCGGCGCCGCCACGAGGAGGAACTGCGCGCCAGTGAAGAGCGCTTCCGGCTGCTGGTGGGCAGCGTGCGCGACTACGCGATCTTCATGCTGGATGCCCAGGGTGTGGTGCGCAGCTGGAACACCGGGGCGCAGGCCATCAAGGGCTACGCAGCGGCCGAGGTCATCGGCCAGCATTTCAGCCGCTTCTTCACGCCGCAGGACCGCGAGGCGGGCAAGCCCGAGGCCGAACTGGCGCGCGCTCGCGAGCACGGCCGCGCGGAAGACGAAGGCTGGCGCGTGCGCAAGGACGGTACCCTGTTCTGGGCCAACGTGGTGATCACCGCCATCCACGGCGCCGACAACGAGCTGCTGGGTTTCGCCAAGGTCACGCGCGACATGAGCGACCGGCGGCGGCTCGAGGAGCTGGAGCGCTCCAGCCGGCGCATGAACGAGTTCCTGGCCATGCTGGCGCACGAACTGCGCAACCCGCTGGCGCCGATCCGCAACGCGGTGACCCTCATGCAGCTCGAAGCGATGCCCAGCCCGGCGCTGCGCAACTGCCGCGACGTGATCGACCGGCAGCTGACGCATGTGACCCGCCTCGTGGACGACCTGCTGGACGTGGGGCGGCTGACCACCGGCAAGATCAAGCTGCGCAAGGAGCTGGTGAGCCTCTCGGACGTGGTGTCGCGCAGCGTCGAGACGGCCCGGCCGCAGGTGGAGGCGCGCCGCCACTGGCTGCGCGTGGAGCCGCCGCCCCGGCCCGTGTACGTCAACTGCGATCCCACCCGCATCTCGCAGGTGATCCAGAACCTGCTGGTGAACGCGGCCCGCTACACGCCCGACGGCGGGCGCATCGTGGTCAGGAGCGAGCTCACCGGCAACTTCGTTGCCGTCTCGGTGGCGGACAACGGCCGGGGCCTGGCGCCCGAGGACCTGGAACGCATCTTCGAGCTGTTCGTGCAGGGCGAGGGACTTTCGCCCAGCGACAGCGGCCTGGGCATCGGGCTGACCCTGGCGCGTTCGCTGGTGGAACTGCACGGGGGCCGGCTGGACGCCGAAAGTCCGGGCGTGGGGCAGGGCAGCACCTTCACCTTCCGCCTGCCGGTGGCCGAGGTGACGGTGGAGCAGCAGCAGGAACGGGAGCGCGCCGCGGCCCCGGCCGGTGCGCTGCGCGTGCTGGTGGTGGACGACAACCGGGACTCGGCCGACAGCGCCACCGCGATCCTGGGCCTGCTCGGGCACCAGGCCGAATGCGCGTATAGCGGCGAGTCCGCCTTGGCGGCGGCGGAGCGCTTCAAGCCCTCACTGGTCCTGCTGGACCTGGCCATGCCCGGCCTGGACGGCTTCGAGACCCGGCGCAAGTTGGTGGCGCTGCCCGGACTGGAGCACACGTACACGGTGGCCATGACGGGGTACGGCAACGAGGAGGACCGGCGCTCGACGCGTGAAGCGGGCTTCGACGACCACGTCACCAAGCCGGTTGAGCTGGACCGGCTGATGGCGCTGCTGCACGAAGCGCGCCGGCGCACCGACGGCTGACCCGCCCGCTCAGTTCAGGCTGAACAGCTGGCTCAGGGCCTCGCGGTACTTGCCCTGGCCCACCCACATGGTGCTGTGGTGGGAACCGCCTTCGACCAGCAGGAAGTGCTTCTTGCCCGTGGCAGCCTCGTACAGCTTGCGGCCCAGGTCGCTCTTGATCAGGTTGTCGGCGGCGCCGTGCACCACCAGCAGGGGCGAGCCGATCTTGCTGACCTTGTTGATGGATTCGAAGCGCTGCGTGATCAGCGGCCCCACCGGCAGCCAGCCCCACTTGAAGCTGCTGGCCACGTCGGGGATGGAGGTGAAGGTGCCTTCGACGATGGTGCCCTGTTCGTCCTCCACCTTGGCCGCCAGGTCGATGGCGATCGCGCCGCCCAGCGAGTGGCCGAACACGTACCGCGGCTGCTGCGGATACTTCGCGGCCAGCCACTCCCAGGCCTGCCGCGCGTCCTCGTAGGCCATGTCTTCCGAGGGCAGGACCGGGCTGCTCTTGCCGAAGCCGCGATAGTCGATGGCCAGGACCGAGAAGCCCAGCTCCTGCATGCGGCGGATACGGCCGGCCGAACCCGCCACGTTCCATTTGGCGCCGTGCAGGTACAGCATCACGGGGGCATTCGCGGCAGGCTTGTCGGCAGCCAGCCACAGCCCGTGCAGCTTGACCGGCTCGCCGGTGACCTTGGACTTGAACTCGATCCACACGTCGTCCATGCCGTCGGCCATGCTGGCGCTGCCGCCCCAGGCGCGGTCGCTGGGCTGGAAGATCCAGGCGCGCTGCTGCTGGTCGAGCGTGGAGCAGCCCAGGGACAGGGTGGTGGCCAGCGCGGCCGCGGCAATGAGGATCCAGCGTTTCATGACCGGGGATGGAGCAGCTCGGCCGCAGAAAGTTTCCCGGATTTACCCTTTAGCGACCGCGCAGGAACAGCGCATCGAGCTCGCGCACCGTGAGCTGCCGCCAGGTCGGCCGGCCATGGTTGCACTGGTCGGAGCGCTCCGTCTCCTCCATCTGCCGCAGCAAGGCGTTCATTTCCGCCACGGTGAGTTGACGGTTCGCACGGACTGCGCCGTGGCAGGCCATGGTGGCGAGGATTTCGTCACGGGCCCGTTGCACCACGGTGCTGGCTTCGTGCTGCGACAACTCGGCCAGCACGCTGCGCGCCAGCTCCACCGCATCGCCCTGGGCGAGGCTGGTGGGCACCGCCCGCACGGCCAGCGTCTTGGGCGAGAAGGGCGTGATCTCCAGCCCCAGCGTGCGCAGCGTGTCGGCCGCCGCTTCCGCCGTGGCCACTTCCTGCGGCGTGGCCGCGAAGGTGGCGGGGATCAGCAGCGGCTGGCTGGCGATCGCGCTGGTGTCCAGCTGCGACTTGAGCCGCTCGTAGACGATGCGTTCGTGAGCGGCGTGCATGTCGACGATCACCAGCCCCTGCCGGTTCTCGGCCAGGATGTAGATGCCCTGGATCTGGGCGATCGCCCGGCCCAGCGGCCACTCGCCCTCGGGGAGGCTCGGGGCCGGAACCTCCGTTCGAGCTGGGCCCATTTCCGTTCGGGCTGAGCCTGTCGAGGCCCCTGCGAGCCCTTCGACAGGCTCAGGGCGAACGGTGGGGGACCAGAGTGCAGACAGATCCGACACCCGGTTCCCCGCTTCAAAATCCATAGCAGGCTGCGCCCACCCCATGCGGGCTGGCGGCATATTCGGCTCTGGAACGGGCGCTTGCGCCGCCTGCCCGGCCCGAGGCGCCGCCAGGGCATTCTCCACGGCGTGGCGGGCCGCCTGGTGCACCTCGCGGCTGTCGCGGAAGCGCACCTCGATCTTGGTCGGGTGCACGTTCACGTCGACGCGGGCAGGGTCGATCTCCACGTACAGCGCGTACACCGGCTGGCGGTGGCCATGCAGCACGTCCTCATAAGCGCTGCGGGCCGCGTGCGTGAGCACCTTGTCGCGCACGAAGCGGCCGTTCACATAGGCGTACTGCTGGTCGGCCCGGGAGCGGGCCGCGTCCGGGATGCCGGCCCGGCCGGTGATGCGCAAGGGTCCGGCGCTGTAGTCCACCGCCACGCTCTGGGCCAGGAAGTCCTCGCCCAGCACGTCGGCCAGCCGCTGGTCGCGCGACGCGGCGCGCCACTGTTCCACCAGCTTGCCCTCGTGCCAGATGGCAAAGCCCACGTCGGGCCGCGCCAGCGCATGCCGGCGCACGGCTTCGAGGCAATGCGCCAGCTCGGTGGCGTCGGTCTTGAGGAACTTGCGGCGGGCGGGGGTGCTGAAGAACAGCTCCTTGACCTCTACCGTGGTGCCGATGGCGCGCGCCGCCGGGCGCAATTCGCCCGTGCGGCCCTCCAGCAGGAAGGCGCTCGCCTGTCCGGCGCAACGCGACAGCAGGTTCAGCTCGGAGACCGACGCGATGGCGGCGAGCGCCTCGCCGCGAAAGCCCATGGTCCCCACGGCTTCCAGGTCCGCCAGGCTCTCGATCTTGCTCGTGGCGTGCCGGCGCAACGCGACCGGCAATTCCTCACGGGGGATGCCGCTGCCGTCGTCTTCCACCGAGACCAGCCGCACACCGCCGGCCAGCAGCCTCACGGTGACCTGCGTGGCGCCGGCATCGAGCGCGTTGTCCACCAGTTCGCGCACCACCGACGCGGGACGCTCCACCACCTCGCCGGCCGCGATCTGGCTGATGAGTTCGTCGGGCAGCTCCCGGATGGGGCGGCGATGGTCCGAATGGAGCACTGCGTTCACCCCATCGATTCTAGGGCGGGGGGGATAATCGGCCGCCATGGAACTGATCGCCTTACTCGTCGACTTCATCCTGCGGGTGGACGTCCACCTCGAGATGTTCGTGCGCAACTACGGCGCCTGGGTCTACGCCCTGCTGTTCGTCATCGTGTTCGTCGAAACGGGGCTGGTGGTCATGCCCTTCCTGCCCGGCGACTCGCTGCTGTTCGTGGTCGGCGCGCTGTGCGGGCTGGGCTTCATGAGCTATCCGCTGGCCTGCGGCATCCTGCTGGCAGCCGCCATCCTGGGCGACCAGTGCAACTACACCATAGGCCGCTATTTCGGGCCCAAGGTCTTCCAGTGGGAACAGTCGCGGTTCTTCAACCGCAACGCCTTCAACGTCGCCCATGCCTTCTACGAGAAGCACGGCGGCATCACCATCATCCTGGCCCGGTTCGCGCCTTTCCTGCGCACCTTCGCGCCCTTCGTCGCCGGCGTGGCCGAGATGTCGCGCGCCAAGTTCACCGCCTACAACGTCGTGGGCGCGGTGATCTGGGTGATGGGCATCGTCACCGCGGGGTTCTTCCTGGGCAGCATCCCCTGGGTCAAGACCCACCTGGACAAGATCATCTGGGCCATGATCCTGATCCCCGGCCTGATCGTGCTGGGCGGGGCCTGGCAGGCCAAGCGCAAGGCGCTGGCGCAGGCCCGGATGGCACCCGGCAGCCTCTGACCCGTACGGCCGGGCTTGGCCGCAGATCATAAGAATGCTTATGATCTGCGCCAGGAGACCCTGCCATGAACGCTCCCCAGACGCTTTCCCGCTGGAGCCAGCCCGGCTCCAGCCGCGTGCCCTTCTGGGCCTACACCGACGCGCAGCTGTACCAGCAGGAGCTGGAAAAGATCTTCTACGGCCCGCACTGGAGCTACGTGGGCCTGGAAGTGGAGATCCCGAACACGGGTGACTTCAGGCTCAGCTTCATCGGCGAGCGGCAGGTGATCATGGTGCGCGACCGCGTGGCGCCCAGGGACCGCGGCACCGACCACGGCATCCGCGTGGTGGAGAACCGCTGCGCGCATCGCGGCGTGCGCTTCTGCCAGCAGCCGCACGGCAACGCGCGCAGCTTCGTGTGCCCCTACCACCAGTGGACCTACAAGCTCAATGGCGAGCTGGTCGGCCTGCCGTTCAGGGACGGCGTGAAGGACGGCGAGTGCGTCAACGGCGGCATGCCCGCGGATTTCGACCTCAAGGCCAACGGGCTGACCCGGCTGCGCGTGGAGGTGCTGCACGGGCTGGTGTTTGCCACGTTCAGCGACAGCGCCGAGCCGCTGCGCGACTACCTCGGCCCGCAGGTCATGCCTTGGCTGGACCGCATCTGCCAGGGTCGGCAGCTGAGCCTGCTGGGCTACAACCGCCAGCGCATCCCGGGCAACTGGAAGCTGATGATGGAGAACATCAAGGACCCGTACCACCCGGGGCTGCTGCACACCTGGTTCGTCACCTTCGGCCTGTGGCGCGCCGACCAGAAAAGCCGCATGGTGATGGACGAGCACGGCAGGCACGCGGTGATGATCTCCCGGCGCAACGACGGCGGCGAGAACAAGACCGTGACCGAAGGCGTGACCTCGTTCAAGGCGAACATGGTGCTGAACGACGCCCGGCTGCTGGACGTGGTGCCCGAGCCCTGGTGGAAGGTGCCGGACCCGGCGAACCCGGGCGCCGAGATCATGCCCACCGTGACCATGATCACGCTGTTCCCCAGCCTCATCATCCAGCAGCAGGTGAACTCGCTGTCCACCCGCCACATCGTGCCGCGCGGCGAGGGCGAGTTCGATTTCGTGTGGACCCATTTCGGCTTCACCGAAGACAGCCCCGAGATGACCCAGCGGCGCCTGCGCCAGGCCAACCTGTTCGGGCCCGCCGGATTCGTTTCCGCCGACGACGGCGAGGTGATCGAGTTCAGCCAGGACGGCTTCCGGCAATGGGGCGAGGGCGGCAGCACGCTGTGCGAACTGGGCGGCACCGGTACCGGGGGCACCGAGCACATGGTCACCGAGACCCTGATCCGCAGCATGTACGCCTACTGGCGCAAGGTGATGGGCGTATGAACGAAGCCCTGCTTCTGCAGCTCGAAATCAATGCCCTCAACGCCGCCTATGCCGCCGCGCTGGACGAGAGGCGCTTCGACGACTGGCCGCAGTTCTTCCTCGAAGACGGGCAGTACGTCGTGCAGGGCCGTGAGAACTTCGACCGGGGGCTGCCGCTGGCGCTGATTGCGCTGGAGAGCCAGGGCATGATGAAGGACAGGGTCTACGGCATCACGCAGACCATCTACCACGGGCCGTACTACACCCGGCACGTGATAGGCCCGGCACAGGTGCTGTCGGAAGAGGGGGACCTGGTTAGGGCCCAATCGCATTACGCGGTCTTCCGCACCCGGCCGGGCGACTCGAGCGAGGTCTACAACGTGGGCCGCTACCTCGACGAACTCGTGCGAACGCCGGCTGGCCTGAAGTTCAGGAGCCGGCGCTGCGTCTACGACAGCGAGATGGTGCTCAACTCGCTGATCTACCCGATCTGATTAGCGGTTGGGATCGGTGGCGCGGTTGCCGATGTAGCCGCCGGCGGCAGCGCCACCCAGCGTGCCCAGGGGGCCACCGATCACTGCATTGCCCAGCACGCCACCCACGGCCGCGCCGCCCACCGTGCCGGCGGTCTGGCGGTCCATCGTGCCGCAGCCCGTCAGGGCGATCATGGAAGCGGCCGCCACGGCCGCGAGGATCTTGCTTTTCATACCGTTCACCTTGAGTTGATTGCGACCGCAGAAGGCGCGGACTGCCTGTGGGATGAACTGTAGGCAGGGGGGTGTTGCGCGAGCGTAGGAGAGGCCCGATAGCCTCTGTCGGCCCCCTCACATCGTGCGTGTGCGCGCGAGGGGCGGGTTCCTGGCGAAGTAACGGCTGATGCCGCGCATCAGGGCGTCGGCCAGTTCGTCCTGGTAGGCCTGGCTCCTGAGCTTGGCTTCCTCTTCCGGGTTGCTGATGAAGGCGGTTTCCACCAGCACGCTGGGGATGTCCGGCGCCTTGAGCACCGCGAAGCCGGCCTGTTCCACATGGCGCTTGTGCAGGCGGGCGCCCATGCTGCCGATCTCGCCCAGCAGGGCGCCGCCCAGGCGCAGGCTGTCGTTGATCTGGGCCGTGGTGCTCATGTCCAGCAGCGCATGAGCCACCTGCGAGTCCTGCGTCTTGACGTTCACGCCGCCGATCAGGTCGGCCTGGTTTTCCTTGTTGGCGAGCCACCGCGCCGCCGAACTGGACGCGCCGTTGTGGCTGAGCGCGAACACGCTGGCGCCGCGCGCCGTGGGCGTCATGAAGGCGTCGGCATGGATGCTCACGAACAGGTCGGCCTGCACCCGCCGTGCCTTCTGCACGCGCACCTGCAGCGGCACGAAGAAGTCGGCGTCGCGGGTGAGGAAGGCGCGCATGGGGTTGCCGTTCAGGGTGGTGGCGTTGATGCGGTCGCGCAGCTTGTGTGCGATCTGCAGCACCACGTCCTTCTCGCGCGTGCCGGCCGGGCCGATCGCGCCGGGGTCCTCGCCGCCATGGCCGGGGTCCAGCGCGATGATGATCAGGCGGTCGGTCTTCTGCGGCACTGCGGGGGGCGGGCGAGGGCGGTCCTGCTGCCGCGCGATCAGCTCGCCCAACGGATCGGGTGCGGCAGGGGCGGGCGCCGGGGCCGCAGGGTCCTTCATCCGCTCGGCGATCAGGGCCTCCAGCGGGTCCACGGCCTTGAGCGGGTGCAGGTCGAACACCAGCCGGTGCTGGTAGGCCGCGATCGGCGGCAGCGTGAACACCTGGGGCAGGGCGGCCTGCTTGAGGTCGATCACCAGCCGGATCACGCCCGGCGCGTTCTGCCCCACGCGGATGCCGGCAATGAACGGGTCGTCGGCCTGGACCTTGGCCACCAGCTCGCGCAGCGCGGGATTGAGCTCGATGCCGTCGATGTCCACCGCCAGCCGCGGCGGGCTGGTGACGATGATCTGGCGTGAGCTGAGCTGGCCGTCCGATTCGATGGTCACGCGGGTGTAGTCGGGCGCGGGCCAGACGCGCACCGCCACGATGGTGGCGCCGCGTGCGATCTGCGCCGCCCCGAGCAGCAGCACCAGGGTGCCGCCTTGCAGCAGGTCACGCCGCTTCATGACACCCCGTCATTCCCGCGCAGGCGGGAATCCAGGAGCTCGCGGCCGCGAGCCGTGTGCGCTTCCAGGGCCACTTTGCGGCTCTCATCGGCCTGCGCCTCGATCCTTACCACCAGGTCCGCCACCGGCAGCAGCGCCGCCGCCTTTTCGGGCCATTCCGCCAGCTTCAGGCCTGGTGCGGCAAAGATGTCGCGAAAGCCTGCGTCTTCCCACTCGCGCGCGTCGTCGAAGCGGTAGAAGTCGAAGTGCCATACGGGGAAATGGGCGGTCTCGTGCGGCTCCACCACGGCATAGGTCGGGCTTTTGATCCGCCCTTGCACCCCCAGCGCGCGCAGCAGGTGCCGCACCAGCGTGGTCTTGCCGGCGCCCAGGTCGCCGTGCAGTTCGATGAAGGCGTCCGCCAGGGCCGGCGCGGCCGCGAGGCGTTGCGCAAAGGCGAGGGTGTCGTCCTCCGAATGCCACACGGCCGCGCTTGACACGGTTTCTACAATCGGCAGGTGACGTTCAACGGCGGTCAGATCGACGGTCCTCAACTGGTGGCGGCCATCGGGCGCTGGGCCCGTGAGCTCGGATTCTCCCAAATCGGCATCGCCGGCGTGGACTTGTCCTCGGCCGAGGCGGGCCTTCTGGCCTGGCTGGAGAACGGATGTCACGGCGAGATGGCGTACATGCAAACCCATGGCCTCAAGCGCGCCCGCCCGGCCGAACTGGTGCCCGGTACCCTGAGCGTGATCACGGCGCGGATGGACTACCTGCCGGCCGGCACGCGCGAGGATTGGCAGGCCGTGGAATGGGAACGCCTGAAGCGTCCGGCCGAAGGCGCCATTTCCCTCTATGCCCGCGGTCGGGATTACCACAAGGTGCTGCGCGCGCGCCTGCAGAAACTCAGTGACCGCATCGCGGCCGAGATCGGGCCTTTCGGCCACCGGGTCTTCACGGACTCGGCTCCCGTGCTGGAAGCCGAACTCGCCACGCGCAGCGGCCAGGGCTGGCGCGGCAAGCACACGCTGGTGCTCAGCCGCGAAGCCGGCTCCATGTTCTTCCTGGGCGAGATCTACGTGGACATCGCGCTGCCGCCAAGCCCGCCGGTCACCGCGCATTGCGGCAGTTGCAGCGCGTGCATCGACGTCTGCCCGACGCAGGCCATCGTAGGCCCTCAGAAGGTGGATGCCAGGCGTTGCATCTCCTACCTCACCATCGAGCATGCCGGGCCCATCCCGGAGGATCTGCGGCCCCTGATGGGCAACCGGATCTACGGCTGCGACGACTGCCAGCTCGTTTGCCCGTGGAACAAGTACGCCGGGCGCAGTGCCCTGCCGGACTTCGACGAGCGGCTGGGGCTCACGGGAGGGCAGCTGGCGGAGCTGTTCTCGTGGAGCGAGGAGGAGTTCCTGCGCCGCACCGAAGGCTCGCCGATCCGCCGCATCGGGCACGAACGCTGGCTGAGGAACATCGCCGTGGCGATCGGCAATGCGCTGGCGATCCGGGACGATGCGGCGCTGCGCGCCGCCCTGCAGGCGCGTGGGGCGCACCCCAGCGCCCTGGTGCGCGAGCACGTGGCCTGGGCGCTAGCGCAGCACGCCGAGCGCGAACGGCAGGCTGAGCAGCCCCAGCACGGTTGACACCGTCACCAGGCTGGCGACGTACGCGCCGTTGTAGCCCATGCGCGAGGCGAGCACGTAGGAGCTCGAGGCGGTGGGCAGTGCCGAGAACGCCAGCAGCACCGCCGCCTGCGTGGTGTCCAGCTGCAGCAGCCGGATCAGCGCCCAGGCCACCAGCGGCAGCGCCAGGTGCTTGATCGCCAGCACCGAAACGGTGAGCGCCCGCGACTGGGCCAGCGTGCCCAGCTGCATGCCCGCTCCGGCGGCCAGCAGGCCCAGGGCCAGCGAAGCGGCGCCGATGCGGCTGACGGTGGGCTCCAGCCAGCCGGGGATCTGGAAGCCGAGCAGGTTGGCGGCCAGGCCACTGGCGGTGCCGATGATCAGGGGGTTGCGCAGCAGCGCGCCCGCGAAGCCTGTTTGCGCGTGCCGCGCCATGGGCCAGACCGCGCCCACGTTGAACAGGGGCACGCACACGCCGATCAGCACGGCGATCAGCAACAGGCCTTGTGCACCGGCCAGGCGGTCCGCCAGCGCGAGGGCGATGAAGGAATTGAAGCGGAAGGAGATCTGCGCGGCGGCGGCGTGCTCCCGGCGGTCGATGTGGCGTCCCAGCCAGGGCAGGGCCGGCAGGAGGTAGGCCATGGCGATGCCGCTCACGCCCATCAGCAGCCCGGCGGCGATCAGGCCGGAAGCCGCGCCCAGGTCCAGCGGGCTGCGCACGATCGCGTAGAACAGCATCACCGGGAACAGGAAGTAGTACACCAGGCTCTCGACCTGTTCCCACACCGTGCGGTTGAGGGCGGTGTAGCGGCACACCAGGAAGCCGCACACGATCAGCGAGAAGTCGGGGAACAGGAGCTGGGCGTAATTCACCCGAATGAGGATAGCCGAGCTCGTCAGGGGCTCTCCGGGTTGTCCCCTATGTGTAATCCACAAAGCGGCGCGCCGGTTCTGCTTATAGGATCAGCGGGTTCTTTGGCATCTAGACCTCAAGGAGAGCATCCTCATGAATCGCCGCAACTGGTTCGCCC
>Ga0164290_1002662_pt1 | contig 11213 bp, 9 predicted proteins | sample Micstemetagenome_FD_108782 | JGI IMG/M metagenome (GOLD analysis project Ga0164290, IMG submission 108782) | Contaminated culture microbial community from soil near Moab, Utah, USA - Microcoleus steenstrupii SON62 (Illumina Assembly) | ecosystem: Environmental > Terrestrial > Soil > Soil crust...
CGACAGCCAGGTGGTCAGGGCCGCGCCCTTGCCGCCGCGCTCGTCCTTGACGACCTGGACCAGCATGACCTGACGGCGCTTGATGACGTCCTGGATCTTGTAGCGGCGCATCAGGCGGCGCTTCAGCCGTTCTTCCTCGGCCATGCCGCCTTCGGACTCGTCGTCCCCTTCGCGGGCGTGTTCGTCGTGATCGTCGTCTTCCGAATGCGCCTCGGCCATGATGGCTTCGCGGTCGGCGACGGGGATCTGGTAATAGTCCGGGTGGATTTCGCTGAAGGCGAGGAAGCCGTGGCGGTTGCCGCCGTACTCCACGAACGCAGCCTGGAGGCTGGGCTCTACGCGAACGACCTTGGCGAGATAGATGTTGCCGCGAAGCTGGCGCTTCGCGCGGGATTCAAAGTCGAATTCCTCGACCTGACGGCCCTCGACGATGGCGACCCGGGTCTCCTCGGGATGCGCGGCGTCGATCAACATGGTCTTTGACATGGAATTTTTCTCTCTGGCGCGCTCGGCCCGCCTCGCGAAGGAGGCTGGCGGCTCGCCGAATGGGATTGGGGGCGGACGCAGGCGCCATCCCGTCGCCGCGGCGAAGGCCGCGGGCGAGGTCGGTCAGATCAGACCGGAAGGGAGCGCAGGCGATAAGGCCCATGGGGTTTCGTACGGTCCTGGGCCCGGACGCGCCGTCGAAGGGCGTCCCGAACCCGGTCGTCGAACTGGCGGGCGCAAACCCGGCCGGCTCTCGGATCAGTGAAAGTCATGCCGCGGAGAGGGCGCGCCCAGCCTGAGGGTTCAGGGGACGCGATCGGTCGCGAGCGGGCCAAGCATAGGCGTGACGATTGTGAATTAAAAGCGGTCTGAGCTTTAACCGGTTGGCGACGACGTTGCGTCATGATGCGGCCAACCAGAAGGTGGGTCTCCGTCGAATGAACGGACTGTCGCGTATCAATCTGACGCAGTGGCGCGCTCGCGAATGGGCGATGACGGCGATCGCCTTCATCGTGGTTTGCGTCGTTCTGCTGGCGGCCGGCCGGGGTCTGGCCTCGGGCGCCGTGGGCGAGGTGCTGCGCGTCCGCTTCGGCGGGGACGCCCGGCACACCCGCGTGGTGCTGGACCTGGACCGCAGCTCGCGCGGTCAGGTGATCCAGTCCGGCGACGACGGCCGCGTGGTGGTGTCCCTGGCCGGGGTGGCTCCCGCCAGTCGGGGCCTCAACGGCGCGGGTACGGGTCTGGTGCGCGGCTGGCGGGTGACCGGCTCGGGCGCCGCCTCCCGCGTCGAGCTGGACCTCGCGACCAGCGCGGAGATCGAACGCCGCTTCCTGCTGCCGCCCGGCGATGGCGTCGCCCACTTCCGCTATGTCATCGACCTGAAGGCCACGGGGCGAGCGCCCACGGCCCTTCCGGCGCGCACGCCGCCGCGCGTGGCCGAGCGACCCGCCGAACGGCCGCTGGTCGTCATCGACGCCGGCCACGGCGGCCGTGACCCCGGCGCCAGCGGCGCCGAAACCCGCGAGAGCGCCGTCACCCTGGCGGCCGCCCTCGACCTGAAGCGCGAACTGGAGCGGACCGGCCGCTATCGCGTGCGGCTGACGCGAGAGGCGGACGCCTATGTCGACCTGTACCGCCGCGTCGCCATCGCCCGCCAGGCCGACGCCGACCTGTTCATCTCCCTGCACGCCGACGCCGGGGCCGATCCGGCGACGCGCGGCGCATCGGTCTACACCCTGTCCGAACAGGGCGCCGGCCGGGCCGTGCGCGAGTTCACCCGAGGCGAGAACTGGCACCGCAGCCTGAACCTTCCCGGCCGCGACCCTTCGGTCGACCGCATCCTGCTGGATATGACCCAGCGCGCGACCCAGAACCGGTCGGCCCAGCTGGCGCGGACGCTGCTGGGCGAGCTGGAGGGGGCCGACCATCCGATGCTGCGCCGCAGCCATCGCGACGCCGGCCTGGCCGTGCTGCTGGCGCCCGACGTGCCCGCCGTCCTGCTGGAGATGGGCTTCATCACCAATCCCGAGGACGAGCGGCTGCTCAACGACAGCCGCGCCCGCCGCCGGTTGATGCGGGCCGTGGCGGACGGCATCGACCGCTATTTCCGTGAACCGGCGGGGACGCTGCAGATGGCGGCGAACGGCGGAGCGTCTGGCCAGCCCTGAGCCTTTCCCCGTCAGGGGAGGTGCGCGGGCAAGATGAAGCGCCTATCTGGCGATCATGCGTCTGCGTGTCGTCGATCTTGAAACCTCCGGCGGGGACCGCACCGCCGAAATCCTCGAGGTCGGGATCGTCGATGTCCTGCCTGACGGGCTGGGCGGATGGGTCGCCGCGCCGCCGGTGACCAGGCTGTTCCGGCCGCGCGGCGAGATCTCGTTTCACGCCATGGCGGTGCATCACCTGACGCCCGAGCATTTCTGCGAGGACGATCCGCACTGCGACGAACACCGGCTGCGCGAGATGTTCCTGCCCACGCCCGCCGATGTCATGGTGGCGCATTCGGCGCGGTTCGAGCGGGGGTTCATCGCCGATACGGCGCATGGCGGCCTGCCGTGGATCTGCACCGTGCGCTCGGCGAAGAACGTCTGGCCCGAGGCGCCGGGACACTCGAATCAGGTGCTGCGGTACTGGCGTGGCTTGAGGCTTGACCCGGCCCTGGCGGACCCGGCGCACCGGGCGGGGCCGGACGCCTGGGTGACGGCGCACCTGCTGATCGACATGCTGAAGGTCGCCACGGTCGAACAGATGCTGGCCTGGACGAATGAGCCGCGGCGGCTGGACCGGATCCCGTTCGGCAAGCATCGCGGTCAGCCGTGGGCGGCGGCGCCCGACGACTATCTGCGCTGGATGGCGGGCCAGGGGGATATGGACGCCGATGTCGTGGCCGCGGCGCGACAGGAACTTGATCGTCGCGCCGGGGGCGTCATCGGGGCTCTGGCGAATGCTCCCGACGCGGGCTAAACCCGTCGTTCGGGGCCGCCATTCGGAGTATCCAGGTTGAAGATCGCCGAACGCTGGTTCGTGATGGCGGGCGTGGCCCTGCTGGGCGGGATCGCCCTGGCCGGGCTGATCGTGGCCGTCTATGCGGCCTGGCTGTTCCACGACCTGCCCGACGCGTCGGAGCTGGCCGACTACCGGCCGGCGACGGCGACCCGGGTCTATGCCGGCGACGGAACCCTGATCGGGGAATTCTCGGACGAGCGGCGCATCTATGTGCCCTATGAGCAGATTCCGCTGCCGGTGATCCAGGCCTTCCTGGCGGCCGAGGACCGCAATTTCTTCAACCATGGCGGCATCGATGTGGGCGGCCTCGGCCGGGCCATGTTCAAGAACATCTTCAACGCCGCCACCGGGCGGCGGCTGGAGGGCGGCTCGACCATCACCCAGCAGGTGGCCAAGAACGTCCTGCTGACCAATGAGAGCAGCATCAACCGCAAGGTGAAGGAAGCCATCCTCGCCAACCGGCTTGAGGCGACGCTGACCAAACAGCAGATCCTCGAACTGTATCTGAACGAGATTTTCCTCGGCTATCGCTCCTATGGCGTGGCGGCGGCGGCCTACAACTACTTCGGCAAGTCGCTGAGCCAGTTGACGCCGGACGAGGCCGCCTTCCTGGCCGCCCTGCCCAAGGGGCCGAACAACTATCATCCGAAACGCCACCCCGAGGCCGCCGTCGGCCGTCGCAACTGGGTGCTGGGGGAGATGCGCGAGAACGGCTTCATCAACGACGCGCAGCTGGCCGCCGCCCTGGCGCGGCCGCTGACGACCCAGGATGCGCCACGCCGGGCCCAGTACGCCGACGCCGACTTCTTCGTCGAGGAGGCGCGACGCCGGGCCATCGCCCAATTCGGCCAGGAGGAGGTGAACCGCGGCGGCTACTATATGCGCACGACGCTGGATCCGACGCTGCAGTCGGCGGCGCGGGACGCCCTCATGCGCGGGCTCGAGAACTATGACCGTCGGCATGGCTGGCGCGGGCCCTGGGGAACGACCGATTTCGCCGAGGGCTGGCGAGAGACCGCCGTTCGCGGCCAGCGCCCGCCAGAGCGGCGAGCCTGGGAGGCCGCCGCGGTCGAATCCGTGGCCGGCAACACGGTCCGCATCCGCACGGCGCGCGACGACCGGGCGGGCTCCCTGATCCCCGGCGACGCGGCCTGGGCCAACGCCAACCGCCCGCTGCGGCGGGGCGATCTGATCTTCGTCGAACTCCGCGACGGGCAATACGCCCTGAAACAGGTGCCCGCCGTGAACGGCGCCCTGGTGGCCATCGAACCCCAATCCGGCCGGGTGCTGGCCATGGTCGGGGGCTATTCCTACGCCCTGTCCAGCTTCAACCGCGCCACCCAGGCCCAGCGGCAGCCGGGCTCGGCGTTCAAGCCGTTCGTCTATGCGGCGGCCCTTGAAGGCGACTACACCCCCGCCTCGATCGTGCTGGACGCGCCGATCAGCTTCGCCGGGGGCGCCAACGGCGGGCGATGGAGTCCCGAGAACTACAGCCGGGAATACTATGGGCCGCAGAGCCTTCGCCGCGGGCTGGAGTTGTCCCGCAACGTCATGACGGTGCGTCTGGCCCAGGACGTGGGCATGACCAACGTCGTGAGCCTGGCCCGGCGCATGGGCGTCGCGGACAATCTGCAGCCCAACCTGTCGGTGTCGCTGGGCGCGGGGGAGACCACGCCCTACCGTCTGACCGCCGCCTATGCCGCCTTCGTGAACGGCGGCCGCCAGGTCGATCCGTATCTGATCGAGATGGTGCAGGACCGCGACGGCGACACGATTTTCCGCGCCGACGAGCGACGCTGCCGCGATTGCGGCCGGGCCTTCAGCGGCCAGGAATCGCCACGCCTCGAGCCCCGCGGAACGCAGGTGATCGACCCGATCACCGCCTACCAGATCAGTTCGATGCTGGAGGGGGTGGTCCAGCGCGGCACCGGCGCCAGCGCGCGCGGCCTGGGCCGCTGGGTTGGCGGCAAGACCGGGACGACGAACGAGTACCGCTCGGCCTGGTTCGTCGGTTTCTCGTCGGACATCGTCGTCGGCGTCTTCATCGGCTTCGACGACAATCGGCCGCTGGGCTCCGGAGAGACGGGCGCCACGGGTCCCGTGCCGGTGTTCACAGAGTTCATGCAGGTCGCCCTGCGCGAACGCCCGGCCCGGCCTTTCGTCCGGCCGCGCAACGCCATCTTCCGGACGGTCAACGGCATCGAGGAGGCCTTCCGTCCGGGCACGGAACGTCGCCGCGAGGAGGAAAGGGCTCCAGCCCGGGAAATTCCGACCGGGCCGCAGAACTACAATGAGGTGGTCCGTCGCGAACAGGAGGAGGCGGCCGGCCAGCCGCCCTCGACGGCTCCGGCCCCCCCGGCTACGCCGCCGCCGCCGAAGAAGGAGCCGGCGGAGGATCTGAGCGGGCTGTACTGACGCAGGCGGCTGGCGGGGCGAACTATTACCTGCTCCAACAGCCTGATCCCTTCCCCTTTGCCCCGGCGCGCTCTATGTCCGCGCCTCACTTTTGTGTCGCAGGAGTTCGCGATGAGACCGGATGTCGAGGCCATGAAGGCCGACATCGAGCAGAGCATCGCTCTGCTCAGGAGGCGTCTTTGACTGGGATGTCGCGCTTCGAAAACTGGATGAGCTGAACGCCCGGGTCGAGGACCCGACGCTGTGGGACGACCCCGAGGCGGCCCAGGCCGTGTCGCGGGACCGCTCCCGGCTCGAGGCCCAGATCAACACCGTCCGCGAGATGGAGACGGGGCTGGAGGAGGGCGTCATGCTCTCCGAAATGGCCGACGAGGAGGGCGATGAGGCGACGCTGGAGGAGGCGCGCGCCTCGCTGAAGGCCGTCAAGGATCGCGCGGCCCGCGCCGAGTTGGAGGCCCTGCTGTCCGGCGAGGCCGACGGCAATGACGCCTATCTGGAAGTGAACTCCGGCGCCGGCGGCACCGAGTCCTGCGACTGGGCGGGGATGCTGCTGCGGATGTATTCCCGGTGGGCCAAGGCGCACGGCTATGAGGTCGAGCTGGAGGCGTCGGAAGACGGCGATCAGGCCGGCATCAAGTCGGCCACCATCCTGATCAGCGGGCCTAACGCCTATGGCTGGCTGAAGTCGGAATCGGGGGTGCACCGGCTGGTGCGGATCAGCCCGTATGACGCGGCGGCCAAGCGACACACCTCGTTCGCCTCGATCGGGGTTTCGCCGGTGGTGGACGACGCCATCGAGATCGACATCAATCCGTCGGACGTGCGCACCGACACCTATCGCGCCTCAGGTTCGGGCGGTCAGCACATCAACAAGACCGACTCGGCGGTGCGCCTGACGCACATTCCGACCAACACCGTGGTGGCCTGCCAGGCGGGCCGGTCGCAGCACCAGAACCGCGAACAGGCCTGGAAGATGCTGCGCGCCCGGTTGTACGAACTGGAGCTGCAACGGCGCGAGGCGGCGGCCCAGGCCGTGGCGGACGCCAAGACCGACATCGGCTGGGGCCACCAGATCCGGTCCTACGTCCTGCAGCCGTATCAGATGGTCAAGGACTTGCGGACCAACGTCGAGACCTCGGACACCCAGGGCGTTCTGGACGGTGATCTGGACGCCTTCATGGGCGCGGCGCTGGCGGCCCGGGTGGGCGAAACGCGCGGCAGTACGGTGGCGTAGGAATCAGGCTGGTCGGCGATCTTCCCGCTGCGCCGCGTGCCGGAAGCCAGCAGCCGCACAGGCTTCCGGTTATGCGCTTCGCTCAAGGCGGCGGGACAGGCGATGCGCCAGGGCGGCGACGCCCAGGAATGTCGCCAGGATCAGATAGGCCTCTACGGACAAGGCGCGGATAAACTTCTGCGGCTCAGCGACGCCTCCCGCCCACGCGACGACAAACACCGTGTTCAGCGCGATACCGGCCAGTGCGAAGACGGACATGCCGCGAAGACTCCACCGGGCCGTTGCGGCGGCTCCCGCCGCATAGGTGAGCCCGAGCCCGGTCATCATCGGATCAAGCGGCCCGAATGTCCCGAACATGGCGTGGATCGTGACCAGCCCGGCAAGCGACGCGCTGGCCGCGAAAAGGCCGGCCTGGGCGAGCCTGCGCACCCCGTCCGGCGTCCAGATGCGCCAGACGACTGCCGCTGCGAGGCAGCCGCTTGCGAAGCGAAGTCGCTGTGGAGCCGGAATGAACTCGAACTCCGTCTGCATCGCTCTGAACCAGACCTCACGGTCCGCCGGGCCGACCCTGACGGCGAAGTCGAACAGAAGGGTCGTAAGGTTGGTCATGCCACTGCCTCTCGAGTACGCGATCTGGACACATTGAAAGGCTTGGCGGCCTGGGCGCGCGCGAACTCGATCCCTGCACTCGTAAGCCGGTAGGCGTGCCGGGGGGGACGACCCGGTTGCAACGACGGCCTCCACTCCGACTCCAGGAGACCTTGTTCCGAAAGGCGGGCGAGGGTGGGGTAGAGGGTGCCTGACCCAAGCCCGGTCAACTTGCTCAATTCATAGCCATATTGCCACGCCTGAGGCTGGTCGGCGAAGCGGGCGAGCAGGACGCGGGTCTGGCTTGAAGCGTTTGCGGGGCGTGTCATCTCTCTAACTCGCCATATGTCGAGTTATGAGTCAAGCGTCAGTGGTCGGGTGTGGCTGCACCCAGGCGCGGGGATGAGGACAGATGTCCGGATCGGGCGAAACCGGCCGTTGATCCGGCGCCGACAAACGGACGCGCCCGCCGTCGTCACGGAGCGGAGCTTTCCGGGGCCCGCAACGGGTGGAGAGCGGACCTCCCGTCGACTTCTGGCCCGTCGTCCTGGCAGGCGAGGGGCAGTGCAGCGAAACGAAAAGGCCCCGGATCGCTCCGGGGCCGTGTCTCTTTTCAGGCCTCGGCGATCAGGCCGGGGGCTTCATGTCGATGATCTGGGGCGCGGGCTCGGGGGGCGGGGCGGCCGGGCGGGGCGCGGCGGTCGGGGCGGGCGCCTCGCGGCGGCCCTGCAGGACCCGGCCCTGGAAATAGGCGCCGATGTCGATCGACATCTGTTCGGCGGTGATGTCGCCGTCGACATAGGCGGTGGCGATCAGCTTGACCTGTTTGCCCGAGATGGCGCCGACCACGCGGCCGCGGACCTCGACATAGTCGGCCGAGACATTGCCCTCGACCGCGCCGGTCTCGCCGACGATCAGCCGGCCGACGCGTACGTCGCCCTTGATCGCGCCGTCGATCTGCAGGTCGCCGCCGCCGCTGATCCCGCCCTCGAACTGGAGATCTGAGGACAGGGTCGAAAGGCCGCGCGCGCTCGCCGGGGCCGGCGAGGCGGAGCGGGCCGGCGCCGCTCCGGGACCCGCCGGCGACGGCAGGTCGGGCAGGGGCGGGATCGGGGAGCCGTTGTCGGAACGCGACTGGGGCGACGGGGCGGGGGATTTAGTCTTGTTGAACAAGTTGGTCTCCGGCTCTCATGAAGCGGGCGGGGTTTTGCGGGCGGCCGTCCATCCACACTTCGTAATGCAGATGCACGCCGGTGGAGCGTCCTGTGGTTCCCATGGCGCCGACGCGCTGGCCGATTCTGACGCGTTGCCCGGGCAGGACCGTCGTGGCGTTCAGGTGGGCGTAACGCGTCTTGAAACCGCGTCCATGATCTATCTCGACGGTGTTGCCATACCCTGAACGGACGCCGACGAAAGAGACGATCCCCGGCGCGGGGGCGAGGATGGGCGTGTTCAGGGGCGCGGCGAAGTCCTGACCCTGATGCAGGGCCGGGCGGCCGTTGAACGGGTCGAAGCGGACGCCGAAGCCCGAGGTGGTGCGAGCCGGCGTCGGACGCCGGAAGGGCATGCTCTCCGAAGCGTCGGCGAGCGACCGCATGTCGGACAGATTGTCCGCAGCGTTGCGAATCCGGACGGCGAACGCCTCGTCGACGTCCAGCACGGCGGCCAGCGCCCGCGGGTCGCGGGCTTCGACCAGGGGACCGCCCAGGGCCGAGCCGTGCGGCGTGTAGGCGGCCGGGTTCAGCCCGGCGAGGCGGAAGGCCAGCCGCAGGCGCTCGGCGCGGGTCCGGGCCTCGGTCTCGGCGCGGGCGATCAGCCGCTCCTGATCCATGCGCACGGCGATCATCCGCTGGACGGGCGTGGATCGGTCGGGACTGGGCGCCGGCGCGGGACGCAGGGCCTGTTCGGCGCCCTCGACGCCGCGGAACATGCCCATCACCTGGGTCAGGGCGGCGTGGCGACGTTCGACCATCTGCGCCATCTCGTCGAGCGAACCCGTGGTCGCGGTCATCCGGACGACGGCGCTGTCGAGACGCGCCTGCAGGTCGGCGTTCATCCGCTCCGAAGCGGCGCGCGCGCGGGCGACGGTGCGGTCCGTCTGGCTTTGGGCCACCATGTCGAAGACCATGCTGCCCGAGGCCATCACCGTCCAGCCGCCGAACAGGATGGCGGCCACGGCGCCGAAGGCCTGTTTGCCCGGCGTCAGCGCCCATGCGCGGACATCGTCGCCGTCGCGCAGATACACATATCGGGTCGGAAACCACTTTCCGATCAGAGACCGCCTGACAGTCGGCTCTTGTTCGGTCATCACGCAACGCCCCCACGTACGAGACAGCGTTATGCGCCAAGGCTACGCTTGTGTACAAGTGTGTTCACGAACTGTTAACCACGATCGATGGTCTTCAGGCGAAGAATGGCTGTATTCGCAGTCAATACTCGCCTGGCGGGCGAGTCCGCGAATCTGCGGATTCGGTCCGCGAATCTGACAGTGCCCGGCGGGAAACTGTGAAACGGCGGTTTCATCGCCGCATCCGCAGATGATCCGTCGTCAGATCGATCGAACCGCGGTCAGGACCTCCGCCGCGTGGCCCTTGACCGAAACCTTTCGCCAGACGCGCCGGACCACGCCGCCGCCATCGATCAGGAAGGTGGCGCGTTCGATTCCCATGTATTCGCGGCCGTAGAGCTTCTTCTGAACCCAGACGCCCCAAGCCTCGGTGACGTCCTCCGGCTCGTCGGAGGCGAGAATGACCTCGAGGTCGTATTTCGCCTTGAAGCGGTCGAGCTTCTTCACCGGATCGCGGGACACGCCGATGACGGTCGCGCCCGCCTGTTCGTAGTCCGCGACCAGGGCGGAGAAGTCCCGGCTTTCGCTGGTGCAGCCGGGGGTATCGGCCTTGGGGTAGAAATAGAGCACCACCTTGCGGCCCTGCAGGCCGGCGAGCGAGACGCGATCGCCGCCGGCCGTCGCCATGTCGAATGCGGGGGCTTTCGAGCCTTCGGTGATGTCCATCGTTCTCTCCCGTCATCCTCGGGCTTGAGCCGAGGATCAGATGTTGTTGCGGACTGTGCGCCCGGGATGGCTCTGCGGCTGGGGTCCCGCGCCTGCTGACGGAGCACCGGACCGTCTGGCCCTCGGGTCAAGCCCGAGGGTGACGGCGGGGGTTAAATCGGGCGAACCAGCACGATCTTCTTCTTCCCCGCGGCCAGTTTCATCACGCCGTCGGCGTTGACGTCGCTGGCCTCGATCAGCCGTGCGCCGTCGGCGATGACCGCGTCGTTGAGACGAAGGCCGCCGCCCTGGGCGAGGCGGCGGGCCTCGCCGTTGGAGGCCGTCAGGCCAGCCTTCGTGGCGACGGCGGCGATCATGGCCCCGACGACCTCGTCGCGCGGCAGGTCGACGGTGGGCAGATCGACCGACAGCCTGCCCTGTTCAAAGGCGGCCTCGGCCGCGCCGCGCGCGTGGGCGGCGGCGTCCGCCCCGTGCAGCATCGTCGTGGCGGCGTCGGCCAGCGTCTTCTTGGCGTCGTTGATCCCGGCGCCTTCCAGCGCCTCCAGCCGGGCGATCTCGTCCAGCGGCAGGTCTGTGAACAGGCGCAGGAATCTGCCCACGTCGGCGTCGTCTATGTTTCGCCAGAACTGCCAGTAGTCATACGGCGACAGCTGTTCGGCGTTCAGCCACACCGCCCCCTGCGCCGTCTTGCCCATCTTGCCGCCCGAGGCGGTGGTGAGCAGGGGGGTGGTCAGGCCGAAGGCGGCCTTGTGGTCCACGCGGCGGACCAGATCGACGCCCGAGACGATGTTGCCCCACTGGTCCGAGCCGCCCATCTGCAGGGTGCAGTTCCGGGCCCGGTTCAGCTCCAGGAAGTCCACCGACTGCATCAGCATGTAGTTGAACTCGAGGAAGGTCATCGGCTGTTCGCGTTCCAGCCGCAGCTTGACCGAGTCGAAGGCCAGCATGCGGTTGACGGTGAAATGCGTGCCG
>Ga0164290_1002663_pt1 | contig 11211 bp, 9 predicted proteins | sample Micstemetagenome_FD_108782 | JGI IMG/M metagenome (GOLD analysis project Ga0164290, IMG submission 108782) | Contaminated culture microbial community from soil near Moab, Utah, USA - Microcoleus steenstrupii SON62 (Illumina Assembly) | ecosystem: Environmental > Terrestrial > Soil > Soil crust...
CAGCGTGCGTGCTGGAAGACATCGGCCAACGCCAGAACCTCCTCCGCTCGTTCTTCCAAGCCACGCCCCTGACCATCCCGGGAGTCACCTGATGCGTCAGGGATTTATGCAGCGCTCAGTAGCGTCGTCGCGTTCATTCGGGCAGCCATTGGCGCAGTCGCATGAGACGCTGTCGCTCTCAAGCCAACTCGAACTCCCGCGCCTCGTCGACCTCGCATCCGCGCGGCTTGCGGTCAAGGTCGAGTACGACCCCGCAGTACTCAAAGGCACCGTCGCGCTGCGCGGCCTCGACGCAATGAGTGGCGAGCAACTCTGGGATCTGACCAATCAACTGCTCGCATCTCGCGGCTTCACCACGGTGCGTCCGCCAGGCGCGGCCACCTACTCAGTCGTTCGATTGCAAGACGCGGCTGCGCTCGCGGGGCTCGGCGGATTGCCCACACTCGTCGAGCAAGCGCAGCAGACTGGTAACAGGCCTGCAGTAGATATTGAAGGAGACGCTCAGGCGATCCGGCCGGACGCACGCGTCGCAGGAGTTCCGTCCGCGGGATTCAGCGCGGATGTTGTGCGACTGGAGCATCTCGCGCCAAAGGATGCTGCCGATGCCGTGAAGTTGGTGCTCAGCAAGACTGGTTCAACCGCAACGCCGCTGGGCAAGAACTTGCTCATCATCGCGGATCTGACGCCGCGCATCGCCGACGCCAAGCGGCTACTTGCGTGGCTAGATCGTCCCACGGAAGCGGGGCTGGTCGACGAGATCCCGCTCAAGAACATCTCCGCCACAGCGCTCATCTCACTGGCAAATCAGATCGGCGGCAAGCGTGACGCGTCTGCAGTGGGTGCGGCCGCTGGAAGCACGGGCACTGGCCGCACAGCAGGGGACTTGATCGCGGCGCCGGGTGGCGTGAGCGTGATTCTCGTGTGCCCGCCCGAGCACGCGGCATACTGGAAGGCCTTGGTCGCGCAACTGGATCGCAGAGAAGGTGTGGTGACCACGACCTATTCGCCGCGGGTGTTTTCTGTGCGTGATGTGGCCGCATTGCTTGATCAGGCGGTGAAGCCCACGGGCACTGGAGGGGCGGGCGGGAGCGGCGCTGACGATCGCTGGAAAGTTGTGCAAGATGAACTCACGGGCAGCCTGATCATCACCGCGACGCCGGGTCAGCACGCGCAGGTGGTGGAGTTGTTGGATCGGCTGGAAAGCTCGCCACGCGGTGGACCAAGACCAATGAAGTCATACCCCATCCGCAATCGACCAGTGGGTGATGTGCTGGCGACGTTGACGCGCCTGATTGATGCGGGCGCGCTCGAAGGTGGCGAGGGAAGCGATGGTTCTCTCCAAGGCACGAACTCCGGCAACGTGCCTTTGAGCCAGCGTTCTGCATCTGTACCGCTCAACGGTGCGGGTCCGGGCGGACAGACCTCGCCGCTGACAGCAACCGGTACGTCGAACACGGGCTCATCGGGTGGTGGATGGGCGGGATTAACCTCAACTGGTCGGAAGAATGCGACGGCAGTGACATCAAGCGCGGGCGGCGGCACTCGAAGCGAGCTCACGCTCACCGCCGATGAGGGCACGAACACGCTCATCGCAATCGCCGAGCCGCGGCGGTTGACCCAGTTGGAGGATCTCATCAAATCGCTGGATGTACGACAGCCTCAGGTGATGCTGGAGGCGTTCCTCGTCAGCCTCAGTGAATCCCAAAGTCGAGATCTCGGCGTTGAACTCGAGCGTCTGACCTCGATCGGCAACGCCAATGTGAGATTGGCAAGCTTGTTTGGCCTTTCGTCTGCATCCGGCAACACACGCTCGGTTGGTGACAGCGCCGGCGGTACCGCATCAGTGCTCAATCCCGGCGAGTTCAGCGTGATAGTCAAGGCACTGGAGACGGTGACGAGCGGACGCTCACTCAGTCTGCCCAAGGTGCTGGTGAACAACAACGAGACCGCCAACTTCTCGTCGGTCTTGCAGCAGCCGTTTGCAACAACCAACGCGTCGAGCAGTCAAGTGACAACGACAACGTTCGGCGGCACGCAGGATGCTGGCACGACAATCCAAGTGCGGCCGCAAATTGCTGAGGGCGATCATCTTGTGCTTCAGTATTCGCTCACCCTCAGTTCGTTTAGCGGGGGTGGATCAAACGGCCTGCCCCCGCCGCGCCAGCAAAACAACGTCAGCAGCACCGCGACGATCCCCGATGGGCACACGGTTGTCGTCGGCGGCTTGGAACTCACGGGCGAATCGGATACAGACAAGCGGGTGCCGCTCTTGGGTGACATCCCGCTGCTGGGGGAACTCTTCAAGAACCGCAGCACGGGTACCACCAAGACCAAGTTCTTCGTGTTCATCCGGGCGAATGTGATGCGCGATGCGACGTTCAGCGACCTCAAGTACGTGTCCGGGAAAGATGCGGCGAATGCCGCGATTGATGATGGCTGGCCGGTGGTTGAGCCGCGGGTGATTCGTTGACGTGATTAGGTGATGGTGTAAGAGGCGGACCGGAGCGCTTGCAGCGATCATTCCGCAGAGGAACGTGCACGGTGGACGCAGAGCATCCAACCTTGAGCCCGGAAGCGGCGCTGCCGGGCGGCGCCGACACCGCCGAAGATGTCGACGTGCTGGTGGCTACTCCGTCGGCGGAGTTTCTTTCGCTCATCCCGCGGCGATTTGCCCGCCGCCACCTGGTGCTGAGCTGTGGACGCCGCGAGAACGCGGCGCGGACACTCGATCATCCTGACAATTTTGCTTGTGGTCCGATCGAGTGGGTCGCGGCTCCGGCCGAGATCGACGGCTGCATCCTGCACAACCTGGGCGTGCGGCTGGGGAGAGAGATAAAGCTGGTGCCCGCACCGGCCGAACACATCGCCCAGGCGATCGACCGCTGTTACGGGCCAGAGGATGCCGCGACGAGCGAACTCGCGTCTGGCGACGCGGAAGAGGGGGCGGGCGAACGTGACTTGCTCCGCACCCAGGGCAAAGCCGAGCTCGTGCGCTTGGTCGACGGGCTGCTCTTTGAGGCTCTCACGCGCTCGGCGAGCGATGTGCACATCCAGCCCCTCGCTGACCGAACACTCGTTCGCTTCCGCGTGGACGGGGTGCTGCAAACCGCTCGCGAACTTCCAGCGTCGGTGGCCACTGCCGCGGTAAGCCGAATCAAGGTCATGGGCGGCATGGACGTCGCGGAGCGCGGCGCCCCGCAGGACGGGCGTGCGACGGTTTCGATCGGCGGGCCAGAAGTGCGTAAGGCGGCGGGCGAGGGCGGCACGACATCCCTACGCGAGGGACGAGCCGTGGATTTGCGAATCTCTACGATCCCGACCAGTTACGGCGAGCGGGCCGTGGTGCGGCTGCTTGACAACACGCGGGGCGAGCATCTCAAGGATTTCGCATCGCTGGGCATGCCGGCCGATGTGCAGTCGGCGTTTCTCGAACGCGTCAACCGTTCCAGCGGCATCGTGCTGGTGACGGGTCCGACAGGCTCGGGCAAGACAACTACGCTCTACGCCGCGCTCCGGTGGGTCGCAGGCGACGGATCGTTCGGCCAGGGCAGCGCGTCTCGAGGGGCCGCCGGCGCGATGGCGCGTGTCGCGGGCGAACTCAACGTCATGACGGTTGAAGATCCCATCGAGTACGAGCTTTCAACCGCGGGCCTTGCCGTGAGTCAGTCGCAGGTCAATCTCAAGAAAGGCGTGACGTTCGCGTCGGGCCTGCGCCACATCCTGCGCCAGGATCCCGATGTGGTGATGGTGGGGGAAATCCGCGACACCGAGACCGCTCGGATCGCGATCCAGGCCAGCCTTACGGGGCACCTGGTGCTCTCGACTTTGCACACCAACGACGCGGCGGGCGCGCTCACGCGGCTGGTTGATCTGGGGGTGGAGTCATACCTGGTCGCCTCGTCGCTGTCGGCGGTGCTGGCGCAGCGGCTGGTGCGGCGTGTCCACGCGGGGTGCGCCGGTAGCGGCTGTACCGAATGTCTGCATTCGGGGTATCTGGGACGCGTCGGAGTGTTTGAGTTGCTCGTCGTCAACGATGCGCTGCGGACATTGCTCACGCGCGGCGCCACAGGGGCAGAACTCAAGTCCGCCGCCCGGGCCGCAGGCATGCGAACGCTGCTCGATGAGGGGCGGCGCTTGATCGACCTGGGCCAGACGACGGCGTTGGAAGTAGAGCGTGTCATTAGCGGCGTGGAGGATGTGTGACATCGTCTGAAGCCAGCGTGAGCCCGCTCAGCGATCCGCTCGCGCGTCTGCAGCGACGGCGGCGTCGCGTGCTGGGTGCGGGCGGTGCGGTCGCGGTCGTGGCGGCCTTTTGGGCCGCGTGGCCGCTCGTCGCTCCGCAGCCTGACGGTGAGTACTTCTCCGGTGTGCCGTCGCTTGCGGGCGGAGCGCAGGAGAATCCGAGGGCGGGAGCACGATCGGCTCCCGGTCCGATGCCGTCAGCCACGCTTGATCCCGAGGCGTTTCGGGTCGCGTTGTGGACCCCGCCGCCGCTCAAGGACGCGGTTGTTGCCGCCCCTCCGCCACCGCCGCCCCCCCCGTTCAAGCTGCAGCTTCTTGGAATCACCGGGGACGGGACCACTGCCTCGCCGCTGCGAGCCTGTCTGTACGACCCCGAGACCGACCGTGTGCTGCTCGTCGCGCAAGGTGACACGGTCAAGCCCTTCCTGATCCGCCAACTCACGCGTGAGTACATCGAGTTTGTCGACGGCGCTCGTGTCGAGCGTCTCTCGCTCCGTGAACCGTCGTCTGCTGGAGCGGCTTCCGGGTCGCTTGGGGGAGGTGACACCCGATGAGCGCTCCGCGTGACGATCACTCGATGAAAGTTCTCCAGATCCATCTGCGCTGGCCCGCGGAGCGTTTCTACTGGGTCTTGATTCGCGAACCGCACGATGCGCGCCCCGGCGGGCCCTCGGGGGAACGAGCTTCGCTCACGGCAGGCTTGGCCGAGCAGATCGCTGAATCGATCCCCATCGACGTGACGCTTTGCCACTCCACGCTGGTGGATGTGCCGGGCGTTGGCACGCTCGCATGCGTCGCGCTGTGCGCGGATCTCGACACGCTCGACGAACAGGCACAGACGCTCCGACCCGCGTCAGTGCCATCGCATCTTCGTGAGGTGGTGCCGCCCGGGGTGATCGACCAACTGAATCTGCTGCACGGGATCTACGAGCCTCGGGTCGTTCGCCGGGCACGATCGGCGGTGACGGCAGTGGGCCTGTGGTGTGCGGCCGCGGTGCTCGGGCTGGCAACGCTTGGTTTCCAGGTACGGGCGTGGACTGCGGCTCGGGCGAGCATCCGTCTTTGGGAGTCGCGGATCCAGATTGCGGGGCAAGCCTTGGAGCAGCACCCTGCTGAGTTCCTCATGCCCGGACGGTTCGAGAAACACCTGTCTCAGGTCGGAGTTCCGACAGATTTCCCAGCGCGGCTTGACGCGGCGTACGCGGCATTGCTTCGAGAGCGGGGCGACGCGATCCGTACCCAGCTTCCTGAGGATGCGGGTGAGTCGCTGCAGGATGTACTTCGTGCCTGGCCTCGGACACTGGAAACACGAATCGAATCACTTTCCGTTGGTGAATCGACCGTGCGGTTTGTTGGATCGGTGACTTCACTCGACGATGCGTCGAAGTTCACCGAGGCAATGCGAAAAGTGCCGGGATGGTCCCTCGAGCAGCCGCAAGTTTCGATGGCAGGAGACCGGGTGACGGTGCGGACAACGCTCGTGCGCGTCGATCGCGACTCACCGGCCCCACCAAGAGCCGCGGCGTCGCCCCCGTTCCAAGCGCCTGACTTGGCTCGAGTGGTCGTCACGAGTGGCGCGGTTCAACGATTGCAGCCGGAGATGCACGCCGGGGGTGGCCGATGACGCGATTTCCTCGGCTCATTGCACTCTTGAACTCGGTGCCGATGAGCATTGTCGCGTGTGGCGTGATGCTGGTGTTGCTCTGGCGCGGCTGGGGGCTGGCGTCCGACGCTTCTGCGCGCCGAAGTGAAGCGGCCAAATCCTGCGTGCAGATGGCGACCACGGCAACGGCCTACGCCAGGCTGGCCGAGCTCGCGCCCGTCGCGCAGGGGAGTGACGACGTCCACGCGAGCCTGGACGCGTCAACGCTCGTGACCGGGGTGCTCCAGAGGGCCGGACTGAATACCAGCGTGCTCCGGGAGACGGTCGCAGATGCCGAGAGTTCCACGCCCAGCGGGTACATCCGGCGTGGGTTTCGCATCACGCTCGACCGTCTTGAGCCCCACGATCTGGGACGGTTTCTTGCGGCGTGGCGTGAGCGTGAGCCGCTGTGGACTATCTCGCGGCTCGACCTGACCCGGACCGCGTCGCCCATGGATCGCTCTCGCGGGTACCGCGTCAGTTGTTCGATGACATCATTTGTCGATGCTCAACCGCGCCGCGATACCGCTCCGGGAAGCGGAGTTTCACAACCGGCGTCCGCCGCAAGTCTCGGTGCACCGTCAGAAAATCGATGATCAAATCAACCACGCTTGCGGGGTTGTCATTACCTGCTATTCTGGCGTTGCCAAACCGTCCAAACCAAAGCGAAATGCCATGAAAACGTTCATAACCAGTTCACCAGCTGGAGCGCGGCGAGCCCGATCATCTGTTGCCGCGATCCAGGCCGCGCGGTCGGTCGCGAGCGCGGCGTGTGGAAACGCCGCGTGGCGGTGGGCTGTCTCAGTTGCCGCCGGAGTTCTGATCATCGGCGGCGGGCCGCTCGGGATGGCCGGGTGCGCATTGTCAGCGCGCGGACCGTACGCAGAAATGAAAGAGCAGGAACGCAGCCCGCTCCACGCCGAAAAACTCACACGCGAGGCCGCCGACCTGATCGGCATCGACGATGCTAAGGCCGAGCGATTGCTGCGCGACGCGCTCTCGGCAGACCTGTACCACGGTCCCGCGCACAACAACTTGGGCGTCGTCTTTCTCAACCGCGGGATGCTCTACGAGGCAGCGGGGGAGTTTGAATGGGCACGCAAGCTCATGGCCGGAAACCCCGATCCGCGGATGAATCTCGCGCTCACACTTGAGCGAGCGGGACACATTGAAGATGCGATAGGTACGTACCGCACCGCGCTTGAAGTGAGTCCCGAGCACATCCAGACAATCCAGGCGCTGACGCGGCTGCAGTGCAAGAGCAGCAAGAAAGACGCAAAGACTCTCGAATCGCTGCACACGATCGCTTTGCGAGGTGACTCTGAACGCTGGCGCGACTGGGCGCGTCAAATGCTGGCGCGAGCGGATCGAGCCACCACCGCGATGGAGCCACCGGAGTCGGAGTCGCTTAGCCGATAACGTGGGCGAGCGACTTGTCTAAACGAGTCGCAATGGGCACTTATGGGTTGGTGAGCGCGTCGAGCACACTGCGAATAAGTGGATTGGACGTGTGGCCCGAGCATTCGCTTGCAACCGGCTTTCCCCATGGCCCGGCAGGTATCACAGGAAGAATCACAATCCCTCCCAGTCGATCAATGAACTCAGTTGGTTTTGCCGAGCGTTCGATGGCTTTGGTGACGGCCTTGAGCAATGCGGCTCCGGGCGAGAGCTGGCACTGAAACGCTAAGATTCCAGGCGTGTCTGCCGAAAACTTCTCGCACGACGTGAACACATATTCGACCACGCGACGAAGATCCGCCGCCGGCCAGTGCTGCCCGCCCGAAATAGAGCCCATTCCGGTTTTGCTCGGCTTGATGGATACCCGTGCGATGCCGTCGATCGAGATTTGACAGGGGGGAGTCAAATGTTCAAGCGCCGTCTCCAGCGAGGAACGCATCTGTTCGTGGAGCGATCCCAAGAGCGCGTCGTTCCATCCGCGGCGCTTGTCCATTCTTAGGAATGTGAGATCATCCGCGAGCTCAACATCGAGATCCGGATTGCCGAGCCGGAAAGGGTCGAGTGAACAGAGGCTCATCAATCCGCGCGCCCATCGATCAACATCGCTCTCGCCAAGCCTTTTGCACTCGACAGCGACGACACGATCGTTTCGACTGGCCAGAATGTCCGGAGTCTTGACCGCTCGCTCGCGCGGAAATGTGACGTGAAAACCGTGCCGTGCGAGCCGCTCTGCGACCTGCATTTCGAAGCGGACGCTCTCGGCCTTGTTACCCTCTTTCAGTTCACGGAGCTTTGCGTCGAATCCCTGACAGCCTTTGAGCTGGTGGACCTGCCAACCCACGGACCAGATGGCGTGAGCGGCGGTCCACCCTCTTGCCAACAAAGCTTGAGCCAGTGGGTGATAGCGATTCTGCGCACTGATCGTCGCCCACCAATCGCGGCCAAAGTGCTGCAACATGTGATCAGCCGCGATCTTGAGGTCCGTCAAGCTGCAACCCAGCATTTCTGCTGTACTTGAGTCGTCCCACCAAGGCTCCTGGGCCCACCATTCCTGTTGCATCGCGATGACCCTCCGCTCCGTGCCAGCGTACGCATGTGCCGCTGATTGTGCGACGGCGGAAGAACGCAGGCAGGAAGGCTAAACGGTCGTGCCCGTCAATAAAACTGTCCGAAACAAGCGTCTTGTGTGCGATTTGGTGGCGAAGGCTCGAGACCGTCTATCCAAGATATGTCACAGGTCAGGCGGAGGGTAACGATTGATCGTTGCCCTATGGGCCCATGATCATGGGGCAGCACTGTCAGAGGCGCTCCTGCCAGCACGGTCCACGCACTTTCGGAGTCGGTTCACCCCGCAGGGAGCTTACAACTGGTCACGGTCAGGCGGCCGGGCATCGCGTGCAACCCCGGATTCTCTGGCAAGAGTGCCACATTGGCTGGAGAGAATCGGTTCGAATGGTTTTCGAAAGGGAGCGTGTGATCCCACTCGCCCCAGGGCTGATACGTGGAGGCTTGCTCGTGGACGCGGAGAAAGGTGTCGGTCACCATATCGACCATTCCGTCTTTCCCGGGTTCTGAACCATTCGCTCGATCAATGACCGCGTAGACGTACTTGATATGGCGGCGGTAGAAATCACCGCAAGCGGCATTGGCCAACTTCGGTTGCTCTGCCTCCATTCAACATAGACCAGAAGGTCCTCGTCGCTTTCGCCGCGGACATCGTGGCCCTGCAATGACATACCAGTGTACTTCCTCGCAGCGTACTGCCACTGCGAGACAGTGTACTGGAAATCTACAACACCCCGCGCACCGTCATCGGTCCGCTGTAACCGAGAGTGAGCGAGACGGCCATCTCAAGCGCATCGGGCCCGTCGTCGTGGCGGCCGGCGGGAAACGACCGCAGCTGTTCGATCAATGCGGTGTGCCTGCACGAAAACTGAATCCTTCCGGACGCCACCAGCGGCTCGAGTCCTTTGATGCGGGCGACCTTGTCTCCACGACTCTGAATCCGCTTGAGCGGGAAGTTCGGCCGCTGACGCTCTGCAGTAACTTCGAGCTGGCTGGCGAGCAGCTCCTGAAACTGATTGACTTCCACACCAAAGTCTTGGAAGCGGTATCCGGGCATGACATTCAGAATGAGTGACACCAGTTCGCTGGGATTGCGCTTGCCGATCTCGGCGGTCGTGACATAGAGCATCCGCGTGCGCGGGTGTTCCAAGATGCACACGACCGCGCTGTCGTCGCCGTCTGCCTTGCCCAGGCTCGGGTCACACGCCCCAAAGAGATACCAGGGGCCGGGCTGTGACGCGAGCAGACTTTGCACATCGGGAAACTTGTCATCCCAGTAGCGGAGGTCGCAGCGAGCAAACAAGCACAACTGCGGATCGATCGGCTCGTTGAGCTTCTCGGCGGCAAACGCCGATTCGCCCTCGCGGAATCGCTCAATCATCAGGTGCTCGTAACTCTCGCGGGCGGGCCACAACACGCGGACGCCGTGCAGCATCGCGGCGGAGTTGGCCTGAAAGTACGCGTGGGCTCGACTTGGTCCTTCGCTGGGGTCCTTCAGATCATGCCCGGCGTAGAGCGCCTGCCACTGTTTCCACATCTCGGGATGACTGCTCCAGGATTCGATGGCCTTGTAGATGCGGGTGGACCAGCCAGGGGCTGCCCGACTGTCTGCTGATCCCACTCTCACCAGATTGGCAAGAAGGCTGTCGCGGTGGAGCACAGTGCCCACGACAATCACGTTGGTGTTTGGTTGACCCAGCTTGAGCAGCGTGCGGTCAAACCACTCACGCAGTTTGCGCCGGTTCTCCTCATGCTGGACCGATTCCTGGCTTTCCAGGTCGTCCACGATGATCAGGCTGGGCCGGGTTGGCCCGTGCCGTACGCCGCGGATGCGCTGGCCCGCGCCATAGGCACGCAGGTTCACGCGCGGGACATCGACGCGCTGAGGGCCCGCGTCCTTCAGATCGTTCGCTATCACGGACACCGCCCGCCCGGTCCCTGGATCAATCAGCGGGATCTCGATGTCTGATGCTCGCCACTTGCCGCGGCGGCGTCTGCGGATGGCAGGAGCGAGCGCCGGAAAGTCCTCCTGGAGTAGGGCATTCTCTTCGAGTTCCCGTCGGACGGACGCAAGGTGGGAGGCGGCCAGCTCCTTGGTGGCCGAGATGAGGATTACAAAGCGTTCGCGTCCATACAGCAAGCACCACAGCACGTACGCCAACGACACCAGAGTGCTCTTGGCGTGCCCGCGTGGTGCCGCGATCGCGATGCGACCGCCGCGCGAGACCGTGGTGTTGCTGAGCAGGTCCAGCACTTCTAGGTGCATGCGGCCAAAGTCATGATTCAGATGGGCAGCCAAGTAGACCCGAGCGAATGCTTCGGGCGATTCCGAAGCCTTCATGCGGCGAATCTGACTGATGCTGCGTGCAAGGGCTGCGCACCGCTGATGAAGATCGTTCATGCGGCCTCCCCGCCAGCGTTGTCCTTCGACTTGCCTGGCAGCGAACGACTACGTTGAAGTTTCAGAGCGATTTCGTGCAGACGGTCGATCTCTTTCTGCGCGTCTTCCAGGCTCACGGGAGGGTCGGCAGGCGACGATGCAGAGGTGTCGGGTGCTCCGCAGCCCGACCGGGCCTTTTCAAGCTCAAGTGCGTCGAGGTCGCGAGTTCCAACCGTCGATGCCATTGCGATGGTCGAGAGCGCTGACTGCTTCACGCGGGCGGGCGTGTCCTTGGCATTCGCTACTGATACCTGCAAATATTCTTGACTTCTGAGTGGCGCTGGCTGTGTATGGGTGGGATACTTCTGTCATGGAGTATCGCGTACCACGGATGGATGCCAAGCAGCGTGAGGATCGTCGGATG
>Ga0164290_1002664_pt1 | contig 11208 bp, 9 predicted proteins | sample Micstemetagenome_FD_108782 | JGI IMG/M metagenome (GOLD analysis project Ga0164290, IMG submission 108782) | Contaminated culture microbial community from soil near Moab, Utah, USA - Microcoleus steenstrupii SON62 (Illumina Assembly) | ecosystem: Environmental > Terrestrial > Soil > Soil crust...
CCAGTACGTTCTTGATGAACAGGTTGCCGAAAGACCCGGTCCCGCCCGTGATCAGCACGGACTTGTCATCGAAGAACGAATACGCCTTGTCGTTAATGACCCGCACCCAAAACCCCTTGTCTATTGGAAGGACGGGCTCTGCGCCCCCGGCCTTTCTTATACTACGTCAACCGCGGCGTATTCGAGCATTTCGCTGAGGCGGCTTCCCAGGTCGCCCTGCGGCAGACCCAGCGTGGACTGAAGCGTGCCGAGGTCCATCTCGAAGGACGGATGCGGCACGTCGTACTCGATCTGCGCACCGGCAATCTCCCGCAGGCGCTTTACGAGCAGGGAAACAGAGAGCGGCCCTGCATAACCGACGTTGGTCACGAACCCCGGTCCCGGCGGACGCAACGCGGCCCGGACCATCGTGGAGGCCGCATCGTCGACATGCATAGCCGACCACATGAGCGGCTGTGCTGGCAACGTCGGCGTCCTCCCCTTCCTGATCGCCTCGCACAATGCGTAGACGAGGCCGTTGCGTCGCGGCGGGCCGAAGAGCCCCGGAAGCCGCAGCGCCACCGCACTGCATCCGGCGGCGGAAGCCAACAGGGCTTCCGCTTCGAGCTTGGCGCGGCCGTAGGCCGATTGCGGATCAACCCGATCCTCGCGCAGCGGTTCCGGATGTCCGGGCGCATAGACCGTCATCGAAGATGCGAAGACGATGTTGGCGACACCGACATCCAGCAGATTCCGGACCATTCGCACGCTGTCAGCACTCGCCTCCGCGTCATCGTATCCGCCGGCGTTCCTGGGAACCGCCGCCGCACAATGGACGACGACCCGAGGGACTGTCCGGTCCACGACATTACGCAACCTGCCAACGTCCAGAAGATCGCAGGCAATATCCGCTCCACCGCCGCGTGCCAGGCCGAGGCTCTCGACGCCCCTCGCCCGCAGTTGATCGATGACCCGACCTCCGAGATAGCCTCCGGCTCCAGTAACGAGCACGGGGCCGGAGATATCTTCTCTACGCACGCTTGAGCTTGAAGATCCTTCGCTTTCCATCGATGCCGATTTCCTCGACCTTGCCCAGTCCGGTCTTCTCGGAAATCAGCTTGACGAAATCGTCGGGCGACAGCGGCCGGTAGGCCGACTTCATCGGAAGTTCGCCGTCGTCATGCGACTCGAAGATCATCATCTTGCAATCGAGCTTCGGCAGGAAAGCCTCGAGCTGCTCCGTGGTCTCCTTGCGCTTCAGCGAATGATGGAGAACGTTGAGCGCGAAGATGACGTCGTGCTTCGTATTGGGTGTGTCGTAGTACGAGCCCTCGAAGAGGTCGAACTTCTTGCCCCAGAGCTCGCGTAGCTCGCGGATGACCTTGACGCACGGCTTGTTGCGCTCGACGGCGGTAACCGTGTAGCCGAGGTCGTCAAGCCACAACGAAAAAGCGCCGAAGTACGCGCCGATATCGAGGGCGGTGCCGCCCTTGTACTCAAGGTGCGGACCGATGATCGCCTGCCGCTTCTTCGGCTGATGCTTCGCCGGCCAATCCTCGAAATCCGGATGCGGGATCTGGGCATAGAGCCTGCCCTTGGCGCTCATGATCTCACGGACGACCTTTTTGAGACTCTCGGATGCCGGTTTCGGATACTCGGGTGCCGCCATTTATATCTAGCCTTTTCTGCGATGAGCGCTGGAATTAGACCTCGAACGATAGGTTAGCAAGGACATGCGCCGAAATTCGGGCGGCCTGCACCTTAGTCTCAATCGGCCCTTCCCTCGTCTCGACTTTCGAGCCCCAGAATCCGACGGCACAACGCAACGAGGCCAGGATGGTGGCGGTTTCTATCAATCGCCATCTCCAGGCGTTCCTGCCCATGCCTTCTGCGCAGGGCCTCGCTCTGAAGACCGGAAAAATCCGCCGCAATTGTTTGCCCGCGAGCAAAAGTATCACCTGAGATGCAATTTAGAAAACCCCGATCCTCCGCCCGCAGGCACAGGTCCGGCACCGCATCCCACACACTGCCGAAGCCGGCCTCTTCCAGAGCGCCGACCTCTTCCAGCATGGACCGCCTGATCGCGACGCACGGTCGGTCGACCCAGGGAACCAGGATGGGGCGACCGTCCGACGCAGCAGCGCAGAGTGCCGAGACCTCCTCCACCGACAGCCTTTCCAGGGTCTTTCCGAAAGCGACGTCTCCCCGCCCGGCAAGCAGGGCGTTCGAGAGCGGACCGACCACCCCCAGCCGCGGCGCCTGCTCGCCGGTCGCCACAAGCCTGCACAAAGCATCGGTCGCGAGCGTCGTGCCGCCTTCCAGAAGAACGATCCAATCGCTGGCCGCTGTCTCGAGGACCACATTCACCGAAGCCACATCGGCCTCTCGCCCGGCGAAGACGACACGGCTGCCACGCCGATCGACCCCCGCCAGCAGGCGGGACGCCTCGGGGGCTTCATTCTCGCCGAGAACCACGAGAGTCAATGAAAGCGCTTCCAGGCGGACCTCACGCCTCTCGACGGACAAGGGTGGCGACGTGGGATCGGGTTGGAGCCTGAATTGCAGATGCGGTGCCGAAGTAAGGTGCGGATGACTACGCGCGTGCACACCCGGCGGTGCGAGGGCGGCGACGATTCGGGACTGCCGGCGGGCGGCGATCGGAAAACTGATCTGATCGCGTGCGCTGCCCCGCTCGATCTCGCGCCACCACTCGGTCATGAGGGCGATACATGAGGGATCGTGATGCCGCCGCACCATGACCGACGTTTCCCACAGGCCCGAACCAGCCGGATGGCCCTCCCCTCGATAGCGCGCCAGCTGGCGGGCGATGGCTTCAGCCTCCGGGTCCTTGCGCCGGATCCACTCATCACCCTCGTCGAACACGCAATCGCGAGTCGGGTGAGTGAACACCCCTACCGCAGCGTCGTCCGTGAGAGCATCGGCGAACCGGCCCGCATCGCCGCGCACGCCGATATTGGCGTCGATCCAGAGGCTGTGCCGGTACTCGGGAAAGTAGAGATGGGGATGCAGCTTCGCATGCCGTGCGGCTCGCCGGGGATCGGGGTGATCGTAGATCAGCGGCCGCACCTTCCAGCCTTTCGCGTCGAGAGGCTGATCGCTGAGAAGCACGAATTCACAATTGTCGGGCACGAACTCGGGGGCACGCACGACGTCGTAACCACCGGCCACTGCCGTATAGATGACGCATCGTCCTGTCGCCCGCTGCCATTCCGATGGCATTGGAACGACGGCAAGCGGCGGGGGCACCACCGCCGAAACCGACTGCCTCAGCCAGTCGAGCCATGCCTGATGCTCGACATGATGAAGGAAAGGATCGGCGGCCCAATGGAGTCCGGTCGCAACCTGCCGGTAGGCGGCCGGGTCAAAACGCAAGGCCGGACTGAACCCCTGCATCCATCCCGTCAGGCAATAATGCAGCGCCGGATCCCGCGCGGCGCCGCGGCGCGCCCCGGGCTCGACCTGGTCGAGATAGAAGTCCGTCTCGATCGCCGCGTCGACCGCGTGCACCCAGCGATGCAGCGCGAGTCTCGCAAGTGCCCGATAGCCGGGTAGCGCCATGATCCCCAGACTGTCGATCAGAAAGCGCGCGACCCTGGGCGCAAAGCGCTCTGTCGCCACGCGCGCGCGGCTCTTCAACCGGACCAGAGAGAAGTGCAACGCCCCTCTTGCCGTTTTCATGGCGACACCGCGGTGGCGCATTCGGCGACGGTTCTCTTCTGCTCCGGGCGCATGCTACGGCAATATCACTTGATATGCAGGGGATATAGTCCTACATACGCGCTTGGTCACCTTCGCAGTTCCCAATGAATTCAAAGACTTATCCGAAGCCGGCCTCGGAAAGCCTGAAGCAGGCCGTTCGCGAGATCATCGGCGGCGACGGAAAGGCTTATGCGGAAATCCCGCATCCGGATTTTGCTGCCTGGCCCACCAAGCGTAAGGCCGCCAAGCGTCAGAAGCTCATCGAGCCGCATCTAGAGTACCGCGGAGGTACGGCGCTAGATATCGGCACCTATTTCGGAGCGTTCTCGCACTGGCTCGAAGACCTCGGCTATCGGGTCACGGCCGTCGAGCGTAATCGCCAATGCGTCGCCGTCGCGCGCCAGTTGCGCGATCTCTCGGGCAAGACGTTCGATATACAGGAAGGCTCCTTCCACGATCTCGTCCAGACGAAGTTCGACGTCGTGCTCGCCCTCAACGTATTCTACCAGTCACTGAGGCGGCCGAATTCCTTCGCACAGCTTGAGCAGTTCCTGCCGCGGCTCGACTGCCACATGATGATCTTCGAGTCGCACGATCCCTCGGCCCTTCCTCCTGTCGAGGGCCGGCCGGACATGTCGCCCGAAAAGTTCGTGCGATTCATCGCCGACAGGGCAGGCTTGTCGGACGTCCAGGAAATTGGCACGGACGGCCCGAGGACGCTCTACAAGCTGAAGCGTCCTGCCGACGGCCGCGCCAAGAGCGCAACCATCGAGATCAAGCCGGCTGCGCCGGTCAAGAAAGCCGCGCCTGCCGCCAAATCCAGGCCGGCCAAGGAACCGAAGCCGCCGATCACCGTGGCGGCCCTCGCGTTGCTTCTGGATGCCGGCGTGGAGAAGCTCGTCGGCGATCACATCGGCTGTGCGGTTCGCCAGCTCGACAAGAAGGAACACATCCGGCCAAAGGTCTCGCAGGGCAAGAGGCGGTACTTCCGGCACAGACTGGAAACGGTCGAGGCGAAGCCGAGGCAGTTGACCGTCTTCTCGAAGAGCGGCGTCGGCGCTCCCAATTATCTCCTTCAGGTCGAATCCTTCCTCAACGACGTCAGGATCGAGGAGTTTCGCGCACCGCATTTCTACGGCATCGCCGATCTCGCCGACGGCCAGCGCGAAGGATGCGTCGGCGTCTGGGAGTTCATCGCCGGCGAGACCTATCCCGTCCAGCAGGCCAGCCGCGAGATACTCCACCGGCTCGTCAAGGCGGCGGCCGGGATCGGCACGGCCACCGAGAATGCCAAGGTGCGTGTTCCGAGGCTTCGCGATCGCGTGCGCTTCGCAAAGCCCCTGGCGGCCGCGGTCGAGACGACCCTGGGCATCCTCGAAACGCGCGGTGTGGACACCTCGTCCTTGAGACCACAGGCGGACCGCTTTGCCGCGCACGAAGAAAGCGTACTGGCGCGCCTGCGCGACATCGGCAACACCACCCTCTGCCACATGGATTTCGGCAACGGCAACGTCGTGTTCCCCGAATCGGGACCGCCGATCGTCATCGACTGGGAATCGGCCTGCCTCGGCCCGCCTGCGAGCACTTTGCGCAAGCTCGCCATGGTCGATGCGGACATCCACCCCGAACTGGCGGCGCTGTACGCCAAGACCGTTCAATCCCTCGGTGGCAAGGCCAATGTCGCCGACGCGCTCTTCGCGATGCGGGCGGTTCAGGTCTACTACTCGCTGGACTGGGGATGCCGGCGCGATCCCCACGAAGGCAACATGGTGGAACACGCGATCCGCTGGGGTCTGACGAACCTCGACTTTCTCGAGATCCCCTAGCGCGTCCTACGGCCCCCTCATCTTCGAGAGGAGGTCCGCCGGGATACTCCACTTCATGGCCACGATGCCGGCCGTCGTTTCGCTCGTCTCGCGCCCCGCCACGATCACGCCACTGCTGCAGGCCTCGTTCATCGCGATGCTGGGATAGCCGGAGCGATGGGTGAAGCTGCCGACATTTCCGATGATGTTCTGGCCGCTCCACGCCTTCGCGCTTTCCAGCGCGGCCGCGGCCGGAGCGTACCGTACGATAAGGCTGTTCGGCGTCGGCGGCGGCGAGGATCGTGACGCGCGTGCCATGTAGACCCACACTACGGTCGTCTGCGAGCCGCAGCGCATCGTCTGCATCGCCGGACTGACATAGCCACCGCTCCAGTCGGCGTTCGTGCCGCCCAGATCGGCCCAGGTCTTTCCCCCATCGCGCGTCACGAACTGGCGCATCGAGGACCCGCCCTGCCCGCGCGTGGCCCCGCGCGCAATGGCGATCCAGTCCATGTCCGACACGATCGCGACCGCCATCTCATTGTAGTCGGTCTCGGGCGGCGTCCGGACGATGAGATTGGCCATCCAGGTCCTGCCGAGATCCGAAGAGACCAGCGCCCAGTTGTCCTCGCCGGCATAGGCCATCGCGACCAGCTTTCCGGACGGCGTCGCCTGGATCTGGCCCCACAGGCGAAACGTGGTCCTGGGATTGGCGCCGGTGAACTGGATCGGCTCGGCCTTGCTCCATGTGACGCCGTTGTCGGTCGAGATCCGCCGCAGCGAGTCCGTACGGCCATTGTCCGGATTGACCCGGACATAGATGGCCATGAACGTGCCATTGGGCAGGCCGGCCAAAGCCCCGACATAGTAGAACGTGTCGTCGCTTCCGATGCCGTCGGCGAGGACGATCGCGCCCGACCAGCTTCCGCCGCCATCGTCGGAGTAGCGAAACTCCATGTTCGACGGCACGACGCGTGGACCGACGCTGATACGGCCCGCCGTCGCGCCGTCGACGGCGATACTGCTGACGCGCTTGTAACGCTGCCGCGTGTAGGCACGCTTCGCGCCAGCGCCGGCGACGGTCTCCTCGATGCGCCGGCCGTCCCGATCCTCGCCGACGATCGTGAACCTGCGGGCCGTCTCGTCCTTTTCGACGCTGATCGTGAGTTGGCCCGCCACGGGCAGTTCCGCCGATCCGCCGCTGGCGTAGGTTCCGTTGATGCTGAGCTGAGCCGGCCCCGCACCGTGAGGCTTCTGTGCCTTCGCTATTCCCTGATTGTCGCCGGACCCGTGATTGTAGCCGCGATAGTAGAGCACGCCGAGCCGGCCGTCCTGCCCGCGGGCAAGGCGCGGGAAATGGGAGTAATCACCTTCCGCGACCTTGATCTCGCCCGCCTGGACGGCGTGGCCATAGTCCTCCTTCTGGGCCCAGCCTGTTCCGGCTGCGAGGAACGGAACGGCCCACGAGACGCACAGGGCGAGCAGGATTTTCCTGAGGAACAACATGAGGCATCGCTCCGGAATTGGCCCAGCGTCGAGACTATCGGCGCTAGCCGACAATTGTTCAACGTCAGCCGATCTACTAGTCTCGCCGCTACATTTCCTGCCCACCAATCGATGGCGCCACCGGCCCGACAGGCCGCCGGTCGCGTGGAGCGAGACATGAAAAGCACCTTCAAGATCGACAATACGCCCGTGGGCGACGGCGCTCCGTGTTACGTGATCGCCGAGATCGGTTCGAACCATAATCAGGATTTCGCCCTCGCCCTGAAGCACATCGACGCCGCCGCGGCTGCGGGGGTCGATGCGGTCAAGTTCCAGACCTTCAAGGCCTCGACCCACATTTCCCGCTACGCCGAATCGCCCGCCTATCTCGACAAGAAGGACCTCCACGAGCTGATCCATTCGCTCGAACTGGACCGCTCCTGGCACGGCGCCCTGAAGAAGCATAGCGAGGAGCGCGGGGTCACCTTCCTGAGTTCACCCTGCGACCATGAGGCGGTCGCCGAACTGGCGGCGCTGGGCATGGCGGCCAACAAGGTCGCCTCTTTCGACATGCCCGACCTGGACCTCGTCCGCGTCGTCGCGGAAACGGGCAAGCCGACGATCCTGTCGACCGGTCTTGCCGACTGGATGGAGATCCAGCGCGCCGTCGACACCTGCAGGGCCGCCGGGAACGAGGATATCGTCCTGCTGCAATGCACGTCGATCTATCCGGCGCCGCCGCACCTTTCGAACCTGCGCGCGATGGCGACAATGCGCGACGCGTTCAACGTCATCACGGGCTATTCCGATCATACGCTCGGCGACAACATGGCATGTGCCGCGGTCGCAATGGGCGCCTGCATGATCGAGAAGCACTTCACGCTGGATCGCAATCTGCCGGGGCCGGACCACTCCTTCGCCTGCCAGCCGGAAGAGCTTCGCGAGATGGTGCGCAAGATTCGCGAGATCGAGGCGGGACTTGGCGACGGCGTGAAGAACGGCCCGCGCCCGGAAGAACAGGAAATGGCCGACAAGGCCCGTCGCAGCATCCACGCCGCCACCGACATCAAGGCCGGCGAGGTGATCCGCCGCGAGATGCTGGTCAACAAGCGTCCGGGCCACGGCATCCCCCCCCATCTTCGCGAGCATGTCGTGGGCCGCACCGCCCGCCGGGACATCAAGGCCGATGCGTGGCTGACCTGGGACGTGATCTGAGCGGCGTCGCCCCCGCTCCAGCCGCGCCGATCCTCGCGACGGGATCCGACCCGTGCGCATGATCGTGATCGGCCGAAGCGGTCAGCTCGCGCGCGCCCTCGCGGAACGGGCGAGTGGCGACCTCGACGTCGTCCGGCTGGGACGTCCCGACCTCGATCTCGAGACGGTTCGCGATATCTCCGATCGCCTCTCCTCGCTCCACCCCGACATCATCGTGAACACCGCGGCCTTCACCGATGTGGACGGCGCCGAGCGGACACCCGAGGCGGCCTTTCGCGTCAATTGCGACGGCGCCCGCCGGGTCGCCGAGGCCGCGGCGACGCTGGCCGTGCCACTGGTCCACCTGTCCACCGAGTATGTCTTCGACGGCGGAAGTGATCGCCCCTATCGGGAAACCGACCCGACCGCTCCGCTCAACGTGTATGGCCGCTCGAAGCTGTCAGGCGAGGCCGCCGTCGCCGAAATCACGGCCGACCATGCGATCCTGCGAACGAGCTGGCTCTACTCACCCTACAGCCGCAACTTCTTCACCAAGGTGCTGGAGAAAAGTCGCGGCAGCGCGGAAATACCGGTGGTCGCCGACCGTCTCGGATCGCCCACTACCGTCTTTGAACTTGCGCGCGGCATCGAGCAGGTCGCCCGCAATCTCCTGGCATGGCGGGACAGCCGCCGCGGCCGGGGCATGTTCCACATGACCTGCGCCGGCGAGACGAGTTGGGCAGGCTTCGCGTCGGAGATCCTGCGGAACAAGGGCTGCACGGTGCGGCCCGTCACCTCCGACAGCTTCGTCGAGCTCGCCCGCCGCCCGATGAATTCACGCCTCTGCAACGACCGCCTGTCCGATGTGCATGGGGTCGCCCTGGCGCGCTGGCAGGACGCCCTGTCCGAAGTTTGGACCCGTTACGGCGACGTCGGCAGGTAATAGGTCGCCCCGCGGCTGATGTCGAAGTAAGCGCCAGTGAAGCCGCGCAGCAGCGTCAGGGCCTTCTGGATCTGGGCGGTCTCGGCATTGGCCACCAGCACGATGTCCTTGTCGCGCAGCACGATGTTCTGCGCGAAGAAGTAACCGTTGGTCTGTGTGAGATCGACACGATAGATCACGCGGGTCTGCGGACCCGACAGATTGCGGGTCTCGTCCGTCTGCACATAGGCGGTATCGACCGCCGCCGTGTCCGAGGCGATGATCGAGCGGGCCAGCGCCGACGGTTCGTTGCGCAGGAGGTAGATGCCCGAGAGATCGCCGTAGGCGTCCATGGTGCCACCGGCGCGGGCGATGCCTTCCGCCAGGGTCACCCGTTCGGACTCCATGCCGTACTGTGCCACCTTGGTAACGGCTCCCAGAACGACGAAGGTCTTGGGATTGCGGGTGAGCACGACCGTGTCGTTGGGCCTCGCGACGATGTTGTCGGGTGGGCTGGTCAGGACCTGCTGCAGGGGGATCGATGCCACCGTGTTGCCGCGCATGACGCGCACATCCGTCTCGAAGGCCGGATAGCGCGGCCCACCGGCCTGAGCGATGACGTCGAGCAGCCTCTCGCCGCGCAGGGTCAGCGGAACCAGACCAGCCTTGTTGACCTCGCCCCCCACCGAGACAGTGTTGGAATTGTTGTTGAGGACCGAGACGAGGACCTGCGGCTTGACGGTCTCGGGCGCCAGCAGTCGGGCGATCTCGTCGGCGGCCTGCGTCGGCGTGCGGCCGGCGACCCGGACACGGCCGACGAAGGGAATCAGGATCTGGCCATCGGGCTCGATCAACTGCCCGGGCAGACTGGTGCCCTGGGCCGCCGTCGAGGGAAGCTGCGTCGTCGCGCCGCCCGTCGAATTTCCGAACAGCGGCGAGCCGCCGGCTTCGTAGATGCTGACGCCGACAACGTCGCCCGGCTGGAGCGCCACGGTCGGACGATGGTTCTGGAGGCGGAAGGAGCCCGGGAAGCCGTCTGTCTTGAATTGCGAAAGCGATCGCACGACCGTCGGCGTGACTTTGACGAGATACACATCGAGGGTCGGATCGCTCGATCGCTCGACCTGGCTCTTCGTCGGACCGGCTGAAGGAAGAGCACATCCGGCCAAGGCGAAAGCGCCAAGGATCAGGACGACGAGCTTTGACAACGACATGCGGTCACGCACTCACGACAGATGAAGCGATTGGGCCGACGTCTCCGCCCCGTGTTCCGAAGAACCGGAGACGCCCCCTGCCGTCGAGCATATCACTTCTGGCTTGGGGACCACTGAAAATAGGCCGGCAGTGTGGATAACGCCGGCTGGGCGCTGTCCTTCGGCGACAGCAGGGGCTCGCCCGCGAGTAGCGGCCATGCGATCGCGAGATCGGGATCGTTCCAGGCAATCCCGCGATCATGCTCGGGGCTATAATAGCTTGTGAGCTTGTATTCGAGTTCCGTGTCAGGTTCCAAGGTACAGAAACCATGGGCGAAGCCCTCGGGTATCCAGAACTGCCGCCAGTTCGAAGCGCTCAGTTCGACACCGATGTGACGGCCGTAGGTCGGGGAACCGACCCTGATATCCACAGCCACGTCATAGGCCGCGCCCCGAACCACGCGCACGAGCTTGGCCTGCGCCATCGGCGGTGCCTGAAAATGAAGTCCACGCAACGTGCCCGTCGAGCGCGACAGGGTGTGATTGTCCTGAACGACGCGAAGTGGGCCGGTATGCTCTTCGAAGCGGCGGGCGCTGAACGTCTCCGAGACGAATCCCCTGTCGTCCCCGTGCCGCGTCGGCGTGAAGAGTATCGGCCCGTCGATATCGAATCTGACAACGTCCACGATGCGTCCAACCTCCCCTTTTTCAGTGGAACTATAGAAACGCGGGAGGGCAGCAATGAGACCGCCGTCCTTAGTCTTCCACAAAAAAAGGCGGCCCGTGAGGGCCGCCTCTTCCTTGTCTCGGATTATCCAGCTTACTGGATGACGATCTCGACGCGACGGTTCTGCGGCTCGCGGACGTTCGGGCCGGTCTGAACCAGCAGACCCTGCTCGCCACGGCCAAC
>Ga0164290_1002665_pt1 | contig 11198 bp, 11 predicted proteins | sample Micstemetagenome_FD_108782 | JGI IMG/M metagenome (GOLD analysis project Ga0164290, IMG submission 108782) | Contaminated culture microbial community from soil near Moab, Utah, USA - Microcoleus steenstrupii SON62 (Illumina Assembly) | ecosystem: Environmental > Terrestrial > Soil > Soil crust...
CTGAGGATCGTGGAAGACTACCACGTTGATAGGCCAGGTGTGGAAGTGGGGCGACCCATGAAGCTTACTGGTACTAATAATCCGATCGGCTTGATCGTTTCTCAGCAAAACTCATTCGATTTTTTACCTGGCTAATCACCAGGACTGACAATGTCTTCTCACAATCGTCTATCCGCCTGGTTGACCTGGTGGCTATGTCGGAGGTTCCCCACCCGATCCCATTCCGAACTCGGTCGTTAAGGCCTCCAGAGCCGATGGTACTTCGTCTCAAGGCGCGGGAGAGTAGGTCGCCGCCGGGTCTACCAGACGGATATATGATTGTGTCTTCTCGAACCGCTCTTCCCTTACAACGCCGCTCTTGCCGCGGGATGGAGCAGCCCGGTAGCTCGTCAGGCTCATAACCTGAAGGTCGCAGGTTCAAATCCTGCTCCCGCACCCAAGATCTGAAAGCCCCGCCCGGTTCGCCGGCGGGGCTTTTTGCCGTCTGGCCCGGGTCGCCCCGCCGGCGCACCCCCTTCCCCTTACCGCGAGTTCACCCCGCCGCCTCAATCCCGCCTCGTTACGCTACAAGTGTAGCGCCGCAGATGTAGCGAACCCGAGGAGCCGGCGTGATCGAATCCCTGCCGCGACGCGAACGAGAGGCTTTCGAGGCCCTCTGCCGCCTTGAGGAGGCCACCACAGGCGCAGTGCGCGCCGCCATGACCGGCGACCTGAGCGATTCCGCGGTCCGCACCCTGCTGGCGCGGCTGGAGAGCAAGGGGCTGGTCGGGCGGCGATCGGCCGAGGACGGCTTCGTTTACCGTCCGATGCAGCGGCCCCAGGCCCTGGCCGCCGGCGCCCTGAGACGAACCGTGGACACCTTTTTCGCCGGGTCGGCCGTCTCCGCCGCGACGGCCCTGCTCGGCCTCACCCAGAAGCTCAGGCCCGAAGAGATCGAGGCGCTGGAGCGGGCGATCGAACAGGCGCGGGAGCGCGGCTCATGAGCGCCGCCCTGTTCCTGGAACTGCTGATCAAGTCCGGCCTGATCGCCGGAACGGGGCTCGCCCTGGCGGCGGCGCTGCATTTCAGGCCGGCGGCCGATCGCGTCGACATCCTGCGCGCCACCGTCTGCCTGCTGATCCTGCTGCCGGTGTTGGCGGCGGTGACCCCGGGCCTGTCGCTGGCCGTGTTGCCGCCCGTAGCGCCGCTGACGGAGGCCGCGACCGCGCAGGTCGTCTGGGCGGGGGCGGTCGAGCCGCTGGAAGGGGTCGCCCTGTCCGGCTCCATCCTTCGGCCGTCGGTCGGCGATCTGGCGCTGTGGGCCTGGGCCGCAGGCGCGCTGCTGGTGCTCGGCCGGTTCGCCGCGGGGCTCTGGACCCTGCGGCGCTGGACGCGGCGCGGGCGGACCGTGACGGCCCCGGCCTGGACCCGCGTCCTGGCCCGGCTGGCCCCGGGACGCCGCCCGAAGCTGGTGGCCTCGTCCGCCGTCGGCGCGCCGCTGAGCTGGGGCGTCCCGCCCGGCGTGGTGCTGATCGGCGAGGCGCAATTGGCGCGCCCCAACACGGCCCGCGCCGTCCTCGCCCACGAGCTGGCGCATCTCCGGCGCGGAGACTGGGTCTTTCTGATCCTGTCCCGCGTGGCGCTCGGCCTGTTCTGGTTCAACCCGCTGGTCTGGGCGGTGCACGCCGCCCTGTCCGCCCGCAGCGAGGAGGCGGCCGACGCGGTCGCCCTCGGCGAGGTCGATCGCAACACCTACGCCCGCGCCCTGGTCGACCTCGCGTCCGACTTCAATCCGCCCGCCGCCCTCGGGATGGCGGGACCCGCCGAAACCCTCAGCCGAAGGATCGTCTGCATCATGAAACCGTCAACGCCGCTTCGCCGTCGCCCAGTCGCCATGGCCCTGGCCGTCAGCGCTCTCGTCGCCGTCGCCACCCCGATCGCCGCCCTGGAGCTGACCGCCCGCACCGCAGACGCGCCCGGGCAAGCCTCGCTCCGCCCGTTGGCTCCGGTCGCCGTCGCCCCGGTCGATGCGACGCCGGCGCCCGACGCCGTCGCGCCCCCTGGCTCGGCCGAGGCCGTCGACACGGTCGCGGCCGTGGCGCCGATGGCCCCGGTCGCATCGATGGACGGCTGGTACGCCGGGCAGGACGCCTGGGCCCCGCCGCCGCCGCCGCCGCCTCTGCCTGCTGCACCGCCCGCACCTCCGGCGCCGCCCGCGGCTCCGGCCGCCTGGGGCGCCCGTCCGCCGGCGCCGCCGGCTCCGCCCCGTCCGCCGGCGCCTCCGGCCCATGCGCCGCGCGCCCCCGGCTGGGTCCACAGCGGTCGCACGCTGACCGCCGGGGAACGCCAGGCCGTCGCCGAGGCCCGTCAGGCAGCCGTCGAGGCGCGGATCGAAGCCCGCGGCGCGCGCCGTGAGGCGGTCGAGGCGAGAGCCCATGGTCGGGCGCGCGCCGCGGCCGCACCGGAAGCCCGGGTCCATGCGCGGGCCGCTGTGGCCGCCGCCGCCCGGGCCCGCGGTCACGCCGCCCTCGCCCAGGAACATGCCGCCCGGGAAGTCGCGAACGCCCGGGTCCACATGGCCGCCGGCGCAGAGCAGATGGTGGCCGGCGCCCGGCAGATGCGGGAAACCTCGGTGCGCCTGCGGGACCCGGCCTTTCGGGCGACCCAGATCGCGGAGGCCCGTGAGCGAGGCGAAACCGTCACCGACGCCGAGCTGCAGGCCCTCTCGCCGCGGCTCGCGGAGCAGGCCGATGAGCTGGAGCGGCGTGCGGTGGAGCTGCGCCAGAGCGCAGCGCGTCAGCCGTCCTGATCTGAAGACGCAGACGCCCGCCGGTCGATCCTGACCGGCGGGCGTATTGCTGCGTCAGTCGCAGCCGGCATCAGCCCCGCTGCGCATCCCACCAGCGCACGGCGTCCGCGTCGCGGGCGCTGAGCTCGGGGTAGGCGGGGTCTGAGCCGACGTCCGGCACCCGTCGCCATGAGCGGGCGCATTTCGGATGGTCGGCCGTTCGGACGACGACGCCTATATCACCTTCGACAAAGGCGCCTGCTGGCGGATCGGCAAAGTCGCGCCTCCACTCGGCCATGCTCGTGATGCAGAGGTCCGCCAACTGCTCGCTGCGTCCCTCATCTTCAGCCAGATCGCCCGAGATCGTTGGACTCCCGATCAGCACAAGGACATCGGCGTCCAGGCTGGAGCCGATAGTCTTCTCACGCCGGGCGATCTCGAGAGCACCGTTGACGGCCGATCGGATCGTTTTGAGAGAGACCCATCGACCAGCCTCTCCGGGATTGCGCCATTCCTCCGGCGTTTCCGGGATCACCCGTGCGCAGTTCGAGCCGCCGTCCGGATAGCGCGTGCCCCAGGCCTCTTCCATGGTGAAGGGCGTCAGCGGAGACAGCCAGGCGGTCAGGCGCAGGAACACCTCATGCATGACGGTGCGGGCCGCGCGCCGGCGGATCGCGTCGGGGCGGTCGCAGTACAGGCTGTCCTTGCGGATGTCGAAATAGAGGGCCGACAGGTCGTTGGAGCAGAACTCCAGCACCGGGCGGACGACGTCCTGGAAGCGGTATTCGGCGTAGGCCTTGCGGACGTCGCGATCGAGCTCCCACAGCCGGTGCAGGATGAAGCGCTCAAGCGGCGGCATCTGGTCGAGCGGCAGGCGCTCTTCCTCGTCGAAGCCGACCAAGGCCCCGAGCAGATAGCGGACGGTGTTGCGCAGCTTGCGGTAGGCGTCGACCGTGGTCTGGAGGATCTGCTTTCCGATCCGCTGGTCCTCGGCGTAGTCGACCAGCGAGACCCACAGGCGCAGGATGTCGGCTCCGGATTCCTTGATGATGGTCGCGGGGTCGGTCGTGTTCCCCTTCGACTTGGACATCTTCTCCCCGTTCTCGTCCTGGGTGAAGCCGTGGGTGAGGACGGCGTCATAGGGGGCGCGGCCGCGGGTGCCGGCGCCTTCCAGCAGGTTGGACTGGAACCAGCCGCGATGCTGGTCCGAGCCTTCGAGATACAGGTCGGCCGGCCAGTGCGACGGACGGTCGCCGGCGTAGCCATGGGCCGGATCGCGGGCCTCGAGGGTGAAGGCGTGGGTGCAGCCGGAATCGAACCAGACATCGAGGATGTCCTCGATTTTTTCGTAGCGCGCCGGGTCATGGGCGCCGAGGAAGTCGGCGTCGGGGCGGGTGAACCAGGCGTCGGCGCCGCCCTCGGCCACGGCGGCCACGATTCGCGCGTCGACCTCGGGATCGTGCAGCGGCTGGCCTGTCTGCTTGTCGACGAACATGGCCAGCGGCGTGCCCCAGGCGCGCTGGCGGCTGATCAGCCAGTCGGGACGGCCCTCGACCATCGAGCGGATGCGGTTGCGCCCGGCCTCGGGGTGGAAGTCGGTCTTGTCGATCGCCTCGAGCGCGCGCTCGCGCAGGGTTCCGTCATCGTCGAGCGGCGCATCCATGCGGATGAACCACTGCGGCGTGTTGCGGAAGATGATCGGGGCCTTGGAGCGCCAGCTGTGCGGGTAGGAATGCTCCATCCGGCCGCGCGCCAGCAGGGTCCCGGCCTCGATCAGCTTCTCCATCACCGCGCCGTTCGCGGGACCGAATTTGCCGGTCTTCCTGCCCTCGGTCTCCAGCACCTTGAGGCCGGCGAAAAGGGGGACGTGGTCGTAGTAGGCGCCGTCGGGATCGACCGTGTCGGGCACCTCGTGATGGCCGTGGGCCTTCCAGACCTCGAAGTCGTCGGCGCCGTGGCCGGGGGCCGTGTGGACGAAGCCGGTGCCCGCGTCGTCGGTGACGTGGTCGCCGGCCAGCAGGGGCACGGAATAGCCGAAGCCGGGCGACAGGGCCGCCAGCGGATGGGCGCACTCGAGGCCCGACGGGTTCAGGTCGTCCACGCGGATCCAGCTGGCGATCTTCGCGGCCTTGAAGACCTCCTCGGCCAGTTTGTCGGCGACGATCAGCCGGTCGCCCGGTCTGGCCCAGGGCTCGAACTCCAGCCCGGTCTCCATGGCCGTGACCTCATAGAGGCCATAGGCGATCTCGGGGCCGTAGCTGATGGCGCGGTTGGCCGGGATGGTCCAGGGCGTGGTGGTCCAGATCACGACGGCCGGCGTCGCATGACGGAAGGCCAGCAGGTCGTCGGGATGATCGTCCGTGGCGCCGGTGACGGGGAATTTTACCCAGATCGTCGGGCTGACGTGGTCGTGGTATTCGATCTCGGCGTCGGCCAGCGCGGTGCGCTCGACCGGCGACCACATGACCGGCTTGGAGCCGCGGTACAGCTGGCCCGAGTTCTTGAACTTGTGGAACTCGGCGACGATGGCCGCCTCGGTCGTGAAGTCCATGGTGGCGTAGCGGTTGTCCCAGTCTCCGACGATGCCCAGCCGCTTGAACTGATCGCGCTGCACGTCGATCCAGCCGGCGGCGTATTCGCGGCAGGCCTGGCGGAACTCGGCCTTGGAGATCTCGTCCTTGCGCTTGCCCTGGGCGCGGTAGCGTTCCTCGATCTTCCACTCGATCGGCAGGCCGTGGCAGTCCCAGCCGGGGACGTAGTCGACGTCGTTGCCGAGCAGGAAGCGGCTGCGGATGACGAAATCCTTCAGCGTCTTGTTGAGGGCGTGGCCGATGTGGATGTCGCCGTTGGCGTAGGGCGGGCCGTCATGCAGGACGTAAAGGGGCGCGCCCTCGGCCTGACGCTGTTTGCGCAGGGCGGCATAGAGGTCGCCCCAGGCCTCGATGATCGCCGGCTCCTTCTGGGGCAGGCCGCCGCGCATGGGGAAGGGCGTCTCGGGCAGGAAGACGGTCTCGCGATAGTCGCGTCCGGGGGGCGTGTCGCTGGCGTCGGCCATGAAGTCTCGTTTCGTCGTGTTGATCGTTCGCGGGAAGTTTCGAGAACCCGACGTGCGCGGGGCGTCAGCCCTGCGGCGCTACGCCGGGCGGCTAATCGAAATCGGGCGAAACACGCGGACGGTCATGGTGAGGACGGTCTAGCAGACGGCGAGGGCAGGGCGCCACCCCGCGCCGTCAGGATCGGTCGGTTGGCGCGGCTTCGCGCGAAGCGCAGCCTCGCGCCGAATGGAGGGGCGATGATGCGGCGATGGATGACAGGCCTGGTGGGCGCGCTGGCGCTGGCGGCGGCGTCGCCCGTGGCGGCGCAGGAGGGATCCGAAGGGGCCGCGGCCTTCGTGCGGGTCGTGTTCCAGAGCTATGTCGACGATGACGAGGCGACGTGGCCGCTGGGAGACGCGCGGCTCCATCTGGTCTGGTCCGAACGAATGGCGGCGCTGATCCGGCGGGACAGGGATCTGTCTGACGGCGACCTGCCCTATCTGGACGCCGATCCCCTGTGCCAGTGCCAGGACTGGGGCGACTTCAGGGTGGAGTCCGTAAGCATCCATGACGTGGCGCGGGAGCCCGGACGCCGGGCGGTGGTGACCTTCAGCAATTTCGGCGAGCGGCGGACGACCCGGCTTCGGCTGAGCGGCGATCCGAACAGCGGCTGGCGCATCGACGACGTGCTTACGCCCGGCCAGCCTGGGCTGGCGGAACAACTGGCGGAGTCGAACCGGAGACAGGCGGCGGGCCGTCCGGCGCTCGGCCGGGACTGAGGCTTGCCAGCAGGCGAGCGGGTCCGGATAGTCGGGGCCAGACCGGAGGTTCCCATGCGCCTGTCCCTCATCGCCCTCGCCGCCTGCGCCGCCCTGACCGCCTGTTCATCGCCGGAGGGTGCGGCGCCCGAACCCGCCGACGCCGCCGCGGCCCTGCCGCCGGGCCGTCCGGCCATCTATGACGCCGCCCGCGTGGGGCCCGAAGAGTTCGTGCGCGCCCTCTATGCGGTTCACGCCACGCCCGGGGCCGGCATGGGAGAGCCCCTGCAACCGGGGCAGGACCCGATCTACGACCGGATGCTGAACGCCATGATCGGCGCCGACTTCGCCAGGGCGGCCGGCGAGGTCCCGACGCTGAACTACGATCCGATCTGCGACTGCCAGGACAGCGAGGGCTTTGCACTGCAGTCCGTGGCCGTGACGACGTCGGGACCGGCAGCGGCCGAGGCGGCCGTGGTGTTCGTCAACATGGGCGAGACGAAGCGCCAGACGCTGAAACTGGTCAAGGAGGGGCCGATGTGGAAGGTCTCGGACGTGCTGGTTCCGGGGCGGCCGGCCCTGACGGAAACGCTCATGGCCGAAATCAGCTGAGGGCGGTCCGCGCCGCCGCCGCGTCAGCCTCGATCTGCACCTTGAGAGCATCGAGGCTGTCGAAAGCCATTTCGCCGCGCAGGAAGGCGACCAGCTCCGTCTCGATGGTCTGGCCGTACAGGTCGCCGTCGAAGTCGAACAGCCAGACCTCGAGCAGCGGCTGGTCGATCTCGAACATGGGGCGGACGCCGAGGTTGGCGACGCCGTCGATGACGCGGCCGTCCGGCAGGCGGGTGCGGGTGGCGTAGACCCCGTAGGCCGGCCGCATATAGTCGCTCATCGCCACATTGGCGGTCGGCACGCCGATGGTGCGGCCGCGCTTGTCGCCATGGACGACTTCGCCTTCGATGGCGAATGGCCGCCCGAGGATGGCGGCGGCGCGGGGCATGTCACCGGCCTTGAGCGCCTCGCGCACGCCCGAGGAGGACAGTTTCAGACCGGCCGAATCGTCGATGCGGTCGACGACGGTCACGCCGAAGCCCAGCGCCTCGCCATGGCGGCGCAGGCCCTCGGGGGCGCCGCTGCGGCCCTTGCCGTAGGTGAAGTCAAAGCCGACCGCCGCATGGCGGATGCCAAGACCTTCCGCCAGAACCTCCCGGGCGAAGGCCTCGTCGCTCATGGCCGCCATATCGGCGTCGAAGGGCAGCAGATACAGTCGCTCGACCCCCAGAGCCTCCAGCGCCCGCGCCATCTGGCCGGTTGTCATCAGCCTGAAGGGCGCGGCGTCAGGCTGGAACCAGCGACGGGGATGGGGATCGAAACTGGCGACCGCCAGCGGAGCGCCCAGACGGCCGGCGGCCGTCCGGGCCCGGGCGATCACCGCCTGATGACCGCGATGGACGCCGTCAAAGGCGCCGATGGCGGCGGCTGCGCCCCGAAGCCGGTCCGGCAGGTCGCGCCACTGGGTGACGATCTCGACCAACTCAGTCCTTCGCGGGACGCCGACGGCGCGGCACCCGGACAAGCGCGACCCCGTTCATGACCAGCTTGCCGTTCACAAAGCCCTCGCAGTCCAGTTCGACGCGCGCGCTTTCCGGATCCACCGACTTGACGCTGACCCGGACGAGAACCGTCTCTCCGATACGGACGGGCATGTGGAAACCCAGGGTCTGGGACAGGTAGATGGCCCCGGCGCCGGGCAGGATGGTGCCGACGACGGCCGAACCGAACGACGCCGTCAGCAGCCCGTGCGCGATACGGCCGCGATAGGCCGTCTTCGCAGCGAAGGCCTCGTCCATATGCACCGGGTTGAAATCGTCCGACGCCTCGGCGAACTGCTGGATCCGCTGTTCTGTAACGAGGATGTTCGTCTCGGCCGTCATGCCGACGTGGAGTTCGTCCAGAATGTAGCCGCCGGTCGGATGCTTCGTCACAATTTCTGTCATCGCCCGGCCTTAGCGCGATTTGGGGCGGCTCACCATGTCAGATCGAGCGCGGCGTAGCGGGCCCGGGTCGTTTCGGCGTTGAGCAGATCGGCGGCGCGGCCCGGATCAAGACGGCCGTCCGGACCCCGGGCGGCGTCGCCGTGGATGCCTTGGGCGATGAAAAGGCAGTCGAGGCCCTGCCGGTCAGCCCCCAGCACATCGGTGACGACGCCGTCGCCGATGCACAGCACGCGGGACCGGTCCACGGGCCGCCCAAGCAGGTCCGCAGCCTCCGCCAGAGCAAGATCGTAGATCGGGTCAAACGGCTTTCCGGCCATGGTCACGCGGCCGCCGAGCTGTTCGTACAGGTCCGCCAATGAGCCGCCGCACCAGATCAGCCGGTCCCCGCGCTGAACCACGCGATCGGGATTGGCGCAGATCATTTCGAGCCCCCGCTCTGCGCCGGCGGCGAGGCGGTCGCGATAGTCCTCGGGCGTCTCGGTCTCGTCGTCGATCATGCCGGTGACGGAGATGAAGGCGGCGTCCGCGGCGCCCCCGGCGATCTGAAGGTCGAGACCCTCATAGAGCGGCGCGTCGCGATCGGGACCAATGACCCAGGCGGGGCCGGGCGCGCGGCGGGTCAGCTCCAGCCGCGTGGCGTCGCCGGATGTGACGACGGCGCCCCAGGACTCCCGCGGCACGCCGAGGCCGTCCATCTGTACGATCATGCCCGGCGCGGGACGGGGCGAGTTGGAAATCAGCACCACATGGCCGCGGTCGCGGTTGAAACGGGCAAGGGCGTCGCAGGCCTCGGGCCAGCTTTCGCGACCATTGTGGATCACGCCCCAGACGTCGCAGAGCAGGATGTCGTAGTCGGCGGCGATATCGGCGAGGCCGGTCAGGGCGTGGGGAAGGATCATGACGCGGACATAGCGACTCCGGCCCCGCCCGGAAAGCCGGCGGAACGGCCGCGCCTGTTCCGGGTTTCGGTTCAGGGGCCTGAGGGAGAGATGCGATGCGAACGTTCCTTGGCCTGACCGCGGTGACGGCCTGCGGCCTCGTGCTGTCCGGCTGCGCCACCATGGGCGATGGCTACGCCTCGGCCTGCGAGCGCGACTATGAACGGAACCGGCAGTACGCCACGGGCGCCGGAGCGGCGCTGGGCGCGGCCGTCGGCGCGGCGGTGGCCGGTCGCGACAACCGCGAGGAAGGGGCCGCGATCGGCGCACTTGCGGGGGCGCTGATCGGGCGCGAACTGTCCGAGGAAGAGGATCCCTGCGGCTACGGCTTCGGCGGTTACAACCGTGACTACCGGTATGGACGCGAGCGGGTTTACTGGCGGGGCGACGGACGGCGCTGGTAAGGGAACGGAGCACGATTTTGGCGGTTTGTTCCGGTCTGACCGGAGGAAACCATGAACCAGACCAGAACCGCCTTCGCCGCCTTCGCGCTGACCCTGGCTGCGGCCGCCTGCAGCAGCCCCCAATCGGCCCCGGAACCCGCGAACGAGTCGACCGCCGAGGCGATGCCGCAGACGCCTGACCTGAGCGACACCGCCGCGGACGAGAAGGCCGCTGGCGTGCCGACTCCGACAGACGAGGCGACCGCTTCGTCGGGTTCGGCCGATCCCGCCCCGGCGAGCTGAAGCCGGGGACGGTCCGGCGGGTAACCGGCCTATTGGGCGAACAGGGTCAGGCTGTGAGTCGGCCCTGAAATCAGGACGCCGTTGGCCGGCGTTCTGGTGATGCTGGACGCATCGTCGAGCGCGCGCGCGACCTCATCGAGGCGGGGCGGCAGGCCTATCGAGCAGACCGGGGGCGTCGGCGATCCTGGCGGTGCGGGGGGCTGTGCGGAGCTGAAGGTGATCCGCCGCCCCTGAATGCGGTAGGCGCGCGCCACTCCCGCGCAGCGAGGCTCCCACCATAGTTGTTGTTCGTTTCCGGTCAGGGAGAGGCCGACGGGTTCATCGACGGACCCGCCGTCTATGCCGGCAACCCGCCACTCTCCGGCCAGACTGCCGACCGCCGGCGGTTCGGGCGCGGGCGTGGCCTGCGACGGCGGCGCCGGTGTCGGGGGGATCGGCCGGTCCGGTCCGGCGGGCTGACCGCAGGCGGTCGCCGTCGCCACAAGCAAAAGGCCGCTCAGAAATCTCATGGTTCAACTCCGGGCGCAGGTGCGAAGTCCGGACGCCGGTCGCCGGTGCGAGGCTCCGACCCTAGCCCATCCGTCGCCGGTGGTCCGCGCTCCGCAATGTCGAGCGGATGAACTCGGCCGGCGGATCCGTCTCGGCCAGGACCGCCTCCTTGATCGCCCGGGGTTCGCCGAACAGGTGGCCCTGGCCCATGGAGACGTCCAGCTCGAGGATGTCGACGATCTGGCGCTCGGTCTCGCATTTTTCGGCGATCAGCTCGATGCCGTAGCGGCGGGTCAGGCCGGCGAAGTCGGCGGCGGAGATGTCCCGCAAGGAGGGCAGGGCCGAGGCGCCGTCGAGGTCGAGCAGCTGTTCGATCAGCAAGTCGGCCGACACCTTCATGAACTTTACATCCGATCTTTGCAGATCGGCGAAGTCGAGGTCGAGAGTCTGGACCTTGTCGATCGAGAAGCGGAAGCCGAGGTCGGCCAGCTTGGCCATGTTGCGGGCCTCGACCGCGCCGCGGGCGTC
>Ga0164290_1002666_pt1 | contig 11193 bp, 10 predicted proteins | sample Micstemetagenome_FD_108782 | JGI IMG/M metagenome (GOLD analysis project Ga0164290, IMG submission 108782) | Contaminated culture microbial community from soil near Moab, Utah, USA - Microcoleus steenstrupii SON62 (Illumina Assembly) | ecosystem: Environmental > Terrestrial > Soil > Soil crust...
GTTCGGCCATTCGACCCCCGACCCCGAACGTCCGCGGCGCAACACCCGCCATCCGGGATCAGCCCCGAAGCCCCCGCGCCGGCCCTAGACCGCCGTACAAGATGCCTCGCCCCCAGATGTCGGCGCGCCGACGGTAACCGCTTCGATTCGCAAGGCTAATTGTCGCCCTGCTCCGGTGTCAACCAAACCGGCGAAAGGTAAAGAAGGACTGAACGCCGACTTCGAGGCGGTACGACGCGGTTCGGCGACGAAAAAACCCGCCACCCAGAAGGGTTAATGCCCGGTCGTGTCACATCACACGGAAGTTGCCGAACTGCCACGGATCAACAGAATCAATGTCTTCGGGGAACAAGGTGCCGCGTCCCACGAGTGGCGTCCAATCGCCGTAGACTCCCACCAGGTCCCCGAGATACGGGCCCGCGAGATCGAGCACACGTTCGTGATCCAGCTCGTCGGCCTCCACGATCCCGGCGCGCGGATTCTCCAGGGCCCAGATCATTCCGGCCATCACAGCCGCGGTCACCTGAAGGCTGGTCGCGTTGTTGTGCGGCGCCAAGCCGCGCGCCATCTCGATCGAGAGCCGCGAGCCGTACCAATAGGCCGTCTTCGCATGTCCCATCAGGAGGACGCCGAGTTCGTCGACCCCGGACACGATCTCGTCCATCATCAGCCGCTTCGCCGGCTGGATCTCCCAATTCTTGCCGGCGAACTCATGGATCGAGACCACCGCATCGTCGCAGGGGTGATAGGCATAATGGACGGTCGGCCGATAGACCGTCCGCGCCCCCTCGCGATGCGTCAGGTAGTCGGCGATCGAGATCGCCTCGTTATGCGTGATCAGGAAGCCGTGGAAGGGACCCTCCAGCGGCGTCCAGGTCCGAACCTTCGTCGCGGCGCCGGGGCGGTTGAGGTAGATCGCCGCATCGCAGCCGAACGGATGGCGCATGCCGTCTTTCGGCAGTTCCTTCTCATGCGTACCCCAGCCGAGTTCGGCCGGCTGGCAACCCTCGGCGACGAAGCCGTCGATCGACCAGGTATTGACGAACTCGCCGCGGAGACGGGGCTGGTTGGCGACCTGGGTGTCGCGCTCGGCGACGTGGATCACCTTGATGCCGAGCCGGTGGCTGAGCGCCGCCCATTCGTCCCGGCTGGACGGCCGGGGCAGCGTCACCCCGGTATCGCGCGCTATGTCGAGCAGGGCCCGCTTCACGAAATGCGAGACGAGGCCGGGATTGGCGCCATGCGCCAGAACCTTGGTCCCCGAGCCGGCATGGGCCTTGCGCAGGCTCAGGGCCTTTTCGCGATAGCCGTAATTCGAGCGCTCGGACACGCTGCGCCTGGGGTCGGTATAGCCGCCGGGCCATGGTTCGATGCAGGTGTCGAGGTACAGGGCGCCCTTCTCGAGGGCGAGACCGACCAGGTCGATGCTGGAGACTTCGACCGAGAGATTGAGGAGAAAGTCGCCCGCGGACAGCATCGGTCCGAGGATGGACCGATAGTTGTCGGGCGTCAGCGGTTCGACCCGGAGGGTGACACCGTACTCGCGTACAACGCCGGCGCCATCGTCATCGGCGGCGATCACGGAAATCCTGGATCGATCGATGCCGATATGACGAAGGATCAGCGGCAGGACCCCCTGGCCAATGCTGCCGAATCCGATGATGACCAGCCGGCCGGCAAGGGCCGCGTGCTGCGTGTAGCTCTCCATGGCAATACCTCCAAACCGCGCCCGGTCCCTGCCATCGGAACCGGGCGGCGGTAACGCCAATCAGATGAAGTGAACCTGCTACCGAATCCGAACGATCAGATGCAGTAGGTCTTCAGCGGTTCGAACCCGTTGAAGGACACCGACGAATAGGTGGTCGTGTAGGCACCCGTCGCCAGAATCTCCACCTTGTCACCAATCTCGAGACCGAGCGGCATCTCGTAGGCGGTCTTCTCGTAGAGCACATCGGCGCTGTCACAGGTCGGGCCCGCCAGAACGACGGGGCCCGTATCGCCGCCGTCGCGCGGAGTACGGATGCGGTACTTGATGCTCTCGTCCATGGTTTCGGCAAGGCCGGAGAACTTGCCGACGTCGAGATAGATCCAGCGCTTGCCCTCGTTCGCGTCCTTGCGCGAGATCAGCACCACTTCGGCCTGCAATACGCCCGCATCACCGACCAGCGAGCGGCCGGGCTCGATGATCAGTTCGGGAATGTTGTTGCCGAAATACTTGCGAATCGCCTCGTTCACGGCCTCGGCATAAGCCTCGAGCGGCGGGACGGCCGCGCGATACTTGGCCGGAAATCCACCGCCGAGGTTGACCATGCGCAGGTCGACATCCCGCTCGCGCAGGACCGAGAAGAGGCCGGCGACCGAGCCGAGCGCCTTGTCCCACTGCGCGAGGTCGGTCTGCTGCGAACCGACATGGAATGAAAGGCCATAGGCGTCGAGGCCGTGATCGCGCGCCATGACCATGAGGTCGGCGGCCATCTCGGGCGAACAGCCGAACTTGCGCGACAGCGGCCACTCGGCGCCCTCGCATTCCATCAGCACGCGGCAGAACACCTTGGCGCCGGGCGCGGCGCGGGCGATCTTCTTCAGTTCGGCCTCGCTGTCGAAAGCGAAGAGCTCGACGCCCTTGCCCCAGGCATAGGCGATGTCGGATTCCTTCTTGATGGTATTGCCGAAGGAAATGCGGTCGGCCGTGGCACCTTCGGACAGGCAGAGGTCGATCTCGTTGCGGCTGGCCGTATCGAAATTGGAGCCGAGACGCGACAGGCGCGAGATCACGGGCCCCATCGGGTTCGCTTTCACGGCGTAGAAGACTCGCGCCGCCGGCAGCAGGTCGCGCAGCTTCAGATAAGCATCCTCGACCAGGTCCACATCGACGACGAGGCAGGGGGTGGCGGGACGTCGGTCTTCCAGGAAGCGGGCGATCTTGTCGGTCATGTCAGAACCCTTCACGCCCGGCGGCAAGGGCCGGGCAGGCAATACGATATGCAGGGAGAAGGAGCGGGCAGGCGGGCCATGGCGGCGCGCTTTGCCCCGCGACAGTGAGAACTCACTGCCGCGTGCGCGTACTCGACAGCGGGTTCTTGCGGCCGATCAGGGCGAGGTAGCCCAGACGCCCGGCGCGGCGCGCGGTGGCGCGTGTAACGATGGCAATGCCGGGGACACGTCCGGCCTTGCGGCCCAGCTGGTCCAACATCGATAAGTTCCCTCTCAGAACCGGCAGGAGCCGGACGTTCCAAAAAGGACGCCTAACGTCGTTGCATAACCACTAGGGGCCATAGGCACGTGCGGGTGCGTCTTGAAGCGGGTTATAAGTCGAACGCGCGGCTACGCAAGAAGAAATTTGTGACAGCCCGCTGAATTCGTTCACCATCTGGCAACTCTCCCCTTCCGGCCGACAGCACCTCATGTCCCTGACCGACCGACCCGTCCCCGACGAGGGGGCGACCAGGCTGAAGGCGATCGGCTTCGCATTGGGCGGGATCGCGCTTTTCGGCCTGCTCGACATGCAGGCGAAGTATCTCGGCAGCCGCTACCCCGTCTCCGAAGTGGTATGGGCGCGCTATGCCGGGCACTTCCTGCTGATGCTGGTGGTTCTGGCCCCGCGCCATGGCCGCGCGCTGGTCCGCACGAAGCGATTCGGCCTGCAGATGACGCGCTCGATCCTGCTGCTGCTCTCGACCGCCTTCTTCTTCACCGCGGTTTCGATCCTGCCGCTCGCGGAAGCGGCCGCGATCGGTTTCGTCTCACCGCTCCTGCTGGTGCTGCTCTCCATCCCGATGCTGGGGGAGAAGGTGGGCTGGCGGCGGATGACCGCCGTGGCGGTGGGATTTGCCGGCGTGCTCCTGATCCTGCGCCCCGGCGGCAGCTTGTTCACCTGGGCGGCGCTGCTGCCGCTGGCGACCGCCGTCAGCTACAGCCTGTATCAGATCCTGACCCGCAAGATCGCCACCACCGAGAACCCGATCGCCAGCCTGTTCTACACCTCGCTGGTCGGCGCGGCGGTGACGACCCTCGTCATCCCCTTCGTCTTCGTGATGCCGGCCTGGCAGCACCTGCCGATGTTCGCCTCGCTCGGCGTGCTGGGCGGCCTCGGCCATTTCCTGATGATCAAGGCGCTGAACGGGGCCCCGGCCTCGGTGATCGCCCCGTTCAGCTATTCGGCGATGATCTGGTCGCTCGGCTTCGGCTATCTCGTCTTCGGCAACTTCCCCGAACCGCTGGCGCTGGCGGGCATCGGCGTGATCGTCGCCAGCGGCATATACGTCGCCTATCGCGAGAGCGTGCTGATCCGGGCCCGCCGCAGAAGCCTGCGCGGCTAGATCAGGCCACGGGCGTCGACCGGCCAGATCGCCACCAGGGTGTCGCCTTGGACCACGTGATATTCGTCATAGAGGTTGACGGTCGGGTCGCAATGCGGCGTCACCAGTTCCACCGCCGCCCCCAGTGGCAGGGTCTCGGCGCCGTCGGGCAGGATGACCCGGCCGAACTCGTCGCCGAAGAACCTGTAGGTGGAGCCCTCGGGGGCGCCGGCCGCCAGGCGCGGCATCGGCCCGTCGGTGGCGAATCGCTTCAGGCCGGCATCGGTGGTGACCATGCCGGGCTGGTTGGCGCTGATCACGCTGGACCGCACGAAGAGCGAAGGGGTGAAGGGCTGCTCGTTGGCGCCGTCGCGCAGCTCGATCCGTTCGTAATCCACGTCCATGAACAGGTAGGAACCCGCCTGCAATTCGGTGAAGGGCGAATCCGCCGCGGCATCGGTCGCATGCGTGCCGGTGCCGGCGCCGGTGACGATGCCGGGCGGCAGGCCGCGCGCCTTCAGGCCGTTCACCACTTCCCACAGGCGCACATGGGCCTCGCGTGCCAGTTCCTCGCGCGCCTTGAAGGCGGCGACGTGCTGCAAATGGCCGGCATAGGCCTGCACACCGGCGAAGCGGAGCGAAGTCTGCGCGGCCACGTCGCCCGCGAGCGCGATCGCCGCCGCGACCGTCGCCGCGCCGGTGCGGTGCGTACCGACGTCGAAATCGACCACCACCGGCAGCGGCCGCGCGCCCGCCGCCCCTGCCCGTGCGAGCGGCGCCACCATCGAAGGATGATCGACCGCCACGGTCACGTCGGCACCGGCGGCATGCAGGGCCGCCAGACGGGCGAGGCGCGCCTCGCCCACGATCGGCGTCGCCAGCAGGATGCCTTCCAACCCGGCGGCGGCCAGGACCTCGACCTCGGCGATGGTGGCCGAGCAGATGCCCACGGCACCGGCAGCGACCTGCCGGCGCGCGATCTCCAGGCACTTGTTCGATTTGAAGTGGGGCCGCAGGCCGCGCCCGGCCCTGCGGGCATAGTCCGCCATCGCCTCGAGGTTGCGGGTCAGGACATCGAGGTCGAGGACGAGACAGGGTGTGGCCAGCCGCGCACGCGAGCCGGGGACACCGATCAGGCTCACATTGGGCGAGCGCAGCGAAGGGGTGGTCATCGCCCCTAGGCTAGGCGGAAGCGGGGCGGCGCTCAATCCAGCATCCCCGTCACCCGGGGCAGCCAGAGCGAAAGGGCGGGAAAGGCCATGCAGAGGATCAGGCCAACCACCTGCAGGATCACGAAGGGCGTCATGCCGCGATAGATGTCGGACATGCTGACGCCCGCCGGCACGGTGCCGCGCATGTAAAAGAGCGTCGCCCCGAAGGGAGGCGTCATGAAGGCGGTCTGCAGGTTGACCGCGACCAGCGTCGCGAACCAGGGCATGAACCAGGCGCTGTTGCCGATATGGTCGGAAAAGTCGAGCCTGGCCAGGATCGGGTAGAAGACCGGCAGCACGATCAGGCAGATCTCGATCCATTCGAAGGGAAAGCCGAGCAGGAAGATCAGCACCATCACGAAGATCAGGATCTCCCACTTCGTATCGATGCCGAAGTTCGCGAGCGTGCTCAGCATCAGCTCGTCGCCCCCCAGCATGCGGAAGACGTAGGAGAAGGCGGTGGCGCCCAGGAAAATCATGAAGACGAGGCCGTTCGCGCGGGCGGCGTTGCGGATCGCGTCGCGCAGCATCCCCCAGTTCAGGCAGCCGTTCATCCAGGCCATGATCATGGCGCCCAGCACGCCGACACCGGCACTTTCGGTCGCCGTGGCGAAGCCGGCGAAGATGGCGCCCAGCACGACCACCATCAGGAAGGTCATCGGAAAGAGGCCGTGCCACATCTCGCGCCAGAATTCGGCCCTGCTCTGCGCCAGCGCCTCGGCCGGCACCGGCGGCGCCACCGAGGGCTTCAGGAGCGAATAGATGACGATGTAGCCGAGATAGAGGCCGGACAGCAGGAAACCCGGGATGGTGGCGGCGGCGAAGAGCGCGCCGGCCGAGGTGGAGAGCATCTCCCCCATCACCACGATCATGATCGAGGGCGGGATCAGGATGCCGAGCGTGCCTGCCGAGGCGATGGTGCCGATCGAGAGCCGCACGTCGTACCCCCGCCCCAGCATCTGCGGCAGGGCGATCAGGGAAAGCAGCACCACCGAGGCGCCGACGACGCCGATCGGTGCCGCCAGGATGGTGCCCATCACCATGACCGCCACCGCGAGCCCGCCGGGGACCCGCCGCAGCAGCACCTGGGTCGCCACCAGCATGTCCTTGGCCGAGCCGCTGCGCTCCAGGATCGTGCCCATGAGGATGAACATCGGGATCGAGGTCAGTACCGGGTCGACCGCCACCCCGCCCCACATGCGCAGCACGATGTTGGAGAGCCCCTGCAGGGGGAAGACGTCGAGGGACCAGCCGAGCAGCGCGAAGAAGAGGCCGGTGCCGCCCAGCACGAAGGCCACCGGATAACCGCAGAAGATCACCGCGAACATGCTGACGAACATGATCAGCGCGAGGTGTTCCGCCAGCCAGCCCAGCATCGTCCTGTCCTTTCCTCAGACGTCGAGGACGACGGAGTCGAGCGGCGGCTTCGCTTCCCCGGCCACCGGGCCGCCGAACAGGAAGACGAAGACCTTGATGAACATGCTGAACACGGCGAGGGGGATGAGCAGCATGCCGCCGACGAAGATCGCCTTGATCACCCAGCGGAAAGGCAGGCCGTTCGGCGCGTCCGACATCTCGCCGATCGAATAGGAGGTGAGCAGGAACGGCAGCGCGTAGTGGATGCACACATAGGCGAAGGGAAAGGCGAAGAGGATGCAGCCGATGAGCTCGATCCAGGCCCTGCCCCTGGCATCGAGCCGCGCGGTGAGCGAATCGACCCGCGGATGGGCGTTGACGACGTAGTTGAAGGCGAGCCAGCCCGAGAAGATGACCGTGTGCAGGTGCCATTCGAGTTCCTGCAGCCGGGTCGAGGTGAAATACGGAAACTGATAGCCCGCCTTGCGCGAGATCACGTCGACGACGATCACCGCCATCAGCGCGATCATCGCCCATCCCGTCCAGTCGGCGATGCGTTCCAGCACCGCGTCGATGCGGCGGCTCGTTCCCAGGAGCCGCCGCATCAGCACCACGCGTCGCGTCAATCGAGGAAGCCGCCGGCCCTAGGCAGCCAAAGCACCGCTTCCGGGAAGGCCATGCAGACCGCCACGGCGAGAAGCTGCAGCATCACGAAGGGAATGATGCCGCGGTAGATGTGATTCATCGTGATCGATGGAGGCACCGTGCCCTTCATGTAGAACAAGGCGAAGCCGAAGGGCGGCGTCAGGAAGGCCGATTGCAGGTTGACCGCGATCAGGATGGCGAACCAGACGAGGAAGTCCTTGTTCGCGGCCAGGTGCGGGGTGAAATCCACCTCCTTCAGGATCGGCGCGAAGATCGGCAGCACCACGAGGCAGATCTCGATCCAGTCGAAGAAGAACCCCATGATGAAGACCAGGATCATGACGAAGGCCATGATCTCCCAGCCGGTGGTGATGCCCATCTTCTCGAGGATCTCGGCCACCACATCGTCGCCGCCGAGCGCGCGGAAGACATAGGAGAAGAGCGTCGCGCCGAAGACGATGAAGAAGACGAGGCCGTTGGTGAGGGCGGAACTCTCGATCACCTCCCGCAGCGTCTTCATGCTGAGCCGCTTGTTCCACCAGGCGAGCAGGATGGCGCCAATGGAGCCCATGCCACCCGCTTCCGTCGGCGTCGCGAGGCCACCGAAGATCGAGCCCAGCACCACCAGGATCAGGAACGACGGCGGCAGGAAGCTCTTGAAGATCATGCGGTAGAACTCGGCCTTGGTCTTCGGGCCGATGTCCTCATGCAACGGCGGCGCCGCCGAGGGTTTGAAGAAGGCGTAAATGCCGATGTAGAGGAGATAGATTCCCGACATGATCAGGCCGGGGACGATCGCGGCGGTGAACAGCGTGCCCACCGAGATCGACATCAGGTCGCCCATGATGACCAGCATGATCGATGGCGGAATGAGGATTCCGAGGGTACCGGCGGAGGCGATGGTGCCGACCGACAGTTCCTTCGAGTATCCCGCCTGCATCATGGTGGGCAGCGCGATCAGGGTCAGCATGATGACCGAGGCGCCGACGATGCCGGTGGTCGCCGCCATGATCGTGCCCATCAGGGTGACCGACATGGCGAGGCCGCCCGGGACGCGCCGGGTCAGGATCTGCAATGCCCGCAGCAGGTCGTCGGCGACGCCGGAGCGCTCCAGCATGGTGCCCATGAAGATGAACATCGGCACCGCGATGAGCGCGGAGTTCTGGACCGCCTGGCCCCAGATGCGGGGGATGATGTTGAAGAACTGCAAGGGGCTGAAGACATCGAACAGGATGCCGATCGTCCCGAAACCGAGCCCGATGCCCCCGAGAACGAAGGCGACCGGATAGCCGCAGAACATGATGATGGTGAGTACGCCGAACATGATCACCGACAGGTGATCCGCGAGCCAATCGTACATGGTCGTGATCCTTCCCTGTCGCTCAGTGTCTGCCGGTGGAGCCGGTAGCTACGTCCCTCAGGTCGCTGGGACCGAACAGGAAGACCAGCTTGCGGAAGAGGACGGAGAGCACGGCGAGCAGCACGGTGACCAGAGCCGCGAGCAGGGCGAATTTGATGATCCACCGATAGGCGAGCCCGTTGGGCGCATCCGAGGTTTCCCCCTGCAGGAAGGAGGTCTCGAAGAAGCCCCAGGCGTAGTAGATCGCGACCAGGCAATAGGGGATGGCGAAGGCGAAGACCCCGAAGATCTCGAGCCAGGCCTGCTTGCGCGGCGCCAGGGCGCCGGTGAAGACGTCGATCCGCACATGGACGTTGCGGACATAGCAGTAGCCGAGCCAGCCCATGAAGAGCAGCGCGTGCAGGTGCCATTCGAGTTCCTGCAGCCGGGTCGAACCGAACATCGGCAGCTGGAAGCCCACCTTCCGAGTCACCACGTCGAAGAAGATCACGCCGATGAGAACGAGAAACAACCACCCCGATGCACGGGCGATGGCCTCGAGCCCGCGATCGATACCGTCACTGATGCTCAGCAACCCACGCATTGCGCCCCCCTGGACCCTTCATGCTTGCGTAGCGCACGGCCGGCGCCGCGACTTCCCCGGCACCGGCCGCAATCACACGTCTCGAATCAGCTCAACCGATCACTTCAGGTAGCCGTTCTCGCGCCAGATCGCGTAGTCGGCGCGGAACTTGGAGTAGGACTCCCAGCCCTTGACGAATTCCGGGCTCTTCGCCTTGGTCTCCTCGACCACCTCGAGCCAGGCCTTCTCGTAGACCTTCAGGATCTCGTCGGGCCAACGGTGAATGGTGACACCCTTCTCCTTGATTTCCTTCATGGCCTTGAACTGCGAGGCCTCGCCCAGGCTGAACTCGTACATCAGGGCGGAATCGCAGGCGACCTGGGCCTGTACCTTCTGGGTATCCGAGAACTCGCCCCACTTCTTCTTCGACCACATCAGCTCGCTGAACGTCGACTGCTGATGCCAGCCGGGGAAGTAGTAGTGCTTGGCGACCTGATAGAAGCCGAGCTGCAGGTCGGATGCCGGCATGGAGAACTCGGTCGCGTCGATGGTGCCGAGCTGCAGCGCCTGGAAGATCTCGCCCGCCTGCAGCAGCTGCGTGGAAACACCGAGCTTCTGCATCACGACCGCGCCGAGCCCGAAGAAGCGCATCTTCAGGCCCTTCATGTCCTCGACCGACTTGATCTCCTTGCGGAACCAGCCGGACGCCTCGGGCGGGATCATGCCGCAGAGCATGGCCTCGATATTGTACTTGCCGTACAGATCCTTCATCAGCTTCTCGCCGCCGCCGTGCTTCATCCAGGCGAGGTACTCGCCCGCATTCGGCCCGAAGGGCACCGAGGCATACAAGGCGAAGGCGATGTCCTTGCCGGTCCAGAAACCCGGCGTCGCCCAGGCCGCGTCGAGCGAACCGGCCGCCACCGCGTCGAAGGACTGGCCCGCAGGCACGAGCGCGCCGGGTTCGTGGAACCTCACATCGATGGAACCGCCCGACACCTTGGTCAGGGTCTCGGCCGTGTACTTCGCCGCCTGGCCGATGACCGGCAGGGAGGAGGCGAAATTGCTCTGCAACTGGACGCGGACCTTCTTGTCCTGCGCCAAGGCCTCGCCAGCGAGCCCGATGGCCGCCGCGCCGATGGCGACGCCGGCGAGTAGACCACTCACGACAGACTTCATACTCATTTGTTGCTCACTCCCCAATGTTGGCTGGGCGGCCGCTCCGCTAGCGGCGTCGACAGGAGCGACCGCCCGATATGCCCTCGTCCGACGCCTATTTCAGATAGCCGATGTCCTTCCAGATCGCGTAGTCGGCCCGGAACTTGATCAGATGGTCATAGGCCTTCTTGAATTCCGGGCTCTTCGCGGACTGCTCGGCCGCGACCTCGAGCCAGGCTTTCTCGAACACCTTGAGCATCGAATCCGGCCAGGTGTGGATGGTGACGCCCTTCGCCTTGATCTCCTGCAGCGCCTTGAACTGCGAGATCTCGGAGAGGCCCATTTCCCAGGTGATCGTCGCCTCGCAGGAGGTGGCGACCTGTTCCTTCTGCAGAGGGGAAAGCTCGCCCCACTTCTTCGTCGACCACATCACGTCGCTGAACGTCGCCTGCTGGTGCCAGCCGGGGAAGTAGTAGTGCTTTGCCACCTGGTAGAAGCCGAGGCTGAGGTCCATGGCGGGCATGGAGAACTCGGTCGCGTCGATGGTGCCGAGCTGCAGCGCCTGGAAGATCTCGCCCGCCTGCAGCAGCTGCGTGGAAACACCGA
>Ga0164290_1002668_pt1 | contig 11169 bp, 8 predicted proteins | sample Micstemetagenome_FD_108782 | JGI IMG/M metagenome (GOLD analysis project Ga0164290, IMG submission 108782) | Contaminated culture microbial community from soil near Moab, Utah, USA - Microcoleus steenstrupii SON62 (Illumina Assembly) | ecosystem: Environmental > Terrestrial > Soil > Soil crust...
ATTTATCAGATACCTTGTAATGCTCCACCACTTCCATCAATCCAAAGTTTCCCTTTTCAATAAAACTAAAAAAAATAACTCCTTTGGCAGAAGGATCTGATTTGAAAATATAAGAGGTGTCTGGCGGTACCCAATTCCCGATAAATGACTTAAACACTTCCATTGGTCTGGTAAGACTGGCAGATGTAGTATTCTGCTGAGATTGAGCTTCCAAAAACATAACAAGAAAGAAAAAAATTACAGGCGCTTTTTTCATATAAATATCTATTTCAATAAAAATACTGGTGAAGAAGTTAGATGTACTATGATTTTATTTAGTTCGCGCCTTAGATTATGTGAATTCAAAAACAGCTGATAGAAAATGATGAAATATCTAATTCAAACAATACATGATTGGGTTCACATAATTATTAGTCAACCTCTATGCTTACATATTTAGATTGCGTATTAAGAAGACAAACAATTTTTTTAAAAGAACTATGCCATTTTCAATACCGGTTATTAGAAGTTCCCACGAAAAGAAGGATACACATTCTTTTTTTCTATTAGTTATTTTTTTGTGCTTTTTATTGAGTTATTCCAATACAAAAGGACAAATCTATGAGGACAATAGGACGAAATTTACTCATCCAATTAAAAAAACAGGTTTGCCAATAAAAATTGATGGTAAACTTGATGATCTTGAGTGGGGAAATCATACTGCTACTCAACAATTTCTTAATCAGTGGACTGTTGATACCGGAAAGGCAAGAGTAAGTACAAATGTCCGTATATGTTATGATAACCAGTTTATTTATGTTGGCATTGCTTGTTTTGATCAGCATAACAAACATGTTATTCAAACTTTAAAAAGAGATAGTCCGAATGAGTATTTTAATAGCTATGCGATCGGAATAGTAATAGACCCGATTAATAAAAGAACCAATGGTTTCTTTTTTGGTGTTAGTGCTGGCGGTGCACAAGTAGAGGGGTTGGTGACTGCAACTGGCACTACGACTGAATTGCAAGAGAACTGGGATAACAAATGGTATTCATCAACTACTTCAACAGATACAGTTTGGTTTGTTGAAATGGCTATTCCCTTTAGTTCTCTCAGATATGACAACAACAATAAAGTCTGGGGGCTAAATTTTGTACGCAATGACATGAAAGGAAATACATATTCCTCTTGGGCTTGGGTTCCTGTAAATCTAAACACAATTGATTTGGGCTTTAATGGAGCACTGATATGGGATGAAACTCCTCCTTCTGCTTCGAGCAAAGCAAGTATCGTTCCATATGCAGCTATGGGAGCAACAAAAGATTATTTATCAGGAACACAACCAAAATTTACGGTTAATGCAGGCGGAGACGCTAAAATTGCAGTTACCTCCTCCTTAAACCTCGATTTAACCATTAATCCTGATTTTTCAAATGTTGATGTCGATAGACAGATAACCAATCTTACTCGTTTCAGTTTATTCGTTCCCGAACGTAGGAATTTCTTTATTGAAAACAGCGATATTTTTACTGCATTTGGTTATACACAACTTCGCCCATTCTTTTCTAGACAGATTGGTTTAGTTGAAGGTCAGCCTGTTCCCATACAATTTGGTGCTAGGCTTACTGGTAACTTGACAGATAATCTTCGTATTGGTTTGATGGATATTCAAACTGACAAAAAAAACGGAAATAAAATTAATGCCTCTAATTATGGAATTATCGCCTTACAGCAGCGAATACTCAAACGCTCATCAATTCGAGGTATGTTCATCAACAAACAGGAAACAAGTGATATAAAGAACGAAGGAAAAAAGTTTAACAGATTAGGGGCTGTTGAATTCAATTATCTATCTGATGATGGAAAATGGAGCGGTGATATTCGTTTGCATCAGACAGGTACAAACATTAAATCAGTCGATGATGGTTATCAATCAATTAGCTTAACCAGGGCAACAAGGAAAACAAATATTCGAATGTCAATACATCGCATTGGTACAAACTATGTTTCAGATGTTGGTTTTATACCTAGGTTAGAAAATTATGATGCAAACAGAGATTCAATTATTAGACTCGGGTTTACGCATATCAATAATTTGTTTGTTTACAATTTTTTTCCTAAAAAAGGAAAGTTAAATATTCATGGCCCACGTTATGCAACGGATATTTTCTTAAACCCAAATGGTTCTACAAATGAGCGTCAACTTTTTTTTTCGTATTATCTAAACTTTAAAAATCAAACTGAAATGGAGTTTATCGTCAGAAACACTGAACTGAATCTACCATTTTCTACATTTATTGCTGGAAATGTTCCTCTTCAATCTGGCAAATATCATTTTACAAACTTTGGAGTATGGCTACAGAGTGACCCTAGAAAATCTCTTTCAACAAATATCTATATTCAACATGGAAGTTTTTATGCCGGTACAAAAACATCGCTTGAGTCATCTATAAAATACAGACGGCAACCTTGGGGTAGCTTCAGCCTGACATATAATTTTGATAAAGTAGATTTTCAACCTCCGTACCAATCTGAGAATTTTCACTTGTTGGGGGCAAGAATGGAAATCTCCTTTTCAAATGCTATGTTTTGGACAACATTTCTGCAATACAATACCCAGCTTGAAAACATGAATATCAATAGCCGCTTTCAGTGGCGTTATAAACCAATGAGTGATTTGTTCCTGGTTTATACAGATAATTATACTCCAGAACTGAAAATTAAAAACAGAGGCTTTGTAATGAAAACTACATATTGGCTTAATTTATAATTATAAAACTGTTATGAGAATAATACAGATTGTTGTTTGTTTTGCATCTGTTGCTTTACTTATGGCTTGTGCAAACAGCAAAAAAAAGAATATTCCGAAACTCAATGGAATCCACATCACGACAGATGGGATGTTTACTGAACAAGCATGGGGCAAGGCCAAGCAAATTGAAATGAACACCTATAACAAACTATTACTTTTCCAAACAGATAGTTTTTTATATGTAGGTGTCAGAAACATTGAAAAAATTGCAAGATATGTTGATGTTTATATCAATAGTGACTCTTTAGGTTTGCTTAACCTGCACGCCTCAATGCAATTAGGGGAAAGAAAGCTGGAAGGCAACTGGAATGACACAATACCCACATGGCACTGGGGCAATAACAACCAATGGACTGCTAATATAGTTTCTGTAAATACTAAAAAAAATAACCTCCCTTTTTTAGAAACTATTAATACTTATGAAGGCTTTGAGTTTAAAATTAGTAAAAGAAAAATTGGAAATACTGAAATTGCCTTACGAATTGAGATTAATGATTTTATGGGCGAGGCTACCTCGATTATTTTCCCAGATGGTTTATTAGATTATGATCTAAAGAATTGGTATGTAGTAAAATTCTAATGTACACAAATATCATTTCCGCATTTTATCGCAATAAAAAAGCAAATTATTTTATTCAAAAGAAATCCTTTTGTTAAAAGAAAATACTTGGTAAATCACAAAAAAAAGTGGGGTGTTTATACAAAAAACGGAGGATAGACTTAGTATTGAAAACCTACATTTGCTGTAAACAACTGATACCTCCCGTTCCTTCTGTCTGCCCAAATCAACTGAAAGCTTCCATCTGCAAGCGTAGCTATTCCACTGTATTCACCGCCTCCTCTGTACCTTTGGTCAGCCCACATCAGCCGTCCACTAAAAATCGATGGTGCAGAAGTAATTCGAACTGGTTGACTAAATGTATTACCACCATCTGTTGAATAGCAAAAATAAATAGGCTGTGTAAGTTGGAGAGAATCATCCCGTCTGTCATACCAATATACGCCAACTACTCCCTTATTGTTTACTGCGACAGTAGGATTCCGCATGTATGCATCTGGTTTGTCATAAAATCCCACTTTTATCTCCTCCGACCATGATTCACCTTTATTCATTGACTTATACAAACCGATTCCTATATTGGTCGGAGTATTCTCCCGCATTTTAATAAAGTAAATGCTATTGTGAAATTTACCGCCTGTGTGGTCAATGGCAGATGTTGGAAATGTACCTGAAAATTTATCTTCAACAATTAATCGTGGGACACTTATAGTCATTCCGTTATTTGTTGAAGTAACAACCCAGCTTCTTTTGCCAGCGAAAATCTTTTCATTTTCATCCTTATAATCAATATAAGGAATTACTAAAATTCCATCATCAGTAAACACGGTGGTAAGGGTATTGATTCCAATATTACCAATAAAATGTTCCTTAGGTTCGCCTGCCGATTTACCATCAGCGGTATATTGATGTGTATTAATATATCCGTGTAGTTTTTTATTTGAATTGTACCTGTATCGAACAGATACAAGTACAAACTCATCAGTAACTGGATTTAACACTATTGTTTGATGGTCGTGCCCACTGGGGAAATTACTTACCAGATGCCAGCTGACTCCTTTATTTTCTGAACGAAAAACTAACAGATGCCATTTATTAGTAGTATCCCGCATTAAAAAAGACAGAAGAATAATTCCTCGCTTGTTAATACAAAGCCAGGGATCACCACCCATTAATGTTGTATCCGAAAAATTTCGCTGGTCCCACGTCTTACCTCCATCTAAGGAATTATATAAACTGACATACCCTCTGCTAGGGGTATTGGATGGATAAGTACTGATACATGCGACGATTAAATGATTAGCGTTTGTTGGATCAATAACAAGATGAGGTTCAGTTTTGGCCATTGAATCATCAGGAAATGAAACAAGTTTATTTTCTCCAATAACTAAACTGTCAGAGGCATAACTCGCCATACCTTTCATGATCCCAATTAGAAAACAAACTGAAAAGAGTGATATGATTTTTACATTCATTTTATGATTCGTTTAAATGTTTCGATTATTTTATCTTTTGTCAATTCATCACTTATTGCTACAATTCTACCATACTGATCAATCAGATATGCAGTTGGCAAAGTATTAACCGACAGATTTTTTAAAACAGCAGACTCAAAACGTTCTGGGATCAATGAGTGATTCCATTCCATTGGATGCTGCTCCCTCCTAAATTTTTCTATATCACCGATTGTTTTATCAAGTGAAATACTCAAAATTTCTAGTTTATCCTGGCTAAATAGTTTTCTTACTTCTTCCACTTTGGGACGCTTTTCTCTGCAGGGCTGACACCAACTTGCCCAAAAATCTAAAAGCAAATACTTACCCAAAAAGCTTTTAGTATTTATAATTTTTTCATCCCCTATTAATGTAAATTGAAAATTTGGTACAGGATTCCACTTAGCAACTGAACCCGTACTTTTCATTAACTGGAAAATACCCGGCTTACCATTAAATCCCTGATCAGTTCGTTTATAATCTCCTGAAATAATATTATCACTAATTGTACCTGTAAATTGAATAAGAGAGTTTTGTTCGTTTATTCGATTCATCTCTATTACATTTCCCCTCAGTTTTACTTCATATTCAATTGTATATTTGCCTGAGTTAGGCAAGTCAGCGATAGCTTTTAACATATTTCTCTCGGTGAAAAAATGAAAATTGAGAACTGTGACATTTTCGCCAATGATGTATGCGCCATTCCAAGTTCCTTCCAAATTAACTGACTGACTGAAAGAAAATGCAACATTGAGGAATAAAAAAAAATTAAATAACAGGTACTTCATATTAGCTGATTTATTGTGTACTGATTTCTTTATAAACTAAGTTTTTATTATTCACCTACTAAAATTTATTCTGCCAACTGTTCCGAATACTCGCTAAATGATAATTTAAGGAACTGAAACTGTTGACAGATGAAATATGCTATTTCGCAGATAAAAATGAAGCATCCGTAGAATAAAATTGCCAGCAACCTAAGCATCAGTAAATTGATAGATGAAAGAGTTTACCGGCAAACAGGTGTTTCTTTTCGTTTTATTGTACGCTGCATATGTTTCAAGTGTAGAATATATAATTCTGTTGCATGATAGAAATTCAAAATGGCTATTATTAGAAATTCTACTTGTTACAATTTCTTTGCTTATTACCCATTATACTTTAATTCCATTGTTCCTGGCTCGAAAAAGAAACCTGCATTTTGTAGCGCTTATGATGGTGCAGGTATTACTCGCTGTAATGATCTATTGTATTATACATAAACAACTTACCGTATGTGAGTGTAATCTGATTAGCTGTAGTTTTACAAATTCTGCAAAATCTCTATTACCTAACGCTGTGCTTGCAGGGCTTTATTTATATAAGCGAGCAAAAAGAAAAGAGGCAGAATTGAAAGAAGCTTCAAACGCCAGAATTGCTTTAGAGCTTGAACTCTTAAAATCTCAACTGAGTCCTCATCATTTGTTTAATTGCCTAAACACAGTTTATTCATACTCTCTTGAAGAGAACAGTAATGTCTCAGATATGATACTCAAACTATCTGACAATCTTCGCTATGTATTGTATGAAAGTAGCAAGGATTCTGTATTACTCGATACGGAGATACAGTGTATTTCTAACTTTATTGATTTTCAAAAAATGAGAATGATTAAAACTTCAGAAATAACGTATAGGGTATCTGGTAAAACCAGCAACTGTAGAATAGCCCCGATGATTCTTATGCCAATAGTAGAAAATGTTTTTAAGCACGCTTTGGGAAATGAAAACAATAAAGCCATGATTATTATAAACATAAACTTTGAAGAACAGGAAAAGAGGCTAACATTAAAATGTCGCAACTCATTTGACAACCTATCTAGATATACACGACCAGAAGGAGGTATTGGATTCACAAACCTCAGAAAAAGAATTGCAATATTATATCCTGATTGTGGAGTCTTTGAAACCTCTACTCAAGAGAATATATTTTTAACTACACTTTCAATTCAACTTAGATAACTCATGGAATTAAAATGTATTGTTATTGAAGACGAAGTGCCTGCCCAAAATATACTTATCAATTATGTTGGCAAGATACCGGAATTAACACTTTCGGGTGTTTTTTCAGACCCCCTGCTAGCTGGAAAGAAAATTTATTCTCGCGAAACTGATATTATTTTTTTAGACCTTAATCTACCTCAATTAAAGGGGCTTGATTTTATTAAGTCTTTTGCAGGTTTGCCACATATTATAATAACAACGGCTCATTCAGAGTTTGCGATTGAGTCATTTGAATTAAATATAACAGATTATCTACTTAAGCCATTTTCATTTGAACGCTTTCTTAAAGCGGTTTCTAGAATAATTCAGCTCAAAGAGACTGACAAAAAAAATAACACTGCTGAAAACATTTTCTTTACAAGAAACGGAATACTAAATCGCCAGATTTTCATTCATGAAAATAAAAATTTATTTAGGGTAGGTATTGATGAAATTATTCTGGTAGAAGCAAAAAAAGATTATATAACTATTTATACAGAAAAGAAAAAATTTACAATACTCGATTCTTTATCAAACTGGGAAAAGAAATTATCCAATTTTGGCTATTTTAGAATTCACAGAAGTTATATTATCGCTCTGAACCAGATTCAAAAAATTACCGGAAATTTAGTTTACATATTTGATATGGAAATACCTATTGGTCCAATGTACAGAAAGGAGTTCTTAAAAATTACGTCTACAGATTTCTAAGAACAAACAATAGACACAAAAATATAGCTTACACAAAATTACTTTGGCTTTAATAAGCCAATCATACTTAAGTGAGTGTAACAAGTGAAAAAGGAAGTCTTCTGATTCTTTTTCCGGTTGCCGCGAAAATGGCATTACATAATGCTGCACTAATAGGTGGTGTTGACATTTCACCTAAACCCTCAGGGCTTTCCTGACTGGGCACAAAATAAACATCTATAGACGGTGCATCTTTCAGTCGAAAAAGTTTATATGTATCAAAGTTTTTTTCCTTAGACCCACCCTTTTCTATGGTAATAGCTGCCCCTAAAGCTATCTGAAGTCCATCAATGATGCCACCTTCAATTTGATTTTTTGCCCCGCTTTCATTGATAACGAGTCCACAATCTACTGCACAGAAGACTTTTTCTATTTTTATTTGCTTTTGACTATTGACTGATACGATAACGACTTGAGCAACATAGGCTCCGAACATAAAATGACACGCAAATCCTTTATAAACACCAGTGGTTTTTACGCCATACCAATCGGCCATTTTACATACTTCATTCATCACATTTTTAAGTCGATCAGTTCTGTACTCTGGTCCTCCATGATCGCGGTATGGCATAATTTTATTCATGACTCCCATAGTCTCTAATCTAAAAACTACCGGATCTTTTCCTGCGAGATGAGCTAGTTCATCCGTAAAACTTTCTTCAACAAATGCTGTAGCATTATGACCAGGGCCTCTCCAGGCACCTGTGGCAATATTGGTTTTAACTGGCGAGTACTCTATTTTAAAATGAGAAATAAACCCTGCTGGAAAACTGTCTGGAAATACCTCAGATGATGAATGCGGTGTGCGATTGGCATACATATACCTAGAAGTACTAGTCGCATGAAGTTGCCAGGAAGTCATTTTACCTTGGTCGTCTACTGTTCCCTTAAACCTATACATTCCTGCTGGCCGATATAAATCATTACTCATATCATCTTCACGAGTCCAAACTACCTGAACAGGTTTTCCAATTTTCTTTGAAATAACGATTGCTTCTACACTGTAGTCAGCATTTAACCGTCTTCCAAAGCCCCCTCCAACGCGAGTAAGTTTAATAGATATTTTTTCTGTTGGAAGCCCGGTTATGGTTTGTGCGTTTCTACGCACCAATCCTGGTACCTGTGTTGGTCCCCAAAGATTACATTGATCTGGTTGGACATCAGCAATATAGTTCATGGGTTCCATAGGTGCGTGCGATAGAAATTGTACTTCGTAGGTCGCTTCTAACTTTTTGGGGGACTGCAGAAATACATCTTCCGGGTTGCCATCTTTACGCAATTGTTCAGACCCTGTTTTCCTCAGATTTTCCTCAAAGGCTTGTCTGATTCTTTCTGAATTTTCATTTTCTCCATTTTTGAAATCCCAATTCACCACCAATGCATTACGCCCCTTAATGGCTGCCCATGTATTTTCCGCAATTACAGCAACTCCATTTACAGATTCTCGGATATCATTTTGTGTGAAATCAAAATCAAATACTTCTTTAACCCCAGAAATTAACAAAGCTTTTGAAGCATCAAAAGATTTAACTTTTCCACCCCGAACAGGACACCTGGCTATAACTGCTACCAACATACCCTTTGGCTTGGCATCTAATCCAAATTCAGCTTTGCCGGTTACAATATCAAAATTATCAACACCAGCAAGTCCCTTACCAATGATTTTGAAATCTTTGACATCTTTTAATTTTGGAGCTTCCCGATACCCTAATTTAGAAGCATCTTCAGCAAGTTCTGCGTAAGATGCTTTGATATCTTTGTTCTTCTGACATACAAAGCCGCTTTTCGCATAACATTCACTGATAGGCAACCCCCATTTGCGTGAAGCAGCTTCTACCAGCATTTCGCGTGCCGCTGCACCTGCTTTACGCAGTTGGAGAAAATTCTCCTTTACAGATGTGCTACCTCCTGCAAATTGCCCATCAAAACGCAAATCATAATGTCCTTGTTCTACTCGAATTTGTCTCCAATCAACTTCAAGCTCTTCAGCAATAATTTGAGGGAAAGAAGTTTTAACACCCTGACCTATTTCTGGATTCTTAGCCTTGATAACAATACTTCCATCACTCCCTATTCTGAGAAAAACATTAGGCTCAAAATCATTTGTGGCAGGAACAGATGAATCTGCTCCTACAGCATGTTTACTAATGAGATTAAACCCAATAATCAATCCTGGCCCAGTTAAACCACTTAGTTTTAAAAATTTTCTCCGTGAAATATCATTATGTTTATCATCCCCTGTATTGATTCCCAGTGTATCCAATGATTTCATAAGTTTTACTTTGATAAGTTTTGGATGGCCAATTTAATGGCATTTTTTATTCTTACATAGGTTCCACAACGGCAAAGATTACCACTCATAGCAACATTTATTTCATTTTCACTTGGCTGCTTATTCTGGATTAGTAATGCGGCTGCTGTCATAATCTGCCCTGCCTGACAATACCCACATTGTGGAACATCCATTTCCATCCACGCTTTTTGCAATGGGTGAGTTCCATTACTTGAAAGTCCTTCTATAGTTGTAATTGAATTTTTAACACTCGATACTGGAATAATGCAAGATCTGACCGCATATTTATCGAGATGAACAGTACACGCACCGCAATGCCCTTTTCCACAGCCAAACTTGGTCCCTTTAAGACCAAGCTCATCACGCAGAACCCAAAGTAAAGCAGTATCTGGCTCTACATTTACTTCCTGAATGGTTCCATTAATTGATAACTTGAAAGATGCCATTGACTAAAATTAATTTTGTTCGAATAATAATACACTATCTAAGCTACCAAATAATTTGATAGAGAAACTATGCCATAAAATTCATTCACATAATTTTTTAAGTCAACCGCATAATTTTAAAATAAAAGATTTCAGCATTTAATGTTACAGCTTTGAACAACCTATTATTACTATTTTTTCAATTTTCGTACTAATTTTTCTTCCAAATCCTTTGAATGAGTAAAATTTAATTCAAATCCAGTAATAGAAGTAATAGCTGCACTTAAAATAATAAACTTAGATTCTTCTCTAAGTAACTCAATGCCCTTGAATTTAGAAAACTGTTCTTGCCATTTACTGTTATATTTTAATTGATACATCAGTTTGTGTACCCTTTCTCTTTCTGATGTGCTCTCATAATAATTTAAATAAAGGTCGCAATGATGACATAATTCTATTAAAACGAAGTCATCTGTATCGGCTTCACTTTCTAATTCTAATAGTGTTGTGATTTTTCTATAGATTTCATTCCATTTTTGTAACCCATAAATAGAGAATACTTCAGTTGTAAGAAATTCTGTTCTTGGATAATATTGCATCAGATCGGAATTTACCAACTTAGTAATACATTTCTTTTTAAGCAGGGGAACAAGTGGCAATAATTCCGCTACAAGTATGGAAAATTCACAGCCAATATTTCCCATATTTCTGATATAAGTTTCGCTAGTTGATAAAACTTCATTATCAATTAGATCATCAGCAACATGAACAAATAAATCATCCTGAATAAAAATTCGTTTATTTAAGTATAAATCAAAAAAAATAGCTGAAAGAAACC
>Ga0164290_1002669_pt1 | contig 11164 bp, 10 predicted proteins | sample Micstemetagenome_FD_108782 | JGI IMG/M metagenome (GOLD analysis project Ga0164290, IMG submission 108782) | Contaminated culture microbial community from soil near Moab, Utah, USA - Microcoleus steenstrupii SON62 (Illumina Assembly) | ecosystem: Environmental > Terrestrial > Soil > Soil crust...
ATGAATCAGCCGCATATCATCCAGTTCCGAAAGATTACGACGCATCCCACAAACCTAGACAGAATTGTGTCCACACGATAGCCCTTTGGGAGAGGGGGCCAGGGGGTGAGGGAGAAAAGAAAATAGGGAGAGGGGGCCAGGGGGTGAGGGAGAAAAGAAAAGAGGGAGAGGGGGGCGGGGGTGAGGGAAGAAAGGCACCCGAGAGGGTCCGGGGGTGAGGGACGTTCTTGAAGAGGGGGCCCGGGGGTGAGGGAAGAAACGCGCCCGAGCGAGCCAGACGCTGAGGAGAAAGCAGAAACGGAAGTAGGGAAGCAACGGCATCCGGAGCTACCCGCCGCCGCCGCACTGCTTTGTCTCGCAGATGCGTTAACTTCCGGCCCGGACAACCAACGAACTGCAGATGAATCTGAACGTGCTCAAGCCCCGCCAGGCCCTCAATAAAGCCTTTCTGAAAGTCAAACCCAACCGCTCTGAGATCGATGCCTTCAAAACGCATCTCCTCACCCTGCTCGACCGGATCAACGACGCCGAAAGCGAGGAGTTTCACAAAAACCTCGTGTCCGACTTCCTGAAAGACAGCTATTACAAGCAGGCCCATTTTATCAATACCAAGGGGCACAACGACCTCGTGATCCACAACGGCACCGATGCGCAAAGCACCGTAGGCGTGATCATCGAAGCCAAGAAACCCACCAACCGGGCCGAGATGATCAGCACCACCAAACTGAATGCGAAAGCCTTCCAGGAACTGGTGCTTTATTACCTCCGCGAGCGCATCACCCACAAAAACCTCGAGGTCAAACACCTCATCGTCACCAACATCAACGAGTGGTTTCTATTCGACGCCACCCTCTTCGAACGCCTCTTCGCCCAGAACAAGACGCTGGTGAAGCAGTTCACCGACTTCGAAGAAGGACGCCTCGCCGATTCCAAAACCGACTTCTTCTACAAACAGATTGCCGAGCCCTTTATCGCCGGCATCACGGGCGAGATCAGCTTCACCTATTTCAACCTGCCCGATTTCGACAAACCCCTGCGCAATGCCAGCAAAGCCGACGATACGGCCCTCATCGCCCTCTTCAAACTGCTGGCGCCGCAGCACCTGCTGAAGCTGCCCTTCGCCAACGACAGCAACAGTCTCGACAAGCGCTTCTACAGCGAACTGCTGCACATCATCGGACTCACCGAAACCAAAGACGGGAACAAGAAGCTCATTCAGCGCAACAAGCCGGGCGAGCGCCATACGGGCAGCCTGCTCGAAGACGCCATCATTCAGCTCGACAGCCTCGACAAGCTGAGCCGCCTCGACAAGCCCACGCAGTTCGGCGCCACCACCGAAGAACGGCTGTTCAACGTGGCACTGGAGCTGTCCATCACCTGGATCAACCGCATCCTCTTTCTGAAGCTGCTGGAGGCGCAGCTGCTCACCTACCACAAGGGCGACCGCTCCTATGCCTTTCTGAGCTACGACAAGATCGGCAGCTACGACGACCTCAACAGCCTCTTCTTCCAGGTGCTGGCCCGCCGCTACGAGAAGCGGCACGCCGATGTGCGGCAGGCCTTCGAGCAGGTGCCTTACCTCAATTCCTCGCTCTTCGAGCCCACCGATATCGAGCAACTGACGCTCTTCATCAGCAACCTCAAAGACGACAAAACCCTGCCGCTGCACCCGCAAACCGTGCTGCGCGACGAGCAGGGCCGCCGCCGCACGGGCGCCCGCAACACGCTGCACTACCTCTTCGAGTTCCTCAACGCCTACGACTTCGCCAGCGAGGGTTCCGAAGACATCCAGGAAGACAACAAAACCCTCATCAACGCCTCGGTGCTGGGCCTCATCTTCGAGAAGATCAACGGCTACAAGGATGGCTCCTTCTTTACGCCCGGCTTCATCACCATGTATATGTGCCGCGAAACCATCCGCCGCGCCGTGGTGCAGAAGTTTAATGCAGTGAAGGGATGGAGTTGCAACAGCATCGATGAACTGTACGACAAGATCGAAGACCGCGCCGAAGCCAACCGCATCGTCAACAGCCTGCGTATCTGCGATCCCGCCGTGGGCTCGGGCCACTTCCTGGTATCGGCGCTCAACGAGCTCATTGCCGTTAAGCACGACCTGAAGATCCTCTGCGACCGCCAGGGCAAGCGCCTGAAAGAATACCAGGTGGAGGTGGTGAACGACGAGCTGATCGTTACCGACGAAGACGGGCACCTCTTTGAGTATAACCCACAGAGTAAAGAAACCCAGCGGGTGCAGGAAGCCCTCTTTCATGAAAAGCAAACGCTGATCGAGAACTGTTTGTTTGGGGTGGACATCAATCCCAATTCGGTGAAGATTTGCCGGCTGAGGCTGTGGATTGAGTTGCTGAAGAGTGCGTATTATACCCATCCCCCGGCACCTTCCCAAAGGGAAGGGGTGACTTCCCTCCCTTCGGGAGGGGTTGGGGGTGGGTTGGAGACCCTGCCGAACATCGACATCAACATCAAGTGCGGCAACTCGCTGGTGAGCCGCTTTGCGCTCGATGCCGACCTGAAGCAGGCCCTGAAGAAAAGCAAGTTCAGCATCGACGCCTACCGGCTGGCCGTGCATACCTACCGCAACGCGCAGAACAAAGAAGAGAAGCGCGAGATGGAGCGCCTCATCGCCACCATCAAAAGCGACTTCCGCAGCGAGATCACCAAGAACGACCCCAAGGCGCGCAGGCTGTACCAGCTCAATGGCGAGCTGTTCAACCTGCAAAACCAGCAAAGCCTCTTTGAGCTGGGCAAAAAGGAAAAGGCAGCCTGGAACAAAAAGGTAGACGTCCTCACCAAAGAGATCGCCAAACTGGAAGACGAGATCGAAACCATCAAGGCGAACAAGATCTACGAAAACGCCTTCGAGTGGCGCTTCGAGTTCCCCGAGGTGCTGAATGAAGAGGGGGATTATGTGGGCTTTGATGTGGTGATCGGGAATCCGCCGTATATCCGGCAGGAAGAACTGGCGCCTTTTAAGAGCTACTTCGGCCAGCGATTTCAGACTTTTGCGGGCACCGCTGACTTGTATGTGTATTTCGTGGAACTGGGTATGAACCTGCTGTGCCGAAAGGGACAGTTTTCCTACATCCTTCCGAACAAATGGATGCGTGCGGGCTATGGAAAGAACCTGCGGCAATATGTAAAAGGATATGCACTGAAACGCATTGTGGATTTCGGGGATCTGCCTGTGTTTGAAGAAGCGACTACGTATCCGTGCATATTGGAGCTCGAACAGACCGATGCGGTGGATTCGTTTGAAACCGTGGCGGTGGGTACACTGGATTTTGAGGAAGGATTGCCGGCATATATTAACCACAAGGCATTCCGGGTTAATACGGGCTCGCTGCAGGATGCCGGATGGGTGCTGGCGGATGGTGCCCGGCAGGCTTTGCTGGATAAGATCAAGGCAAAGGGTAAGCCTTTGGGAGAATATGTGAATGGTAAGATTTATCGGGGTGTATTGACAGGTTATAACGAAGCATTCGTGATTGATGCGGCAACACGCGAACGCTTGATTGCAGAAGATCCGCGTAGTGAAGAAATCATCAAGCCATTTTTGGCGGGGAGGGATTTGAAAAGGTATCAGACGCCGGTGACAAACAAGTATTTACTTTTTACACGAAGGGGGATCGATATTGAACTTTATCCAGCGATAAAAAAACATTTGGAGCAGTTTCGTGAACGTTTGGAGCCCAGACCGAAAAATTGGCCCGCAGGGAAAGAATGGAAAGGCCGTAAAGAAGGTACTTACAAATGGTACGAAGTCCAGGATTCTATTGATTATTTCAAGGAGTTTGAGCAGCCTAAAATCATGTACCAAGTTTTTCAAGTTGAGCCATGTTTTATTTCTGACAACAGCTCTCAGTTTTGTAATAACTCCATTTGGTTCGTTCCGAGTTACGATCGTGTTCTACTTGGAATTCTTAATTCCAGAATGGGATGGTTTCTGATTTCAAGCTATTGCACAGCAATTCAAAATGGATTTCAACTTATTTGGAAATACTTCGCTCAGATTCCTATTCCGGATGCAAATACAGAAGCGCGTGGTAAGTTTTTGAACATTATTGATTCAATTTTTTCTTCTAAAGAGTTTGATCGGTCCGCCGACACCACCGCCCTCGAGGCCGAGATCGATCGTCTGGTTTATGCCTTGTATGGTTTAACGGAGGAGGAGATTGCGTTGGTGGAGGGGCAAAAATAAACGCATCTTTTGTGGGGATGCGTCGGGCCAGAGGCAAAACCTGCGGGTAAGTTCAAGAAATCGATGTTGATCAAACTAATAATGAAATGGATTCAATTAAGTTGAATGATATCCTGAAATTGAGCGATTTATCCAACGTGAAAGTTCGCTTCAATCAGATGTTCGAGGGCAACTGGAATCCGATTGAACTGTTCAATGAAGGAAGGCTCGATATTATGCTTCAGGGACATTACCATAATTACAAACGGGCCCGATCCTACAAGAAGGGGCAGGTAACGATTGGGTTTGTGCGAATTGAGCCAAGAGAGCATCAGTGGCTTTTGTTTCACGTAGGACGGGTGACTGAGGATCTGAACCGTTTCGAAGGTGTGGGCTATGAGTATGAAGAATTGCCGGACTTTAAGAAGTATTTCGGGCGGCTTGTAGTTCGGTATCAGAACAAGGTGCAGGCGATGGTGCGTCGTGCAGATCAGGTCTTTGATGATTGCGAGGTTGTGCAGATATTGCCTCAGTGTTTGATAATGATCTTTTTCCGGGTTATGATAAAGTACACATTCCCTGGCGCACGATGCAGTATGTTTTGGAGAAGGAGAGTTGGAACACCGCCCTGAAGAATATGAAAGGCGTTTATTTAGTAACCGATGACTCCAACGGAAAGATGTATGTTGGTATTGCAACGGGCCAGGAAATGCTCCTTGCACGATGGAAGTCCTATATCCAATCTGGTCATGGCGGCAATCAGGAGTTGAAGAATCTTCCCTTTGATCATATAAGAAAGCATTTCCGGTACTCCATTCTTGAGATCTTTAAAGCCTCAACCGATGATGATTTTATCAAAGGCCGGGAGATTTGGTGGAAACGTGTTTTGCAATCAAATGAATTTGGATACAATAGAAACTATTAAGCGAAATGATGGATAAAATGTTGATCGCAGTATGAATATCTGGACCATCCGCGCCGGAAAATACGGCGAACAAGAGCAGGCTTGTCTCAATGAAAAGCTGGTCACCATCAGTTGGAACGACCTGCCTAACCTGATGTCTTTCGCCAACCGCGATCAACTGGCAGTGGCGTATCAAAAGCTATATGAAGAGCCGAACAAGCTCAAAGTGGGCATCACCGCCGGTCAGCTATGGCGGTTCGCTAATGAAATCGAAGTGGGCGACCTCGTGGCGCTTCCTTCGAAGGCGCAAGCGGTTATCCATATCGGAAAGGTAGAAGGAGCCTACCAGTTTCAACAGAAGTCAAAGGATGTACTGCACTGGCGTCCGGTAACCTGGCTGCGAACCATTCCGCGTGCCGAGTTCGATCAGGACTTGCTCTATTCTTTTGGTTCACTGCTCACCGTGTCGCAGGTAAACCGTCCTGATGCCGCACAGCGGGTGCTGCGGATGGTGCAGGGTAAGTCGGCCGAAGTGGCAGTGAAAGCAGCGGTGGAAGAAACCCAGGAGGATTTTGATATTAGCCAACATGCCGTCGACCAGATCAGCAAGCTGATAGCGCGCAAGTTCAAGGGACATGCATTTGCCCGCCTGGTGGATGAGATACTGCGGGCACAGGGGTATGTGACGCACCTGTCGCCTCCGGGCGCGGATGGCGGTATTGATATTCTGGCCGGATCGGGTAGCCTGGGTTTTGAACGCCCGCAGATCTGTGTGCAGATCAAGTCAACAACCGCGCAAGCCGATGTAAAAACGCTGCGGGAACTGCAAGGTGTTATGCGCAGGGTAAAGGCGGATGTAGCCCTACTTGTTTCGTGGAATGGATTTCAGGCTAACGTTCAGAAAGAAGCCCGGGATGAATTTTTTTCGATCCGTCTCTGGTCTGCCAACGATGTGGTGGAGAATATCTTTCGTTATTACGACAAGTTTTCCGACGAACTAAAAGCGGAAATGCCGCTTAAGCGGATTTGGGTACTGGTGGAAGAAGAATGATCGATTAGGATGAATTAAAATTTTCGTCATGTTTATCAGCTATTTTGATGAAAGCGGCGACGATGGGTTTCCCTCTTATTCATCAGAGCTCTTTGTTCTAACAAGTGTCTACTTCCATCATTCTGCATGGAAGTCAAATTTCCAGGTGGTTCATGATCTGCGGAAACAGCTGTTTGAAAGATACGGCTTACCCGTAAAGCAGGAGTTTCATGCAAAAGAATTCGTAACAGATAAGTTACCTTATCACGGAAAGTATTCACCCCAGCAGCGTAAATCGATTCTGTTCGAGTATTTTGACATGCTTCTGAACTTGGAGTTCAAAGTGATATCAGTTTGCATCAACAAGCTCAAAATAAAGAGACCGCAATACGATGTTTTAAAGAATGCGCTCACCTATAATGTTCAGCGTATTGAAAATGATCTAAACTATTTAGGAACAGATGCCCGGTTTCTCATTATTACCGACGAGGGTAGGGTGTCAAAAATGAGATCCACCACGCGGGCACTCCAAAAGATCAACTATATCCCGTCGCAATTCGGTCAGGGAAGCTACCGGAAAGAAATCCGGAATCTGATCGAAGATCCCCTTCCGAAGCCATCAAATGAATCCTACTTTATTCAGGTAGCGGATCTTCTATGCTTTATCATCAGTTTGTATGTAAAACAAAATGTTTGTAGTCCTAAGATTCCCTGGGGAAAAAGAATATTGAATGTACTTACCTATGGCGAGGAACGGCTTCTCCTTCAAAAAATTAAGACAAAACTCAACTTGAAAGCAACCTCATCCAATGAGTTTGGGATTGTTTGTTATCCAAAGTAATAAAAAAGCCACTCTTTCAAGTGGCCAATTGCTTTAGCAAAAACACCAGCTACGTTCCATTCGGATTTTCACTGGTTCAGTGCAAAACTAAGCAAAATTCATGCGCAAAATCTGACTTTTGGCAATTTTGGCAAAGGTTTCCAGTACGATGCGAAGGTGCAAGCGTTGCAGTCTTCAGGGCGATTAAAAAGCGGCGGCAGTAATCGGGCCGCATCCGGGCTTACGCTACCATATAATCTTCCGTCAATTCTACGGCTCCGTTTTTCCCATGCACCACCAGTTGGCTGTGGTTCGACTGGTCCAACTTCCGGGCCATGGCAATCGCCTGCCGCTTTGATACCGTATTGACCGTAAACGTTTTCTCGTTAGAGGCCTTCACCACCCAGCCATTTCCGAGCGGCAACACCTACTGAATATTCGCCTTCTTGCCCCGCCTTGCCGGCCGTGTGCGTGCGCCTTCCGGTGCCTGCGCCCGAACCCGGGCCTGTTGCTTTCTGGCGGTGGTTTTATCGGGAAAGCCGCTGGCAAAGCTGAGGGTATGGGCAATGCGCCTTTTTAGCATCAACTCAAGTGCATAACTCATTAGGTACACTGCGCCATTGTATCTGCCGCTCGCGAACAACACCTCGGCATCTTTTCTTTTTTGGGTAGCCAGGTATGTAAGGTTGCGCAGCGAAATCATCAGGTGGTTTTGACCCTATCGTGATATTAACTGTACAACCGATAATTTGCACAAGCAAGCCGGTCTTAAACGACTAAGGTCCATTCCGGCTATAAAAAACCCCGGTTCCAAACCGAGGATTTGTTCCAGGCCGCCCGGAGCCGTACAGCGCCTTGGGTCTAGAGTAGAACGAAGGTACCATTACGAGGCCGAATGCAATCCCTGTTCTTTTCCGGAATCAACTTTTAACAGCAGTATATGGCAAAACCCATCCTCCACGCCCATTCCTCCGTCCGCAAATTCGGCGGGCGGGTCGAAGATTACCTCGACATCCACAACCTGCTCGATAGCAGTAAATCCGTGATCGCCGACAACCGCCACCGCGCCCTCACGCACAATAGCTGGTTCGTGTCGGTCATCATCGAACGCGTCTTCGGGGTGTCGTTCCTGAACGCCGACGGGAAGGAAGTTGCCACCCGCGATGTGGCCGAGCAGCACATCCTCGAAGACTTTGGCGGCAGGTTCATTCCCTCGGCACAAGACTACCTGCAGGAAATCGAATACAAAGAGTGGATGAACGGACAGGGCTACCCCGCTTCACGGTTGAAGGTAGAACAGCAGGGAAGCACGACCTTTATACCATTCAACCAGGACTGATGCTAAGCCCCTACGACCTTCCGATCGATATTGCCACCAATGCGACCCTTGTGCCCGAGGACCGCGTTGCCGAACTGATCTGGCACCTGCAGAAAAAGGGTTACGGCGACCGGGAGCAGGAACTGGGATACATTAGCTCCTTCTTCCGGGAAGTGTTTGCCCGCTTCCCGGTGCTCACTTCTTTTGAGTGGAACCAGTACCAGGACTACAACGACGAATACTATGCCTTCGACCTCGAAGCCATCAAGGCCAACGACCAGTATGATGTGGATGTGGGCGGATTCAACTGGTTCCGTGAAGAAGACTGGAACTATGGGTTCGACTGGAACAACGCGTGGGAGCAGCGGCAGGTACCGGACGCGAAACCCCGGTATCAGCAAGACGGTTATTTTGAAGCCTGGGAGCAGTTGCAACAAGACCTGGCACCGCTCAAAAGCGCCACAGATGTGATCGTGGTTTTCCTGAAAGCCCTGTACGACCATTATCGGCCCTACTATTTCATTTATGTGTTTGGCCGCCGCGCCCGCGTGCGCATCACCCGTGCAGGCCTCGCCATCGACAACCGGAACATCGACTATGTAGACGGCGATCAGGACGACCGGCATTTTGGCGCCTGACGGGGTACTGTAAGCGCTTGCAGGCTTCGTACTATAACCGCTTTCTTCGTATGTTACGTGCAACGAAGAAGTTCTTCCTGCAACCCAAAAACTACTGCTCATGCCCCTCTATTTCGACGGCGATTGTCCGGAAAGCCAGCTCCAGGGCCGGCAGGTGCCCATGCGCCTCAACGAAGACGATTTCTGGGAAAGTCCGGCCACCGGCCTGCAGCTGACGGTGTTTCCGCCCTATGCCGTGGTACTGCGCTGGCGCGGCAGCGGCGCCTTCCGCAGCGGCGATGCCCCACAACCGGCACCCGAAGGGCTGCTGCTGTGCGGGGCAAAAGGGGAGGAAGGGGCGGAGCTGTTTCCGGACCCGGAACGTCTTTTCGAAGAGGGATTCGATCTCGTAGGGTACCTGGCCGAAGTAAAGGCCAGCCGGGCCGCCTTCGAGGCCGACCGGCTGGATTTTCATGATCCCTTGTTTGCCGGGCAGGCCGCCCGGCTGCAGGCGCTTCCCGCCGACGTTTTCCGCGAGCTGGCTGCCCTCTATGCCCGGGTGGTGGCCGAAGGCGACCCCCATCTGATGGGCGAGAACTTTCATACCCTGCACGGTCTCGTTTACCGGCAAAAGCTGGTCTTCGACTTCCGCTGGGCCAGTTGGGAAGCCGGCAAGCGCGCTGTAAACGACCCCGACTTCGACTACAGCCGCTGCACGCTGCTCGAGTGCTCGATGTTCCTTACCCTGCTCTTCCGCGGCGACCGTTTCAACGAGGGACTGCTGGCAGAACACCACCGGCGCGGCACCCTCCGAAAGCTGTTCCACCAGCTTACCCGTCACGCCCGACCCTGACCTCCCTAAAGCTCCAGAACCGCTCACAACCTCCTGCGTCTTCAAACCTCCTAAACCCGCTTTCTCTATCTTACAACCGTCCGGGTTTCTCTTTCTGCCGCGCCCGCGCTAGCTTTCGGGTACCAACGCATCGTTTACGTATGACCCTCCTACAGGCTCTTCCGGGATCGCCTGCTGCCGGGCGGTTCCCGGGTTCGCAACGCTTCTTTACCGTTTGGCACCGCTTTGCCGGAATGCCAGGCTGCCGGCCGCCGCCGCGAATACCCACCCCGAAACCCGGGCTGCCACCCGACACACCGTTGGATGCCTGCCCGGAAATGCGGGACACCGTCTGACACTCCGTTGGATGCCCACCCGGTAACCTGGGATGCCGTCCGACACGTCGTCGGATATACGCCCGGAAATGCGGGATACGATCCGACGCTCCGTTGGATGCCCACCCGGAAACGCGGATGATCATCCGACGCTTCGCCGGATAGCCACCCGGAATTGCGGGTGCGGGTCCGGCGCCTGGAAACCTGTTTCACGCACCTTTTCAATCAACCACTCATGAAGAAGATCTTTAGAATTTGCGACAATCCTTTTGACGACCGGGAGATCATCAACGACCGCCTGGCAGCTTTCGGCGCCGCCGCGGCCGCCCGCCTGCAGCCCTCCTTCCCCGAGCTGGCGGCGCCCATTCAAACGGCCACCGACGCCGTTACCCGGCGCAGCGGCTCGGTGTCGGTAACGCTGGCGGAACGCCTCGGCAACACCGGCAGCGTCGACGGGCTGCTGGCCGAAATAGCGGCCTACATGCGGGAGGCACAGCCCCACGTGATTGTGGCGATGGGCGCGGATTCGGCCGCCTACCGGGCCATCTACCCCGCACACCGGAGCACCTACACCAAGCTTACCAAAACCGATGCGCCGGCCGTGCTCGAGGCCCTGAAGAAGGCGATGGAAAACTGGGGCGAGCGGCTGGAGCCCGGTATGCGGGCCACCATGGCGGGCTTCAAGGAACGCTGGGATGCCGTGCGGAACGCCCAGAACAGCGCCGACGGACAGGTGGCCGACCAGCGCAGCGACCGCGACGAGGCCCGTGAGGCACTGGAAGATGCCCTCTTTGATGCCCTGCTGGAGCTGTCGAAGCGCTTCAAGCGGACACCCGAAAAGGTGCAGGCCTTCTTCGACCATACGCTGCTCGACGTGCCGCGCAATGCGACGCGGGAGCGGAGTGCCTCCGCCGCTACGATGAATTGAGCGGCGGCAGGCAACCGGCACAGAAACCCCGCGGGCGCGGGGTTTTTTTGTTGGGTGCCCTCCGCCTCTTTCACCCCCAGCCCGCTCACTCCCGGCCACTCACTCCCGGCCACTCACTCCCGGCCCCTCACCCCCGGCCCCCTCACCCCCGGCCCCCTCACTCCCGGCCCCTCACCCCCGGCCCC
>Ga0164290_1002670_pt1 | contig 11163 bp, 10 predicted proteins | sample Micstemetagenome_FD_108782 | JGI IMG/M metagenome (GOLD analysis project Ga0164290, IMG submission 108782) | Contaminated culture microbial community from soil near Moab, Utah, USA - Microcoleus steenstrupii SON62 (Illumina Assembly) | ecosystem: Environmental > Terrestrial > Soil > Soil crust...
CCGCCGTTCTTCGTGCAGTCGGTGTTCGGCATTCTGGGCGGCATCGGCGCGCATGCGGAGGACGTGGCGCATATGAAGCGCACGGCCGACCGCCTGTTCGGGGACAGCTATTCGTGGTCGGTGTTGGGAGCGGGCGCGAACCAGATGCGGATCGCCGCGCAGGCGGCGGCGATGGGCGGCAATGCGCGCGTCGGGCTGGAGGATTCGCTGTGGCTCGGGCCGGGGCGGATGGCGAAGACCAATGCCGAGCAGGTCGCCAAGGTGCGCGGCATCATCGAAGGCCTCGGCCTGGAGATCGCCACCCCCGCCGAGGCCCGCGACATCCTGCAGCTCAAGGGCGCAGACAAGGTGAATTTCTGAGGACGGGGCGCCGGGTGCGCCGCCTGGCCTTGCGCAAGGGTTCCGGCATCTGCCGGGACGGACCTTTTGCCCGCGCGGCTGAGCGGGCGACGCGGAGCCCCTTGCCTCCATCGGCGAGCGGCGGCATTGTCGCCGCCCTCAGTCAGGAGGTGCCATGCTCTCGGCACAGGTGAAGTCGGCGACCCGCGCGATCGAGATCCTCGAACTCTTCAAGAGGGTGCGGCAGCCCAAAGGCATGTCGGAAGTCGCCAACGCGCTCGGCTATCCGGCCTCCAGCACGACCGTACTGCTCAAGACGCTCGTCAAGCTCGGCTACCTCAACTACGACCGCAACGAGCGCGTCTACTTCCCGACCCCGAAGGTCACGTCGCTGGGGGAATGGATACCGCGCGCGCTGTTCGGCAACAGCCGCATCCTCGACGCGATGCGGGATCTCCAATCCGCCACTGGAGAGGGCATCTCGCTCAACACCAAGAACGACATCTACCTGCAGTACATCCAGGTGATCTATTCCGTCCACGCGGTGCGTTTCGACATCGACGAGGGCGCGCTCAGGCTGCTGACGCAGTCCGCCGCCGGCTGGACGCTGATGTCGACCTTGCCCGACGAGCGCATCGACAACCTCGTCCGTCGCGCCAACATAGCGACGGAAAAGGCGGCGGACCGGGTGAAGATCCCCGAGATCATGGCGCGCATCCGCGAGATCCGCGAACAGGGCTATGCCTGGGCCGAGAACATTCCCTTCCTCGGCGGGGCCACGCTCTGCGCGCTGCTGCCGACCACCATCCAGGGCCAGCCGGTCGTGCTGACCCTCGGCGGAGCGCTGGAGCGCATGCGGCTCAACCGGGAGCGCTATCTCGCGGCCCTCAGGCGCGCCGTGAAGTCAGTCACGCCCAAGGACCCGTTCGACCAGCCGATCGACATCGAGTTCTGACCGTCCGCCCCACCTGCCTTAGTGGGCCAGCAGCAGCGGCAGCGGCGGCGATTCCAGCATCGAGCGCGTGACGCCGCCGAAGATGCGCTGGCGCAGCCGCGAATGACTGTAGGCGCCCATGACGAGCATGCCCGCGGCGACATCGCTGGCATGGCGGGTCAGCACGGCCTCCGGCGCAAGCCCCATGCCGGCGAGACGGTCGACGGAGACGTCGTAGCCCTTTCTCGCGAGATAGGCGGCGATGTCGGCGCCGGGCTCCTCGCCGCCGTCCGTCTCGGATGCTTTCGGATCGACCATGGCGATATGGACGTGGCGGACCTTCGGCAGCAGGCCGATCGCGGCATGCAGCGCGCGGGCGGATTCGTACGACGAATTCCAGGCGACGACGATGCGCTCGCATCCGAGGTCCGGCGGCGATCCCGCCGGCGCCACCACGACCGGCACGCCGGTCTCGAACAGGGCGGCCTCCAGAACGGATGATCCGAGAACCGGGTCCTTGCGCAGGCTGGGTCCGATGAAGATCGCGTCGGCGCAGCGGCCGCGGCGGCCGACCTCATCGGCGATGATGCCGGGCTCGACATAGGCATCGGATACGTCGCCCTTGACGCTGTCGGCGGCGAGCAGGCCCTCCAGCTGCTCCGCGCGGGCAGTCAGGGCCTGTTCCTCGGCCGCGCGCGTTTCGAGCCAGACGGAGGTCAGCGCGGCCGCGGCCCCGACCTCGCCGATCGGCGGGCTGGGTGCGACCCCCATGGCGACGACGCTCAGATGCGCGTCGACGGTCTGCGCTACGGTGATCGCTTCCTTGAGGTCGTTGTCGATCGCCGCGCCGAGAATGGTGAGCAGGGTGGTGCCGGGCATGATCAGTCTCCTATTCGTATCGAGCTCGCGTCGACGGCGCCATTTGGACCCAGGGCGACGGCCGGCTCCTTGTCATGGATCAAATATGCCGGTCGCGCGTTGCGCCGAAGTTCACGCGGCGCATTCCGCTTTGGCCGCGCCCGCGCTATAGTAGCGCGTATCGCCGCCTGCCGGGAGGAGCGCCGATGTTTGGGCAGCCGAAGGAAGACATGCGGGTCGCGGACTATGTCCTCGGCCTGATGGACACCGAGGAAACCACGTTCTTCGAGCGCGAGATGCGCCAGGATCCGGCACTCGCAGCGCGGGTCGCCGACTGGCGCGAGCGGATCGCCCGCATGGACGATGCAGAGCCGGAGACCCCGCATGCGCAGATGCGGCGGCGCATCGAGGACGGCTTGCGGCGGCGCGGAGACAACGTCATTGCCCTTCCCACGGCCTTTCGGGAACGGACGGAAGCCAGGCCGGAGCTCAGCGGCTGGCCGATCGTGGGCGCCGCCTGCTTCGCGGTCGGCATCCTGTTCGGCGGCTTTTGCGTCTGGCTGCTGTTCGTCTGATCGCGCGGTCCGCGCGGTCATGTCGCACGGGTCCGGCAGCCCTTAAACTTGATGTTGATTGACAAGTTTAGCCGGCGGGGGCAAATGTGGGCCAGGCACTGCGGACCATGCGACCGACGGATACCCAATCAGGCGCGCTGGCCGCACGTGGCAAGGACGAATCCAGCGTTTCCAGCGGGTTGTGCGCGGCTTCGTCTCATAAGTGACCGATCCGCCTTCGAAGTCTCATGATCGTCTGTCATTGTAATCTGATCACTGAGAAAGAGATCGAGCGGACCATCCTCGATCTGTTGCAGGCCGATCCGTGGCAACTGATCGTGCCGGCCAAGGTCTATCATGCCCTGGCGAAACGCGGACGCTGTTGCGGCTGCTTCCCGAATGTGGTGGAAACGATCATTCGCGTGACCGAAGCGTATCACTCCCAGAGTGCTACCGGTGAGGCGGAGATCGTGTCGTACCTAGACCGCGTGCGCCAACTGCGCGGTCAATACGGGAGCAGAAGTCATGAAGGGCGAAAAGCAGGTCATCGAGCGGCTTAACGAGGCGCTGTTCCTCGAACTCGGCGCCGTCAACCAGTACTGGTTGCATTACAGGCTTCTGGACGACTGGGGTTTCCAGAAGCTCGCCAAGAAGGAGCGGGCGGAGTCGATCGAGGAGATGCACCATGCCGACAGGCTGGTCGCGCGCATCATCTTCCTCGAAGGCCATCCGAACCTGCAATCGGTCGCCCCGCTGCGCATCGGCCAGAACGTCAAGGAAGTGCTGGAGGCGGACCTTGCCGGCGAATATGACGCCCGCACCGCCTACAAGAAATCGCGCGAGATCTGCCAGCAGATCGGCGACTATGTCTCGATGCACCTCTTCGAGGAGCTGCTGACGGACGAGGAAGGTCATATCGACTTCCTCGAGACCCAGCTCCAGCTCCTCAACTCGATCGGCGAGGAACGCTACGGGCAGCTCAACGCCGAGCCGGCGAACGACGCCGAATAAGCCAACCTGGCCTAGCTGTGGGCGAAGATGTCCTCTTCGTCCCAGCCCATCAGATCGAGCTTCGCGCGCGTCGGCAGGAACCTGAAGCAGGCCGCGGCTTCCGCCGCGCGCCCGTCGCGCTCGAGCCGGCCGACCAGCACCTCGCGCAGCCGGTGCAGGTAGAGCACGTCCGAGGCGGCATATTCGAGCTGTTCGGGCGACAGCGTCTGCGCCGCCCAGTCGGACGATTGCTGCACCTTCGACAGGCTGACGCCCAGAAGCTCGTTGCAGATGTCCTTCAGCCCGTGCCGGTCCGTATAGGTGCGGGTCAGCCGCGAGGCGATCTTGGTGCAGAACACCGGCTCCGGCATGACGCCAAAGGCCTGGTAGAGCACCGCGAGGTCGAAGCGGCCGAAATGGAAAATCTTGGTGATCTTCCGGTTCCTCAACAGCGAGACGAGGTTCGGCGCCCGCTTCTGGCCGGCCGCGATCTGCACGATATCGGCCGTGCCATCTCCCGGAGAGATCTGGACGACGCAGAGCCGGTCGCGATGCGGGTTGAGACCGAGCGTCTCGGTGTCGATGGCGATCGCCTCGACGTCGTAGTTGGACAGGTCGGCGAGGTCGCCCTTATGGAAGCGGATCGTCATGGAAGGGCCTTACTTTGCCAGCGCGTCGAGGATGCGCGCCCAGGAACGCTGTCCCTTGTGGAATGAGGACAGCTCGTATTTTTCATTGGGCGAGTGGATGCGGTCGTCGTCGAGACCGTAGCCGACCAGTAGCGATTCCATGCCGAGATAGGTCTGGAAATCGCCGACGATGGGAATAGATCCACCCATCGCGATCATCACCGCTGGCTTGGGCCATTCGTCGGACAAAGCATTCTTCGCCTTCGACAGGAAGGGCGAGTCGTAGGAGAGCTGGATCGCGGGCGAGCCGCCATGGCCGTGGAACTCGACAGAGCAATCGGCAGGGATGCGCTCGCGCACGAAGGCGCGGAAGGCGTCGCGGATCTTGTCGGGATCCTGCTTATGCACCAGCCGGAACGAGACCTTGGCGGAGGCTTCCGCCGCGATCACCGTCTTGAAGCCCTTGCCGGTGTAGCCGCCGTATATGCCGTTGAACTCGGCGGTCGGCCGTGCCCAGATCAGTTCGAGCACCGAGCGGCCCTTCTCGCCCGAAGGGATCGACAGGCCGATCTCGCCGAGGAACTCCTCGGCGGTGAGGCCGAGGCTTTCCCACTGCTTCAGGATCTGGGAACGCGTCTCCTCGACGCCGTCGTAGAAGCCGGGAATGGTGACACGGCCGTCATCGTCGTGGACGGCGGCCAGCACCTTGGCGAGGATGCGGATCGGGTTCGCCGCGGCACCGCCATAGGCTCCGGAATGCAGGTCGCGGTCGGCCGCCTTGACCGTAATCTCCTCGCCGACCAGGCCGCGCAGCGCGGTCGAGATGGCGGGCGTGTCCCGGTCCCACATGCCCGTGTCGCATACCAGCGCGAAATCGGCCTTCAGCTCCTTCGCATGGGCCTCGAGGAACGGCTTCAGCGAAGGCGACCCGGATTCCTCCTCGCCCTCGAAGAGGATGGAAACGCGGCAGGGCAGGGCGCCATGCACCTTCTTGTAGGCGCGACAGGCCTCGACGAAGGTCATCAGCTGGCCCTTGTCGTCGGCGGTGCCGCGGCCTGTGAGCACCTTGCGCCCCGGCTCGATCTCCTTGACCTTCATGTCGAAGGGATCGTCGTGCCAAAGATCGAGCGGGTCGACCGGCTGGACGTCGTAATGGCCGTAAAACAGCACGTGCGGCGTGCCGGCGGGTCCCTCGTGATGCGCCACCACCATCGGATGGCCCGTCGTGTCGCGCACGCTCGCCTCGAAACCGATCTCCTTCAGGTCCGCGACCAGCCATTCGGCGGCGCGCCGGCACTCGGCCGAATAGGCCGGGTCGGTGGAGATGGACGGAATGCGGACAAGGTCGGCGAGCCGGGTCAGGCTGGCGTCCAAACCGGCGTCGAGGGCATCGAGGACGGGTGCGAGCGAAGTCATGGGAAGGGCCTTTCGAATCTCGCGCGACACTAATGCGAGTTCTGTCGCGAGGAAACCGCTTCAGAGACGGAAAACGGGCGGTCCAGGGCGTGAAAGCGCGCCATATCGCGGTCACGACCGGGTGAGCCGCGCGCGACCGCCGGGTCAACATGTGGTGAGAGAGGGTGCGAGATGCTTGCGGGCGGAGGGCGCGTGCGTCATCTGCTCTGCATGACCCATCCCATCCGGCCAGCCCCGCCGCCTGCGGCCGCAGGATCTCCGACCCTGCGACCGAAAGGGGCATCCAATCGCGCCTGGACGCGCTATGGTTCGGAGGGGAATCCCGCGGGGGCGGAAATCGCAATGGACGCGCAGGATGGCGAGCGACGGAGCGGGAGGGTCGGCCGATACGTGCCGATCGTCCTGGTCATTGCCGGCCTCGCCTTCGGCTATGCGATGGGCTGGCAGCGCTATCTCTCGCTAACATATCTCGCCGAGAGCCGGGACGTGCTGAAAGCCTATGTGGCGCAGCATTATGCGCTCTCGCTGGTGTTCTTCGCTGCGGTCTACGTGCTTGCGGTCGCCTTCTCCTTTCCCGCGGCCACGGTTCTCACCATCTTCGGCGGCTTCCTCTTCGGCTGGCTGGTCGGCGGAACGGTCGTCGCCTTCGCCGCCACCGCCGGCGCGACGCTGCTGTTCATCGCCGCCCGCTCCGCCTTCGGCGACATCCTCTGCCAGAGGGTCAGCGGCAAGGCCGCGAAGCTGGCGCGGGGCTTCGAGGAAAACGCCTTCAGCTATCTGCTGGCGCTCAGGCTGGCGCCGATCTTTCCGTTTTTCTTCGTCAACATCGCCCCGGCTCTGTTCGACGTGCGCCTCAGGACCTATGTCGCGGCGACCTTTCTCGGCATCCTGCCGGGCACGTTCGCCTATTCCTATCTCGGCGAGGGGGTCGACAGCGTGCTGGTCGCCGCGCAGGAGGCGGGGCGTGAGCCCTCGGTGCACGACCTGGTGACGCCGAAGATCGTACTCGCCTTCGCGCTTCTGGCGCTTGTTGCGCTGATCCCGGCCGTCGTAAGGAAGCTGCGGCGCGCGGGACCGGGCTGAAGCCGTCGCGTCATGCAGGGTCCTGACCGGCCCGAGCCCCGGAGAAAGGCACGTCCATGGAGACCCTGAGGCCGGACATCTGCGTCATCGGCGCCGGTTCGGCCGGTCTTTCGGTGGCCGCCGCGGCGGCCGCCTTCGGCGTCCAGGTCGTACTCATCGAGAAAGGCAGGATGGGCGGCGACTGCCTGAACTATGGCTGCGTGCCCTCCAAGGCGCTGATCGCCGCCGGCCGGCAGGCGCAGGCGATGCGCGAAGCGGCGAGGTTCGGCATTGCCCCGGTCGAGCCTGAGGTGGATTTCCGCCGGGTGCACGGGCACGTCCACGACGTGATCGCCGCGATCGCGCCGAACGATTCCGTCGAGCGTTTCACGGCGCTGGGCGTGCAGGTCATCCAGGCGGAGGCGCGGTTCGCCGGCCGCAGGACCGTGATTGCGGGTGAGTTCGAGATCCGCGCCCGCCGCTTCGTCGTCGCCACCGGGTCGCGCCCCGTCATTCCGCCGATCGAGGGCATCGGCACAATCGACGTCCTGACCAACGAGACGATCTTCGACCTGACGCGCCGGCCGGGACATCTGGTGGTCATCGGCGGCGGGCCGATCGGCGTCGAACTGGCGCAGGCCCACCGCCGGCTGGGCAGCGACGTGACGATCATTGAAGGCACGCGCGCGCTCGGCCGGGAGGATCCCGAGATCGCCGGCTTCGCGCTACGCGCCTTGCGCGAGGAGGGTGTGGCGATCCGGGAGGCTGCCACCGTCACGCGCGTCGAGCGGCGCGGCAAGACCGGCGTGCGGGTGCATGTCGAGACGGCCGACGGCACCGAGACCGTGGACGGCACTCACCTTCTCGTGGCCGCCGGCCGCGCCCCGAACGTCGAGGGGCTGGACCTCGCCAAGACGCGGATCGCCATTTCAGACAGAGGGATCAAGGTGAACGACCGGCTGCGCACGGCAAACCGCCGTGTCTATGCCATCGGCGACGTGGCGGGCGGGCCGCAATTCACCCATGTCGCGGGCTATCACGCCAGCCTGATTCTGCGGCCGCTGCTCTTCCGCCTGTCGGCCCGCGTCGACACCTCGATCATCCCGCGCGTCACCTATTGCGATCCCGAACTCGCACAGGTCGGCCTGACGGAAGCGGAGGCAATGGCGGCGCACAAAGGCGTGCGGATCCTGCGCTGGCCGCTGTCGGAGAACGACCGCGCCCAGGCCGAGCGCCGGACGGCGGGGCTCGCCAAGCTGATCGTCAGCTCGCGGGGAAAAATCCTCGGCGCCTCGATCGTGGGCGCCAATGCCGGCGAGATGATCGGGCTCTACGGCCTCGCGATCGGCAAGGGGATGGGCGTCAAGGACCTGGCTTCCTGGCTGCCGCCCTATCCCACGATGGGTGAAATTGGCAAACGCGCTGCGATAGCCTATTTTGCCGGGGTGACCCGCAAGCCGCTGGTTCGCGCGCTGATCCGCTTCCTGCGCATCTTCGGCTGACGGGTGCCCGGACCTTTCGAGGCCGGCGCCGCATGGCTGCGGGGAATGGATGGCATGCCGGACAAGACCATGGTGAACCCCGACTCGACACCGGCGCACGCGTCCATTCCGTGGCTCAAGCGCCTGTCGACCAAGATGCTCATCCTCACGGTCATCTCGGTGCTGGTGGCGGAAGTGCTGATCTTCATCCCGTCGGTCGCCAACTTCCGCCTGCGCTGGCTGGAGGAGCGGTTGAACACGGCGGCGACGACTGCGGTGGTGCTCGTCGGCACCGACACGATGACCCTGCCGCGCAACGTGCAGGACGACGTGCTGATGGCGCTGGGCGCCAAGGCGGTGGCGGTGCGTTCGGGCGGGGATTCGCGCCTGCTCGTCGTGTCGGAGATGCCGCCCGAGGTGGACGAGCACATCGAGCCCTCGGCGGTGGGGCCGTTCAGCGCGATCGCCGATGCGCTCGACACGCTGGTCTATGGCGGTGACCGTACGCTGCGCGTCTTCGGCAAGGTCGGCGACAGCGACAAGGAATTCGAGCTGATCATCGCCGACAAGGGATTGCGCAAGGCGATGCTGGTCTATGCGCGCAACGTGGCGATCCTGTCGCTGATCATCTCCTTCATCACCGCCGCTCTGGTGTTCGGCGCCATCAACCACATGATGCTGGTGCCGATCCGCAAGATCAGGACGGCGATGGTCACCTTCGCCGAGGCGCCCGACGATCCCTCGCGCGTCGTGCGTCCCAGCGATCGCGCCGACGAGTTCGGCGTGGCGCTGCGCGAACTCGCGAGCCTCCAGACCCGCCTGCAACGCACGCTGGCCGAACAGGCGCACCTTGCCAACCTTGGCCTCGCCGTCTCGAAGATCAACCACGACCTGCGCAACATCCTCGCCTCCGCGCAGCTGATCTCGGACCGCCTGCGTATGGTGAAGGACCCCTCGGTGCAGGCCTTCGCGCCGAAGCTGGTGCGCACGCTGGACCGCGCCGTGGGCTATACGGAGAGCGTCCTGGCCTATGGCCGCGCGCAGGAGGCGCCGCCGTCGCGCCGCAGGATCAGGCTACGGCAGATCGTCGAAGAGGTCGAAGGCCTGCTCGGCATCGATCCTGCCTCGGTGATCGAGTTCGAGAACGCGGTGGACCATGCTTTCGAGATGGACGCCGACGCCGAGCAGATGTTCCGCGTGCTCTCCAACCTCTGCCGCAACGCGGTGCAGGCAATGAGCGGGGACACCGACAATTCGGTCGTGCGGCGCCTGACCATCTCGGCGGAGCGGCAGGGCTCGGTGAGCCGTATTGTCGTTATGGACACCGGCCCCGGCCTGCCGCCCAAGGCGCGAGAGAACCTGTTCGCCGCCTTCCGCGGCTCCGCCCGCAGCGGCGGCACCGGCCTCGGCCTCGCCATCGCGCAGGAGCTGGTCCGGGCGCATGGCGGCACGCTCGACCTAGTGGAGAGCGTCGGCGGCCGCACCGTCTTCGCGATCTCCGTGCCCGACCAGCCCGTGCAGATCGAAGCCGCCCGCCACGCCCTGCGCCGGCCGGCCTGAGGGAAAAGCAGGACCGCGAGGGCCTTCTCGCCCAGTCGGATGCGCCCTGACTTGCCGGCAACCCGCCGCGCCTTGGCGCCGCCCGACCACTCATCATGGCCGGCTCGGCGGGCCACTCGCGGCGCCGCGGCCCGGGCGCCCGCACCTTGTGTCGTCGCTCGAATTTCTTGCCCGAGATGCTTGCAATTCGCGCGGCCAGCGTTTAGTTACGCGGCTCTTCCAGCCGAGAGGCTGGAGCCAAGCAGTTTGCAATACGCAAGCTGCCAGCGCGCCCGTAGCTCAGCTGGATAGAGCACCAGACTACGAATCTGGGGGTCAGGAGTTCGAATCTCTTCGGGCGCGCCATAAAATCAGGCACTTAGCCAATTTCCACAGACTAGAAAACCAAATTGGTCTGCGATTTAGTCTGCGGAATTTTCGGGTTTGTGCCCGTGAAGCCATTGCGGAGTAGCTCCTCGCTCCCACCGTACCCGTCTTTCAGGAGATAAGTGCTCAGGCTGCCTCCGACCGATGCGAATTTTCGGGCTGGCGACTGGATTCTCTCTTTCCTGCCGGAGGAAAGAGCAGCAAGCCACCGAGGACGAAAAGGCTGATACGTGAGTAGGGCGGCCTGATCGATTGTGGCTATGTGTCGAGGCGAAGATCTATCCCTCGCTCACCGCCATTGCCGGCAAGATGATCGGCGTCCATCAGCAGGGACCGTGTCTTCTTTAGCGATGATGCGAATCTAGAACTCGGTTCATAGACCAGCAGCTTCGCGGGACAGAAGCTAAATTGGATCTAGTTTCCAGGCTCTTCGTACCTCCTCCGAATGCTGGCCGGGTTCGGGAGGAGGCATTCTCAGTTCACCTGGCGTGCGGGAAAGGCGGGGAGCAGGAGCGGGATGATGCAGCCCGCCAAGCGTCTGGTAGACGTTGCGTTCGTTGAACTGCGGGTGCGACCGGGCCTCCTCATATGAGAGAACCGGTGAAAAACAGGCGTCCTTTTGGGTCATGATAGCGATCCACTCTTCACGGGTCTTATCGGGCCATTCGTGGTTGCGAACGTAATTCGCATCCTCTTGATTGCGGTCTTTCCAATAATCGCGCTGTTTGTGCCCAACCTACTTTTCTGAGCGCGGTCGACCCGATTGGCGGCAAGGCTATTCGGACTAGTAAAGGGCATACGCTATCGTCTACGTAAGGCACGCAGCGATCATCGATGCGATGCTGGAAGGGGTGTGACCTGCCACTGAGTTTTTCCTCCATCTGAGATTAGAGTCCGGCCTCAATTGAAGGACGGACAGATGAAGCGGAAGCGGTTCACGGAAGAGCAAATCATCGGGGTTCTGCGCGAGCACG
>Ga0164290_1002671_pt1 | contig 11159 bp, 11 predicted proteins | sample Micstemetagenome_FD_108782 | JGI IMG/M metagenome (GOLD analysis project Ga0164290, IMG submission 108782) | Contaminated culture microbial community from soil near Moab, Utah, USA - Microcoleus steenstrupii SON62 (Illumina Assembly) | ecosystem: Environmental > Terrestrial > Soil > Soil crust...
ACCGGTCACCACCTTCTTCGCCATGTCGATCGTGATCAGGACGGTCGGGCAGGTCCGGTGGGCTGGCGCGCTGAGGAGATAGAAATGGGCCGGCGCGCCCTCATCCCGCCTGGCGAAGGTCAGCGCCTTCGCTCCCATGCCGACATAGAGCGCTTCCTTGTTGCCGAGCACATGGTCCGCACCATCCACCGTCACCACGCCCGCGCCACCTATATTGATGATCGCTGCCTCGCGTCGGTCGAGGAAGCGACCGGTTCCAGTCTCCTTGACATGCTCGATCGTTAATGGTCCTGACGCAGGCACTATGCCGCCGACAATCATCCTGTCGAGATGGCTGTAGGTGAGATTGATCTCGTCGGGCCGGAACATGCCTTCGATCACGAACCCGTCTCTCAGACCCTGCGTATCGCGGCGGGCGGTATCTTCGGGACCCACGACCTGGCGGGTTGTCACTGAAATTGTCACGGCAATGGCCTTTCGTCTTTCATTTCGGGTTCAAGTCAGAACCACATACTCGGTGAGCTGGCTGATGCTCGTGTCCGCCTTATGGACATCGAAAACCTTGGTGCCGTGGCTCATGATCACGAAGCGGTCGCAGACCTGGTAGGCGTGGTAAAGGTTGTGGGTCACGAAGACACTCGAGACATTCTCGGCCTTGAGCTTCAGCACCTGGTTCAACAGTGCTTCGGTCTCGCGGACGGAAAGGGCCGATGTCGGCTCGTCCAGCAGCAGGACCCGCTTCTTGAAATGGACGGCGCGAGCGATGGCGACTGCCTGCTTCTGCCCGCCCGAGAGATTGCCGACCAGAATGTCAGGCGAGTCTATGCCGGAGATATGCACTGCGTTTTTCAGCACCTGCATGGCCGTGTCGCGCATTTCGCCCTGCCTGAGAAAACCGAAGGCATCCGTCAGCTCGCGGCCCATGAAAATGTTGCGGGTGATCGAGAGTGAGTCCACCAGTGCGGTGTGCTGGTAGATCGTCTCAATGCCCGCGGCGGCAGAATCCGAACGGCAGGTGAACTCAGTCTTCGCGCCGTCGATGCTGAGATGGCCGACAGTAGGCTTGTGGATGCCCGAGATCAGGTTGACGGTGGTTGATTTACCGGCGCCGTTGTCGCCAAGCAGGCCGACCACCTCGCCCTCGCCGATATGAAAGCTGAGATCGCGCAGTGCGGTCAGCGCGCCAAAACTCTTCGAGATATTGTGCAGTTCGAGAAGATTGGCCATCAGGCGAGCCCCCGCCGCTCTATGAGGTGATTGAAGATCGCCGCAACCACGATGAGCGTGGCAATGAACATGTCGAGATAGAAGCCCGGCGCACGCAGCAACAAGAGCACATCGGTCATCGTGTGGATCAGGAGCACGCCAAGAAAGACGCCGAGGATCGTGCCGCGGCCGCCGCGAAGCGAAAGCCCACCGATGACGCAGGCGGCAATGGCCTGAAGCTCCAGGCCAGCGCCCTGTCCCGGTTGCACGCTGCCGACGCGTGCCGTGGCGAGAATGCCTGCCACAGCGGCCATGCCACCGGCAATGGAAAACGCTATGAGCTTGACACGGCCGGTGTTGATGCCGATCGCCGTTGCAGCACCGGGATTGCCACCCGTTGCGAACACGTGGTTGCCGAAGCGGTGACGATGGAGCAGCAGGTGGAAGGCGGCGACGAGCACAAGGATCCAGATGAATGCCGCGTTGATGCCGAAGATCGTCCCTGCGAACAGGCCACTAAAGGCCGGCTCCGGATCGAAGCGCACCTGTACCGCGCCGTTGTAGAGCAACACGGCACCGCGCCAGAAGAGCAAGCCGCCCAACGTAACGATGAAGGACGGAAGGCCGAAGCGTAGCGTGATTGTCCCGTTGAGCATACCGATCAGGACGCCTGCGGCGATGCCGATGGGTGCGGCAATGAAGGCGCTCAAACCATCATTGACCAATGTCGCCATGAGGACGGCGGTGAATGTGTAGACCGAACCGATCGAGAGATCGAATTCACCTGATATCATCAGTATGCCCGCCCCGAGTGCTAGGCAGCCAAGCACGGGGACGGCCTTCATTAGGATCGTCAGGTTCTGCGGTGAGAGATAGCGGAAATCGTCCGGATAGATCAGCGCGCCGACGATGCAGGCAACCTGCAATGTGGCAAAGACCAGGAGGATGCCGCCGGCGGGCATGGCCATGATCTGCTTCAGAAGCGATTGTCGTTGGGTCCGCGTGCGGGGCGGGGCAGTGTCGGCCATAATAGGAGTCACTTTAGAATACTCGCGCAGGGATGAAGGGGAACCTCCCGGATTTCGCCGGAAGGTTCCCGCGCATTGCGGTTAGCGATAAGTGCCGATCATCGGCTTCACGGAGCTGATGCGCGACTGATCGAGAAAGGCGCCTTGCCCGGTATCGATGTCGGTCGGCGTCAACCCATATTTCTTCGCCAGTGCGATCTGTGCGATCGGGTAGTAGCCCTGAAGATAGGGCTGCTGGTCCATCGTCGCGAACATCGCTCCGGACTCCACCGCATTGACGATCTCGACCGCGAGGTCGAAGCCGCCGAACGGAATGTCTCTGCCGGCGTCCTTGATGGCGCCTGCGCCAACGGTCGAGGTGACAGAGCCGGTGCCGAACAATGCCTTGACGTTTTTGTTGGCGATCAGGAACTGCGCCATGATGTTCTGCGCCTCGGCCGGATCAAGGCCGGCACGGACCGTCTCGACCTTGATGCCCTTCTCTTTCATAGCCTTCTCGATGCCGCCGCCGCGCGCCACGGCAAAGCTTGCCTCGGGAATTTCGCGCGGATTGAAGACCACGTCGCCTTCCTTGAGGCCGAACTTCTCGATCATGCGGTTGCCAAGTTCGTAGCCGGAGGCGAATTCGTCCATGCCGACATAGGCCTGGCGGCAATTGCCCTTGGCGCCTTCGAGGTCGTCATTGTTGAAGCCGATGACAACGATTCCCGCCTTGACTGCCGCGCAAATGCTGGCGTCGAACGCGTCGGAACTCGATATCGCGACTGCGATGCCGTCAACGCCGGCGGCGGTCGCACTTTCGATCAGGTCGTTTTGGCGTACGGGATCGTTGTTTGCGTATTGCACATCAAGATCGACACCGAACTGGGCGGCCGCATCTTGTGCGCCTTTCACGACCGGGTTAAAGAACTGGACGCTCGGATCCAGGTAGATGATCATCGTTGCCTTGACGTCTGCGGCAAGTGCAGCAGACGACATGGTTAGAGCAACGCCTGCGGCGAGCGCCGCAGTGGTCAATCTGGTCAGTTTCATTTGCGTATCCTCCCTTTTGGATGTGCAATAAGGGTCGTATGACCCATGTCTCGGCTGGCGAGCTCCGACCAAAGATCGCGCCAGCCGAGATTTCCTCCTCTTCCCGTTGCGAAACGCGACAGGCTATCTGCCGAACCAGGGCCCCGGTCGTCCTAATGTGACGTGGATGCCCTTGAACTGCGAATATTCATCGAAACCGTAGCGACCAAGCTCGCGTCCGAGACCGCTTTTCTTGTAGCCGCCGATCGGCAATTCCGGTGTTCCGTCGATGACGCTGTTGATCCAGCAGCGCCCGGCGCGGATGCGGCGGATGCTCTGCAGCGCGTTTTCGAGATTGGTCGACCAAACAGATGCCGAAAGGCCGAACTCGGTGGAATTGGCGAGCGCTACCGCTTCGTCAGCAGTCTTGAATGTCATGGTCGAGAGGACCGGCCCGAAGATCTCTTCACGGGCGATCGACATATCCGACTTCACGCCGCTGAAGACCGTCGGCGCAAAATAGAGACCCTTGCCCTCGCCGGCCCGAGTCCCACCCAACAGCAGTTCAGCGCCATCAGCGACACCCGCATCGACGTATGACTGGACCTTGGCTGCATGTGCCTCAGAGATCATCGCGCCGATCTTGGTGTTTTCGTTCAGCGGATCGCCAAAAGTGACCTTGCGGGAAATGTCGAGCACACGCTCCATCAACGCGTCGCGTATACCCTCCTGCACCAGCAGTCGGCTGCCTGAAATGCAGCATTGGCCGGCATTGTGGTATACGCCATAGGCGATGCCGTCGGCCGCAGCCTGGAGGTCCGCATCGTCAAAGACGATTTGGGGACCCTTGCCGCCGAGTTCCAGTCCAACACGCTTAATCCTGCGCGCGGCGATCTCGCCAAGCTTTGTCCCGACGCGGACCGAACCGGTGAAGGCCACCATGTCGACACGGGGATCTTCCGCAAGGATCTGGCCAGCTGGATCGCCATATCCGGTGACGACATTGAAGACACCTCCCGGGATGCCGGCCTCGCGCGCCAGTTCGGCCATGCGGATCGACGTGCCCGATGTAAATTCTGACGGCTTGAGCACCACGGTGCAGCCGGCACCGATGGCCCATGGCACACGCTCGGATGCGATGATAAAGGGAAAGTTCCAGGGCGTGATAATGCCGACGACACCGACCGGTTCGCGCAGCACGAGGCCTAGACGATCGTCACCGATATTGTTGTGCGTCTGGCCTTCGAGCGCACGGCACTGACCTGCCGCGTAGGACCAGAGATCCGCACAAAAACCGATCTCGCCGCGCGCCTGTGCGATCGGTTTTCCGACTTCGAGGCTCTCGGCGACCGCGAGCTCTTCCTGATTGGCAAGGATGAGTTCGGCCACCTTGAACATCAGCCGCGACCGCTCGGCACCGGACATACGCGGCCATGGACCCGTATCGAAAGCACGCCGGGCTGCAGCGATCGCAAGACCGACGTCATCCGCCGAAGCTTCCGGCCACGTGCCGACAACGATGCCGGCATGGCCGGGACTTGCACGATCAATCGTGCGGCCGGACGTTGCATCAACAGACTTGCCATCGACAAGCATGCGATAGCGCGCTTTAATACCTAAGCGAGAATCCGTGGTGTTGGGCGAAATGAAATTGGCGAGCAAAACTTCTCCTCCCCCGGAATCCAATGCCGGAGTCTTCTCGTTCTCACGCCCTCCAGGCCGTGAGAATTATGTTGCGAATGTGTTGTATGGTACTGTATGGTGGTTTTAAATGGTTGTCAACGCATCATGGCGGCGCACGTAATGGGACTTGAAATTCTGAAAACGGAGACCGGCGAAACCACGGCCGCGCAGGTCGAGCGCGATCTCCGCGAGGCGATCATCCGCCTGGAACTCGCACCGGGAACGCGCCTTTCCGAGCAGGAGATCGCCACGCGCATGGGCGTATCCCGGCAGCCGGTGCGCGAGGCGCTGATCGCGCTTGGCAAATCGAAGCTGGTGGACATACGGCCCAATCGGGGGACAGTGGTCGTCCGCATTTCCGCGCGGCAGATGATGGAAGCCAGGTTCGTGCGAGAAGCAATCGAGGTTGCCGTGGCTCGGCGTGCAAGCGAGGGCTTCGACAACTGGACCCGACGCCGGGTCGACACGATCCTTTCCCGCCAGAGAGCTGCAATGGAAGCGCATGATCACAACGCATTCCGGCGCGAGGACGAGCAGTTTCACATCGCAATTGCCGAAGGCGCAGGTTGCGGCCTGGCCTGGAACGCGGTTGCCGACATTAAGGCGCACATGGACCGCGTGTGCAATCTTCAACTCCGCCATCCGGATTCGATGAAGAATCTGATCGCCGAACATGAAGCCATCATCGTCGCGATCGATTCGAAGGATTCCGACGCCTCCGCTGCAGCCATGCGCCGGCATCTCAATGGCATTCTATCTGACCTGCCACAGATCGAGGCGCAGAATCCGGAGTTGTTCGAATGAAGCGCTGCGCTGAAAAACAAGCGCCTCAGGGGGTGGCGTCGCCTTAACCGAATTTGAGACGCGATAGTTTCTTCCGCTAGAATTTTACGCCTCAATCGACAAAGCGATTTCCCGCCAGGTCGAGATGGCGTGAGCACGAAGCTGGCGATGATCGGTGGCGGCCAGGTATTTGCGATGAAGAAGAAACAGACTGGCGATCTGGCCGTGAATTGAGACGAAACGCTGACATTGTCGCGCGGACTTGAAGCGCGTCATTCGTCGCTCTCGCCGCCATAGCGTCAAATGAGAATTCTCTGCTCGGTTGTTCAATTCCCTGTGCGAGCGATGCTCGACGCCCGGCATCAGTTCCGCCTTCGCGGCCGAGTAGGAACGCGGCTTGTCGGTCACCATCACGCGCGGGGCGGCACCCCGGTCCTTGAGCAGCATTCTCATCAGACGCAAGGCTGCTTCCTTGTTCCTCCGGCTTTGCAGCAGGGCGTCGAGGACGTAACCGTTGGCATCGACGGCTCGCCACAGCCAGTATTTCTTTCCCTTGATCGTCACCACCATCTCATCGAGTTGCCACTTGTCGGCAAAGTCGCCTCTTGAGCGCCGACGTATCTGATGGGCGAACTTCAGGCCGAATTTCGCCGCCCATTCTGCGACCGTCTGAAACGTGACGATGATGCCGCGCTCCGCCAACAGATCCTCGACGTCGCGGAAGCTGAGCGGAATCCGACAACAGAGCCAAACCGCCCGGAAGGGCCGGCCGCAAGATGCTGGCGCTGGAGAACGTCTCGATGGGCAAGGCGGTGCGCAGCGCCACCATGTCCGTTTTCTCGGGGCAGATCACCGGTATGTTCGGGCTGGTCGGCGCGGGCCGGACGGAGATGATGAAGATCGCAGCAGGCATCCTCAGACGGGATTTCTTCCATGGCGGCCGCATTCGGCTGAATGGCGAAGCGGTGCGGTTCAACGTGCCGCGGTCGGCGGTGGCGCGGCGCATCGCCTACATCACCGAGGATCGCAAACTCGACGGCCTGTTCGACACCATGGGCATCGCGCAGAACATCTTCCTCGGCAAGCTCGCCAAGAGGTCGAATCCAGCCTCGATCGTGACAATGGCCCAGGCGCGCCGGACCGCGGCCGGCTGGATAAAGAAGCTCGGCATCCGCACGATTCGACAGAATGCCAAGGTCGTCGACCTGTCGGGCGGCAATCAGCAGAAGGTCGTGATTGCCAAAGGCCTGATTCAGGCGCCGGAACTGATCATCTTCGACGAGCCGACGCGCGGAGTCGACGTCGGCGCCATTGCCGAGATCCACTCGATGATCCAGGAGTTGGCCGATGCCGGCGCGGCGGTCGTTGTCATTTCCTCCTATCTGCCCGAGATTCTTGCGATATCCGATCGTATTCTGGTTGCACGACAGGGCCGCGTCGTCGAGGAATTGTCGATCGAGGATGCGATGGAGGAGAAGATCATGTATGCGGCGGTGCATTGATGGCCGGTCAAAAGGTCACCATCGTCGAGGTTGGGCCGCGCGACGGGCTGCAGAATGAAAAGGACGTCATCGCCACGGACGACAAGCTGCAGCTTATCGAACTGCTGGCAGACGCGGGCTGCAGCCGGATTGAGGCAACGGCATTTGTATCCCCGAAATGGGTTCCGCAAATGGCCGATCACGACGAGGTCATGCGACGCGCCAGGCGGCGGCCAAACCTCACATTGTTGGCGCTCGGCCCGAATGAAAAGGGCGCGCATGCCGCGATCGAGGCCGGCGCGCAGGAGATCGCAGTATTCGCAAGCGCCTCTGAAACCTTTGCGTCCAGAAACACGAATTGCACCATCGTCGAAAGCATCGAACGATTTCGTCCGGTGATCGCGCTCGCGCAGCGCCAAAGACCATTCGCTGTAGAGAACATCCATCAAATTGGATCAGTATTGTATGTTTCCGACATGTCATCGTCCGCAGCGGGCTGCTACCACACTCCAGCAAGGAACGCGGGGTAGAATTTCGCGTCGGGTGGAGAGACTTCATGACGGCAAGTGGGCAGCCACGCACGATCGACGTGCGCGGTCTCAGGATTCTGGTGACAGCGGGCGCAGGCGGCATCGGCCGCACCATCGCCGAGGCATTTGCTGCGGGCGGCGCCCATGTCCATATTACCGACATCGCCGAGCCCTCGCTCGCCGACACGCTTGCGGCCACGCCAGGCATGTCGGCAACCCATGCCGACGCATCCGATCCACATGACGCCGATAGAGTGTCTGCCGACATTATCAGCCATCTCGGCGGCCTCGACGTGCTGATCAACAATGTCGGCATCGCCGGCCCGACGGGCGGGGTCGAAACGTATTCGGACGCCGATCTGGATCGAACTATCGACGTCAACCTGAAGTCCCAGTTCTATTTCCTCGGCCGCTGCGTGCCGCTGTTGAAAGCCTCGACGCACGCACCCTCGATCGTGGCCATGAGCTCGGTCGCAGGCCGTCTCGGCTATCCCTACCGCTCCCCCTATGCCGCAACCAAGTGGGCGATCATCGGCCTAGTCAAGTCGCTTGCCGCAGAACTCGGGCCCGTGGGCGTCCGCGTCAACGCCATCCTTCCGGGCGTCGTCAACGGCCCGCGCATGGACGGCGTCATCGCCGACCGCGCCGGCGTCCTCGGCGTGAGCTTCGAGACCATGCGCGATGACTATCTCACGCGGATCTCGCTTCGCCGCATGGTCGAGGCCGAGGACGTCGCCAATCTGGCGCTGTTCCTGTCCTCCGGCCTGGCGCGGAACATCACCGGCCAGGCCATCAGCGTCGATGGCAATGTCGAATATCTCTGAGGAGGAGACGGGGACGTGAATACGGGCAAGAAACACAAGGTGATCATCACCTGCGCCGTGACGGGGTCGGTCCACACGCCCTCGATGTCCGAACATCTGCCGCTGACGCCCGATCAGATTGCCCATCAGGCCATCGAGGCTGCCCGCGCTGGAGCCTCCGTCCTGCATCTCCATGCCCGCAATCCCGCCGATGGCAGCCCGACGCCGGATCCCGTCATATTCGACCAGTTTGTGCCGCGCATAGCCGCCGAGACCGACGCGATCATCAACATCACCACTGGCGGCAGCATCCGCATGACGCCGGACGATCGCCTCGCCTATCCGCGCAAGGCAAAGCCAGAGATCTGCTCGCTCAATATGGGCTCGATGAACTTCGCCTTTCATCGCGCCGCGCGCGGCATCACGCACTGGAAATACGATTGGGAAAAGGCTCATGTAGAAGGCTCAGAAGAGGCGATCTTCCGCAACACCTTCCGCGATATCAAGCAGATCCTGGCCGAACTCGGCGACGGCTACGGCACCCGCTTCGAGTTCGAATGCTATGATGTCGGTCATCTCTACAACCTCGCCCATTTCGTCGACGAGGGCCTGATCCGCGGCCCGATCTTCCTGCAATGCGTGCTAGGCATTCTCGGCGGGCTGAGCGCCGACCCGGAAAATCTGTTCCTGATGCGCTCCACTGCCGATCGGCTGTTCGGCCGGCAAAATTACGAATTCTCCGTGCTCGGCGCCGGCCGGCATCAGATGTCGTTGATCACGATGGGCGCGATCATGGGTGGCCATGTCCGCGTCGGGCTGGAAGACAGCCTCTATCTCAGCCGCGGCCTCCTGGCACCCTCCTGCTCTGCGCAGGTGCTTAAGATCCGTCGCATCCTAGAGGAACTCTCGCTCGACATCGCAACGCCGGACGAAGCCCGCGAAATCCTAGGCACCAAGGGTGCGGACAAGGTGGACTTCCATGGCTGAGCTTGCGGCAACACTGCTGTTCGACCGACGCAAGGGCAAGGTGCTCGGCGCAGTCGTGCTCGCCGTCACGGCCGTGCTCGTCGTCATCTTCGCCGCCACCATCCACGGCTTCGCCACGTTTGGAAATCTCGGCGTCATTCTCTCGAACTCTGCTTCGCTGGTGGTCCTGAGCTGTGGCATGGCCGTCGTCATTATCTCCCGGGGACTGGACCTGTCGCTGATCGCCCAGATGGTCGCGGGCGCCGCCACCTTCTCGATCCTCATCAACGCCGGCACGCCGGCCTCGCTGGCCCTGCTCATCACCATCATCGCCATGGTGCTGGTCGGCCTGGCCAATGGCTGGCTTATCGCCTATGCCGAGATCCCGGCGATGCTGGCGACATTGGCCTCGGCCATGCTGATAACCGGCTTCTTCCGTTTCGCCATCCTGCGCGGCGAGTACCTGTTGCTCCTGCCCAAAGAGAACCCGGCGGTGGTCTTCCTCTCGGGTAGCCTGATGCCGGGGCTCAGCGTGCCGGTGGCGCTGATGGTTCTGACGCTCGCCGTCACCTGGTTCCTGCTCCAGCATTCCATTCCTGGCCGGACCACCTATGCGCTGGGCGACAATTTTAATGCCGCCCGCCTTTCGGGCCTGCCGGTCCGCACTACCACGCTGATGATCTATGTTTATGCCGCCCTAACCGCGCTGCTCGCAGGCCTCCTGGTCGCGTCAGCCAGCGGCACCGTGGATTTCCGCACCGTCACCAATGGCAGCCTGCTGTTCGAAGTCATCCTCGTCGTCGTGCTCGGCGGCATTCCGCTACGCGGAGGACGCGGTGGCATAGGCAGCATCCTGGTCGGCGTGGCGCTGATCGCGGTGCTGCGCAACGGCATGACCCTGCTCGATTTTTCGACCCAGACCCAGGACGTGCTCAAGGGCCTCGTCCTGATAACGGCCATTGTCGCCGACCGCTATCTCAATCCCCGGGACACGGAGACGGATACGGTCGGCGACCTTTGAGAATCCTGTTTCAACCAAGGAGGAGAACATGTTGAACAGATTAGGAAGCACGTTACGCATTGCCTTGACGGCCGGATTGATCGGCGCCTGCGCCGCGCTGGCCGTCACGCCGGCGCAGGCCGACAGCAATATCGCAGGCAAGAAGGTCATCTTCGTGCCGATCTCAATGGGCATCTCGCTCACCGAGGGCTGGGTCCGCCGCATGAAGGAACATGCGGCGATCTACGGCTACAAGGTCGACGTTCGCGACGCAGCCTTCAACACCGGCGCCATGTCTGAACTGCTGGCCAAGGCGATCAGTGAAAAGCCGGATCTGCTCGTGGTCCATAACCCGACGGTCCAGCTGCTGGCCCGTCAGATCAAGCAGGCCGAAGCTGACGGCATCAAGGTGCTGCAGGTCAATCTGCAGTCCAACCAGCCCTCGACCGCCTTCGTCGGCGCCAACTGGCAGCGCATCGGTCGCGAGATCGCCGAGGATATCGTCAAGGAATGCGGCAAGGACTCGGGCAAGTCGGGCAAGGTCGCGATCATTCCCGGCCAGCTGACCGCCGCTGACAGCGTGATCTTGAACGAAGCGGCCTTCAAGGTCTTCGAACAGCATCCGGAGATCCAAGTCGTGTCCAACCAAGCCTCAGACTGGGAGCCGG
>Ga0164290_1002672_pt1 | contig 11158 bp, 8 predicted proteins | sample Micstemetagenome_FD_108782 | JGI IMG/M metagenome (GOLD analysis project Ga0164290, IMG submission 108782) | Contaminated culture microbial community from soil near Moab, Utah, USA - Microcoleus steenstrupii SON62 (Illumina Assembly) | ecosystem: Environmental > Terrestrial > Soil > Soil crust...
CCGAAGCAAGATCGGCCAGCGGCAGGGGCTGGCCGCCGGTACGATCGAACCGCTTCATGACCCGCTTCAGGAGCCGGAAATTCCGGCCCGGACGGAAATAGCCCTTCTCCTTGCGGCGCGGATGCCAGAGATGCACGAGATGGACGCCGCGCGGCAGAAGATCGAGGCCGTAGAGCGAGAAGAACGGCCGAAAGCCCCAATATTGCCTGATGCCATTGTCCTTGTAGTCGGTGAAATAATCGTGCGGACGCGGCCCCTTCGGCGCGATTGTGGAAAGCCGGTGCAGAAGGTCGTAATCCTCCGCGCCGTGACCGGAAAAGCGCGGGTCATGGCCGCCGAGCGACAGATAGTGATGGCGATTGACCACCATGGCCGAGCTGCCATAGGCAACGGCCTGGATGTCGGCCTTGGCGGCCTCGAGCGAATCGACATCGAGCGCACGAGAGAATGGTTTTGCATCGCCGGGCGCGGCCAACCATCGCTTGCTGCCGTCTTCCGTGAGGAAAAGCACCGGCACGCAGAAGAAATCGAAAAGGTTGCGGGACAGCGCGCGTCGCGCTGCTTCCGCATGAATCGCGCGATACATGTCCGATGTGCCGAGAAAATCGATGTCGTTGAAGATAATTACGTGGGCGCAACTCATCTGCACGCCGAAATCGCGCGCCTGGCCGATAGAGAACAAGCGATGCGGCGACGGATGCGTGACGATACGGACACCTTCGGCGGCCAGCGCATCGATCGGTCCACGATGTTCGGGACGGGTTCCATAATCGGAAATGACAATATCGAACAGTTCTCGCGGCACATTGGCGCAGATGCGCCCGAGTCGCGCCTCGGCCTCATAGGTGGCGCCCGTTAGCCGCAATGGAATGATGAGTGCGATTTTATCCGTGTTTTCCATGCCGGCTATGCTGTGACTGGTGGCCGAAGGGCGTATCCCCGATCCTCTACACCAAAACCGGCTTCGGGTAAGCCCGATAATCCCGTCGGAGCGACAGGCTGCTCCTCGGAGTGACAGGCTGCTCCTGTGGTAACGCCGTGACCGTTTATGAAATGAAAATCATATTGTTGGCACAATGGAAATATAATAGATTGCGGCCGGCAGAGGGGCGCAATTCGCTCGGGCATTATATTGCTTGCGCCGGGCCTTGGAAAAAATCTTAGCATGGCGGGTCTCGGTCGGCTGGCCGTTTTGACGGAATTTCACATTGGACGCACCATTCTCCCCTACACTACGCACGGGCGATGTCGCCTCGAACAATGAAGCCGCGCGTCGCGATCCGCCGCTGACCAGCGCCGACCCGCCGGCCGCAGCAGAGCGCCGTGCAGACGCCGGTCAACCCCAGCCGCGGCCGATCGTTGCCGAACCTCGTTCCAGCTTCGATCCCCGCGCCACGTTCAATGAGCCGCGCGCCACGGCAAGTGAACCGCGCATCGCCGTCCAGGAACAACGTCCTTTACAGAACCAACACGCCACTGCAGCCGTCTCGCCCCTTGAAGATGCCGTGGAGGCGGCGCTGCGCGATATTGGCGAGGACCCCGCCCTTCGCGCCAGACCGGCAAACCCGGACGACAATGCGGACAGGAAAGAGCAGCCCGCTCAAAAGGAGCGCCCCGCAGGCAAGGCAGACAACAAGGAAGACCGTCGCGCCAACAGGAAAATGCGCCGGGAGGCCAAGGGCCGTGCCGTATCGCTTCCGTCTCCCGCGACGGCCCGTGCCCTGGACAAGGAGTTCGAGAAGCCGGTCCGCAAGCGCGAGCCCAAGACAAAGCCAGCCCGTCAATGGACCCTGCCCTGGACGGCGCTGTCCTTCATCTTCATGGTGCTGATCCCGGCCACCCTGGCGACGATCTACTATGTTCTGCTGGCCAGCCCGCAATATCAGGTCGAAAGCCAGTTTTCCGTTCGTTCCGCAAGCCAGTCGTCGATCGCCACGATGGGGCTGCCGATGATTGGCGGTGGCGGAGCGCAATCGCAGGATTCCTACATTGTCACCAGCTATATCGAATCCCTGCAGCTGATACGCGACGTGCAGCAGCAGCTCGGCATAGACCTGAGGCAGTTCTACACGCGCGACCATATCGATTGGCTCTACCGGATCGATCCTTCGATGCCGCTCGAGAAATTCACCGGATACTGGAGCGACATGACCAATGTCAGCTTCAATGCGACGACCGGCAATACCACGCTTTATATCTATGCCTTCAGCGCCGAGGACGCCAAGGCGATCGCCGATGCGGTTCTGAAAGTGTCCGAAAAGCTGGTCAACGACCTCTCCGAAAGCAACCGCCAGCAGGTCATGCAGGTCGCCTCAAAGCAGGTGGACCGCTCCGAGGAGCGGCTGCGAAAGGTCCAGGGCGAGGTGCGAAAATTACGTGAGACAGAGAAGGTGCTGAGCCCCGATTCGGTGGGTCAACAGTTGAACCAGCAAATCATGGCAGTTCAGTCCCAACTCGGATCGACCAAGGCACGGTTCAATGCCCTGCTCAAGGAAGTCGACAAGGATGCCCCTCAGGCGCGATCGATGAAACGAACGATCGATTCGCTGCAAGCCCAGCTCGTGGAGTTGCAAAGCCAGCTCGACGCCACGGCGTCAAAGACCACTGATCCTGCCATTGCAAGCGATCCGACAAAGCAGAATGTCGCGGAGGTTCTCAACAAGTTCGAGGAACTGACGGTGGAGCAGGGTTTTGCGACCCAGGCTTATACGACGGCGCTCGCCGCATTCGAAACCGCAATCGCCGAGGCGCAGAAGCAGGAGCGCTATTTCGCAACCTTCGTCTCGCCGACGCGGCCCGAGATTGCGCTCTATCCGCTGCGCTGGCTGGACAGTTTCATCGCCTTCTTGGTTCTGCTCGCGGTGTGGCTGGTGAGTCAGTTCCTCTACCGGTCGTTCCGTGATCATGCGATCTGATCGTTAGGGCCGCGCGATGTCCCAGACGACAACAATGAGCGAGGGCGAGACCGCATGGCGCGGGGCCGTGATGAATGGCCGCGTGATCGTCGCCCTCATCTTCCGCGAAGCTGCGCTTCGCTTCGGCGCAGGACCGATCGCCTATGTATGGACGATGGTCGAGCCGACATTGCTTGTGGGCCTGATGCTGCTCATGCGCATCTACATCAAGAATTACGCCCCGGCTTTTGGCGAAAGTTCGACGCTCTTCCTGCTGACCGGACTTATCTCCTTCCGCATCACGCGCAACACGATCAACAAGGCCGGCAAGGCCATCGGAAGCAACCAGGTTCTGTTTGGGTTCGGCGCCGTCAAGCCGCCGGACGTGGTGATTGCCCGAACGGTCGTGGAATTCACGATCTGGATGCTCGTGCTCACCTTTTTCTTCGTCCTATGCGGCCGGCTGCTGCAGATCGAGATGATCTCCAATTTCCAGGACTTCGTGCTGGCGCTGGCGGCGATGTTCTACTTCTGTATTGCCATGAGCATGTTCAATGCCACGTTCGGCGCGCTGGTTCCGCTCTGGCGGACGATCTGGAAGATCATGACGCTGCCGCTCCTGTTCGCTTCGGGCGTGCTCTACGTGCCTTCCTCCATGCCGCCCGAGGTGCTGAACATCATCTGGTGGAACCCGTTCCTGCACTGCATCGAGGCCCTCCGGTCATCGTCCTATCTCGACTACCTCTCGGTTTACAGTCCTACCTATCTGATAAGCTTCACAACGGCCGTATTGCTGCTGTCGCTTGCGGTCGAGCGCTTGTTCCGCAAAGAGATCATCCGCTCGAGAAATGATGACGATGACGAAGAGGATGTCCTGTGATCCGTTTGGAAAACGTGGGAAAGGCGTACAAATCCCGGCGAAACAAGCGCGAGATCATCTGGCCGATCCGAAACTTCACCGCCACGATCGTGAATGGCGAGAGCACCGGTATTCTCGTACCGGCCGGCGGCGGCAAGACGACGCTGATCGATCTCGTCGCGGGAAGCGAATTGCTGACCGAGGGGAGCATCATGCGCGGCGGGCATATTTCCTGGCCGGCCAATTTTCGCGGCATTTTCAGTCCCAAGATGACGGGCAAGCAGAATCTGCGCTTCCTGACGGATTGCTACGGCCAGGGCTTCGCCGGCGCCTACCAGTTCCTTCAGGAATTCTCCGAGCTCGGCCGCTATGTCGATCTTCCGATGCGGCAATATTCGAACGAGCAACGCAACCGGTTCGCACTGACCGCGCTGCTTGCGATGAACTTCGAATTCATCCTGGTCGATGATACGTTCGAGGCCGGCGAGACAGGCTTTCGACAGAGACTTGCCCAGTTCATTCAGGACAACAGGAACAACATCACCTTCTTCATGGCGACGGGCAGTGCGCGGCTGGTGGAGCGGTACTGCCAAAGAGCCGGCGTGCTGCGCGACGGGACGGTGACATTTTACCCTACTGTTCCCGAGGCGATCGCTGCATTCAAGCAATCCGGCGGCGGCGAAGAGTGACAGGCTTGCGGCGGTCGAGATCTCCGACGCTGCATGCGGAATTTGATTGTAACGCGTCTTTTCTGAAGGAAAATCAGGATATCCCTGCCTCGACGACAGTTGGATTTTTCTGTCGAAAACGCTTGTGAAAACGAAAATCGTGGTCTATAGAACCCCCGCTTGGTCATCGGAGTGTAGCGCAGCCTGGTAGCGCACCTCGTTCGGGACGAGGGGGTCGGATGTTCGAATCATCTCACTCCGACCAAGCCGGCCTCCCGAAATCCTCCGCGCATCTGCCGTCGTCGCTTAACGGGCTTTCATCCCTGACTTGAAATCCGATGCTTTTGGGCTCAAATAGCGCCGGCCCGGCAAGACCGGCAGGATACGCGTTCGAAGAAAGCTCCATGATCGTTTCTCACAAGCACAAGTTCATCTTCATCAAGCCAAGGAAAGTCGCGGGCACATCCTTTGAAATCGCGCTGTCGAAGTTCCTGTCGGAGGGCGACATCATCACGCCGATTTCCAGGAACGACGAGGAGATCCGGCAAAATCTCGGCTTCATCGGACCGCGCAACTTCAATTTCAAGCTGGTGGATCTGTTCTCGAAGGACAAGCCGGCGACACTGTTCAAGCGCGACCTGCCGCTGAAATTCTACAACCACATTCCGGCCAAGCTTGTCCGGAGCCGGCTGCCCGCCCACGTGTGGCGCGACTACCGCAAGATCTCGCTGGTGCGCAACCCGTGGGACCGCGCGGTCTCCATCTTTTTCTGGAAGAATACCAAGAGGGACCGGAAGCCGAAGCTCAAGAACTTCACGACCTATTTCAGCAAAAACCCCCATCTGCTTGAAATCAATTATCCGAACTATCGGATCGACGGCGCCGAAATCGTCGACACCTTCCTGCGTTACGAGCATTTCGAGGAGGATATGCTCAAGCTTGAAGCCGAGATTCCCGGCATTGCCGGACTGTGGCAGACCTTCAAGGACATTAATGCCAAGAGCGAGACGCGCAAGAAGACGATCACCACGCAGGAAATCTTCGCCCAACATCCTGATGTCAATACCCAGATCGAGACGCTGAATGCCTGGGAGATCGGGAAATTCGGCTATACGCTGTGAGCGAGTTGCGAGGGATCAGGACGGCGGCTTCAAGTCCCCGATCAGCGTCGGTATCAATTCCGAAACCGTCGGGTGGATCGGCACCGCCCATTTGAACGTGCGGTAGTCGTTCCTGCCGTTCATGACGTCGAGCATGCCGTGGATCGCCTCGTCGCCCTCGATGCCGAGAATAGCGGCGCCGAGGATCTCGTGGGTTTCGGCATCGGCGACGACAGTCATCATGCCCTTGGTCTCGTCACGCTCGACGGCGCGGCCGACGCGGTCCATCGGCCGGTCGGATACGAGGATTTTCCTGCCTGATTTGCGCGCCTCGCGCTCGGTCATCCCGACGCGGCCGAGCGGAGGGTCAATATAGAGCGCATAGGCCGGGATGCGGTTTGAGACCATGCGGTCGTCGCCATCCAGCAGGTTGGCGGCCAGGATTTCGAAATCGTTGTAGGATGTGTGGGTGAAGGCGCCGCGGCCATTGCAATCGCCCAGCGCCCAGATGCCGTCGACATTGGTGCGCAGCTGATCATCGACGGTGATGAAACCATGGTCATCGACCCTGACACCGGCGGCATCGAGGCCGAGGTCGTTGGTGTTGGGCGTGCGGCCCATGGCGAGCAGGACATGGCTGCCGATGACCTCGGGTGCGCCGGTTTCGCAATCGACGCGGACGGCGACACCGTCTGGATGCCTGGAGAAGGCGATGCAGTTGGCATTGGTGCGCAGCGCGATCCCCTCATCCTCCATTATCCTGGCGATTGCCTTGGAGATCACCTCGTCCTCGCGCGGCAGGAGCATGGGCTTGCGCTCGACGATGGTGACTTGCGAGCCGAAGCGTCGATACATCTGGGCGAATTCGAGCCCGATATAGCTGCCGCCGACGACGACGAGATGCCGGGGCACGAAATCGACGTCAAGAATCCCGGTGCTGGTCATGTAGTCGATCTCATCAATACCCGGCAAGTTCGGGCGCGTTGGTCGACCGCCGACGTTGATGAATATCTGCGGCGCCGTGATCTCCTCGCCATCGACCATGACTGTGTTGGAGGATGCGAACTTTGCCGCAGTCCGATAGATCGTCAGACCTGGCATGCTGCCCAGCCAGTCCTCGAGGCCCTGACGCGAATCCAGGATCACTTTCTGCGCCCGCGCCTTCACCTTGCCCATGTCGATGCGCGGGGGCGTATCGATGATGACGCCGAAATCGGCAGCGCGATGGGCCATGTGACCGGCACGCGCCGAGGCGACGAGCGTCTTGGTGGGCTTGCAGCCGGCATTGACGCAGGTGCCGCCGAGGAACTTGCGTTCGACGAGCGCGACCGTCCTGCCCTCGGAGGCAAGACGGCCGGCGAGCGGGGCGCCGGCCTGACCGGCGCCGATGATGATCGCGTCGAAGCTCTTCATGCGAGGCTCCAGACGATCAGAACGGCGGCTGCAATGGCGACGGCATCCTCGATCAGCGCGGCGGGCAGGTCCTTGCCGAAGAAGGCGGCAAGCCGGCCACGGACCGCAGCACCACCATAGGTGCCGGCGACGGCGCCGACCACGCCGGCGATCAGGCCGACCACCAGCATGCCGCCGGAGATACCGAGGGCGGCGCCCGAAAGTGCGCCCATGATGACACGGGTCGCGAACTGCGGCGGCACCTTGCGGCTGGGCGTGTTGGGAAGCTGGTCGCTGATCAGCTCAGCGATCGCAAGAAGCGTGAGTATCCACGGCGTCCAGCTATAACCGAGGAAAGCCAGCCAGCTCTGCGAGAGATCGATCCAGCCGAGATACGCGGCCCAGCTGACTGCCGCCGGCGCCGTCATCGCGCGCAAGCCCGCGACGATGCCGATAAGGAAAGAGAGAACGACAAGCATGGAAACCCCCTGTAATCCATTTTCGGCGTGGGACCGCGCCAGAGTGGTGACGCGAGACACAACGCTTGGTCGCAACAATCCGACGGAAATTGCGCTTTGTCAAAGGGTGCCGGCGACAACAGTCTCCTTCGTCAGAGTTTCGGAACCCGGCGCCAGCCTCCGATTGATTCCCGACAGCGCTCACGCAATGTTTCGATTTTAACGACCGTTGTAGGAACCATCCCCGGCGGTCGGGGTTGGTCTGGCGTCTTAGCAATCGAAACGAAAGGAGCTTCGAGATGAGAAAGACAATCATCGTGGCCACCTGCGTGGCTCTCACGGGCCTTGCATTTCCCGCCTATGCCGATGACGACGCAGCTATCACCACCGGTGCCGGTGGCGCAGTGGCTGGCGCCGTGGTCGGTGGCCCCGTTGGCGCTGCCATAGGTGGCGCATTGGGCTTTATCGCTGGCGCCTCGCTCGACCCACCGCCGAAGGAGGTCGTGACCTATGTCGAGGAACGACCGGTGCCGCAGCGCAAGTATGTGGTCAAGGAGAAGGTAGTCGTCGGCACCACCCTGCCGGATGATGTCGTGTTGGAAACAGTGCCGGATAACGACGCCTATGCCTATACCGTAATCAACGACCGTCGTGTCGTTGTCCAGAAGGACAATCACGCGATCGTCAAGATCATCGAATAAGCATCAACGGAGCGAGCCAAGATGCGGCTCGCTCCGTCCTCTATTATCTCCGTACCTTCGGCGCGTGCCTGCCGACAGACGCGACGGACGCCCAATCGGGCTCCCAGCCGAATACGCTTCTGCCACCGAACTCAGCCGAATGCTCGAACTCGCCTGCGACGATCTCCTTGAGATCAGGGCCGGTGACGTAGCGCTCCAGTGTCCGCGACTGGTCGTCGAGGCGCTTGAGCGCCTGCAATTGCTCGTCGGGGCCAAGCCGGGCCTTTCGGACTGCAGACTTCATCACATTGATCGTCTCGTCATAAACTCTGAGCGGCACCGGGAACGGATGCCGGTCCTTGCCGCCATGGGCGAGCGAGAACCGCGCCGGATCGGCGAAGCGGCACGGCGCGCCATGGACGACCTCGGCGACCATGGCGAGCGCCTTGACGGTGCGTGCGCCGACGCCCGGCACCAGCAGCAAATCCTCGAAATCGCGCGGCCCCTGCTCGGCGGCGGCAGCGATATTGCCGTGAAGGCGCCGCATGTTGACATCTTCCTGACGGACATCGTGATGGGCGGGCATGACGAGATGCGGCAGCATGGCCTGCTGCGGTGGCTCGGTGAAGCGGCCCTCGATAGCCGCGACTTCGCGGACGATGCGGTCGGGCCCGAATTTTTCGAGGAGATCGAGCTGGGCGCTGCGTGAATTCCCTGCCCTGATATCAGCGAGGTTGATGATCTGGCCCGCCGCCCTGCCCTCGATCGCCGCATGCGGCGAGTCGACGAAGCTGGTCAGCCCCTGTGATTGCCAGTGATAGCGGCGCGCCAGGCGCGTCTCCTCGTTCATGCCCTGTTGGACGACCACCCACTTGCCGTCGTCGGTGAGGATGAAGCCATGCAGGTAAAGATCAAAGCCGTCCTGCAAGGCCGCACTGTCCACCTTGGCGACGAGCCGGCTCGTTCGCGCCATCGCGGCGCCGTCGACGCCTGTCCTGTCGCCGATCTCAAGCAGTTCCTGCGGCGTCTTGCGCGATTGCGCGCCACGCCCGCCGCAGACATGCAGGCCCAACTCACGCGACAGCGGCGGCAATCCGCGCTTCAACGCACCAAGGACACTGGTGGTGATGCCCGACGAATGCCAATCCATACCCATGACGGCGCCGAAGGACTGGAACCAGAAGGGATGGGCGAGCCTGGCGAGGAATTCATCCCTGCCATATTGTTGGACGATCGCTTCGGTGATGAGCGCGCCGAGACGCGTCATGCGGTCGCCGAGCCATTTCGGGACGCGACCGCCATGAAGCGGAAGATCGGCGCTGCCGGTGCGTTTTGTCATGTTCCATTTTTGTTCCACCCAGCATTGCGAGTCAAGAGCGCCAATCACGATGATTTGTTTCGCAACTTCGACACGGCGCCGATCGAACCAATTTTAGCGGGCGCGTGAGACCGTTTTGCTATTGATTAATGATAACAATCAGCGTTAATGCCGCGAAACCCTGCACGGTTGTGGCGAGATTTCCGCCGCTAGCAGCCTGGCTTTATGCCTGGCACGTCTGGGGTTCATGAGCAGAATTGATGTGAAGAGGCTGGATTGGCGGCGGCCCCCAAGAAAAACGGCGTGGAGGAATTGCGAGCGGTCTTGAACGAGAGCCGCGCCGCGTTCTTTGCCATCGGCATTTTTTCTTTCTTCGTCAATATGTTGGTCTTGACAGGCTCGATCTACAGTCTGCAGGTCTACGATCGCGTGCTGTCCAGCCGTTCCGAACCTACGCTGGTGGTCCTCACCGTCCTGCTGGTGGCGCTCTATGCCATCATGGGCGTTCTCGACCATATGCGCGCCCGCATCGCAGCGCGAATCGGCGCGCGCTTCCAGGCGCAGTTGGAGATGCGCGTCTTCCGTATCGTGATCGACCGCACCATGCTGGCCTCGCAGGGGATCAATACCACGACGGCACTGCGCGACCTCGATTCCGTGCAGCGCGCGCTGTCCTCTCCGGCGGTGTTCTCGGTGTTTGACATTCCCTGGACGCCGGTCTTTGTGGTCATCATCTTCATATTCCATCCGCTGATGGGCGTCGTGGCGGTCATCGGCGGCCTCATTCTCATCGCGCTGACCTGGCTGAACCAGAACGGCACCAAGGAAGACCAGGAAAAGGCACTCAACGCCGCCCGCCTGTCGGAGGAAATGACCGCCACGCTGCAGCGCGAGGCCGACACCGTACGCGCACTCGGCATGCGCGGCTCGACGGCCGAACGCTGGAAGTCGCTGCGCGAGAGCACGCTGGTCAGCAACATCCACTACAGCGACAACAACGGTTTTTATTCGACCACGTCGCGCACCTTCCGCATCTTCCTGCAATCGGCGATCCTCGGCCTCGGTGCCTGGCTCGCGATCCAGGGCCACATCACATCCGGCGCCATGCTGGCGAGCTCTATCATCATCGGTCGCGCACTGGCGCCGATCGAAACGATGATCGCCCAATGGTCGATTATCCAGCGCGCGATGCAGGGCTGGAAGACCCTGTCCGAGGTCCTGATGCGCGTGCCACCCGAACCGCCCCGCACGACGCTGCCCAAGCCGCGCGCCATTCTCGAGGTGCAGAACATCTCGGTCGTGCCGCCCGGCGAACGCGTGCCGACGCTTCGCAATCTCTCTTTCGAACTCAAGCCCGGCCAGGCGCTCGGTGTCATCGGGCAATCCGGTTCCGGCAAATCCACGCTCGCCAAGGTGCTCACCGGCGTCTGGCCGATCCAGGCGGGACGGGTGCGCCTGGACGGCGCCTCGATCGAGCAATATGGCATCGACGATCTCGCCAATTATGTCGGCTACCTGCCGCAGGAAGTGGCGCTGTTCGAGGGCACGATCGCCGAGAACATCTCGCGTCTTGCCCTTGAACCGGATTCGGAGCGCGTCGTCTCCGCTGCCCAGAAGGCCGCCGCGCATGATCTGGTGCTGCGGCTGCCGAACGGCTACGACACGCGCCTGCCCGCGCAGGGCCAGCGGTTGTCCGGTGGCCAGAAGCAGCGTATCGGCCTTGCGCGCGCACTGTATGGCGAACCGGTCGTGCTGGTGCTCGACGAGCCCAACGCCAATCTCGACGCAG
>Ga0164290_1002673_pt1 | contig 11158 bp, 14 predicted proteins | sample Micstemetagenome_FD_108782 | JGI IMG/M metagenome (GOLD analysis project Ga0164290, IMG submission 108782) | Contaminated culture microbial community from soil near Moab, Utah, USA - Microcoleus steenstrupii SON62 (Illumina Assembly) | ecosystem: Environmental > Terrestrial > Soil > Soil crust...
CGATCATCGAGATCACCATGCTGGCCAGGATGGGGTTGAGCAGCGTCGGCGGGACCAGGTTGTTCTGCTGGGCCAGCGCCAGCAGCACGAAGCCGAATTCGCCGGCCTGCGCCAGGTACAGCCCGGTGCGCAGCGAAACACCCATGGACGCCCCCAGCATGCGCGCCAGCGTGGTCACCAGCGCCAGCTTGAACAGCACCGGCAGCGTGACCATCAGCAGCACCAGCCCCCAACGCTGCGCGACCAGGCGCCAGTCGAGCATCATGCCGATGGTGATGAAGAAGAGCCCGAGCAGCACGTCGTGGAAGGGCCGGATGTCCGTCTCCACCTGGTGCTTGTACTCGGTCTCCGAGATCAGCATGCCGGCGATGAACGCGCCCAGCGCGAGCGACAGACCCGCCAGCTCCGTGAGCCACGCCAGGCCCAAGGTGATCATCAGCAGGTTCAGCACGAAGAGCTCTTCGCTCTTGCGCCGCGCCACCAGGGTCAGCCACCAGCGCATCAGCCACTGGCCGCCGACCAGCAGCACGGCAATCAGCACGGCCGCCTTGAGCGTGGCGAGGCCGAGTGCCATGAACAGCGTCTCGGGCTTGCTGCCCAGCGCCGGGATCAGCACCAGCAGCGGCACCACGGCCAGGTCCTGGAACAGCAGCACGCCCATCACGCGCTTGCCGTGCTCGGACTCGAGCTCCAGCCGTTCCGACATCAGCTTGACCACGATCGCCGTGCTGCTCATGGCCAGCGCGCCGGAGAGGGCCAGGGCGGTCTGCCAGCTCATTTTCCACAGGGTAGGGACCACCACGCCGAGGAACAGCGCGCCCAGCGTGCCGATCACCACCGTGAGCACCACCTGGAACAGCCCCAGCCCGAACACGTGGCCGCGCATCGCGCGCAGCTTGTGCAGGTTGAACGCCAGCCCGATGACGAACATCAGGAACACCACCCCGAACTCGCCGAGGTGGCGCACGCCCTCGGAATCCTGCCCCAGGGCGAGCGCGTTGGGCCCGATCAGGATGCCGACCACGAGGTAGCCGAGCATGGGCGGCAGCTTGAGCGAGCGGCAGGCCACCACGCCGAGGACCGCGGCCAGGAGGTACAGCAGCGTGAGTTCCAGGGTGGTCATGCCTCGATGCTATCGCGCTCTAGAATCCCGCCATGACCGCTTCGACCAGTCCAGGACCGGCGTTTGATGCCGCCCGGGCCCTGCGCCTGGCCCAGGAAACCTTCGACATCGAAGCGGCCGCGGTGCAGGGACTCAAACGCCGCACCGGCGAGTCGTTCGCGCGCGCCGTCGAAATGATCCTCGGCGTGCGCGGGCGCGTGGTGGTGATGGGCATGGGCAAGAGCGGCCACATCGGGCGCAAGGTCGCCGCCACGCTGGCGTCGACCGGCACGCCCGCCATGTTCGTGCATCCCGCGGAGGCCAGCCATGGCGACTTGGGGATGATCAAGCCGATCGACCTGGTGCTGGCGATCTCCAACAGCGGCGAAGTGGACGAGGTCACCAGCCTGCTGCCGGTGATCAAGCGGCTGGGCGCCCGGCTGGTGGCCGTGACCGGGAACCCGAACTCGACGCTCGCTTCGCACGCCGACGTGGTCCTCGACAGCGGCGTCGAGAAGGAGGCCTGCCCGCTGCAACTCGCGCCCACTGCGAGCACCACGGCGCAGCTCGCGCTCGGCGACGCGCTCGCCGTCGCGCTGCTGGACGCGCGGGGCTTTCGCACCGAGGACTTCGCCCGCTCGCACCCGGGCGGATCGCTCGGGCGCAAGCTGCTGACGCACCTGAGCGATGTCATGCGCACCGGGGCTGACGTGCCGCAAGTCGGCCCGGACACCCCGTTCCCGCAGCTGATGCGGGAGATGAGCGCCAAGGGCCTGGGCGCCTCGGCCATCGTGGACGCCGAAGGCCGCGTGCTGGGCATCTTCACCGACGGCGACCTGCGCCGGCTGATCGAAAAGGGCGTGGACCTCCGAGCCGTCACAGCCCGCGAGGTGATGCACCCGAACCCGCGCACGATCCGCGACGACGCGCTGGCCGTCGAGGCCGCCGACCTGATGGAAAAAAGCCGCATCACCAGCGTGCTGGTGATCGACGCGCAGGGCAAGCTGTGCGGGGCCGTCAACAGCAACGACCTGATGCGGGCCAAGGTGATCTGAGGCTCGCCGGATGGCTTCACCTGCCCTGCACTTCCCGCCCGAGCTGCTGCTGGCCGCACAAGGGATCCGCGTCGCCTTCTTCGACGTAGACGGCGTGCTCACCGACGGCGGGCTCTACATGTCGGACGAGGGCGAGTCGCTCAAGCGCTTCCATATCCTCGACGGGTTAGGGCTCAAGCTGCTGCAGCGGGCGGGCATCACGCCTGCGGTGATCACGGGGCGTGACTCCAAGCCGCTGCGCGGCCGCCTCTCCGCGCTGGGCGTGACCCACGCGCATTTCGGCACCGAAGACAAGGCACCCGCCGCGCAGAAGACGCTGGACGAGCTGGGCTTGTCGTGGACGCAGGCGGCGGTGATCGGCGACGACTGGCCGGACCTGCCGGTGATGCGGCGCTGCGCATTCGCGGCGGCGCCGGCCAACGCCCATGTGGAAGCCAAGGCTGCGGCGCGCTACGTGACCACGGCGGCCGGAGGCCATGGTGCCGCCCGCGAGTTCTGCGACCTGCTGCTGGTGGCCAGCGGCCGCTATGCGCAGTTGCTGGAGGGCTACGTTTGAGCCTGCGCGGGGCCTGGATGTGGATGCGCGGCGCCTGGGACCGCGCCGCGATCTACCTGCCGGTGATCCTGATGGGCCTGCTGGCCCTCGGGACCTACTGGATGGTCCGCAACACGCCGGCCCTGCTCGGCCCGGCCGAGGCGCAACGCCCGCTGACCCACGACCCCGATTACTTCATGCGCAACTTTTCGGTGAAGACCTTCGATGCCGCCGGGCGGCTCAAGAGCGAGGTGTTCGGCACCGAGGCGCGGCACTACCCCGACACCGACACGCTGGAAATCGACCAGCCCCGCATCCGCTCGTTCAACCAGCAGGGCGAGCTCACGGTGGCGACCGCCAGGCGCGCCGTCAGCAACAGCGACGGCACCGAGGTCCAGCTGATCGGCGACGCGGTGGTCACGCGCGAGCCCGGTGCGGGTCCCAACGGCCAGCCCGAGCCCCGCCTCGAGTTCCGCGGCGAGTTCCTGCATGCCTTCCTGGGCGGCACGGAGCGCATCAAGTCGCACAAGCCGGTGACGCTGACCCGCGGCACCGACCAGTTCACGGCCGAGAACCTCGACTACGACAACCTGGACCGCGTGCTGGAGCTGCGCGGCCGCGTGCGCGGCACCCTGGCGCCCGGAAGCAACCGTTGACCATGGACAAGCTGGCCTTCATCACCGGCGCCTCGAGCGGCATTGGCCAGGCCTTGGCCTGGCGCTATCACCAGGCCGGCTGGCGGCTGGCGCTGGCGGCACGTCGCACCGGCGAAATCGAGGCCTGGGCCCGGCAGCAGGGCCTGGCGCCGGGCCGCTACGCGGTGTACGGCGCCGACGTGGCGGACACGGCCAGCATCGTCGCCGCCGGGCATGCTTGCATGGCGACGCAGGGTGTGCCCGATGCGGTAATCGCGAACGCTGGCATCAGCCTCGGGGTGGACACCGCGGTGCGCGAAGACATCGATGTGATCGCGGCGACCTTCGCCACCAACAACGTGGGACTGGCCGCAACCTTCCATCCTTTCGTGCAGCCCATGGTGGCACGCGGCTCGGGCGCTTTGGTGGGCATCGCCAGCGTGGCCGGTATCCGTGGCCTGCCGGGCCATGGCGCCTACTGCGCCAGCAAGGCCGCGGTCATCAGCTACTGCGAGAGCTTGCGCGGGGAGCTGCGCAGCACGGGCGTCAAGGTCGTGACGATTTCGCCGGGCTACATCGACACGCCGCTGACCCGGCAGAACAAGTATTCGATGCCGTTCCTGATGCAACCGCAAGCGTTTGCAGACCGGGCGTTCCGCACCATCGAAGCCGGCGCGAGCTATCGCGTCATCCCCTGGCAGATGGGGGTAGTGGCCAAGCTGCTGCGCCTGCTGCCCAACCCGCTGTTCGACCGCGCGCTCGCCGGCCGGCCGCGCAAGCACCGCAAGGCCGCGGAACCCAAGGCATGAAAAAAGCCCGTCGACGACGGGCTTTTGTTTGTGAACGGGAAGGCTCAGTAGCCGCCGCGGTTGCCACCGCCGCCACCCCCGCGCGGGCCGGAGCCGTAGGGGCTGCGAAAGCCCCCGTCGTTGCCGCCGCCGCCGCGCCCGCCGCGGTCACCACCGCCGCCGCCGTAGCCGCCGCCACCGCTGCGGCCACCGCCACCACCGCCGCCGTAACCACCACCCCCGCCACCGCCGCCGTAGCCGCCGCCACCGCCGCCATAGCCGCCACTGCGCGGCGGGCGGGATTCCATGGGACGTGCTTCATTGACCACGACGCTGCGCCCGCCCAGGGGCTGGCCGTTCATGCCGTTGATGGCGGCCTGCGCCTCGGCATCGCTGCCCATCTCGACGAAGCCGAAGCCCTTGGAGCGGCCCGTGTCGCGCTCCATCATGACCTTGGCGCTGGTGACCGCGCCGAACTGGCTGAATGCCTGCTCGAGATCGCTGTCGCGAACCGAGTAGGGCAGGTTGCCGACGTAGAGCTTGTTGCCCATGCTGGGAACTCCTGAAAAGACATTGACTTGAGCGATGGAGTCCCGAAAACGCATTCAACCAGCACAGCGACGCGAAAGTGACCTGTTCACCGCAAACCCGCGTGGCACTGCTCGATCCACGCGAAGTCATTATGTGGCAGATATGCGCACCCCGGGCAAGAGGGCTGCGCCCCATGAAAAAAGGGCCCGTAGGCCCTTTTGTTGCATTTGCAGATGAGCAGCAGCTCAGTAGCCACCGCGGCCACCGCCGTAGCCGCCACCACCACCGCGACGGTCACCGCCGCCGCCGCCGCCGTAGCCGCCGCCACCACCACCGCCGTAACCACCACCGCCACCGCCGCCGAAGCCGCCGCTACGCGGGGGACGCGATTCCATCGGGCGTGCTTCATTGACCACGAGGCCACGGCCGCCGACCTGCTGGCCGTTCATGCCTTGAATCGCGGCTTGCGCCTCGGCTTCGCTGCCCATTTCGACGAAGCCGAAGCCCTTGGAGCGGCCGGTGTCGCGCTCCATCATGACCTTGGCTGAAGAAACGGTGCCGAACTGGCTGAACGCCTGTTCCATGTCGCTGTCGCGGTAAGAGTAGGGCAGGTTGCCCACGTAAAGTTTGTTGCCCATGAAAGGCTCCTATAGAGAACGCTTAGAACGCGATGGAGCCGGGCACGCAATCACAAACTCAAGAACTTCATTCAGAGACGCGAAACTGACCTATCACCGCTAACCTGTGCCGGCCCGAAGGCGTGGCACGAGCCCATTATGGGCCAAATCGCTAACGGCCACCTGCGAAGCCGCTAAATCGGTCCGCGATCCAGGCCATCTTCGTCCGTGTAGTGCCGCCAATGGCTGAGCGCCTGGCGCAAGGTCAACAGCTGGCGCTCGAAGCGGGGACAGGCCTTGCAGGCCGCGAGGTGCAGCCGCAAGGCGACCCGGTCGGCCAGCGGCAGCGCCCTGTCTTCACGGGCGATCAGCAGGGCGGCGGCTTCCTTGCAGGTGCGGCGCAGGATCATCGTGCAGCTTGTGTTCCGAACCAGTTGAGCTCCAGGCATTCCCGCAGGCGAAGGCGCGCGCGGTGCAACTGGACGTACAGGTTGGTCGGGGTGAGGGCCAGCTCCTTACAGATCTCCTCGCTGGACAGCTCGAGCCATTCGCGCATCATGAAGACCCGGGCCATGGCGGGCGGCAGCTTCTCGGCGCAGGCCTCCAGCACCTCGAAGAACTGGCGCGTCTGCAGGGCCGCGGAGGGCCCGCCCCAATCGACCGGCGGCGTGGCGTAGTGGCCGTCCGCCTTGAACATCAGCGCATCGAGCTCTTCAGTGCCGTCGCCCTCATGGTCGTCCAGGCAGACCTCGCGCCGGCGCTGGCGCAGGATGTCGACCACCTTGTGCTTGAGGATGCCCACCAGCCAGGTCTTGAGCTGCGACCGGTTGCCGAAGGACTGGGGCTTGGCCAGCGCCGCCAGCATCGTTTCGGACACGGCGTCTTCCGCCCAGGCTTCGTTGCGCAGCTGCAGCCGCGCATACCGCAGCAGGTAGGGCTGGTAGTCGGCCAGTTGGCTTTCGATGGACATGGTGCTCGACTGTAAGGCGGGCATGATGGCACACGACCCATGGGCATGAACATCCTGCCCGCTCTCCTTGCCCTCGCGTTCGTTTCCGGCCCGGCCGCTCCGCTGGCGCAGGCTCTGCCCCAGGCGCCATCGCTCGCGCCCGCCATCGAGGGCCGCACTCTGGAGGGACAGCCGTTCCGGCTGGCCGGACTGAAAGGCAAGGTGGTGCTCGTGATGTTCTGGTCGACTTCCTGCGCCGTGTGCCGCGACAAGATGCCCGAGCTGCGCCAGAACTACGAAGGTTGGAAGGGCAAGGCCTTCGAGATGGTGCTGGTGAGCACCGACCGGCGCCTGCAGGACCTGCAGGCCTATGAGCAGATCATCTCGCGCACCGTGCCGGTGCAACAGCGCTTCGTGCAGCTGTGGGCCGGCGAGGCCGGGTACCGAGACACCCTGTCGGCAGGGCCGCAAGTGCCGGCCGCGTTCCTGTTCGACAAGGGCGGGCGCGTCGTCGAGCGCTGGCAGGGCCGCATGCCGGCCGAGGCCTGGGACCGCATCGCCGAGCTGCTCTAGGGATTACCCGGCTGTAAGAAGCGCGCGCCGGGGCAGACCAATGCGCAACCGCCGGCGGATCCTCCGCGGCGGTTCCCAAGACTCCACTTCAAGGAAATCTCTAATGAACCAACGCGCCATGATCGCCGCCGCTGCGGCCTCCCTCCTGTCCACCATGCTGGTCGCCGCGCCCGCCGCCGCCCAGGAAAAGGAGAAGTGCTACGGCATTGCCAAGGCCGGCCAGAACGATTGCGCCAATCTCGCGGGCACGCATTCCTGCGCCGGCCAGGCCAAAGTCAGCGACGACCCGGGCGAGTGGAAGTACGTCGCCAAGGGCACCTGCAAGAGCATGAAGGGCATGACGGCCGAGGAAGCCAAGGCCAAGGCCAAGAAGGCCTGATCCCGCCATGGCCGTGCCGGTGGGCATCGGGTGGCGGCAGCCGCATTACCGTGAGCTGCTGGAGCGCCGGCCTGCGCTGGCCTTCCTCGAAGTCCATTCCGAGAACTTCTTCGGCGAAGGCGGCGCGGCGCTGGCCGTGCTGGAGCAAGGCCGGCGCGAGTACCCGGTCAGCCTGCACGGGGTGGGGCTGGGGCTCGGGTCGGCCGCGGGCCTGGACCCCTGGCACCTGGAGCAGCGTGCCCGCCTGGTGCAGCGCATCGGCCCCGAGCGTGTGAGCGACCACGCCTGCTTTGCGCGTGGCAGCGCATTCGGTCGGCCCGTCCACGCGTCCGACCTGCTGCCCGTGCCGTTCCACCAGGAAGCGCTGGACGTGATGGCGCGCAACGTGCAGCAGGTGCAGGAGTGCCTCAAGCGCCGGATCCTGGTGGAAAACCTCTCGGCCTATGTCGCGCCTGCCGGCAGCGACCGCGCCGAAGCCCAGTTCCTCAGCGAGCTGGCGGCGCGCACGGGCTGCCGCCTGCTGGTGGACGTGAACAATCTCTACGTGAACGCGTTGAACGCGCGCGAACCCGACCCGGTGGCCGCCTGCACTCGCTGGCTCGACGCCATCCCGCCATCCGCGGTGGGCGAACTCCACCTGGCCGGGCACTGCGTGATGGACGACATCGTGGTCGACGACCACGGCAGCCGCGTCGCCGAACCGGTCTGGGACGTGTATGCCCATGCCCTCGGCCGCTTCGGCGAGCTGCCGACGCTGATCGAGTGGGACACCGACGTGCCGGCGCTGCAGGTGCTGCTCGCCGAAGCCGCGCGCGCCCAGGCCGTGACCGCCCCGGAGCCGGCATGAACCTCGCGCGGCAACAACAGCAACTGCTCGAAGCGCTGGCACTGCCGCGGCACGCAGACGCTATGGATTTCATAGCTAACCGCACTGTTCTGGCGCGGGCTGGAGCCCCGAACGAATGGGACAGGGGCTTGCGCGCCTACCGCAGCCAGTCCCATGCGCTGGCGCAGCGCGCCCTGGCGGCGGCCTACCCCGTGGTTGCGCAGCTGCTGGGCGAGGAGAACTTCGAGCCGCTCGCACGCAGCCTGTGGCAGCGGCATCCGCCGGTGCGCGGCGACCTGGCGCAATGGGGCGGCGAGCTCGCGTCCTTCCTGGCGGCGCAACCCGGCCTGGCCGAGCAGGAGCCTTACCTGCCCGATGTCGCCCGCGCGGAGTGGGCGCTGCACGCCATCGCCACCGCACCGGACGCCCAGCCCGATCCGGGCTCCTGGGGGCTGCTGGCCACGGCCGACCCCGGGGCGCTGGCCCTGGTGCTCAGCCCCGGCACCGTGTGCATCGACAGCCGCTACCCGGTCGCGAGCATCGTCGCCGCGCACCTGGAAGGGCGGCCTTCGCTGCAGGAAGCCGGTGCGCTGCTGCGCGACAACGTGGCCGAGACCGCCGTCGTGTGGCGCCAGGGGCTGCGGCCGCGGCTGCGCTGCGCAGCGGCTGGTGAGCCTGAGTTCCTGGCTGCCCTGCAGGAGCAGCGATCGCTGGCTAACGCGCTGAACGGCGCGCCCGCCCTCGACTTCAGCGCGTGGCTGCCCGCCGCCGCGCAGGAGGGCCTGCTCGTGGCGGTGCGGCCCCTTTGACCGATCCCCCAAGGAGACCTCCATGACAAACCTTCTGCAACGCACCCTGGCCCTGTGGCGGCCGCTCGTTCTGGCGCTCGAATCGCTGCAGCCCGCGGCCGCGCTGGCCGCGCGCCTCTACCTGGCGCAGGTGTTCCTCCTGTCGGGGCTGACCAAGCTGCGCGACTGGGACACGACGCTCGCGCTGTTTACCGATGAATACAAGGTGCCGCTGCTGCCGCCTGCGCTCGCGGCCGTCATGGGCACTGCCGGCGAACTGGTGCTGCCGGTGCTGCTGGTGCTGGGGCTTGGCGGCCGCTTCGCCGCGCTCGGGCTGTTCGTCGTGAACGCCGTGGCCGTGGTCTCGCTGCAGGAGATTGCGCCAGCCGCACTGCAGCAGCACGTGTTCTGGGGCTCGCTGCTGGCAGGGCTTGCGATCTACGGGCCGGGGGCCTGGTCGCTGGAGCGCTGGGTCTGGCCGCGCCTGGCGGCTGCCGCAGCGCCCCGCGCTGCCGTCACCAGTTGACCTCGCGCTCCGGCGTCGAGCCGATGCGGTGGATCGCGAGGTCGGCGCCCTCGTACTCCTCTTCCTGCGACAGCCGCAGGCCCATCACGGCCTTGATCGCCCCGTAGACCACGAAGCCGCACACCACGGCCCACACCACGCCCAGCAGGCTGCCGATCACCTGGGCGCCGAGACTCACGCCACCCAGCCCGCCCAGCGCCTTGCTGCCGAAGATGCCGCAGGCGATGCCGCCCCACAGGCCGCACAGCCCGTGCAGCGGCCACACGCCCAGCACGTCGTCGATCTTCCACTTGTTCTGCACCAGGGTGAACATCACGACGAAGATGGCGCCGGCGACACCGCCTACCACCAGCGCGCCCAGCGGGTGCATGAGGTCGGAGCCGGCGCACACGGCCACCAGCCCGGCCAGCGGGCCGTTGTGGACGAAGCCCGGGTCGTTCTTGCCCAGGGCCAGCGCAGCCAGCGTGCCGCCCACCATGGCCATCAGGGAATTGACCGCGACCAGACCCGAGATCTTGTCGATCGTCTGCGCGCTCATCACGTTGAAGCCGAACCAGCCCACCGTGAGGATCCAGGCGCCCAGCGCCAGGAAGGGGATGTTGGACGGCGGGTGCGCCGAAATCGCCCCGTCCTTGCGGTACCGGTTGCTGCGCGCGCCCAGCAGGATGACGGCGGGCAGCGCCAGCCAGCCGCCCACGGCATGGACCACGATGGAGCCGGCGAAATCGTGGAACTCCTCGCCCGCCACCGACTTGATCCACCCCTGGATGCCGAAGCCCTGGTTCCAGGTGACGCCCTCGAACACCGGGTAGACCACGCCGACGATCACCGCGGTGGCGATCAGTTGCGGCGCGAACTTCGCCCGCTCGGCGATGCCGCCCGAGATGATGGCCGGGATCGCCGCCGCGAACGTGAGCAGGAAGAAGAACTTCACCAGGTCGTACCCGTTCTTCTGGGCCAGCAACTCGGCGCCGACGAAGAAGCTGGTCCCGTAGGCCACGCTGTAGCCCACGACGAAATAAACCACCGTGGACACCGAGAAATCGACCAGGATCTTCACCAGCGCGTTGACCTGGTTCTTCTTGCGCACGGTGCCCAGTTCCAGGAACGCGAAACCGGCGTGCATGGCCAGGACCATGATGCCGCCCAGCAGGATGAACAAGGCATCCGAGCCCTGTTTTAGTGCTTCCATAAGCTCCTCTTTGGATGAAATGCCGCGAATTGGTGCGTCGGCCGGTCTTTGCGCCGGCTCGCACCAAAAGCAAGCAAGGAGTGCGCCAGAAGCGTGCGCCACCGGGGGCTTACGATGCCCGCCCCATGGAAGCTTTTCTCATTTCGACGGGTATCGTCGCGCTGGCCGAGATCGGCGACAAGACGCAGCTGCTGTCCCTGGTGCTCGCCGCCCGCTTCGGCAAGCCCTGGCCGATCCTGGCCGGCATCCTCGTCGCGACCCTCGCCAACCACGCGCTGGCGGCCTTCGCCGGGACCTGGATCACCACCTTGCTCGAGCCCGACACCCTCAAGGTGATCCTGGGCATCTCGTTCCTGCTGATGGCGGTCTGGATGCTGATCCCCGACAGGCTGGACGAGGACGAGCAGCCCCGCGCGCCGCGAATGGGCATCTTCGCCAGCACCGTGGCCGTGTTCTTCATCGCCGAGATGGGCGACAAGACGCAGGTCGCCACCGTGATGCTGGCCGCGCAGTACACCGAGTACCTGGCCGTCGTCGCCGGCACCACGCTGGGCATGATGCTGGCCAATGCGCCGGTGGTCTGGTTCGGCGAGCGCGTGATGCGGCGCCTGCCGGTGCAGCGGGTCCACCAGATCGCCGCCCTGGTGTTCGTGGCCCTGGGC
>Ga0164290_1002674_pt1 | contig 11149 bp, 8 predicted proteins | sample Micstemetagenome_FD_108782 | JGI IMG/M metagenome (GOLD analysis project Ga0164290, IMG submission 108782) | Contaminated culture microbial community from soil near Moab, Utah, USA - Microcoleus steenstrupii SON62 (Illumina Assembly) | ecosystem: Environmental > Terrestrial > Soil > Soil crust...
ATGGTTATCATTTCGATACTGGCCCCAGCCTGTTTACCCAACCCGCTAATATAGAAGAACTATTTGCACTTGCCGGCGAACCTGTTGAAGAATATTTCCATTACAGAAAAATGCCGGATTCCTGTTTTTATTTTTATGAAGATGGTACAGTCATCCGTGCAGCTGCTGAACCCGATAAATTTGCCGAAGAATTGTATTGCCAGACAGGAGAACCTGTAGAACATGTGAAACAATACCTGGGGAAATCGAAAAAACTGTATGAAAATGTGGCAAATATTTTCCTGAACTATTCACTGCACAGAGCCTCAGTTTTATGGAAAGCGCCTATTGGAAAGGCTTTGAAGACTGTTGGGTTTTCTCAAATGTTTAAGAACCTTCACCAGGTAAACACTGGTAGCTTTAAGAACCAGAAAGTTGTACAACTGTTTAACAGGTACGCCACTTATAATGGCAGTAATCCTTATAAGGCGCCGGGTATGTTAAGCCTTATTCCTCACCTTGAACATAATGAAGGCACTTTTTATCCGGAAGGAGGGATGATCAGTATCGCTAATGCCTTGTTTAAACTGGCGGAGAAAAAAGGTGTGCAGTTTTATTTTAACCAGCCGGTAGAAAGAATCATACACTATAATGGCCGTGCAACCGGTGTAGTGGTGAATGGGAAGAATATACCGGCTGCTGTTGTAGTCAGTAATGTTGATGTGTATTTTACTTATCTGCGTTTATTGAATGATCAGGTAACTGCAAAAAAAATACTCAAACAGGAACGCAGCAGCAGTGCATTGATTTTTTACTGGGGAATAAAAAAAGAATTTCAACAACTCGGGTTACATAATATTTTTTTCAGTGAAAACTATGAACAGGAGTTTGATCATATTTTCAGGCAAAAAAAAGTCTGTGCCGATCCAACCGTATACATCAATATCACTTCAAAGTGTGAACCAGGTATACATGCACCGGAGGGGAAAGAAAACTGGTTTGTAATGATCAATGTTCCTGCAAATGTGGGGCAGGACTGGGAAAAACTCCGTGAAACATGCCGCTCAATCATAATTGAAAAACTCAGCCGCATGCTGAAGACTGATATAGGTAAGCTTATCGAAACAGAAGAAGTACTGGATCCGGTGTTGATTGAGTCAAAAACAGGTTCATACCAGGGTTCTTTGTATGGTACGAGTTCCAATTCGAGGATGGCTGCATTTATGAGACATCCCAATTTCTCCCGGCAGCTGGAAGGATTATATTTTGTAGGAGGCAGCGTACATCCCGGAGGTGGAATACCTTTATGTTTGAAAAGTGCCGGTATCATGGCCGGTCTGGTACAAGCCGATCAACAAAGAAAAAGACATCATTGAACCGTTATAAATTAAGCATATCAGCATTCATCGCCATTCTCTTTCATGTAAGTGGATTGATTGGTATACTGTTTACAGATCAGAAAGAATGGTTTATTGCCAATACACCACTGAATTTATTACTGATGTTTCTGTTGTTGTTATGGAACCAGCCTAAGCCTAATAAATTCTTTTTACTTTTTGTACTGGCAGCATTTTTAACGGGGATGGGTACAGAAATGATCGGCGTAAATACAGGCAAACTTTTTGGTTGTTATAGCTATGGATCAGTGCTGGGTCCGCATTTTAACGGGGTGCCCTGGTTAATTGGAATCAACTGGTTTGTAATGGTGTATTCATCAGGTGTAATCATGCATTTACTCCATGAATGGATAAGGAATAAGTATGAAGAGTCGGGTACACATCTTTCCCAAAAGCTCATTACGCTTTCACTTGTACTCGATGGTGCCCTCCTGACTGTTTTCTTTGACTGGGTAAAGGAACCGGTGGCCGTTCAGCTCGGTTTTTGGCATTGGGAGGGAGATGCAATTCCTTTTTTTAATTATCTCTGCTGGTTTCTCATCAGTGCGGCATTATTATGGTTGTTCAGGTACTTACGTTTTGAAAAGGCCAACCATTTTGCGGTACATTTGTTTATTATTCAACTGTTATTTTTTTTAACCCTCAGATGGTATTTATAATATGTTGATCTATTTACTCATCACACTGGCCACATTCTGTATCATGGAAGGCATTACCTGGCTTACACATCGTTTTGTAATGCATGGATTTCTATGGTATTTGCATGAAGACCACCACCAGAAGGGCCCTGGTTTCTTCGAAAAGAATGATGCATTCTTTATCATATTCGCAATACCCAGCTGGTTATGTATTATGCTGGGAAGTATGAATCAGGTATATTGGGTAGTAAGCATTGGAGCAGGGATTGCATTATATGGATTCGCTTATTTTCTGGTACATGAAGTCATTATTCACCAGCGGATAAAACTGTTTACCAGAACCAATAACCGCTATATCAAAGCTATAAGATGGGCACATAAAATGCATCATAAACATCTCGATAAACATGAAGGGGAGAGTTTTGGTATGCTTATCGTAGCCAAAAAATACTGGGATAAAGTGCGCAAAGACGAAATGCTGCAAAGCAAATAGTTGCTTATCTTACCATTGACCATTCACTATTGACCATTCATTCCCATTACCACTATATCATCTCCGGCTCCGGTTGCGCAGGTTTGAGTTTATTGATGCGCATGATGCGAGAACCATTTTTTGATGACAAGAAAATACTTGTTGTTGATAAAGCTCCCAAAATAACCAACGACAGAACCTGGTGTTTCTGGGAACAGGGAGATGGATTATTTGAATCGCTTGTTTATCGTCAATGGACAGAAGTTGATTTTTATTCGACCCATTTTTCGGCAGGGCTTCCATTATTGCCATACCGGTATAAAATGATTCGGGGCATTGATTTTTACCGGCATATACAAGAGCTGGTGAAAGAAAAAACCAATATTCATTTTTTATACGAGCCTGTTATAACAACAGGGACAAAGGATGATATAGCTTTTGTTGAATTAGCATCAGGTACTTATACTGCTAAATATGTATTCAATAGCATTTTATTTCAACAACCTAAGCTACATACAGGTGAGTACATGCTGTTGCAACATTTTAAAGGTTGGGTAATTGAAACTGAAATGCCTGTTTTCAATCCGGGGAAAGCTACATTCATGGATTTTAGGGTATCGCAGGAAGAGGTACTACTTTTATGTATGTATTGCCTCTGTCTGCAACATCGGCATTGGTGGAGTATACACTATTTACAGCGCAATTACTATCTCAGGAAAAATACACTACAGCATTAAAATCGTACCTGGAAAAATATCTCGGAGTAGCGCAATTTAAAATTGAACATGAAGAGTTTGGTATTATTCCAATGACCAATCATGTTTTTCCATCAATAGAGGGAAGGGTTATTTATATGGGTATTGCAGGCGGTCAGGCAAAGGGTAGTAGTGGGTATGCATTTCAATTTATCCAGAAAAAAACGGCAGCTATTGTTGCAAACTTAATAAAGAGCCGTTTCCCTGCACAGCAAATAAATTTAAAAGAAAGAAAGTTTCGCTTTTATGATTCAGTCTTACTGAATGTATTGCATTATCGCAAATTAAATGGCGATCAGGTATTTGCTTCCATCTTTAAAAAGAATCCACCTGCAAGAGTCTTACGGTTTCTGGATAACGAAACTGGCTTGTGGGATGACCTCCAGATCATGAACAGTGTACCTACGGGCATTTTCCTGAAAGCGGCCATGCAAGAGTTATTCCGTTAAGTTTAATTGCTTTCTATTATTTTTGCTGCGTTTTATTGTATGGCCTCGTAGTATCCGCCTTAGGCGGAGATAGTATAAGAGTAACCTTTTATATTAAAATGAGTAGTTTATTGAAATATTGGCCTCGTAGTATCCGCCTGAGGCGGAGAAAGTATAAGAGTGACCTTTTTATATTAAAATTGATAGTTTATTGAAATATTGGCCTCGTAGTACAATGGATAGTATAAGAGTTTCCGAAGCTCCAGATCCAGGTTCGATTCCTGGCGAGGCCACAAAAAATAAGAAATAAGGTCCGAAGGACTCCCTGGGAGAATAAGAAACAAGAAGCAGGCGGTTGTCCTGTTTTTTTTGTGTACAATGGATAGTATAATCCCCACAATACTGTGGGGACGAAGCTCCAGATCCAGGTTCTCCGCCGCGGTGGATGGCGAGGCCACAAAAAATAAGAAATAAGGTCCGAAGGACTCCCTGGGAGAATAAGAAACAAGAAGCAGGACTCATGGAGAGTTGCTTCCTGTTTGCCTTACATAAACCTGAACTTCTCTTCCTCAATATCAAGCTGGTGTAGATATTTGCGGATAATATCTTCATCGAAATGAGGGTCGGATTGATTTTTCTCCAGTAACCATTGTCTTTGTTCTTCCAGCAGATCCAGATAAATGGTTTTAATTACCGCGGACATAACAGGGCTAAGGTTGTACAGATTTTTCAGTCGACACTTCTCTGCGATTTGCTGCACGGCTGCATTTGTATTTAATTGATCCTCGTACTTACTCGACAGGTGTTTCAAAGAATGTTGTGCCAATGCAGTTTTGATGAATTCATTTGCTTCATGCTCAGGCATGTGGTCCTTGTAGCCAGCTATCTTTAACTTTTTAATCAGGTAAGGTAAAGTGAGACACTGTAATAGCAAGGTGGTTAGTATAACGATGAATGTAATAAACAGAATCAGGTTGCGTTGAGGAAAAGCCACTCCATCCGATAATTGTACCGGTATTGATAAAGCTGCAGCAAGCGATACCACTCCACGCATACCCGTCCAGCCCAATAACAGTGGACCTTTAAAGCCGGGGTTTCTTTCTGCCACATTAATAAAGTTGCGCATTACCAATGTGGTAAGCACTGCGCCGAATGCAGCTAAAATCCGAACAACGATTAATATGGTTGTAATTAATAAACCATACCAGATAGCGTCGCCGAAACCTATGCCATCCTGTTTAAGCCCGGCAGTAATTTCCGGCAGGTCTAATCCAATCAGCATAAAAACAAGCCCATTCAATACAAAAACAAAACTCTCCCACACATTTACTCCTCTTACGCGCGACGAACTGTTTAAGAAATGATGCCTTCTGTTCGATAATAACAAACCTGCACTTACTACTGCCAGAATGCCTGAACTGTGTATTTCTTCTGCAAAAATATAAACGATATAAGGTGTGATGATGGTTAGGATGATATCCATACTTGCATCCGTAGGCAGGTATTTATGAATGAGCATAAATAACCAGCCGATCAAAAGACCAATACCTACGCCGCCTACTACCATCCATGTAAAACTCAATGAAGCATCGAGCCAGATAAACTGACCGGTAGCAACTGCAATCATTGCAAAACGGAATATAATGAGCGAGGAAGCATCATTCAGCAGGCTTTCTCCTTCAAGAATAGAAGACATTCTTTTGGGAACACGCACAAATTTTAAAATAGCATTGGCACTTACGGCATCGGGCGGCGATACAATACCGCCCAGTAAAAAACCAAGTGCGAGTGAGAAGCCAGGAATAAAATAATTTGCCACAAAAGCTACAGACATGGCTGTTAAAAACACAACGATGAATGCAAAACTGGTGATGATGCGCCGCCAGCGCCACAATTCTTTCCATGAAATGCTACATGCTGCCTCATACAACAGTGGTGGCAGGAAAATGATAAAAATAAGTTCCGGATCAATTTTTGTAACCGGAACACCCGGTATAATACTAATCAAAAGTCCGGCAATAACGAGTAGTATCGGATAGGCCACTTTTATTTTGTTGGCCAGCATAATCAATAAAACAATTGATAAAATTAGCAGCAGGTAAAATGGAAAATGCTCCAGCATCTATATCACTTTTATAGTGAACATAAGAATGAAAGACAGTAATAATTGATAAACCAGCAGCTAGCGGCTAGTAGCTCTCTTTACCCCATTGAATGAACCATTGCCAAACTCTCTCTTGCCATCTGGCTATTGTATTCAAAACAGAGTTGTTTGTGATTGATGGTATCTACAATAGTTCCAATCAAACAAAGACCACCGGTGAAAAGATAGAGCAGGCCCATCCCATTTTGTCTAACCATAAAACGCTGAACGCCGGCTACCAGAACAAACCCCAGGATACAACCGAGTAATATCTGGTCGGTTTTTCTTCTTTTGCCATTATAAACGGCAATAAAATTGTAAAGTTTTTCGTCTGATAAACCCCCGGTAAGATTTTGAATAAAAATCAATTCTTCGCCTTCAAGAGCGGGTATCAGGTTGTATAGGTTGGGTCTCATGTGGTGTTAGGGTATTGATGATGAGTTGCTTTATCCGTATAAATATAATGATAACTGCAAAGATTCCCATCGGGTGGTGCTGAAAAGAAGCAATGAACCTGAAATGCAGCGCATCGTGTATGGCATGACCAATACCACAGCCCGGACATTTGCCCAAACCTAATAGCGTGGAAACGCATAATGATTGTCCTTCTTTATAGCCGGGTAAAAAGAACAACAGAATCAGTGCTGTGATCCAGAAAACGAGCTCGCTATGTTTAAACAATTTTTTGATGGCAATTTATTTTCCAAATGCGGCAATATTGCTGCTGAAGATTTTTACGGCAATGGCTAACAGTATTACACCAAAGAATTTGCGTACGGCCAGTAAACCTGCCGGCCCGAGTGCTTTCTCCACAACCCTGAGCGATTTCAAAACAACGTATACAACAATGAGATTGATGAGTATACCACTCAGGATATATATTTCGTCGAAATTAGCTTTGAGTGACATGACGGTGGTAAGCGTACCACTACCTGCAATGATGGGGAAAGCAATAGGCACTACAGAACCCGATTTGGCATCTTTATCGCCTTTAAAAATTTCATGACCTAATACCATCTCAAGACCCAGTAAAAAGATGACTACGGAGCCTCCTACTGCAAAGGAGCGTATATCGAGACCCAGTATTTTCAGAAAAGCTTCTCCGGCAAACAGAAATAAAATCATCAGTACACCAGAAATAAGCGTAGCCTGTGTAGACCTGATACCCCCCATTTTATCTTTCAGTGAAATGAGCAGTGGAATGGAACCTACAATATCAATCACCGCAAACAGCGTAAACGTAGTTGTAAGCAGATGATCAAGTTGGAAAGTCATGGTGAGCGGTTTGAATGGTAAGATAAGAAAAAGTGAGTAGTGAGTAGTCAGTAGTGAGTGAAAAATTTGCTCACTACTGACTACTCGCTACTCACTTCCTAAAACCTGAACACATGATGCTTCACCAGCTTGTATTCAAACTGCAGGGCTTCCAGGCAGTTCCTGCAAAGACAATCGGTGTATTTGCTTTCTATATACACTCTTTCTTCATGATTCAATTTAGGGCCGCTGCACTGGCAGGCGGGAATATTACCCACTTTGCACTCAAACGCCTTGGTGCATCGCGGGCAATTTTTTATTTCATGCTTGTGTGTCATAGTAATCAGTCGAATGTGAAAAAGTGAGTAGTCAGTAGTGAGTAATCTGTAGTCAATAATTTTCACTGACTATTCACTACTGACTACTCACTATGCTCACCAATTAAACGTAACCCCCGTATTAAAGAGAAAAGGAATGGCATTAAATCCCCTTGCATCAAAGAATTTTTTACCTGTTATATTTTGTGCATCGGCAAAAAATCTTACCTGTTCATTCAATACATAATCTGCTGATGCACCTACAATGAAATAAGAGGGTAATGAAATATCAGCACGGCGATAGCCACCAATATCGAAACGGCTGCTTATATATTTTCCGGTAACAGCTACATTCAATCCTTTGCACACATCCAGATTAGCGGCCAGATTAATATGATGTTTAGGGCGACGCAAAAGATAATCGTACGTAACTGTATCTTTTGTGGTGAGACGGTTCTGCGTTACTTCTTCGCTCAACAGCAATGTATAGTTGGCGCTGAAGCCAGCTTTCCCAAGCTTAGCTGCGAGTTCCCATTCCAAACCATTCACAACCTGCTTTACATAGTTGAAATAGTTGAACGTAATATAATTATAGTCGATGCCATTGCTGATCTTCCTGTTAAAATACACGAGTCTTGTACTAAACTGTTTTTGCTGAAAGCTGGCACCGGCTTCATAGTTAACCGATTTCTCTGCATTCAGTTTACTGTTCAGACTTAGCTGGTACAATGATGGTGCTTTGAAACCACTCGAAATACTACCAAACACACGGAACTGATCGTTAAAACTATAAGACGGATTGAAGGTATAAGTGCTGTTATTACCATAACGTGAATGATCATTATAACGACCTCCTAATTCAACATTGAATTTTTTGTCTGGACTGTTGAAAATAACAGATGCATATAGGGCAGTCTGCGATAAAGAAGTGTCTCTGAACTGGCTTTTGTAATGCCCGAATGCACTTACCGAGAAATAATTCTGATTATAAGAACTGTAACGATAATCTGCACCTGTAAGTAAAGTGAAACCTTTGCCTAGCCTGGTGCCTGCATACAACTCAACAAACTGCGATTTACCAAAATAGGTATTGTCTTCAAACCAGGTACTGGTTTTATGTGCGCTGTCGTTCCTGTAATTACGTGTGAGTTCACTATACTGGTAATTACCTGTAACGGCGAGCTTTCCCTTTTTATACTGAAATCCTGTTCCTGTTATCAATGATTTATTATTGATATTATAATCGCGGTCATCATTAAATACACCTGCATCAATTCCGGCTTTGTACTGACTGTGCATCAGGAATGCTTTAAATGCAAGATGATTGCTGGCCTGGTAAAATAACTGACCGCTTGTTACGGTGCCATCATATCTGTCTTTATCATAGTTACGGATACCGGTACTGTCATAGGCAGAAGAAAAACCATTGGTGAAGAGCCTTGCAAAACGTGTAGTATAGGTAAGCTTACCCGCTTTTCCGAAAACCTGCACATTATTTCTGGAAGTACCAAGATTACCCTGGCTCAGTGTGGCTTTTATATTAAATGGTTTGTTGGTGTCTTTTTTTACGGTGATAATATTTATCACACCAGCAATGGCATCGCTACCGTATAAAGTAGACTGTTGCCCTTTACATACTTCAATTCTCTCCACATCATTTACAGAGAAAAAGTTGAGGTCGAAATCAGTTGTAATGGTAGATGGGTCGTTTAGTGGAATACCATCCATCAGTATCAGGGTTCGCCCCGGTGAGGCACCGCGGGTATACACTGTTTGAACACTGCCGGCATTATTAAAAGCGCCATTAATGGTAATGCCTGCCTGTTCGTTTAATAATTGGGAAATGGTTTTACCGCCACTTTTTTCAATCTGTGCCTTGGTGATAACGGTGATTACTTTACCTGTTGTACTTTGTTTTTGTTCGAGTTTGTTGGCTGTTACCACTACTTCATCGAGTGTAACAGTGTCTTTTTGTGCGAACAGGGCAGTGCCTGTAAGCATGCATGCGAGGAGCGTAATTGTTTTGCTCATTGTTATTGGTTAATAGTTGAACAATGAGCTTTCAGGAAACATAAAAAACGGAGAAATATAAATTGCCGCTGCAGACAGCATTTACATTCCATGCTTTTCACCCGAAAGCCGTGAATGATCGTCTGTATGTGGCAGGTCTTCTGGCTTGCTCTCTGTTGTTGAACCTTCCCATCCCGCTTTGCAGAACAGTGGTTAGTAGAAACAACAGTGGTTTTTGAGTGAGTAGTGAGTAGTCAGTAGTGAGTAACATTTAAACTCACTACTGACTACTCACTGCTCACTACCAGAGCTTACAGCTACGGGGATAGCGCCGGAATTACACCGGACTTCCCTTTTAATCCCTACATATCGGGAACCAAATACAGCGCAAATGTAGTGTGCAGCAGATAATCTGAAAATTAAGTTTTACACGTTGATGGGGAAAAGAGATGTCGGATGTCGGATGTCGGATGTTTTGGATTTGCAAGTTATGTTTCTTTTCAAATCAGACATCCGACATCTGAGATCAGCCATCTAAGATCAGCCATCTTTCCTTACATTTAACACCATATCATTATACTACTATGCAGGGAAATCAAAAATTGAATCTTTTTAGCTTCACCATGATTGTTGTAGGTCTGGTGATTGGAATGGGTATTTTCAGAACGGCTGCTACCAGTGCCAAAGATGCCATTGAACCTTCAGTATATTTTACCGCATGGATATTGGGTGGTTTTGTGGCTTTATGTGGTGCGCTTACCTATGCAGAAATTGGTAGTCGCTACCCGGTAACCGGTGGTTATTATAAAGTGTTTTCTTATGCTTATCACCCCAGTATTGCTTTTGCCATTAATTGTATTATCCTTATCAGTAATGCTGCCAGTTTAAGTGCGGTGGCATTAATTGGTAGCGGGTATATAACAAAATTATTTCCCGGAGTGGCATGGACAGACATTGATAAAGCATTGATTAGTTGTGGTGCCATTATCTTTTTTTACGGTATTAACCTGATGGGGCTTAAAATGAGTTCACGTGCCCAGAATGTGCTGATGCTGATTAAAATAGGAATGATTGTGGTATTGATACTTGCGTTATTCTTCCCCCATGATCAGGGTGCTGTAGTGGCAGCAGCAACCACAGCACCTGTTGCACCTGTTGGAGGTATTGAATCAATGAGCTGGATACAGAGCCTGGGTATCAGTTTAATCGCTGTATCATTTACGTATGGTGGCTATCAGCAAACCATCAATTTTGGTAATGAAGTGAACCAGCCTGCTAAAAATATTCCGAGAGGAATTTTTATTGGTATAGCCATCATCATTATTTTATACCTGCTGGTAAACCTGAGTTATTATACCATTGTTGGCTTCGATCAGATGAAGGGTGAAAAAGAAATTGCATATGTAGTAATGGAACGCACATTTGGTGCAAGAGGAGCCGATATCTTTTCTTTCTTTTTATTCTTTGGTGTACTTGCTTATGTAAATGCGTTACTGATGAGTAATCCGAGAGTTATGTATGCCATGAGTGAAGAAAAAACATTGCCAGCATCTTTCTCCAAACAAAATCCAAAAAATCAGGTATTCACTTTTTCGCTCACAGTGTTTGCTGCCATGTGTATTGTGATTTTGTTTTTTGCGCAAACATTCGACAAAATCCTCAACTTTACTATTTTCCTCGATTGCTTTGGAATGGTTGCATCGAGCGCTACTATTTTCATACTGCGTAAAAGAACCAAACACCTTGATGGTACGGG
>Ga0164290_1002675_pt1 | contig 11141 bp, 9 predicted proteins | sample Micstemetagenome_FD_108782 | JGI IMG/M metagenome (GOLD analysis project Ga0164290, IMG submission 108782) | Contaminated culture microbial community from soil near Moab, Utah, USA - Microcoleus steenstrupii SON62 (Illumina Assembly) | ecosystem: Environmental > Terrestrial > Soil > Soil crust...
AGCCATCATCGGCCACCTGTTCGGCAGCGGTCCCAAGGCCGAGGACGGCCGCATCCCGGTCGTCGCCGTCACCGGCACCAATGGCAAGACGACGGTCACGCGGCTGATGGCCCACATGTTCGCCAGCTGCGGCCTCAAGGTCGGCATGACCAACACCGACGGCGTCTACGTCGACGGGCGCCAGATCGACAGCGGCGACTGCTCCGGCCCCAAGAGTGCGCGCAATGTGCTGATGCACCCCGACGTGGAGGCCGCCGTGCTGGAGACCGCCCGCGGCGGCATCCTGCGCGAGGGCCTGGGCTTCGACCGCTGCCAGGTCGCCGTCGTCACCAACATCGGCGCCGGCGACCACCTCGGCATGAACTTCCTCAACACCGCCGAGGACATCGTGCTGGTCAAGCGCGTCATCGTGCAAAACGTGGCCCCGACCGGCTACGCGGTGCTGAATGCGGCCGACCCGCTGACGGCCGGCATGGCCGCGGTCTGCCCGGGCCAGGTCATCTATTTCGCCGCCGACCGCCACCATCCGCTGATGGCCACCCACCGCGCCCAGGGCAAGCGCTGCGTGTACGTCGACGGCGACCAGCTCGTCGCCGCGCAGGGCGTGTGGCGCGAAAGCATCCCGCTGCGCGACATCCCCATCACCCGCGGTGGCCTGATCGGCTTCCAGGTCGAGAACGCCATGGCCGCCGTCGCCGCCGCCTGGGGCGTGGGCCTGGACTGGGACACCATCCGCCGCGGCGTGGCCAGCTTCGCCAACGACGCCGACAACGCGCCGGGCCGCTTCAACGTCATGGATTACCGCGGCGCCACCGTCATCGCCGACTACGGCCACAACGGCGACGCGATGAAGGCCCTGGTGGGCGCCGTCGCCGCCCTGCCGGCCAACAAGCGCAGCGTGGTCATCAGCGGCGCCGGCGACCGCCGTGACGAGGACATCCGCATCCAGACCGAGATCCTCGGCGCCGCCTTCGACGAAGTCATCCTCTACGAAGACGCCTGCCAGCGCGGCCGCCAGGCCGGCGAGGTGGTGGCCCTGCTGCGCGCCGGCCTCGAAGGCGCGACGCGCACCAGGCACGTCGAGGAGATCGTCGGCGAGTTCATCGCCATCGACCGGGCCCTGGAGCGCCTGCAGCCGGGCGACCTCTGTCTGGTGCTGGTCGACCAGGTCGAGGAGGCGCTGGCCCACCTCGCCAAGCGCATCGCCGCCGGCTGAGCGCTCAGCGGTAGCGGGCGAACAGGCGATTCAGCTCGCCTTCGCTGACCAGGCCCTGGATGGCCTGGTTCAGCGCCGCCAGGCCCACCGGGCTGCTCGGCGACAGGGCGCACTGGGCCAGCACCTCCGAGACCACCAGTGGCGGATGCAGGGCCAGCTTGAAATGGCCCGTGCGCTGCTGGTACTCCAGCACCCGCCGCCCCGTCAGCGCATGCTTGACGCGGCCCAGCTCCAGCTTCTGCAGATTGGCCACCACATCGGGCGCGTCATCGCGCACAAAGCCGGCGCGCAGCGCATCCGTCATCTCCGGGTAGACATAGCCGCGCACCGTGCCCACCGGCTGGCCGGCCAGGGCCGTCAGCGCGGCCGGCGCCGGTGCCGTGGCGGCGCTGATCAGCAGCGCCTGGTCGGGCATGAAGGGCCGGCTCCAGGCGAAATTGCCGGGCAGCCAGTCGCTCTGGTAGTCGCACAGCAGGTCGGCCTCGCCGCGTTGCAGGGCCTCGGCCAGGCGCTTGCGCGGCACCGGCTTGGCGACGAGCTCGCGGCCCAGCCGCCGCGCCAGGGCCTGGCCGAGGTCGAGGTTGAGCCCCTCGACGACGCGGTCGCCCTCGATGCGGGCATGCGGCATCAACGCGCTGGTCTCCACCAGCATGACCAGGGGCCGCGCCGGCTCGGCGGCCACGACGGTGCCCAGCAGCAGGGCGGGCACGCCGCCCAGCCATCTCCACCGCCGTTGACACCATGCCTTCGCCATGGAGCCGCATCATGCCGTGACTGCAATGTCCCGGGCAGTACCGGGGTGAGAGTGCGTGGCGGCGATCCGACCTAGACTGCCTTGCATGAGGCTTGCTGCATGACCCGCCCGCCCCACCACCGCGACGGCGGCTTCCAGAACAACGACACCGACTTCGAGCCCAAGTCCCTGGCCGACGTGCTGCGCTGGCGCTGGCAGGCGACCCGCCGCGGCCTGCCGCCGCGACCGACCGAACCGATACCGTTGCAGCCGCCCGAGCTGGACTTCCTGCACGCCAACACCGGCACGGCCCAGCAGCCCGCCGTCACCTGGATCGGCCATGCCACCGTGCTGGCCCAGCTCGGCGGGCTCAACCTGCTGACCGATCCCATCTTCTCGGAGCGCGCCTCGCCCCTGCCCTTCCTCGGCCCGCGGCGCGAGCAGCCGCCGGGCCTGGCCCTGGCCGAGCTTCCCCATGTGCATGTCGTCCTGGTCTCGCACAACCACTACGACCACCTCGACCTCGCCTCGGTGCGCGCCCTGGCGCGCCAGCCGGGCGGCAGTCCCCTGTTCGCCGTGCCGCTGGGCCTCAAGGCCTGGTTCCAGGCCCGCGGCATCGAGCGCGTCATCGAGCTGGACTGGTGGCAGGCCGAGCCCCTGGGCGACGTCGAGATCCATCTCGTGCCGGCCCGGCACTGGTCGGCGCGCGGCCTCACCGATCGCATGAAGACGCTGTGGGGCGGCTTCGCCGTGTTCGCGCCGGACTGCCAGCTCTTCTTCGCCGGGGACACCGGCTACTCGCGCGACTTCGCCGAGATCCGCTCGCGCTTCGCCGCGCGCCAGCAGGACGGCGGCTTCGACATTGCGCTGTTGCCCATCGGCGCCTACGAGCCGCGCTGGTTCATGGCCGACCAGCACGTCAACGTCGAAGAGGCGCTGAACATCCATGTCGACCTGGGCGCCGTGCGGTCGCTGGGTGTGCACTGGGGCAGCTTCGAGCTGACCGACGAGGCCCTGGACGAGCCGCCGCGCCAGCTCGCCCTGCAGCGGCCCCAGCGCGGCCTGACGGAGGACGAGTTCTTCACGCTGGCCATCGGCGAGACGCGACGCCTGCCGCGCCGCGTCGGCCTCACTGCGCCGCCGCCGACCGCAGTTCCTGGCGCGCCTGGCGCATGACGCTGCGCGCCGCCGTCAGGCCCAGCGCGGCCATGATGACGGCCACGACGAGATCCGGCCAGGCCTGGCCCGACCAGGCGACGAGGCCGGCCGCCGCGACGACGGCGATATTGCCCAGCGCGTCGTTGCGGCTGCACAGCCACACGGCCCGCATGTTGGCGTCGCCCTCGCGCCAGGCATACAACAGCAGGGCCACGCCCACGTTGGTCGCCAGCGCGAGCAGGCCGACGATGCCCATGGTGAAGGCCTCGGGCGGCTCGCCATGCCACACGGCCCACAGCGCACGGCCGAGCACGACGACCCCGATCAGCCCCATGGCCGCGCCCTTGAGCCACGCGAAGCGCGCGCGCAGCGCCAGCGTGGCAGTCAGCACGGCCAGCGAGATGCCGTAGTTGGCCGCGTCGGCCACGAAGTCGGCCGCGTCGGCCCACAGCGCCAGCGAGCCGGCCAGCGATCCCGCCGCCAGCTCGACGACGGCCATGGCCGCATTCAGCAGCAGGGCCACCCACAGCACGCGGCGGTAGGCGGGGGAATTGGCGCGGCTTGCGCCGTCATCGTGGCAGTGGTCGTGGCAGGCGTGGCCCATGCAAATCACCTCTTGAATGGCAGGCCTGCATTGCAAACCCTGGAGCCGCTCCAGAGTCAAGCCGAAAATCAGCCCCATGCGCATTGGAGAACTTGCCCGCCAGACCGCCGTGCCGGTCGACACCATCCGTCACTACGAGCGCGAGGGCCTGCTGCCGCCGCCGCCACGCACCGACGCCGGCTACCGCGTCTACGGCGCGGCCGACGCGGAGCGCCTGCACTTCATCCGCCGCTGCCGCTCACTGGACATGAACCTCGACGAGGTGCGCGCCCTGCTCGCCCTGCAGGGCGGCGGCCACGGCGGCGAGGCGCATGCGCTGCTGGACGCGCACATCGGGCATGTCAGTGCCCGCATCGCGGCACTGCAGGAACTTGAAAAGGAACTGCGCGCCCTGCGCGCTCGCTGCAGGGGCGACGAGCCGGCCTGCGCCATCCTGGAGGGCCTGGCCGAGCCCGGCGCCGAATTGCCGGCGAAGACGCACGTCGGCCACAGTCATTAGCCGACGCGACAGACCTTCAGCATGTTGGTGCCGCCCGGATAGCCCATGGGCTCGCCGCAGGTGATGGCATACGTGTCGCCCGGCATCAGCACGCCGCGCTCGACGAGGATCTTCTCGGCCGCGGCCAGAGCCTGGTCGCGGTCGTCGAACTTGGGCATCAGCAGCGGCGTGACATTGCGGTACAGCGCCATCTTGCGCTGGCTGACGGCCTGGGTCGTCAGGCCGAAGATGGGCACCTGGATGCGGTGCCGGCTCATCCACAGCGCCGTCGAGCCCGATTCGGTCAGGGCCAGGATGGCCTTGCAGCCGAGGTGGTAGGCCGTGAACAGGGCGCCCATGGCGATGGACTGGTCGATGCGGCCGAACTGGCGGCCGGCAAAGTCGGTGTCCAGCGTGACGAACTCGGCGCGCTCGGCCTCCAGCGCGATGGCGGCCATCTGCTCGATGGTCTCGACCGGGAACTTGCCGGCGGCCGTCTCGGCGGACAGCATGACGGCGTCGGTGCCGTCCAGCACGGCGTTGGCCACGTCGCTGACCTCGGCGCGCGTCGGCACCGGGTTGACGATCATGGACTCCATCATCTGCGTGGCGGTGATGGAGACCTTGTCCAGCTCGCGGGCCAGCTTGATCATGCGCTTCTGCAGGGCCGGCACGGCGGCATTGCCGACCTCCACGGCCAGGTCGCCGCGCGCCACCATGATGCCGTCGCTGGCCTTGAGGATGGCCTCGAGGTGGGGGATGGCCTCGTAGCGCTCGATCTTGGCGATCATCGCCGGCTTGTGGCGCCAGGGCTCGCCGGCCACGTTGGCCAGCTGGCGGGCCATCTCCATGTCGGTGGCGTTCTTGGGAAAGCTCACCGCCAGGTATTCGCACTGGAAGGACATCGCGGTCTTGATGTCGTCCATGTCCTTGGCCGTCAGAGCCGGCGCGGTCAGGCCGCCGCCCTGCTTGTTGATGCCCTTGTTGTTGGAGAGCTCGCCGCCGAGCTTGACGGTCGTGTGGACCTGGGCGCCGCGCACGGCGTCGACCGTCAGCACCAGCAGGCCGTCGTTGAGCAGCAGGGTATCGCCCGGCTTCACGTCGCGCGGCAGCTCCTTGTAGTCCAGGCCGGCGACCTCCTGGTTGCCGAGCTCGGTGCGGTCAGCGTCGAGGATGAAGCGCGCGCCGGGGATCAGCTCGATCTTTCCGCCCTCGAACTTGCCGACGCGGATCTTGGGGCCCTGCAGGTCCGCCATGATGGCCACCGACTTGCCGACGCGGGCCGCCGCCTCGCGGACCATGGTGGCCCGGTCGATGTGGTCCTGGGCCTTGCCGTGGGAGAAGTTCAGCCGCACCACGTCAACGCCGGCGCGGATCATCTGTTCCAGCACCTCCGGCGTGTTGGAGGCGGGGCCGAGGGTGGCGACGATCTTGGTGGCGCGGGTCATGGCTTGTCTCGAGTTTCTTGACGGCGCGGAATTATGTTCCGTCGCATCCCGCAGAAGTTTCGCGGCGTTTCAAGCCAGGGCCTTCTCCATGAAGACGCTCAAGGGGTCGAGGGCATAGGCTCCGAAGGGGCCGCGCTCCACATAGCCCAGGCGCCGGTACAGCGCCAGGGCCTCGGGCTGGTGGATGCCCGTCTCCAGCCGCGCCAGGGCGATGCCGCTGTCGACCAGCTCGGCCTCCAGCCGCGCCATCAGCTGGCGCGCGACGCCGCGGCCGCGCTCGCTGTCGAGCACGAACAGCCGCTTGATCTCCCCGTAGCGGTCGGCCTCGAAGCGCTTGACGCCGCCGCAGCCGACAAGCTGCTCGCCGCGCCACGCGCCGTAGAAGCAGCCGCCCGGCGGACGCAAGCCGTCGGCCGGCTCGAAGTGGTTGCTCTCGGCCGGGTAGAGGGCGCTCATATAGGCCTCGGACAGGGCCATCAGGCGCTGGGCTTCCGGATGGCCGGGGTCGAGCAAAGCCAGTCGGCAGGTGGTGTCGGGATTCATGGGGTTTCGAAGGGGCTGAAACGGCGCGGGCGCGCAAGACCGCAGAATTCTCACTCCGCCACCCTGCCCGCCCCCATGCCCGACCGCGCCGCCGCGCCCTCCACCGCCCCGCTGCTGGCCGCCCTCGCCGTGGTGCTGACCTGGGGCCTGAACTTCCCGCTGTCCAAGGCCTTGTTCACGCAGGTCGGCCCGGCCGCCTTCCTCGGCCTGCGCTATCTGCTCGTGCCGCTGTGCGCCATCGCCCTGCTGTGCTGGCGATTCGGCCGGCGCTGGCCGCGGCTGGACCGTGGCGAGGTCGGGCCGCTGGTGCGACTGACGCTGATCGGCCAGGGCCTGCACCTGCTGCTGTCGGCCTATGGCATGCAGGGCTCCACCGCCTTCAGCGCCAGCGTGCTGCTGGCCTGCGGGCCGGTGTTCACGCTGCTGATCCTGCGCTTCAGCGGTATCGAGAAGCTGTCGCGCGGCCAGGTCGCCGGCGTCGCCACGGCCGCCAGCGGCGCCCTGCTGTTCACCGCCGACAAGCTGCTCGCCGCCGACTGGCAGGCCTCGCTGGGCGACCTGACCCTGCTCGTCGCCGCGGCCCTGTTCAGCTACTACACCGTCGCGAGCAAGCCGCTGATCCAGCATCACGGCGGCGTCACGGTGCTGGGCTATGGCAGCCTGGTCTGCACCCTGCCGATGCTGCTGTGGTGCGCGCCGGCCCTCGTCGCGACCGACTGGGCCGCGCAGCCGGCCTGGGTCTGGACCGGCACCTTCTGGCAGGTGGCCGGCGGCGGCTTCATCGGCTGGCTGGCCTGGGGCTGGGCCAACGAGAAGCGCGGCGTGGCCCGCACCGCGCCGCTGATCTATCTGATGCCGCTGATCGCCGGCGCCGCGGCCTGGGCCTGGGGCGGCGAGAGCTTCACGGCGCAGAAGCTGCTGGGTGCCGCCGTCATCCTCGCCGGCGTGGCCCTCGCCCAGTATTCGAGCGGCGCCCTGGCCAGGTCCTCCTAACATCGGCCCCGGGAGGAAAGATGGACAGATCCGGGCAATGGCGGCGCCGCGGCGCCGTGCTGCTGGCCTTGCTGGCGGCGCTGGGCACGCAGGCCCAGGGCATCGCCGGGCCACCGCCCGAGGCCATGGAGGCCGTGCGCGGCCATGAGTTCGCCGACGTGCCGGCGGCGGCCCTCGCGCCGCTGCTGGCCTGGGGCCAGGCCTTCTACCGCGACGACCCCGCGGACCCGCCGGCCCAGCGCGCCCATGCCCTGCATGCCCTGGCCCAGCTGGCCGTGCTGGCCGAGCAGCCCGAGGAGGCGCTGCGCCACATCGCGGCCGCCCGCGCCCTGCAGGGCAAGGCCCTGCACCGCCCGGCCCGGCTGGTGACGGAAGAACTGCTGGCCCGCGCCCAATTGGGCGGCTGGAGCGAGGGCCGCTGGCGCCGCGAGGCGCAACGCAGCCTGGCCGCCCTGCCCTGGCCCGCCAGCGAGCCCATGCTGCGTGACCTGCAGAAGCCCCGCCCTGACACCGAGGTGCTGAGCGGCCTGGGCGCTCTGGGCCGCACGCTCAAGGACCGCTGGCCGGCCGACCCGCAGGCCGAGCAGGCCCAGCCGCTGCGGCTGGCGCTGTCGCGGCTCTACCTGATCTACCAGGCGCAGCGCGCCCAGCCCCACCGCGCGACGCTGGCAGAGGCGGCCCGCCAGGTGCTGCGCGCCCGCCCCCCCCTGGTCGAGGACGGCCGGCGCGTCACGCGCTCCCCCGGCCGCACCCCGGTGCGCATTGCCATCTGGGAGCCGCTCGGCGCCGACCTCGTCGCCCTCGGTCGCCAGGCGCGCTCGGCGAGCTGCATCCGGCTCAGCGGCGGCAACGCCTGCGCCGCCGACCCGCGCGTGGCCGGCATGGACAGGCGACGCATGTGGTGGCTGGCGCGCGGCCTGATCGACCAGATCGAGCAGCTGGACACGCCCGCGGCCCGCGACACCGAGGCCGAGATCCGCAAGCGCGCCGACGGCACCGAGCTGACCCTGCAGCTGTTCGCCGCCACCCGCCTCACCCATGGCACCCAGGTCGCCGGCGTCGCGCTGCGGGGCCTGCCCGGCGTGCAGCCCGTCATCGTGCATGGCGACCCCTTCGAGCCCGGCGCCACGCCGGCCCAGGTGCAGGCCGCCGTGCAGCGCCTGGCCGGGCAGCTGCGGGCCCAGAAGGTACGCGTGGCCAACCTGAGCTGGGTCGAGGAAAGGGCCGACCTGCAGGACGAGCTGCGCCTGTTCTTCACCGAGCTGCTGCAGGCCCTGCCCGAGGTCCTGTTCGTCGTCGCCGCCGGCAACGCCGATGCGCCGCTGGCCAGCATGGGCCTGCTGCCGCAGACGCTGCGGGCGCCCAACCTGCTGGTCGTCGGCGCCACGGACACGCAGGGACTGATCGCCGACTTCAGCAACTACGGCGCGCCCATCGAGCTCTATGCCCAGGGCGAGAAGCTGGACACCATGTGGCCGGGCGGTCTGCCGTCGCAGTTCGGCGGCACCAGCGGCGCCGCGGCCGAGGCCACGCGGCTGGCCACCCTGCTGCTGACCCACCGGCCGCAGCTCAAGGCCACGGAGCTGAAGCAGCGCCTGCTCGACGGAGCCGACAGCGTGCCGGCTGGCGCGCAGATGGCCGAGGCGGCGCGCATCGCCCATCCGCGGCGGACCCTGCAGCTTTTGCTGGCGAAACGCTAACGCGCCGCACCCATGGCGTCGTCGATGGCCTTGAGCTGTCGGTCCGGCAGCGACTTGCTGCAGAAGAAATAGCGCCCCTCGCCGGGCGGCGCATCGGGCAGGCGGCGCAGCTCGAGCGCGGCGCCGGCCTCTCCCAACTGCCTGATCAGGGCCTCGCCCTCCTCCTCGGTGAACAGGGCCGCGTCGGCCACGCCGAGCAGCACCAGGCGCGCGCGTGCCAGGCTGTGGTCGGACGAACGCATCAGCTTGGCGGGACTTTCGGCCAGGGCCCGGTCAGTCTCGGCGCCATAGGAATAACCGACCCGCAGGGCCAGCGTGACGCCGGGCAGCTGCAGGGCGGCGGCGAAACGGTGCACATCCTTGAGGCGGCCGTCACGGCGGATCACCAGGCTTTGCGGCGGACTGCTGTAGACCGGCAGCCGCGAATACTTGCCGAGCTTCTCGCGCTCGGGCGTGCGGTACAGGCCCAGGGCACAGGCCGGCTCGGCATTGCGCGAGATCATGGCGACCTGGCGAGCCACCGGGGCGTCGCGCAGCTCCGCGCTGAGGCCGGCACGTTGCAGGATGGCCATGGCCGGTGCGCCCTGCACGCCCGTCAGCTGCTGGTCCTGGCGGCTCATCAGCGGTGGGCGCTCCTCGTAGTAGAGGACCAGGTCGGCGGCGCGGGCCGCGGGCCAGATGGCCAGCAGGGCCCACAGCAGGCCGCGGAAGTCAAAGACGGTCGAATTCACGCGAGCAGGTTAGCCGGCCGGCGGCCGGCTGGGAACCCCGCAACCGGAGCTTCAACGGCGCACGCCGTTGGCCTCGGCCACGGCCAGGGCCGTCATGTTGACGATGCGGCGGACGGTCGCCGACGGTGTCAGGATATGCACCGGCCGCGCGGCGCCGAGCAGGATGGGCCCGACCGTCACGCCCTGGCTGGCGCTGATCTTCAGCACGTTGAAGAGGATGTTGGCGGCGTCCAGCGTCGGCAGCACCAGCAGGTTGGCCGCGCCGCTGAGCTTGCTGTCGGGCAGGAAGGCGCGGCGCACGCTCTCGGACAGGGCCGCGTCGCCATGCATCTCGCCGTCGCACTCGACCTCGGGATGGGCGGCCGCGAACAGCTCGTGGGCGCGGCGCATCTTCAGGGCCGACGGCCGCATCGACGAGCCGAACATCGAATGGCTGACGAAGGCCAGCTTGGCCGGCAGGCCGAAGCGCTGCACCTCCTCGGTGGCCATGGCGGCGATGTCGGCAAGTTCCTCGGCCGTCGGGTCGTCGTTGACGAAGGTGTCGGCGATGAAGAGGGTCATCTGCTCCAGCATCAGCGCATTCATCGCCGCGAACTGGCGCGCGCCGGGGGCCAGGCCGACGAGGTCGCGCACCTGCTCCAGGTGCCGGTCGAAGCGGCCGACCATGCCGCAGATCATGGCATCGGCATCGCCCAGCTCGATGGCCAGCGCGCCGATGGCGGTGTTGGAGCGGCGCACGGCCGACTTGGCCATCTCGGGCGTCACGCCATTGCGCTTCATGCGCTGGTGATAGGCCTCCCAGTACTGGCGGAAGCGCGGGTCGTCCTCGGGGTCGATGACGGCCACGTCGTCGCCGAGCTTGAGGCGCAGGCCGGCGCGCTGGATGCGTGCGGCGAGCACGGCGGGCCGGCCGATCAGCGTGGGCCTGCACAGGCCCTCGTCAAGGGCGACCTGCACCGCGCGCAGCACGCGCTCATCCTCGCCCTCGGCATAGATGACCCGCGCCGGCGCGGCCTTGGCGGCCGAGAACACCGGGCGCATGAACATGCCGGTCTGGTAGACGAAACGCTCCAGCGACTGGCGGTAGGCGGCGAGGTCTTCCACCGGCCGTGTCGCGACGCCGTCGGCCGCCGCGGCCGCCGCAACAGCGGGCGCGATACGCAGGATGAGCCGCGCGTCGAAGGGCTTGGGAATCAGGTAGTCGGGGCCGAAGGCCAGCTCCTGGCCGGCATAGGCGGCGGCGACCTCATCGCTGGTCTCGGCCTTGGCGAGGGCCGCGATCTCGCGCACGCAGGCAAGCTTCATCCCCTCGGTGATCTTGGTCGCGCCGCAATCCAGGGCGCCGCGGAAGATGTAGGGGAAGCACAGGACGTTGTTGACCTGGTTGGGGTAGTCGCTGCGGCCGGTGGCGTTGATGCAGTCGGGCCGCACGGCCTTGGCCAGCTCGGGCCGGATCTCAGGCTCGGGGTTGGCCAGGGCCAGGATGATGGGCTGGGTGCCCATGGTCCTGACCATCTCGGCCGTCAGCACGCCGGCC
>Ga0164290_1002676_pt1 | contig 11137 bp, 4 predicted proteins | sample Micstemetagenome_FD_108782 | JGI IMG/M metagenome (GOLD analysis project Ga0164290, IMG submission 108782) | Contaminated culture microbial community from soil near Moab, Utah, USA - Microcoleus steenstrupii SON62 (Illumina Assembly) | ecosystem: Environmental > Terrestrial > Soil > Soil crust...
GCTGAGAGCGCACCCACTCCGGCACCCAGTCACATACCTGCTCAGCCCGCGCGCGCCGAATCCACCGGCAGTGGCAGCACTGAGTGATTATCCCATCCGGTCGACGGTACTGCTCCTCAACTGCTGCAAAGAATTCCCGTCCATGAGCCACTTCGACTCGCAGGGAATTAACCACGAGAATACCTTCCGCAGTGCCCAGCGGATATGCGGTCATATGGAACTTCCGGTAGAGCTCCGGTGAGGAACATTCGTACGTGTGCTCCCATGGTCGATTCTCGGCTAGGCATCTGCGGTAGTTTTCGTCGAAGAACCCCTGCAGAGGCTCAGCAACCGCCTCGAGGACGGACCGACCCAAAGGCCACCGCTGCGAGATAGCTGCTTCACCCCCGTTCTGAGCAGCGAACATGGACCAGCCGCTATTGAAGAAGGCGAGCGTTAAGTCAGGCCAGAGACCGTAGACCGTGCCCCCGCCATTTTCAATTGCTGCTGGCTCAAAACCCGTCAGGAGGCTGGTAAACGAAGGGGACATCGTTCGGCGCGATCAGGGCCAGAATGCAGCTTAGCTGGACAGGGTTCCAGGTTCGAAGCAGCAGAAGTGGGCAGCACAGTCACTCAACAAGTAGGACGGGAAGTCGTGGCGGACAGACTTTATCGCATTCGCTGCGGCATTTTTTGCAGGAAACTGCAGGCGATCAAGGGGCGTCATCCGCGCTTTTGGCGTTCATGGTGTGTCCGCCGATTGTCTTCCACCAACCTTGGATTCGCTGAGGTGATGGTAGCCGTTGCCCACAGCTTTGCGGGCAACTGCCGCGCCGGTGGACCGGTGACCGAAAAAGGTCGAGCCGAGGACACCGGCGACGGAATCGCGGCGCATAAAAAAGGCACTGGCCAAAATGGAGAAAAAGGCCAGTGCCCTGGCGGATGAGCGAACGATTCAGGTATTAGCGAAAAGGCCCGCTGCCGCCCCTATAGCTTTGTGCACGCGATGTGCCGTTTGTCCATCTCAACGTCAAATCGATTCTGAACAGCTCTCGTGCGCCGCCGCTTACGATAGCCAGCTTCCTCTACACTCACATACATCATTTTGACAGTCGAATCGGTGTGCCACCTCATTCACGCGCCGCTTTAGCCACTGCGTTCAGCACTTCCGGTGATCGAGCAAACTCTTCAAGCGATAGCCGCGCCTTGCGACGCCAGTTCGGAAACTGATCGCTCGTGCCCGGAATATTCTGTGATTGTTCTTCGCCCCACAAATCCTCGAGGTTTAGCAGTAGCGTGCGTGCGGAACCGCGCGCGAGCAGCTCAATGCACCCAATTGTCAGTTCTTTCACTTCCTCTGCATCCAACTTCTTGCCGTCCTTGGCCAAGTACCTGGCGATTGCCTCGACAATCGCGGAGCGCTGCTCCAATTCCTTGTCTGGATTCAAATCCCCTGGCAGTCCGAGTACTTGCCGTTGCCGGATATCGTCCCCATTTAGGAACGCGGCGAATGGTGGCATGTCGTGCGTATTCAGACTGGCGACAGAGTTGACGGGCGCGTCCGGAATTGGTTCCTTCGGATCAGGCTGGACGACGTACTGCCCGACAAACATCCGGTGCACATTATGCTGCTCCATCGCCTGCGGAACCTCCGGCGGGACTGTGCCAAGGTCCTCTCCGACGAGCATCACCTGGTGACGATGAGACTCGAGGCTAAACACGGCATAAAGCTCGTCCGACGGATAGCGAACGTAAACGCCGTCGCGAGCTTCCATCCGATTCGGGACCCAGAACAGCCGGTGAAAGACGGGCATATGGTCGATGCGCAGGATGCCCGCATGCCGAAGCTGATGCCGTAGGTAGTCGATTACATACTTGTACCGCTGCGTGCGAATTCCCTGGGGATGCATTGGCGGAAAGCCCCAGTTCTGACCGCCTCGAAAAACGATATCTGGCGGACAACCACCGGCAGCGCCCAAAACAAAGGCGTCCCGGTTGCGGTAGACATCGTAGCTCGCGGCATTCACGCCGAGAGGCAGGTCGAGATATAAACTCACTCCAGCACCGCGCATCCGCCCCGAGAGCGTCCGCATCTGCTCTTCAGCAATCCATTGCACGTACAGGTGATAATTTCGGCTGTCCTGATCGGTGGCCGAGTCATCGATGGAACCACCCTGTAGGTGATGGGGCCAATCGGTCCAAGCCGCGTTGAGCTGGTCACCGACGGCACGAAAACGAGCATAGTCAGCCGCGTCGGGCCGCATTCTGAGAAACTGTTCGTACTCTTGCCGTCTGCCTGCATCAGGATGGCTGAAAAAACTGAGTGCCAGCTCGGAAAGTACCTGCTTCTTCAGTTGCATCTGCCGGCGGTAATCGACCAGCGGCGCCGAACGTAACTCACTTAGAGCGGTAGCAAACGTTCCCCCCGCGACCATCGCCCTCGCAGTTTCGTTTTCGGCGAACTCAGGTATCGCTTCGAGGTCAAGATACAGCTCATTCCAGAACAACCGGCTGGCAGGAGAATAGGGACTAGGCTCGAACGGCACATCGAGAGATGCTGCTAGCAGGGGTAACGTGCCGAGTACCTCACCACCGTGGGAGCCAACCCACTCGGCGAGAGCCCCAAGATCCGTGAGGTCTCCGCATCCCCAGTTCCGGGATGAGCGCAGCGCGTACAGTGGTAAGAAGGCGCCCCATACCTTGCGGCGCATTCCGCCATCGGGATCGTAGGAACGTCGAGGGGCCGAGATCAGCATGCAGTTGCTCGTTTCGTCAGCGATCTCGACCTCTAACCGGTGATAGCCGAATGGCAAATCACCGGGGACTGTTAGCAGCCTCTCCTGAAAGGTGGTTCGGTCGACCAACTGCTCCCGGATGCTTGGCAACTCCTCAACGGAGCACTCCCAGGCCCTAATTTCGCCGGATTCGAGGCGCAGCGTCGCCTTTAGACGGCCGGCAGAATGACTTTCAGCCAATCGAACGGCGACCCGGGCGGGTTGATCGCTCCAGGTCACCGAGACCGGCTCAAGCAAGGACTGCCAATGTTTCAGAAGCCATTGCAGCGTCGCACCATCGGCGTCCGACGCTCGCTGAATCGGCGCTCCGAGAAGCTGCAACGTGCGCAGGAGTGAGTCGGCCGAAGCTTCGCAGCGATCCCCCATGGCGTTCTCATATTCGGGTTCCACGCCGTAGAGTTGCGCTAGTGAGCGGAGGCTTGCAAGTTGCAATTGCAAGGTTCGAGTCGCCTGGAGCATGTTCATTCCTGTGGGATCCAAGTTTCTGATTACTTGCGCCTGCTAACGAGTATCAGCGACCAGACCCATGCGAGCAGTACCGACATACGCTGCCTCCAGGTCTTCGCGGGCCGATTTAGCTGAAGCGCCGGCTTTCCCGCTGGCCCGAGATGCAGCTCAACCGCTTCGCCGCACCGCCGACATCGAGCCGTCTCTCCAGATTGCCCCTCGAAAGCAATTCGTTTGTCGCACTTGGGACATCGCAGTACGGTCATAGTTGACTCTGATGGAAGTTGACGCACCGTGATTTCGCATCTGCTGTGCCGCGCAAAGTCCTCGAGCAAGGGATTTCGCCCCGCCCTTTGATCTTCGGCCTTAAACCTGCTCAGTAGCTTCTCGCCTCGCACTCTCTTCAGTTGCAGTGCTTCATGAGTGCAAATTCGGTCGTGTCTGATCGAATGACTGCCGGATTGCCCTGTTAACGCCCACCTTGCGCTTGGTTCTAGGAAACATCATGGATGCCATTGACCAGCTCGTTGAACGAACGAAGCAGCGGATCGAAACCCGCCGCATTCGGCCGGAGTCGACTTACCGGCTACAGTTCCACGCCGGCTTCCGCTTCGCAGATGCCCGAGCACAGAGCGAGTACTTTCGCGAGCTGGGTATCACCCACTGCTACGCCTCACCCTATCTCCGCGCCCGGCCTGGGAGTACTCACGGCTACGACATCATCGACCATAGCCAGCTCAATCCGGAGATCGGTGACACCGATGATTTCGATGAGTGGATCCATTCGCTCAAGGAATCTGGTCTCGGACACGTCCTGGACATTGTTCCCAATCACATGGGCGTGGCGACGAACGAGAATAAGTGGTGGAACGACGTCCTCGAAAACGGGCCATCTTCCGCATATGGCGATTACTTCGACATCGCTTGGCAGGCCTCCCTACGTCCAGAACTGCAAAACAAGGTACTGCTCCCCGTGCTGGGCGAACCGTACGGTGACGTACTGGAGGCCGGGCAGCTTCAGGTTCGCTATGAAGGTGGCGCCTTTAGGCTCGAATACTTTGACAAGAAGTTTCCGCTTTCTCCGAGCACCTACGGCATCTGCCTCTCGGGTAACTTGCCGCACTTGGAGCAGAGCCTCGGGGCCGACGCCGCTGACCTCGCGGAATTCGTCAGTATTATTACGGCTTGCAAGAATCTACCGAGCCCGACGGAGACCGATCGGGAGCGTAGTGCGGAGCGAAACCGTGAAAAGGAGGTCATCAAACGTCGCCTCGCCTCACTTTGCGACTCTAACCCGGCGATTCGCGAGTTCATCGAGTCGAATCTGAAGGAGATGAACGGTACGCCAGGCGATGCCCACAGCTTCGATGCCCTTGACGTGCTAATTGATCAACAGTGTTTTCGCCTGGCTTACTGGCGAGTGGCACCCGACGAGATCAATTACCGCCGCTTCTTTGACATCAATGACCTTGCTGCTTTGAGCATGGAGAAAGAAGAGGTCTTTCGGGCCGCGCATGAGCTTCCGCTCAGGTTTGTCGTCGACGAAAAGCTAGACGGGTTACGGATCGACCATCCAGACGGGCTGTATGATCCCGCGGCGTACTTCAGATCACTACAGGAGCAATTCATGCTCCGCACTGCCGAGAAGACTTTCCAGGCTAACCCGGCCGCCTATGGAGGCGACTGGGCTGCCATCGAGACGCCGCTTAGAGCCCGCCTAGGACGGCTGCTGGATAACGAAGCGGGTAACTCCGCACCGCTATATGTAGTAGCTGAGAAGATCTTGGGTGCTGAAGAGCCACTCATCGAGGCGTGGCAGCTGCATGGGACGAGCGGTTACGACTTCGTGAACATGGTCAACGGGCTGTTCATTGACTCCACGAATGAAAAGCAGTTCACACGGCACTACAGCGAGTGGATTGAGGACGACACCCGCTTTAGCGATCTCGTCTACCGCAAGAAACTGCTCATCTTGCAAGTGTCGCTCGCTAGCGAGTTGAACACTCTGGCCCATCAGCTTGACCGACTCGCTCAGAAGAGTCGCAAGTCACGTGACTTCACCCTGAACACACTTCGCCGTGCTTTGCGCGAGGTAATTGCGGCTTTTCCGGTGTACCGTTCATACATTGCGGAAAGCGGCCCCTCCGAGACCGACCGCAAGTACATCGATACTGCTATCCGGCGTGCTCGTGCGCGTAATCCGCTGACGAGCCGCCGAGTGTTCGCCTTCATTCGCGATATGTTGCTGCAACAATCGCCTGATACCTTCACGGACGCTGACCGCGCCGAGCAGCGTCGCTTCGCCGGCAAGTTCCAACAAGTGACAGCTCCGGTTACCGCAAAGGGGATCGAGGATACGGCGTTCTACATTTACAACCGATTGATATCGCTCAATGAGGTCGGTGGCGAACCCGACCGGTTTGGAGTCAGCCCGCAGGCCGTGCATGCTTATAACGGCATGCGGCAGTCGCAGTGGCCCTATGCCTTGTCGCCTCTCTCGACACACGATACGAAGCGCAGCGAGGACGTACGGGCACGGATCAACGTATTGTCTGAACTGCCGGAAGAATGGCAAAGCTGCCTGGCGCGCTGGACTAAGATGAACGAACGATTGCGGGTGCAGGTAGAAGACGATGCGGCACCCGACCGAAACGAGCAGTCAATGCTCTACCAGTCGCTGCTCGGCGCCTGGCCATTCGACGCCATGTCTCCTGAGGAGCTCGCCACTTTCGTGCAGCGAATCCAGGCATACATGGAGAAGGCGCTGCACGAGGCGAAAGTCCATACGAGCTGGATAAATCCCAACGAAGACTATGACAATGCTGTCCGAACGTTCGTGCAGCGATTGCTCGACCCGGCGGAGAACGCTGACTTCCTGTCCGACTTCGTCCAGTTCCAGAAGAAGATCAGCTTCTTCGGCATGTTCAACTCCTTGTCGCAGACGCTCCTCAAGTTCACTTGCCCGGGCGTACCTGACACGTACCAAGGGACTGAGCTCTGGGACTTCAGCCTGGTTGATCCCGACAATCGGAGGCCGGTGGATTACGGACTCCGCAGCCGAATGCTAAGAGATCTAGCCGAGCAAACGAAGCGGGACGGCCAAGCTCAAACCGCAAAAGACCTGCTTGAAAACGCCGAGGACGGTCGGATCAAGCTTTACATCACGCAGCTCGCGCTCGGCCTCCGACGACGTTATCCCGGTCTTTTTACGACAGGGAGCTACGCCCCGGTGCAAGCGACGGGTAGCAAGAGTGGACACGTCTTCGCGTTTTCACGCACGAGTGGTAATACAATCGCTCTGGTCGTTGTCCCGCGGTTAATTACACGGATTACGAGACCGGGCCGGGCGCCAGTTGGAGCCGAAGCCTGGGGCGACACTGCACTGGTGCCACCGGCAGGCGTCCCGCTGTCTGCTTGGACGAACGTATTCACCGGCGAAACATTGGGTTCCAGGTCAGACAGCAACCAAGGCGTTCCGGTCTCTCAGTTGTTATCTATTTTCCCGGTTGCGGTACTGCTAAGCAATAGGGAATCGCAAGAACCCTAGATCCAAATCATCGGCAGTGACGGCATGCCATGTGCCGCCGATGCGCCGGCTTACGCAGCGGAAACGGCGAATTCTGTAAGAGGGTGCCCAAGAATGGATGCGTCGACGATTCGTGTTTGGCCGGGAAGCTCCTACCCACTCGGAGCTACTTGGACCGGGGCCGGAGTTAACTTTGCTATCTTCTCCGAGAACGCGACCAAGATCGAGCTGTGTTTGTTCGACTCAGCGGACTCGCCTACAGAATCCGCCCGTATCCCCCTCCCGCGCCACACCGATCAAGTCTGGCATGGCTTCTTTCCGGATCTGCAACCGGGCCAGTTATACGGATATCGTGTGCATGGCCCCTGGGAGCCGACCAAAGGGCACCGCTTCAACGCAAACAAGATTATGCTCGACCCTTACGCGAAGATCATCGGGCGTGAACTGCGGTGGGACGACTCCCTCTTTGGATACAAAGTGGGCGGAAGCGAGTTGGATCTCGGGTTCGACGAGCGCGACAGTGCGGCGTTTTGCCCTCTCGCCGCCATCGCGGATCCGGCCTTCACCTGGGGCGACGATCGTCCACCTCGAACGCCCTGGCACAAGACGTTCATATACGAATGTCACGTCAAAGGAATGACGAAACTTCACCCATTGGTGCCTGAGCCGCTTCGCGGCACCTACGCCGCATTGGCTTCTGAACCAGTCCTGAATCACCTACAAAGCCTCGGGGTGACGGCGGTCGAGCTTCTTCCGATCCATCATTTCCTCCAGGACCGCCATCTGATTGAAAAAGGGCTGACGAACTACTGGGGGTACAACACGCTCAACTACTTTGCCCCGGAGCCACGCTACGACGCTCCCGGAAACACACTTAGCCCCATCCAAGAGTTCAAGATGATGGTGGCTGGCCTGCATAAAGCGGGGATCGAGGTCATCCTCGATGTGGTTTACAACCACACGGCTGAAGGCAACCAGTTGGGACCAACCCTTTCCTTCCGAGGCATCGACAACGCCAGCTATTACCGACTCGCGCCAGATCCTCGCTACTATATGGACTTCACCGGCTGCGGCAATACGCTGAACATGCAGCATCCGCGCGTGCTGCAGCTGATCATGGACAGCCTGCGCTACTGGGTCACAGAGATGCACGTCGACGGTTTCCGCTTCGACTTGGCCAGTACCTTGGCCCGCGAGCTGTTCGAAGTGAATCGCCTTGGTGCCTTCTTTGACATCATTCATCAAGATCCGATTCTGTCTCAGGTGAAACTGATTGCGGAACCGTGGGACGTGGGGCCAGGCGGCTATCAAGTCGGCAATTTTCCGATTGGCTGGACCGAGTGGAATGGCAAGTACCGCGACACAATCCGTCGCTTTTGGAAGGGAGACGGTGGCCTCGCCTCGGAGGTTGCGACCCGGCTCGCTGGTAGCAGCGACCTTTATCAGCAAAGCGGCCGCGCGCCCTACGCGAGTATCAACTTCGTCACGTGCCACGATGGATTCTCGCTGCAGGACCTCGTGAGCTACAACGATAAGCACAACGAAGCGAACGGCGAAAACAATCAGGATGGAGCGAATGACAATGCGTCCTGGAATTGCGGTGCCGAAGGACCGACCGATGATCCGGGCATCCGGTCGCTAAGAGAGCAACAGAAGCGGAACTTCGTTGCCACATTGTTCCTTTCGCAGGGCGTCCCCATGCTCCTGGCCGGCGACGAACTGAGTCATACTCAACAAGGCAATAACAACACCTATTGCCAGGACAACGAGCTCACGTGGCTGAACTGGGAGCTAGACGAAGACAAGCAGCAATTCCTCGAGTTCGTCCGCACCGTTAGCCAAATCTGGCGGGAACAGCCAGTATTTCAACGAAGTACCTTTTTTCAGGGTCGCTCGATTCGTGGCTCCGACATCCGAGATATCTCATGGTTCAATCCGAGCGGTCAAGAAATGTCCGACGCTGACTGGAGCGCCGGGTTTGTACAGTGCCTTGGGGTTCGTCTGGCGGGGGATCTGATCGGCGACGTGAATGAGAGAGGTGAACCGGTCGTAGGTGACACGACGCTGCTAATACTCAATGCGTACCACGAACAGATTGACTTTGTGCTACCCACAACTAAAGAGGATCAGCGGTGGGAGTTGGTGTTCGACACTTCCGCTCCGAGTGAATCCGTAGAGGCAAAGTCCGGGGCGGATAAGTACCAGGTCAAAGGCCGCTCCGTAGCGCTCTTTGCGACGCGCTTGCCAGCAGAAGTTGGACAGATGATGTCAACATCGCAGGCAGAACATTTGCGGCGACAGCGGCAGGCGAGGACAGCTCCGACTAATGCGCCTGGTGCAGTGATTTGAGCGATGTCCTTTCCGTTTCTATTGGCTCTCGCGCGCTCTCGCGCTTTTGCGAGTTCAGAACGTGCGCTGTGTAGGGAGCTTTACTCCGCTCGCCGCAACTCTCGCGGCCAATTTGTTTAGCTCTCTAGCCCGCGCCCAAAGCATCGGGTGTTTTTCGTTTATCCCGTTGTGGCAAAGAGTATTGGTCAAACGGGCCGCTGTTAACAAATCTCTCGCTTCGAAGTGCTGTACCGGCCCCAAATGGAAGGAGTAATTCACGAGTCCGCGCACGCTTAGAGCCCTCAACACGACAAGAGCGCCGGCCAGAGCCAAAGGGGGTGTACTTCACAATGCCGCGGAGAGCGGGCATTAAGTGATATTCGCTAATCGAGTTTTGCTGCTCTCCGACATACGTCAGTCTAGCTCCGCCCGCGAGGCCACTCGGCGAAACTTCCAGCTAGCAGCTCCGTATCAAAGCCACCGTGATGATACAACCAGACGGAGAAAAGTCGTCGGATGGGTCCAGGAACATGACATCACCGTTGTTGTCCCCAATCGCTAGGCCGCCGGCGAGTCGGTACAACGAGGATTCCTCACCGTCCTGCTGCTCGACTGCTTCACCCTCACTGTGCCTCTTAAGTGAGGCCACAACGCTCTGAAGCTGGTAGATCGAGAGCCGCTTTTGGCCGTCGAGGTTTACCGTCTACATTACCGCGTCCTCGGTGCTCAGGATCAACACCGCCGCATGTTGGATCGCTGCATCATCAAAGCGATTCTGGTGAAGGAATTCCCTGCTGGACTGCCGATGGTAACCGTTGAATTGCCGTTTGCGCGGCTGCCATGAGGTCACTCCGGCAATCCTTCGGCGTCACCACGACACACCCGGAGTCGGCCGACAGTCGCTTGTTTCCTCACGTGCCTCCATCACCTTCTGGTCGAGCACCAGCTTGCCGTCCTTGATCGGCGGTGATGCATTAACGCATTGGTTGCAGCTGTTTGCTTGGGTGCCAGTATTCTCTTTTGGGATCCTATTCAGTAGGCCCCACTTCATGGTCGCCGTCTAAATCAAAACAAACGAGCGACCCTGTCCCACGGACATACAGGCGGTTTCCAACAATCGCTGGGTGGGGATAAAGCCCCGACTCGCCCTCAAATAGCTGAAGGTCGTCTAGCTTTTCGAACCTCGAGCTTCGGACGCTAAACAGGATCAACCGGCCGCTTAGCGTAGTCGCCAAAGCACGATCTGGGCTCACGATTAGGCTGGCATAGTCCTGGAACGCCGTGTCGTCGCTTCTCCACACTTCTGCGAGTCCGTTCTTTGCATCCAGGCAAAACAACCCGGAACTTACTCCAAGCAATCGACCGCCAACTAGGACGGGTGAGTGGCAGTCCGGTGCGAGGATCTCGCTGGACGAGACAGGCTCCTCGACGATGATGCCTTTGCTGTCGAAGGCATAAATGCGGACGCCATTGTTCTCAGAAGTGGCGATGAGCTTGTCGCCCCAAACGATTGGCGTCGGCACATTGAAGTCGCCCGGTAGGTCAGGCTTGAGCGACCATAGCCTTTTGCCGGTCGCTTGATCCCAGCCGCCCAAGGATTCATCGTCGTAACCAATGATCTGTTTCCGCTCCCCAAAGGTTGCTGCGACGAGCGAACTATGACCTGGGGGCCGGCCGCCTGACTTCCATAGAATTTCTCCGGTGTCTGGCTCAAGAGCCACAAGTGCCGCCTCTTTGCCCCCCGGTTGGATGATCAGTTTGCCGTCAGTCAACAAAGGCGAGAAACAATATCCCCACGAAAGGTTATCTGGGCCACCGAAGTCACGCTGGAGGTGCCTCTTCCAGCGAATCTTTCCAGTTTCCAGCTCTACTGCATGAAGATGGCCTTGCGCCCCGCACAGGTAGACCAGATCTCCATGGATCTCCGGCGTTGCTCGACTGGAGTTGCCGTAATCGAGTTTACCTGGCGCCGGATAGCGCAGTGTCCAGCGCTCGGTACCATCTGGATTGAAGCAGCGGAAAACGTCGACCCGATCAGCTGGATCTCGATCCGCGACAATCC
>Ga0164290_1002677_pt1 | contig 11136 bp, 9 predicted proteins | sample Micstemetagenome_FD_108782 | JGI IMG/M metagenome (GOLD analysis project Ga0164290, IMG submission 108782) | Contaminated culture microbial community from soil near Moab, Utah, USA - Microcoleus steenstrupii SON62 (Illumina Assembly) | ecosystem: Environmental > Terrestrial > Soil > Soil crust...
ACATCGAGGCGAACATGCTCGGCACCTCGCTCGGCGTCGACCTCCAAACGGGCGGCGGTTCGGCGCACGGCCACACGCACCACCTTCGCGCCATCAACCGAATTCGGCGAGCGGGCTCGATCGCGAACGCGGTCCGCGAGGGAATCATCAGCGGTGGCGTCATGCATGCCTGCGTCACGAAGGGCGTCCCGTTCGTCTTGTGCGGTTCGATCCGCGACGATGGGCCGTTGCCAGACGTGGTCACCGACAACGTGCGCGCCCAGGACACGATGCGGGAGTACGTGGATGGCATCGGCGTTTGCCTCATGGTCGCCACCACGCTCCACTCGGTTGCCACCGGCAACATCCTCCCCGCCAGTGTGAAGACCTACTGCGTCGACAGCGACGCCGACACGGTCATCAAGCTCACCGACCGTGGCACCCACCAAGCGATAGGACTCGTCACGGATTGCGAATTCTTCTTGAACGCTCTCGTCGCCGAACTCTGCCCATAGTCCGAGCGCCGTTGGGCCCTTTCGATTCGGCGTATCCACGGGTTGAGGGCACCGCCACCTCCTAATTCTTGGGCTGAACTACGGATCTTGCCGACGCGGGACGAGTACACAGTCAGCCGGATTCCTGCCCTCGGAAATGCTTTGCCGTTAACCTGCATCGGCGAGCAGGGCTAGGAGCCGATCCCGCCCCCGCGCCAGCCCCTTGTAGGCGAGGGCCTCGGGGGACATGCCGGCTACGGCCTCTGAGAGCGATCGTCTAAGAGTGTCGTCGGACAGAACTACGTCGTCCGGTACGAACCCGACCCGGATCGTGAACAGCGCGGCCCCGACTTCCGGCATCCCCCAGATCACTTGCCGCTCGGTACGAACCCAGAAACGGCCGCACTCAAAGCTCCGACCGTCCCACTCGACGGGGTCGTGCCCGGGTGGCGGCTCGGGATGGTGGTTCAGCCGGTCGTCCGACTCCACACCCCAGACGAAGCGCACGAACGGCCCCTTGTTCAACATCGCGTCAACGAGACCGCTCGCGGCGGCGTTCACCCGCTCGAACCCCGGAATAGGCGTGTGAACGTCGAAGAACGATCGGCCGATCTTCTCCTCGGCGGCCCAGTGGCTTGGGCTGCAAAGGTGGAGGTAGGCCACCCAATCGACCCCGTGCTGAACCTGCACGATCGCCAAGTCTTCAGGGACAAGTCGTGCGAGGAAGTCGAGCGCGTCGCTTCGCGACTCTCGTCCTGCGGCCGAGAGGTCATAGCGCACCTCCCCATCGAAAAGAGTGGTGAGTCCGTCGCTCGTCTCCACCTGAAACCGCTCCGGATAGTCGACGGCGAGACGAGAGGTGATGAGCCGAATCGCGGCGTCCTCCGTGTCTCTCGGCAGGCGGAACGCCCGAACGTACTTGTCGCGCCGCTCGCGGAGGGCTCGCCGCTTGTTGTCCGCGTACCGCTCGAACTCGGCGTCGATCTGGAAGAGCCGCTTGTCCGCTGCCCCGTTGCCGAAATCGGTACCGAACGGGCGCAGTCCTGGCGCGACATCGTAGACGCCCTTGGACCAAGGGGTGTACCGAGCTGGAGCGACGGGAGAGGGCGGCACCAAGGACTATTTTAGACGCTTCCAGCTGGGCCAACCTTCGGGCGGGCTTCCGATCCGGCGCACCCGGAGATCCATCAGCCGCACCTTTTCATTCAGATGAGGGTCGTTTGCGCAAGCGAGAATGACAGCGTCTGAACGAGTCAGCATCAACCCAAAGATTTCTGCCTTGTCCTCCTCGGGGTGCCATGCGGCGTAAGAGTTGACCAGCCCTAGGTCGTGATGATCGAGTTTCCCCGCGCCCCAAGCGGAGGCACGATCGCCGTAATCCCATCCCTTCCGATTGGCGGCCATCCACGGCGGGTCGGCAGAACCTGGCGTCGAGCTCGATAGATCAAAGAGGTGCCCGATCTCGTGGTGAATGATGTGACGAACGGTGGAGAGCCCACCTTGAGCGGCATCCGTGTTGTAGATGAGCGTTCCCGTCTCCGGTACCGCCATCCCCCAGGCTCGCGAACCGTCCTTTGAGAGGCCGGCGCAGATCAGGATTCGACGAAAGCCGATCCGCCGGACGAATGCGGGATCGTACCGAGCGAGTTCCTCGGTGAGCGTCTTCAACGCGACCTTCATGGCGGCCTTCTTCGCGCGCACGTACTTCGTTCGGCCTTCCGATCGGTCCCATGCCGCCACCACCACCTCAAGGTGCAGTCGCTTGGCTTCGGCTTCGAAATCGGGCGACAGGTCTCGTGCGCTCGCGTGGACACCCCGCAGATCGTTCCATGCCGCCGGCCCCACCACCACGCCCAGAAGGGTGATGCCGAGGATCCAATTGAGCCATCGGTGAGGGGTCAGCCACTCCCGCTGCTCGTCGCTCGAGCTAGACCACCGTATCGTCCAGCTCCTTGCCCAGCGCCTCGTAGTGGCGCTTTCGGTTCTCCTTGTCGCGCTCGTGCTCCGCGTTCGCTTCCCGAGCCACGGCCATCGCGATCTCGCGGGGCACCGCAATCACGCCGTCTCCGTCCGCGACGATGACGTCCCCCGGATAGACCGTGACTCCTCCTACGGCGACGGGAACGTTCTCCGCGTCGAACTGAAGCCGGGCCTGGACCATCGACTTGCTGACCCTGCCGGTCCAGAAAGGCACCTGCTGCAGCACGATCTCGTCGGTGTCGCGTACCCCTCCACTCGTGACGAATCCGCTCACGCCGCGCCGGACGCAAGCGAGCGTGTTCTCCGACCCCATCAGTCCGGCATCGACGCCGCTTGCGTCGATCACGACGAAGTCGCCCGGCTCGATCTCGCTCACCCAGGGGTAGGGACAGACCGTTCCGTAGTACCACCCTGACCAGGCGAGGTAGTCCTCCGGAGTCAGGCGGGGCACGGGGCCACGGAACGGCAGATACCGGACGGTACGGGCAATGCCGACTGCGCGAGTTCGGAAGAGCGGCCTAAGGCTTGGGCACATCGATCCGTAGTGGTGATAGCCCAACACGTCCATACCGTCGCGGACGTCGGCGACCCGAGCTTCGGCGAACGCCGTGAGCAGCGCCTCGTTCTCTTCGCGGGAGAAAGCCATCCGAAAAGGATACGAGGAGTTGGCCTGGAGGGGTGCGGCCCATTCTCGGATGACTTAGGAGCCGTCGATCTCACCCCTTCAGCTGGGGCCATCCCTTCGGAACGGCTCCCCATTGCTTCAACCGCTGGTCCATTAGCCGAAGCTTCTTGGCGAGCACGGGATCCTTGCGCGAACGCTGCAGCATGTAACCCGGCACCGTGATCGCGGTCGAGAACACCTCCGCCTTGTCTTCCTCCTGACCGCTCGTCGAGTAGCGGTTCAGGAACCCGGGGTACTTCAGCGTGTACACGCCGGCGCTCGGGTCGTCCTGCATCGACTCGCCGCCTTTGCCGTACTTGAACCCCTTCCGATTGAGCGCGTTCCAGACGGGGTCAGCCTCGACCGTTCCCGCGAAGGTGTCCAGCATGTGGAACGTCTCGTGGTGGATCACCTGACGCATGTATTCCTGGCCGCCGGTGTAGAGGTCGTCGACGTCCACATACAGAGTGCCCTGCTCCGTGCTGTAGGTCGTGCCCCGGCTTGCGCCGTCTAGCGTGATGCCGCGTAGGATGACGACGCGCTTGAGCCCGGCGAGCTTCACGAGCGGCCGGGGATACCGGGCGATCTCGTTCACCGTAAGTCGTCGCATCGATTCGAGCAGAGGCGTCGGCGGCCGCTTCCCCGCGTACGTCCATCCGTCGTCGGAGCTCGAGTACGTGGTGACGGGGACCTCGAACCGGATTCCAAGACGCGAGGAGATCCGGTCCATGTCGGGGCCCGTGACGGGCACCATGGAAGACGGCGGTGCCGGCGTGGTGGCACCGCCCGCGATCCCTCCGGCCCAAGCCCAAAACGGTGCGAGGCCCATGCCCGTCATCAGCCGCACGAGCTGCGACCATCCAGGCGACATCGACTGCATTACGAAAGCCCTCTCGTTGATCGCATTGAAGTGGCATTGTACGGTAGCCGGAGTCAACGAAGTAGTGGTCACTTCCCGCAACGTTCGCAGCGGTCGCGCGCCCGGGCCACCGGTAACCTAATGGCGATGCGATCCGCGGAACGGGACAGCGAAGCCTGGAAGCGGATGGTGCTGCGTGCGATGCCGAGACCAGCATGGCTGAGCGAGGACGCCCCCCACGGCGACGTCGTCCTCTCTTCCCGCACGCGCTTCATGCGCAACCTATCGGGCCATCGATTCCCCAACCGCGCGGAGGTCCCCGAGCTCCGTGAGGTGATGCATCAGATTCTCGATGCCGCGCGCGATGCCGGCCTCGACTTGGAGGTTTTCAAGGGTCTCACGAACGCCGAGCGCGACCACCTCGTCGGGTGCCGCCTCGTCTCTCCCGACTTCGAGTGGACCCTTCCGGGACGAGCGCTTCTGGTGGATGCCCAGCGGTCGGTGAGCTTGATGGTGAACGAGGAGGACCACCTCCGCATTCAGGCCCTCACCGCGGGCTGGTCCATCGACGCCTGCCACACGGCCGCGCGGGCGTGTCTCGAGGCCATGGCGACGAGACTTCCCTTCGCCTACTCCCCCGAGTACGGCTATCTCAGCGCCAGCCCGTTCAACGCGGGCATGGGGCGGCGACAATCGGCGATGTTCCACCTCATCGGACTCGCGCAGGGTAAGCGCCTGCCCGGGATCTTGAAGGCGTTGAGCGTGGAGCGAATCTTCGTCCGTGGGCTGTTCGGAGAGTCGAGTCGCGCGGTCGGTGCGTTCGTGCAGATCTCCGTGCTTTCCGGCACCCGCGAAGAGTTCACCGGCGCGTGCGACTATCTGATGCGCGAAGAGCGCGCGGCGCGGGCGACCATTGGGCGAGACGCGCTTCGAGAACGAGCCGTGCAGGCTCGAGACTTTGCCCTCGGCTCCCGCACCGTCTCGCTCGCCGACGCCTTGCGCGTCCTCGGTTGGGTTCGTTGGGCCGCGAGCGCAGATGTCGACGGCTTCCCGATGGGCTTGAGAGACGTCGACGCCGCCCTCACCTCGCTCGAACTGAGGGGCAGCATGCCGGAGGAAATGGCAAGCGAGCAGCGCGCCACCACCCTTCGCCGCTTCCTCCAGGTTTGAGCTAGCCGCGGCGGCGCGCACCCCAGAGAATGGATCGAGCGTCCCAACCAGAGAGATGCGAAGACTTTGGGCCGCTTACGTCGTTCGCCCACGCGAACAGAGTTGGGACCTTCTCGTCTACTCGCTCTCCGGCGACTCCGTGGCCGACCTGCCCGCCGGTGAGATGGTCGACCATCAATTGCTGGCGGACGCCGTCGCCGCCTCCGTCGAGGAGACTCTTGGTGTCGCGGGAGCATGGATCGAGGCAAGCCTCGGTGAGATAACTGGTTCCGACGGTCAGCTTTGGACTGGGCTTGTCGTGCGGGTCGAAGGCACTCCGCCGGACGAGGGGAAGCATCTCGTGGTCCGCGACAACTTTCGCCTCCCTGTCTTCGTTCGGTGGCATGACCTGCGAGAGCCGCTTGGGCTCTGGGCGCCGAAGTCGCGCTTGCTCGACTCTCTTCGATCGCACCTCGGCGTCGCCGGCCCCAAGCCGCGCAGCCTGCTGATCTTCCCACCGGAGCCGCGCTTGGGCCGTGAGTCGTTGCAGGGTGGTGCGATGCCGGCCGGCGCGGGCTTCGATCCAAAGCCGTTCCTGAACTCCTACACGCCCAGCGGTTGGCTGAACCGAGACTTCCCCGCCCTCGAGCGACTCGGAGATCCCGAGAAGCCGACGGCGCTGCGCATCCCGATCTCACAAGACGTGCCGCAGTTCGAGGTCACGCGCGCCGCCGTCATCCACGCCGCGGGCAATCATGGCCTCGCGGTCTTCGATGGCTTCATCGCCGCCTACTATCCTCCTGGCGAAGCCCCGGAGGTGCAGCCCTACATCACGAAGGACGGCTCGGTGATCGACGAGATCTCCTACGACGCCGAGTGGATGCGCTTTCTCTCCGATCGTTTCGGCCCGCTCGCCGTCTCGCCCCTCTCTCCGGCCATTGATGCCCAAGGAGTCCGAGAGGACTTCCGGGACAAGACCGACGAACTGCCCCTCTCCCTCTGGGCGCTCCCCGCGAACCAGGCGCTAATAACCGGCGACGATCCTTACGTCTCCGGCTACCTCTTCAACAACGACGCGCTGGTGATTCCGGCTTCCGCGCCAACCGCCGCCCTTGAGCGGCTTGAGAAGTCGCGCGTGGAGCGCCGTCCCGGCGGGGGCACTGCGATCAACCCCCACGCCTGGTGTCCCGAGTGGCCCGCGGTGTTAGAGGAGCTCGGCTGGGCGTACATGGTCACCGGCCCCGACGCCCTCTGGGGTGAGTTGCACATCAGTCGTGGCCGGCAGGCGATGCACGACGATATTCGGCGTTGGCTCCGAGGCGCAAGCCGCCGCTGGGTCGAATTCGTCACGATCGACGGCGAGCTCCGCCGCAGGCGAATGCCATAGGGTTCGAGTGCACGGCTAAGACGAGTCAGCCCTCACCTCACGCGGCTGCGATTCCTTCCGGAATTCGGGGACGTTTTTTCAGGCAGATTCTGGCCTCGATCAGAAGCTCTCGTGCCAGCTGAAGCCGGCCGTTCCCGGGGGTGGCAGTGCCATCACTAAGCTATCGAGCCTAAGCCTTGCACTTATCCTCGGCGGACGTTTGAGTGGGGAAAAACGGTGCAAAAACAGTGGATAAGTTGTTGAGGAATTGTGCGCAACATTAACCTTGACATACCAGGGCTTGTGGCCGGATAATCCTGGAACCCCTATATCTTGGGGTGGGTCTCTAATACCATGCGCTGTCCGTTCTGCGGTTTCATCGATCAGAAGGTGCTCGACTCTCGCCCTTCAATCGATGGCGAGGCGATTCGCCGCCGCCGGGAGTGCCTAGGTTGCGCTCGCAGATTCACGACGTACGAGCGCCCAGAAAGGGCGCGACTTTTCGTGGTGAAGCGAGATGGGACACGGGAGGAGTTCAGCCGAGACAAGTGCCTGACCTCCATGCTCCTCGCCTGCCGCAAGCGCAAGGTGCCGATCGAGGCGCTCCGCAACGCGGTGGAGTCCCTTGAGCGAGACCTGTACCAGCAGTTCGAGGACGAAGTCCCCACCACAGAAATTGGAGAGCGCGTCATGCGCGCCCTTCGAGAGCTGGACACGGTGGCCTACGTCCGATTTGCCTCGGTCTATCGCGAGTTCGAGACCGTGGCCGACTTCAACGAAATCATCGAGTCCGTGCGGGCCGACACTCCGGCCGCCAATCTCAGCTAACGCCATTCATTCCAAGGAAGACCATGAAGATCAATCGCTACTTCACCACGGCGGGCCAGGACGCCTACACCGGCATCCCGTTTGAGCCGCGCCGCAGCGAGATCCGCAACCCCGACGGCTCCACCGTGTTCCTCATGGAGAACGTCATGGTGCCTGCGCACTGGTCGCAGGTCGCCGTCGACATCCTCGCGCAGAAGTACTTCCGCAAGGCCGGCGTGCCGCAGGCGGATGGCACGGACGGCAGTGAGAACGACAGCCGCCAGGTCTTCCACCGGCTCGCGGGATGCTGGCGCCAGTGGGGCGAGACCCACGGCTACTTCGACACGGCCGAAGACGCGCAGGCGTTCTACGACGAGCTGGTGCACATGCTGGCCAAGCAGGTCGCCGCGCCGAACTCGCCACAATGGTTCAACACCGGTCTCCACTTCGCCTACGGCATCACCGGCGTTCCCCAGGGCCACTTCTACGTCGACCCGAAGACGGGTGAGCTGAGCCGCAGCCTCAACGCCTACGAGCGGCCTCAGCCGCACGCCTGCTTCATCCTCAGTGTGAAGGACGACCTCGTGAACGAGGGCGGCATCATGGACCTGTGGACCCGCGAGGCCCGCATCTTCAAGTACGGCTCGGGCGTGGGCACCAACTTCTCGCGCATCCGCGGCGAGAACGAGCGACTCTCCGGCGGCGGCAAGAGCTCCGGCCTCATGTCGTTCCTCCGCGTGGGCGACCGATCGGCCGGCGCCATCAAGAGCGGCGGCACCACCCGACGCGCGGCCAAGATGGTCTGCCTCGACCTCGACCACCCGGACATCGAGGAGTTCGTGAACTGGAAGGTGAAGGAGGAGCAGAAGGTCGCCGCCTTGGTGACCGGCTCTAAGCTTAACGAGCGACACCTGAACGAGATCATGCGCGCCTGCACCGAGAACGGCGACGCGAACCCCCGCACGAACAAGGCCCTCTACGTCGCGATCGCCGCGGCCAAGAAGGACGACATTCCGCTGAACTACATTCAGCGCGCCATTCAGTTCGCTCAGCAGGGGTACACCGGCATCGAGTTCCCCGTCTTCGACACGGGCTACGAGAGCGAGGCGTACCTCACGGTCTCGGGCCAGAACTCGAACAACTCCGTCCGCGTCCCCAACGACTTCTTCCACGCGGTGGAGAAGAACGATAAGTGGGATCTGAAGGCTCGTACCACCGGCAAGGTGGTGAAGACGGTGGACGCCGCCGACCTCTGGGACCAGATCTGCGAGGCGGCCTGGAACTCCGCCGACCCCGGCCTGCAGTACGACACCACCATCAACGAGTGGCACACCTGCCCCGCGGATGGCCGCATCAACGCGAGCAACCCGTGCTCCGAGTACATGTTCCTCGACGACACGGCCTGTAACCTGGCGTCGATCAACCTAGTCAAGTTCTACAACGCGCAGACGGGCGAGTTCGACCTCAAGGGGTACCAGCATGCCATCCGCGTCTGGACGGTGGTGCTGGAGATCTCGGTGCTCATGGCCCAGTTCCCCAGCCAGGACATCGCCCAGCTCAGCTACGATTACCGCACCCTCGGTCTCGGCTACGCCAACCTCGGCGCGCTGTTGATGCAGATGGGCTACCCGTACGACTCGCCCGAAGGGTTCGCCATCACCGGCGCCCTCACCGCGATCCTCGGCGGCGAGAGCTACGCCGCGTCGGCCGAGATGGCCGGCGAGCAGGGCCCCTTCCCCGGCTACGAGCGGAACCGCGACAACATGCTGCGGGTCATCCGCAACCATCGCCGCGCCGCCTACCAGGCGCCCCGCGATGACTACGAGGGGCTGAGCGTCTACCCGGTCGGCATCGACCAGAAGCTCTGCCCCGCCGACATGCTGAACGTGGCGCACGACGCCTGGGACCGCGCCCTCGAGCTCGGCCAGAAGCACGGCTACCGCAACGCCCAGGTCACGGTCCTCGCGCCTACCGGCACGATCGGCCTGATCATGGACTGCGACACCACCGGTATCGAGCCGGACTTCGCCCTCGTGAAGTTCAAGAAGCTCGCCGGCGGCGGCTACTTCAAGATCATCAACCAGTCGATCCCGCCCGCGCTCCGCAAGCTCGGCTACTCCGACACGCAGATCGGCGAGATCGTGGCGTACGCGCTGGGCAACAAGACGCTCAAGGGCGCGCCGTTCATCAACCACGAGACGCTGGCCGCCAAGGGCTTCACCCCAGAGGTCCTCGCCTCGCTGGAAGCGGGCCTGGAGAACGCTTTCGAGATCGGCTTCGCCTTCAACAAGTGGAGCCTCGGAGAGGAGTTCTGCAAGAACGTCCTCGGCTTCACCGAGGCGCAGCTCAACGACTGGTCGTTCAACATGCTCACCGCGCTCGGCTTCACCAAGGCTGAGATCGACGCCGCCAACGAGTACGTGTGCGGCACGATGACGGTGGAAGGCGCGCCGCACCTCAAGGCCGAGCACCTGCCGATCTTCGACTGCGCCAACCGCTGCGGCAAGAAGGGCCAGCGCTTCATCAGCGCCGAGGGCCACATCCGCCAGATGGCGGCCGCCCAGCCGTTCCTCTCCGGCGCGATCAGCAAGACGATCAACCTGCCGGGCGAGGCCTCGGTCAAGAACGTCGCCGACGCCTACTGGCTCTCATGGAGCCTCGGCCTGAAGGCGAACGCCCTCTACCGAGACGGCTCCAAGCTCAGCCAGCCGCTCAACGCGTCGTCCGACGACGCCGCGGCGGTCATCCTCGAAGCGTCGCTCGAAGACACCGAGGTTCCGACAGCAGCCGTGGCTTCCGCTCCTGCCCTCGTGCCGGACGTCGCCAGCCTCACCCCTCTCTCGTCGCAAACCGAGATCGAGGCCGCGGCGACCAAGCTCGTCTACCGCTACATCTCCAAGCGACGCGTGATGCCCGGCCGTCGCCGGGGCTACACCCAGAAGGCGCGCGTGGGCGGCCACAAGGTCTACCTGCGAACGGGTGAGTTCGAGGACGGCTCGCTGGGCGAGATCTTCGTGGACATGCACCGCGAGGGCGCGGCGTTCCGGTCGTTGATGAACTGCTTCGCCATCGCGATCTCGCTCGGCCTGCAGTACGGCGTGCCGCTCGAGGAGTTCGTCGAGGCGTTCGTCTTCACCCGCTTCGAGCCGAACGGCTCGGTCCAGGGACACGACAACATCAAGATGTCGACCTCGGTGATCGACTACATCTTCCGCGAACTCGCGCTGAGCTACCTCGGCCGCACCGACCTGGTGCAGGTCAAGCCGGAAGACCTCGAGTCGGGCACCGTCGGCCGCCCGAGCCAAGTCCCGGACTACGAAGAGGAGGAGATCGAGGACGACGCCTTCGACGGCCCGATCCCCGGCGTCGCCCAGGAGCGCCACGACTCGCGAGGCTTCGCCGCCACCCGAGCCCAGGAGCCGCTCCCGCTGGACGACAATCCCCAGGCCGTGGGCTCTCCCACCTGGACCCTGGAGCAAACCCAGCGCAACGCCCCCGCCCAGTACGAGGAGCGAACCGTGAGCGGTAACGGCGCCAACGGCAAGATGCTCGTCATCGAGCCCGTCTCCGTCCCCGCCTCGCGCCCGGCCGCCCAGGCCGCGACCTCGCAGATCGCCGAGAAGATCCGCCAAGCCCGCCTCAAGGGCTACGAGGGCGACCCCTGCACCAACTGCGGAGCGTTCACGATGGTCCGCAACGGCGTCTGCCTCAAGTGCGACACCTGCGGCGAGACCAGCGGCTGCTCGTAGTCAGTCGTGATTGAGGCGGGGGGGGGGCGCCCACGGCCCCACCCCGCCTCGCTCCCCTCGGCGGGCGTAGCTCCGAGCTCACTCCTGAG
>Ga0164290_1002678_pt1 | contig 11133 bp, 11 predicted proteins | sample Micstemetagenome_FD_108782 | JGI IMG/M metagenome (GOLD analysis project Ga0164290, IMG submission 108782) | Contaminated culture microbial community from soil near Moab, Utah, USA - Microcoleus steenstrupii SON62 (Illumina Assembly) | ecosystem: Environmental > Terrestrial > Soil > Soil crust...
CCTGTGGCAGAAGATCCTCGAGATCCGCCTGCAGACCGGCGAGCCCTATCTGATCTTCTCCGACACGGTGAACCGCCAGATGGCGCCGCACCAGCGCGAGCTGGGCCTGTCGGTCAAACAGTCCAACCTGTGCGCCGAAATCATGCTGCACACCGGCCGCGACCATCTGGGCGTCGATCGCACCGCCGTCTGCTGCCTGAGCTCGGTCAACGCCGAGACCTTCCTCGAATGGCGCGAGGAGCCGAAATTCGTCGAGGACGTCATGCGCTTCCTCGACAATGTGCTGGAAGACTTCATCCGCCGCGCCCCGCCGGCCATGGCCGCCGCCGTCTACTCCGCCAAGCGCGAACGCTCGGTCGGTCTCGGCCTGATGGGCTTCCACTCCTTCCTCCAGGCCCAGGGCGTCGCCTTCGAGAGCGCCATGGCCAAGTCGTGGAACATGCGGCTGTTCAAACATCTGCGCCGCGAGGCCGACAAGGCCAGCCGCCTGCTGGCCGAGGAGAAGGGCGCCTGCGAGGACGCGGCCGAGCGCGGCGTCATGGAGCGCTTCAGCCACAAGCTGGCCATCGCCCCGACCGCCTCGATCTCGATCATCTGCGGCGGCACCAGCGCCGGCATCGAGCCGATCCCGGCCAACATCTACACCCACAAGACCCTGTCGGGCTCCTTCGCGGTCAAGAACCCCTATCTGGAGAAGGTGCTCGGCTCCAAGGGCGCCGACACCGACATCATCTGGTCCTCGATCCTCGAGCACGAGGGTTCGGTCCAGCATCTCGACGTCCTCGACGAGGACGAGAAGGCCATCTTCAAGACCGCCTTCGAGCTGGACCAGCGCTGGGTGGTCGAACTGGCCGCCGATCGCGCCGGCGAGATCTGCCAGGCCCAGTCGATCAACCTGTTCATCCCGGGCGACGTCGACAAATGGGACCTGCACATGCTGCACTGGCGCGCCTGGGAGACCGGTGTGAAGTCGCTCTACTACCTGCGCTCCAAATCGGTGCAGCGCGCCTCCTTCGCCGGCGCCGAGAACAAGGTCGAGGAAGAGCCCGACCCCAACCAGCCCGACCTCTTCAGCGCCGCCCGCACCGACTACGACGAGTGCCTCGCCTGCCAGTAGGGTAGGGAAGCGGCATCGTCTCCTCCCTGTCGCCGAAGGCGATGGGGAGGGGGACCGCGAAGCGGTGGAGGGGCGAAACGGCGTCCCCCCTCCCTTTCGTCATCCTCCGGCGAGCGTGGCGAGACCGGAGGACCCAGCGGCGCGCGGGAGCGCGAACCTGTCGGGAGCGCCGCTGTTCACCAAAGCCTGCCTGAACAGATCGCCTTCGGCGCCGCTGGGTCCCGGGGTTCGCTGCGCGCCCCCGGGATGACGAAAGGGGAATTGCTGCGCTGCAAATCCGCCGCCAGCCATCAATCTTCTCTGACCTAACCCGCTGTTTCCCCTCAACGTGACTCGTCCGTCAGCGTCCCGAACCCGCCTGAGGAAGAACCCGTCGTACACTCCTCCTGTCCCGTCCGTCCGGCGGGCTGTGGTCTTTGACAATCGCATCCCCGCCTCACCGCTCCAGGCGCGCCGACGTAGACTCTGCCGACTCCGCCATACCGAATTTCGGCGCCGACCCTGCCCACTCTGCCGACTCCGCCACACCAAATTTTTTGGCGGCGGGACCCGCGCTTTGACAACCGAACCCCAACCCGCCAGCTAATCCCCATGACCGCGCCCCGCATCTTCATCGACGCCGACGCCTGTCCGGTGAAGGACGAGGTCTATCGCGTCGCCGAACGCTACGGCCTCAAGGTCTTCGTGGTCTCGAACGGCTGGATCAACACCCGCCGCGACCCGTGGATCGAGCAGGTGGTCGTCGATTCCGGCCCCGACGTCGCCGACGACTGGATCGCCGAGCGCGCCGGCCCCGGCGACATCGTCGTCACCCAGGACATCCCCCTCGCCGACCGCTGCCTGCAGGCCGGCGCCCAGGCCCTGAAGTCGAACGGCCAGCCCTTCACCCCCGACTCCATCGGCTCGGCCCTCGCCGGACGGATGGTCGGCGAACACCTGCGCTCGATGGGCGTCGCCACCAGCGGCCCGCCGCCGTTCGGGCCCAAGGACCGCTCGGCCTTCCTCCAGGCGCTCGACCGCGCCGTGGTCATCGCAAAACGGACCCTTGCCGCGGGGTCGGGGCGATGACCGTCATCCCCGAGAGCGAGCTGGAGTTCCGCTTCTTCCGCGCCGGCGGCCCCGGCGGCCAGAACGTCAACAAGGTGGCGACGGCGCTGCAGATGCGCTTCGACGTGCGCAACTCCCCCTCCCTGACCGAGCCGGTCAAGACGCGGCTGATGAAACTGGCCGGCAGCCGGATGACCCTCGACGGCGTCCTCGTCATCACGGCCGTCCGTTTCCGCACCCAGGAACGCAATCGCGCCGACGCCCTCGAACGGCTGCAGTCGATGGTCGACAAGGCGTCGGTGGCCCCCGTCCATCGCGTCCCGACCCGCCCCACCCGGGCCTCGAAGGAACGCCGTCTCGAGGGCAAGTCCAAACGCTCGACCATCAAGAGCGGCCGCGGCAAGCCGGGCCTCTCAGACTAGTCCAGCCGGTCGGCCTTGCGCAGGCTGGGGAACAGCCTGGCCCAGATCCCCGTCGCCGCCAGCGCCCCGAAGCCGCCGAACACCGCCGCCCCGATGGGCCCCAGCAGCCGCACCGCCACCCCGGAATAGGCCTCGCCCAGCTCGTTCGACGCTCCGATGAACAGCATCGACACCGAACTGACCCGGCCGCGCATGTGATCCGGCGTGGCTAGCTGGATCAGGGTCTGGCGGATGTTGACGCTGATCATGTCGGCCGCCCCGCCGACCAGCAGCACCAGCCCCGACAGCCAGGCCGCCTTCGACAGGCCGAAGGTCAGGGTGCAGACCCCGAACACCGCCACCGCCGCGAACATCCAGCGCCCGCCGTGCCTCACGATGGGAAACCGGCTCAGATAGATGGCCATGCCCAGCGCCCCGACCCCGAACGAGGCGCGCAGCAGGCCGAACCCCTCGGGCCCGACATGCAGGATGTCCCGCGCGAAGATGGGCGTCAGCAGCGCCACCCCGGCCAGCAGCACCACGATCAGGTCCAGCGATATGGCCCCCAGCACCAGCTTGGTCTTCCACACATAGGCCAGCCCCTCCTTGACCGACTCCATCGGCGACAGCCCGCCCTCGACCCGCCTCGGCTTGCCGCTGGTGCGGATCATCAGGAAACAGCCCATGCCGGCCAGCAGCAGGCCCATGGCCACCGCATAGGCCAGCGGCACATGGACGCCGACGATCACCCCGCCCAGCGCCGGCCCGGCGATGGACCCGGTCTGGAAGGCGATCGACTGGGCCGCGATAGCCGGCGGCAGGGCCTTGCGCCCGACCACCATCGGCAGAAACGCCTGGCTGGCCGGGGCGAGAAAGGCCCGCGCCGCCCCGAACACGGCGGCCACGGCCAGCAGCCCCCACAACGGCGGCGAGCCGTGCAGGGCCATCAGCAGGAAGGCCGCGGCGCAACTGGCCTCGACGAGGATCGACAGGGCCACGGTGACCTTGCGGTCGCGCCGGTCGGCCATCGCCCCAGCGGGCAGGGTCAGGGCCAGCAGCGGCAGGAACTGGCACAGGCCAACGAGGCCCAGATACAGGCTGGCCTCCTGGATCGGATGGTCGCGCCGCGCGATCTCATAGACCTGCTACAGCAGGGCCGAGGACTGGATCTGGATGCCCAGCACCGCCGCCACCCGCCCCAGCCACAGCAGGCGGAAGTCGCGGATGCCCCACGGGCTGGACGGCTCCCCGTCACCCGGCGGAACGGGCGGCGTAGGCGTTCCGGAATCCAGGCTCTCGACGGTCACGTGCGCCGGTCAACCCTGGCATAGGGGGTCCCGTCCCGATGGAAATAGCCGCCCTGACGAAACACCATGTCGATATCCGGATAGTCGCCGCTGTCGCCGCCCGGCGTTCGCGTCCCCACCTCCAGCAGAACGGCTTCGGCCCCCGAACGGTTCTCGATCTTGTGGCCGTTGGGCTCCCCCGCCTTCCAGCCCGCGCAGTCCCCGGCCCTCAGCACCGTCTCCCCCTCATCCTCGACCAGCACCACCTCGCCGGACAGCACCCAGACGAACTCGTCCTCGCCTTCATGCCAGTGCCTCTGGCTCGACCAGGCCCCGTCCGGCAGGCGCAGCAGATTGACCCCGAACTGGTCCAGCCCCACCGCATCCCCCAGCCGCCAGCGCCGCCTCGCCTTGCACGGCCCGGCGAATTGCTCGGGGTATCCCGTCCCGTGGCCGGTGGGCGCGCTGTCGATGTCGATCTTCGGCATGGAGAGAAGCCTTCTCGCAATCGTCCGAACCCCCTAAAGCACAGGTCCATGAGCGCCGCATCACATCCGGTTATCGATCCTGTCGAACTGACCCGCGACCTGATCCGCAAGCCCTCCGTCACCCCCGCCGACGAGGGGGCGATGGACATGCTGGAACGCGTGCTGACCGGCCTCGGCTTCCACTGCCGGCGCCTGAAATTCGAGAACATCGAGAACCTCTACGCCCGGCGCGGGACGGCCTCGCCGAACCTCTGTTTCGCCGGCCACACCGACGTGGTCCCGACCGGCGCGGCCGAGGCCTGGTCCGCCGGCCCCTTCGAGGCCGAGGTCCGCGACGGCGTCCTCTACGGTCGCGGCGCCGTCGACATGAAGGGCGGCATCGCCGCCTGGATCGCCGCCGTCTCCCGCGTCCTCGCCGAAGGCGACGTCCCCGGTTCCCTCTCGTTCCTGATCACGGGCGACGAGGAAGGCCCAGCCCTGCACGGCACCAAACGGGTGGTCGAGACGCTGATGGCCGAGGGCGAGGTCATCGACGCCTGCGTCGTCGGCGAACCCTCCTCCCAGCACGCGCTGGGCGACACCATCAAGATCGGCCGCCGCGGCTCCCTCAACAGCTGGATCACCGTCCACGGCAAACAGGGCCACGTCGCCTATCCCGACCGCGCCGCCAATCCGGCCCCGGTCATCGCCCGGCTGATGGCCCGTCTGGCCGACCACCGCCTCGACGATGGCTATCAGGGCTTCCAGCCGTCGAACCTCGAGATCACCACCATCGACATCGGCAATCCGGCCACCAACATCATCCCGGCCGAGGCCCGGGCGCGGCTCAACATCCGCTTCAACCCGACCCACACCGGCGACCAGTTGATCGCTTGGCTCAACGCCATGGCCGGCGAGGCCCAGGCCGAAAGCGGACTGCGCATCGAGCTGGAGCATCTGTGCTCGGGCGACGCCTTCCTGACCGAGCCCGGCCCCTTCGTCACCGGCGTCCAGGACGCGGTCGAGGCCGCGACCGGCCGCCGTCCCGAGGCCTCGACCACGGGCGGGACCTCGGACGCCCGCTTCATCCGCGCCATGGCGCCGGTGCTGGAGCTCGGCCTCGTCGGCCAGACCATGCACCAGATCGACGAACGCGTGCCGGTAAGCGAAATCGAGGCGCTGGCGGAGGTCTACCGCCGCGTCATCACCACCTTCTTCGACCGCGCCTAGAACAGCAGGTCGAGGCCCAGCATCGCCCCGCCGAACATCGCGGCGAAGGCGACGAGGAAATAAAAGATGTCGCGCCGCGCGCTGCCCCGGCGCTCCAGGGTCATCGGCGGCAACTGGACCCCGAGGTTTCTCATGGCGCACTCCCGCAAAACCGGACGAGGCTGCGCCTCGAAGGTTGCCGGGAGATTGAGAAACGTGGTTGCCGTCAGGGCCGCTCGAGGAAGCGCAACGCCGTCAGCACATGCGCCCGCACGCCGACCGGCAGCACCTTCTCGTTGACGTCGAACGCCGGCGAATGGTTCGGCGGCGAGGTCGCCGGATCGACCCCGTCGGCGCTGGCCCCCAGATGGAAGAACACCCCCGGGACCTCCTGCGACAGATAGCTGAAGTCCTCCGCCACCGTCGTCGGCGGCGCCCCCGCATTGACGTTCCCGGCGCCGGCCGCCTCCTCCAGCACCGGCGCCAGCCAGGCCGAAAGGGCCTCGTCATTGAACACCAGGGCCGCGTTCTGGCGCACCGCGAACTCGGCCGTGGCGCCGTAGTTTTCGGCCACATTGCCCACCGCGATCTCCGCCCGCCGCACCAGATCGTCGCGCTGGGCGATGTCGAAGGTGCGCAGGGTCCCTGACAGCACCGCCTGGTCCGGAATGATGTTGTAACGAACCCCCGCGTCCAGCGTCGCGATGGTGAACACCGTCGGCGTGGTGGTCGGATCGATGGTCCGGGCGGTCAGGCTGTTGATGGTCTGGACCACGTCGGCCGAGGCGGAGATGACGTCGACGCCCTTCCACGGCCAGGCGCCGTGCGTCTGCCGTCCGTTCAGGGTGATGTCGACCCGGTCCGAAGCCGCCATGAAGCCGCGCGGCCTGTACCACAGCGTTCCCGGCGCCCCCGGCACGACATGCAGGCCGAAGATCGCTTCGGGCCGCGGATCGGTCAGGGCGCCTTCCTGGATCATCAGGGCCGCCCCGCCCAGCGGCTCGCCCGGAGGCGCGCCCTCCTCGGCGGGCTGGAAGATGAACACCACCGTCCCGGCGATCTGGTCCTTCATCCCGGCCAGCACCTCGGCCGCGCCCATCAGCATGGCCACATGGGCGTCATGGCCGCAGGCGTGGGCCACCGGCACCGTATTGCCCATATAGCTGCCGGTCGCGGTCGAGGCGAACGGCAGGCCGGTCGCCTCCAGCACCGGCAGGGCGTCCATGTCAGCCCTCAGCGCCACCGTGCGACCGGGTCGCCCGCCGCGCAGGATCCCGACCACCCCGGTCTTGCCCACCCCGGTGCGCACCTCGAGACCCAGCGAACGCAGGTGATCGGCGACCATGGCCGCCGTGCGGGTCTCGGCGAACCCCAGTTCCGGGTTGGCGTGCAGGTCGCGCCGCCAGGCGACGACCTGTGGCGTCACCCCCTCGACGGCCGCCGCCACGGCGTCCGCGGACTGGCCCCGGGCCGCGCCGGCGGGAAGCGCCAGGGCCAGGGCGGCGGAGGCGGCGAGGAGGCTTCGGACGATCATGGCGGCGTCTCCATAGTGATGGGCGACCGTCGCGGACAGCGGGCGCTTCCGCAAGGCTTCACCGCCGCCTAAAGTCCTCCTGTGAACCTCCGCTCGCCCGCCTTCGCCATCCTGTTCGCCGTCAGCCTGATCGCGGCGGCGGGCAATATGGGGCTGCAGTCGGTGCTTCCCACGATCGGTCGCGAGTTCGGACTGCGCGACACCCTGGTGGCGGCGGCGTTCGCGATCAGCGCCCTGATGTGGACCCTGACCTCGCCCTACTGGGCGCGTCTCTCGGACCGCCTGGGCCGCAAACGGGTCATCATGATCGGCCTCGGCGGCTTCGTCGCCTCCATGGCCGGCTTTGGCCTGGCCGCCAGCTCCGGCCTCGAAGGCTGGCTGGGGGTGATGGTCGCCTTCGTCCTGATGGCCGTGGCGCGCACCATCTACGGCGTCTTCGGCTCGGCCGCGCCGATCGCCTCCCAGGCCTATGTCGCCGACCGCACGGGCCCCGGACAGCGAACCCAGGCGATGTCCCTGCTGGCCTCGGCCCAGGGGCTCGGCACCGTGGTGGGTCCCACCCTTGCCCCGGTCTTCATCCTGCCCTTCGTCGGCCTCGCCGGGCCGATGTACGCCTTCGCCCTGTTCGGCGCGGTCGTGCTGCTGATCGTCTGGCTGAAGCTGCCCAGCGGCGATGTGGTCCGCACGCCGTCGCCGAGCGGCCGCAGGACCGACGCCGCCAAGGGCCTCTGGAAGGATCCGCGGGTGCGGGACTATCTGATCTACGGGCTGCTGGTGACCGGCGCCCAGGCGATCAACATCTCGGTGCTGGGCTTTCACGTCATCGACGAACTCGCGGTCGAGGGCATCGCTTCCGGCGAGACCGCCTCCTTCATCAGCATCGCCATGCTGGCCGGCGCGGCCGCGACCCTGATGGTCCAGTGGGGCCTGATCCCGCTGCTCAAGCTCCAGGCCGCTGATCTGATGCGCTGGGGCGCGGGCCTCGCCCTCGTCGGCAATCTGATGAGCATCGCCTCACCCGGCTACTATGGCGTCGTCGTCGGCTATGCGGTGGTCTCGATGGGAGTCGGCTTCGCCCGCCCGGGTTTCACCGCCGGGTCCTCCCTCTCGGTCGGCCCGCACGAACAAGGGGCGGTGGCGGGACTGATGATGTCGCTGGCCGGTCTCAGCTTCCTCGGTCCGCCGGTCATCGGCGTGGCGCTGTATGAGCTGGCGGAGCCGGCGCCCTTCATCCTCAACGCCCTGCTGCTGGCCGTCGCCACAGCCCTGTGCTTCGCGAGCAACCGCCTTCGCCTCGGTCCGCCCGACCTGCCCGACCGTGACGAGACGCCGTCGCCGGAGACGCCGCCCGCCTCGCAGCCCGGGCCCGAGGGGAATCGCTGACCGGTTCGCCCGGCCGGTCTTTTCAGCGCCGAAAAGCCGTGTCAGATCGACGGCATGGAAACCGCCCGTATCGAAAAACGCATCGGCGTTCGAGCACCCGCCGACCGCATCTGGGAACTGATCGCCGATCTGCCCGGCTGGGATCGCTGGAACCCGGTCGAAAGGACGGTCGAGGGAACGATCGCCTATGGCGGATCCATCGCCCTGACCGAAGCCGTTCCCGGACTTCCCGAACGGCGGACCACCGTCCGGGTGGGTGAATGGCAGCCCCTGGCCCAGCTTGTCTGGGCGGAGAAGCGCGGCCTGTGGTTCAACGCCCTGCGCTATTTCGAGATCGAGGAGCTCGAGCCCGGGAGCTGCATCTTCGCAAACGGCTTCATCTTCACCGGCCTGCGCGGCGAGATGCATTTCGATCGCCACCGGAAACCCCTGAGGGCGGCGGTGGAGTCCATCGCCGAAGCCCTGAAGACGGCCGCCGAGCCGGGCTGACTCAACCGCCCTTGGCCATGGTGTCCTGGATGCTGATGATCGCCGGCGTCAGGATGACGATGAACAGCACCGGCAGGAAGAACAGGATCATGGGCACGGTCAGCTTGGCCGGCAGGGCCGCCGCCTTCTTCTCCGCCGCCGAGAGACGCATCTCGCGGTTCTCCTTGGCCATCGTCCGGAGCGCCGACCCAAGCGGCGTGCCGTAGGTCTCGGCCTGGGTCATGGCCGTCGCCACCGACTTGACCCCCGGATGATTGGTCCGCTTGGCCAGACCCTCATAGGCCATGCGCCGGTCGGGCAGATAGCTCAGCTCGGCCGACAGCAGGGTCATTTCCTCGGCCAGGTCGATGGATGAGCCGCCGATCTCCTGACTGACCTTCTGGATCGCCGCCTCGATCGACATGCCCGCCTCGACGCAGATCAGCAGCAGGTCCAGCGCGTCCGGGAACGCCTGCATGATCGAGGTCCGGCGCTTGGAGATGCGGTTGGCCAGAAAGATGTTCGGCGCATAGAAGCCGATCACCGCCGCGAACATGCAGATCGTCAGCCGCACCATCACCGTCAGGCCGAAATCGTTCAGCACGAAGACGTAGAGGACCGCCAGCGCGAGCATCACGAAGGGCATCGAGAAGCGGAAGAAGTAGAAGGTGGTCAGCGGCTTCGGGCCGCGATAGCCGGCCTGGGCCATCTTGTCGGCGACCTTGGGGTCCTCCAGCAGCTTGGTCAGGTTGAGCCGCTCGACGACCCGCTTCTTGAACCCCTCGTCGGTGTGCCTCAGGCCCTGCGGACCGCCGCCCTGGGCCGCGATCGCCTGACGGGAGCGCCGCCTCAGATCCTCGCGGCGCTCGGCCACGGCCTTCATCCGGCCTTCCAGCTTGGCCTCGCCGCCCAGCGAGCCGAGCAGGGTCACCAGGGTCGCGAACACCAGCAGGCCCACGCCCATGCTGAGCAGGTTCTGCAGGTTGGTGACGAAGCCGATGATGTCTCCCATGCCCGCCCCCTAGAACTTGAACGAGATCATGCGCTTCATCACGAAGACGCCGAGGGCCATCATCATCAGTGCGATCAGCAGCATGAACTGGCCGCGCGGATCGGTGAAAAGCTTGGCCATATAGGCCGGCGTCGTGATGCTCACCAGGATCATGACGGCCGGCGGCAGCGAGCCGATGATGCCGGCGGAGGCCGTCGCCTCGGACGACAGCGCCTTGATCTTCTCGCCCATCATCTTGCGGGCGCGCAGCACGGTCGAAAGGTTGCCCAGCGCCTCGGCCAGGTTGCCGCCGGTCTTCTGCTGGATGCCGATGACGATGGAGAAGAATTTCAGCTCGGGCGTAGGCATCCGCTCATACATCTTGTCCAGCGCCTGCTGCAGGGTCAGGCCGACGCCCAGCCCCTCGACCAGCATCTGGAACTCGCCGCCCAGCGGGGCCGGGCTTTCGCGGGCGATGATCTTGAAGCAGTCGTGCACCGGCAGACCGGACTTGATTCCGCGCACGATGACGTCGACGGCGTCGGCGAAATGGCTGGAGAATTTCTTCATCCGGCGCTTGCCCAGGAAGCCCACCACCCAGCGCGGGAAGCCCAGGCCGAAGACCACTGCGGCGCCGAGCGCGATCAGGATGTTGGGCACGAACAGCAGGGGCAGAAGAAGGGCGACGACGCCGAGCACGGCGCTGATGATCCAGAAGGTGCGGACGCTGGTCGCCAGCCCGGCCTGTTTGAGCTTGGCCTTGAGACTGACGCGCGCTTTCCGCTGGGCCCGCTCCGACTCCTGCAGCTGATCCATGATCTGCTTGCGGCGCGCTTCAGGAGTGTTGGCGGCGGCTGCCTTGCGGGCCGCCGCCGCATTCTGTTTCGGGCCGCCGAAGCTCTGCGCCCGCTTGATGGCCGCATCCGATGAGTCGCCTCCGCCGACGAAGGCCCAGCCCAGTCCGCCGATGGTGATGAAGGCCAGAACGGCGGCGAGGACCGGAAGCATCCGCCCTACTCCGCCGCGTCGAGGGCTTCGGCCAGCTCGCGCTCCAGGCCGTAGTAGCGGGCGCGGTCCCAGAAGCGGGGACGGGCGATGCCGGTCGATCGGTGACGGCCGATGATCTTGCCGTTCTCGTCCTCGCCGGTGATCTCGTAGACGAACAGGTCCTGGGTGACGATGACGTCGCCTTCCAGCCCGACCACCTCGGTGATGTGGGTGATGCGGCGC
>Ga0164290_1002679_pt1 | contig 11129 bp, 10 predicted proteins | sample Micstemetagenome_FD_108782 | JGI IMG/M metagenome (GOLD analysis project Ga0164290, IMG submission 108782) | Contaminated culture microbial community from soil near Moab, Utah, USA - Microcoleus steenstrupii SON62 (Illumina Assembly) | ecosystem: Environmental > Terrestrial > Soil > Soil crust...
ACCACGCCAAGAACGACGTGCTCCGCGCCACCGCGACCGGCACCCGCCGACCGCTACAGTGACCACCGCCCAGGGTGGGGAACTTCGATGAGCATCACTGGGGAAATCCGGCGAGCCCCGTCACCTCAGCCCGCCGATGACCAGGTCGACGAGATCAAGGCGTTGAAGCGACAGCCAACGTCAGGTGAGACGACTGGCGCTCGAATTATGGTCTGGCTCATCGAGGCCGACGAAGTGATCTAGAGGCAGTCGTCGCGAAGCGCATCATCGTGGGTCTTTCCGCGAAGCGGCCCCGAGGATCGCGATGTGGCACCCGGCTAAGGTCCACATCATGGAGGTCCGCGATCGCGTCATTGGAGCACGGCACGCGGTTAGGGACTCGCGCGGCTCTACGAGTCAACCGCGCGGTGCAGACGCGGCCTTCAGTCAGTCAGACTGAACTTGGCTACCCGAGCAGGTCCGCAAACCACTGTTCAACGTCGTAGTTCGCGATGAGGCGTGCGAGTCCGACCGGGGTCTGGCCACTCTTGTTGGCGTGGAAGGGGTCGGCGCCGTGGGAGCGCAGTAGGTGAATGAGCTCTCCTCGTCCGTTCGAGTTGAACACGGCGACGAACAAGGGCGTGTTGCCGAACGCGTTCTCGACGTCCACCGATGCGCCCGCGCCGAGTAGTGCCTCCGTCGCGGGGACCGACCACTGCTGGGCGGCCAGGTGAAGCGGCGTGAACCCGAGGCGGTCGGGAACGTCTGGAGATTCGCCGCGCGAGAGAAGGTCCTTGAGCATCGACACGTCGTCGGCCATGACTGCGGCATGCATCGGAGAGGGCACTGGGGTTGTCATCGCTCTAGATTGTGCACACGTCTGCTTCGTATTGGTGGCTTCGGTTCGAGGCCCGATCCTCCATCTGGTACAGCTCGGGATCATTGATGTAATCGAGAAACTCCTGCACAGTCCACGCCTGGGTCAAGGCTCTATCCCTGATGCATCGCCACTCATGCCCGCGCTTGTGGCCGATGTCGGCTTCACCGCTTGGAACGATCTTCCCAGTATTGGGATCGATGAAGTCTCCGTCGGAGTTCTTCGGCGCTGCCTCCCGAATCTCCTCCTTCGTCGTAACCCGGAGGCTTGGCCGATGCTTCAGATAGTCGGTGGTGACAGGCCGTGTGATCGTGCTCCCTGTACCGACCGCAGCCCGAATCTCGTTCGCGACTCGGGCGACGTCGTCCGCTTCGGCTGCCGCCTTCTCGACCGCGGTCGCCGCGCCAGCGCTCTTGACGGCCTTGGCGCCCTTCAGGATCTTGGTGAACGCGAGACCGGGAACGGCGGCGGCCAGCGACAGCCCTGCGTTCGTGTAGTCACCTTCGATCGCGTACCACGTAGCGTTGGTGGCGGCCGCAGCAAGGGCGACACCCGTGAGCCCTGGAATGAACGTGGCAAGAGAAAGAACGTCGAGCACCGAGTGTCCCCAGCGCTGGACCTGATCGGATACCGCTTCCCACGCCTCGACCACACAGTGCCCGTAGTCGAGCGGGTTCAACGAACACTCGCTCTGATCCTGCAGGCTGCGCGCTAGATGCTGGAGCACTCTCGAGTCGGAAAGCGGGCTTCCGTCCGACGCCTCCACCTCGCCGGAGGCATCCGTTGTTGCGTCGATGGCCGCCGTCAGCGCGGTGAGTGACGCGGTCATCCCGACACTGCCCTCGTCGGAGCCGCCTGGAAAATCGTGCTCGAAGAAGAGGTAGTGGGCGAACTTCCCAATGGCGTGGTCGTCGTCGTCGCCATCGGTGACGGTCTCGGTGCCTGGTTGGAACTCGGTGAATGCCCACGCGCTGGCTTCCGGGTTCGCGGTCAGCGCTGCGGTGAGCGCAAGGATTCCGTCGGTCAGGTACGTGCCGGTCGGCGCGGGAGCGTACTTCGCATCGTCGCTCTCGACGCCCGGCCAAGCGTCGCCGCCCTCCTCGCGGTCGAAGGCCCAGTAGGCATCCGTGACCGTCTCGAGAAACTCGGTGGACCAGTACCCCCGGGACAGCAGCAGGAGAAGGTTCTGCTTGTTGGCGACGTCTTGGTCGGCCCGCTGTTGATCGTCGGCATCGGCGCTATCGTCGCTTGCCCCGTATAGAACCTCGGGTGTCGTCGTTCCCGTTGCGAAATTGTCTGCCCACGACGGTGGGAGCATGAGTTCGCCGGTGCCGTGGGTGGCCAATGCCAGTACGCCGGCCAAGTCGGTGAGTGCGATGTCGTACTCGCGAGCGTCGACACCCTCATCCAGCGGGTCGTCACCTGTACCGGCGACAGTGGACAGCGCATCCCCGAGGTCGCGGGGGGTCGCCTGGGAAGAAAAGTAGTAGGCGAAGGCGCGGTTGCCTCGATGGGTCGCCAAGCGCTCCTCGAGGGCCGTCAGGTCGCCGTCGCGGAGCGTGCGCAGCGCGACCGCGGCGTCAGCCTGGGCCAGTTCTGCGGCGGTCGGTTCGTGCTGCGGCGTGAATCTCAGGCCCGCGACGACGAGGCTTGCGACGACGGCCAGCGCCAAAAGGGAGAATCCGATCCGCAAGTCCCAGCGTGGTTTCGGCAGCGCCCGCTTGAACGCCAGATCGGTCCGGAACCGGCGGTCTCGCTGTCCCTCGAGCTCCCAGCCGCGGTCCTCCCACTTGGTCCGCACGCCGGCTTGCCTCCGGCGGAGCACGCGAACGGACTTGCGCCTGTACCGCAATTCGTCGCTCGCGGCGTCGCGCTTGCGGCGACGCGAGTCAGCTCGCCCCACTCTTTGCTCCCCCTCGCGACTTGGTGCAGTGCATGACGCTACCCGGATATCGCCCGCCGATTCTGCGAATCCGCCGAACCGGTCCGAGACGCTCAGGAGAAGTAGCCATCGACGCCGATGACGTACTTCGCACACGTGTCGCCATAGAGGTCGACGGTGAAGGTGGCGATGCCGCCGTCCTCGATCGGGCCGTCCTGCTCGGTGAACGAGCTGGTGTACCACGCCAGGTCATTGCCTGCGAAGCAGTACATCGCGACGCTGTACGGGCCCTCGGTCGAGGCGCCGGTCTCGTTCGTGGCGGACCCGACGATCGCCTGACCGACAACGTTCACCTCGGTCACCGTCAGGGGCGCCGTGTTGTAGGAGGTCGTGTCGACCGGGCTGGTCTCGACCGCGAACTCGTACTCGGCGTTGCCGGGGAGAGCGCCTGCGTTCTCGAAGAAGATGTAGCCCAGACCAACCTCGCCGGGGGCGACCTGGGCGGGGATGGTGCCCTGGCTGGACCCGGTTCCGACGATGGACCCACCGCTGCGAGCTGTCGCAGTCCAGTCGACGTGCGAGATGCCCTCGGTGGTGTTGTTCCGGAACGCGAACAGCAGGATCCCCTGGTCGGTGTCGAGCGGCCCGACCTGGACGACTGAGACCTCGCCGGATTCTCCGTCCTCGAAGTGCGGGCGGGCGGTGCCACCGAGGAGGCCAGAGGCGTTGAAAGGCAACAGCTCGACCGCAGCATCCTCGGTCTTCGGGGGCTCCTCGCTCGGCGAGGTGGTCTCGTCCGGGGTCGACGCCGACGTGGATTCAGCCTCGTCGGGGTTGTCGGCCGGAGAGCAGGCGGTGAGCGGCAGCAGGGTAGCCGCGAGGACTGCGGCGATGCGCACGGAATTCTTCATGGCCCGCAAGGTAGTCGCAGGCTCCGACGCAATGTATTCATCACCTGTAGCCACAACAGAGGGCGCGGCCACACGACCGGCGTGCACCCCGCGGGCTAGGACGTGCACCTGCAAGGCATGAGCGCCGTCGGTGAAGCACCGCAAGCTGCTTGGTGCAGGAAAGAGTTCGGACACGTCCTTCTCCACGCTCCACCCGAGGAAATTCCTCTCCACCGCCGTCGCCGCCGACTCAACCCTGCATCGCGGCATCGCCGAGGTCGCGGCCGAGTCAGTCGCGCTCATGGTCGGCGCGGCGCACGGCCTCGATACGTCGACATACACCGTCGCCTACGTGTCGACCTGGGCCGCCAGCGTCCCCGACAAGACCCCCGTCGCAGGTCGTCCAGTCCACCGCCGAACGTGTCCGCAAGCACGGCCCTGGGGATCCTCGACCACCTCGACACCCAGCAGGTCGGCGACGGCACCCACCCGGCCTCGCTCGCGAGGCCCTCAGTCATCGTGCCGGTACGACGCCGATCGTTGCGGGCATGGGGGCTGACGGCGTCCAAGACTGCTGGGTCGGCGAGGCAGGAGAGGGCCCGGGGGACGGCCATCCAGATGGAGTCGCGGGTTCGCGGATCGGAGCTGATCATGCCTTCGAGCCAGTCCGACCATCCGCCAGCGGCCAGCGGCCAGCGGGGTGGCTGGATCATCCTCGGCGGCGCGTCCGCGTCCAGGGACCTCCAAGAACTCGCGGTCCTCATCGGCGAGCGGGACGAGCGCTCAGACACCGTGTCGATTGGCGACTTCGGCCAGCGCTCGATACAGCGGTCGCCCCCCGAGTCGCGGTCATGCCGCCTGAGCGCCTTCGAACACTGCCCTTCGCCATCGGGCTGGTCCGTCTGCGAAGCGCACCGCCGATCGTCGCGGCACTGCGACCGTGGACCAGTCGGTAGCTCGCTTGTTCGCGGCAATCACCAGAAACTGTCGGCACTGTTGGTTACGTTCTCACCATGGCGAAATATCCCCGCATCCGTCAGCAGAACATTGCCGTCTTCGGCGAGTCTGGCTCCGGCAAGACCGTCTTGGTCTCCTCGTTCTACGGCCCCACGCAGGAGGGCTCCTACAAGAACGATCTGTGGGAAATGGTCGCCGACAAGACCGGCCAGGGCAATCGCCTGTATCAAAACTACCTCGGCATGCGTGACAGCGCCACGACGCCGATGCCAACCCGTTTCGCGAACACCACTTACGACTTCTCGGTGAAGCTCAAGACCGACGACGGCGACGAAGCGAAGAAGCGGCCCTTCGACGAACTACGCCTGACATGGCACGACTATCCCGGCGAGTGGTTCGAAGAAGATCCAAGCAGCGACGATGAGCGGACCCGCCGGACGGACACCTTCAAAACGCTGCTCAGCTCCGACGTCGCACTGCTGCTGGTCGACGGGCAGAAGCTGCTCGACTACAACGGAGAAGAAGAGCGGTACCTCAAGTCGCTCCTCGGAAACTTCCGCCAGAATCTCAAGCGCCTCAAGAACGACTTGTTGGATGACGGCCCGCTGGTCGAGTTCCCTCGGATCTGGGTCCTCGCACTGTCCAAGGCCGACCTGTTCCCCGATTGGGACGTCAACACGTTCCGCGACCTTGTTATCCGGAAGGCAGCCGACGATGTCGAGCGACTGCGCGAGACGGTCTCCGAACTCATCGACACCCCGGACGCACTGTCGATCGGCGAGGACTTCATGCTTCTGTCCTCGGCGAAGTTCGAGATCAAGCCGGATTCACCGGACCCGGCCGGGATTGATCTGACGCAGCGGATCGGGCTCGATCTCATCCTCCCCATCGCCTCGCTGCTCCCGCTTGAACGTCGGATCCTTTGGGAGGAGCGGATGACGATCCCGCGCAAGGTGCTGGACTCGCTCGCCGATGGCGCGGACGTGATCGCGGCCGCGCTGACCGGCGCGAAGTTCGTGGGAGTTGAGAAGCTCCTCAAGAAGGTTGCGAAGACCAACAAGCAGGCTGCGCTTGTCGCAAGGGCGCTGCCGGCACTCGCAGCCGCGATCAAGGTCGCCGGGCCGAAGCTGAAGGAGATGAATGAGCTCGCCCGCGCTCAGAACCACCATCTGCGCGCGATGCTCACCCAGTTCAAGATCGACCTTGACCAGGCTGTCGAAGACAAGGTCCTCAGGACCCAGAAGTGACCTCTCGCACGCTGCGCCCGACTGAGCTCATCTGGGCCACTCGTGGGAGGTCGTGGGGCTTCCGGTTCCTGCTCGACGCAGGCTTCGAGGATCCTCTCCCAGAATACGAACGAGCCTTCGCTGGCGTCTCGGACGCCCCGACCGCCCACGGCATCACGGGCGACACGGTCGCCCTGCGCTTCCCCGATCCCGACGGAAGACGTGATGAGGCAGGACGGATCATTCCTCACGAATTCGTCATCTTCGGGGAGCTTGCCAAGCAGATCCAATCGGTGGACGCCGGCGTACGTCAGGTGTGGCCGCTCGTCGAGGATGCGTTCGCGCGCACCTGGATGTGCGCCACGGCGCCGCAGACCGCTGATCTCCGGTTCACGGTCTGACAAGGCGCCGACCGGGACTCAACAGACCTCGGATGCGCACCTGACTCTCAGGAGCAGCCTCACCCCGGAGGTTGCGCTTCGTCAGGAGTAGATAGATGTCCATCCCCACCCAGATGAGCCTGGTCGGCTTTGTCGCATCCGCGCCGGAGCTCCACTTCACCAAGCAGGGCGCCGAGTGCTGCCGCCTGCGGATCGGCGTCGAGCAGTGGCGCAAGGAGGTCGACGGCGGGTTCACCAAGCTCGACCCGACCTTCCACGACATGGTCGCCTTCGAGAGCACCGCCCGCGAGACCTACGCCCAATTCCGCAAGGGCGACTCGTTCGTGGCCAGCGGCTACGTCCACGAGTACGAGATCGACGGCCGCGAGGGCAGCGTCATCAAGGAAGAGTTCGTCGCCCGCAAGATCGGGCACAACGTCAACAAGACCGACTACGTCGTCACACGCGGTCGGCACGCCGCCGATCGCTCGCTGACCGCCGTACCTCAACCGCCTGCGGTCGGCCTCTGATCGGCCCCAGCCCGTGAATCCCTACCCGGACGAACCAGACGACCGGGACGCCTACCGCAGCATCACCGATCTGCTGGAACGCCCACCGGTCCCGATCAACTGGAACCTGCTCGACGCCGAGCAGGCCGAGATCGAGTGGCACGACCTGGACCATTGGGTGAAGTGGCTCAAGACCACGTTCGGAATGCCGCCCAACATCGTGCCGCCGTACTGGCATCGCCATGACGAGCTCGTCTGGGAACTCTCGGCTCTCCACTGCCACTGGCTCAGTTGTTACCACGAGTCCGCGTCGCCGTCCGCGCCGATCGGGTGGATGCGCGAGTTCTCGGAAGCCCGCCATCGGCTGCGCGACTGGGTCTCGATCTGCGGCACTCGCCTAGATCGTGATCGACCGACCCGGCAGACCACATGGCCCGGCGAGGTCGCATCTGACGCCGGCAGCGAGATCGAGATCCGCAACCGCGACAAGGACTTCGCCGCGTTCGTCCACGACGACGTTCTGCGCCGACGTCGTACCGAGGCCCTCGCCGACCAACAACTCGTCGGATGAGCCACGAGCGCGCCAGGGGACGACTCTGGGCAGCTTCGTCCACAGGAGTCACGGCGCCAGAGGCCGGCCAGCGACCGTCGGCGCACGGTCGGTACCCGACCACTTGAAGGAGGGACCATGCTTCTCCCCCACGCACAGACGCTTGCGCAAGCCAGGTCGTACGTCGCCGCTCTCGCCGACCGTGCGCCGACCATCGATGTCTCGTCCGCCTACGAGCGCGTCCTGCTCGAACTCGACCGGGTCCACGGCGACGACTGCCCCTCACTCGACACCAGCGACCTGACGGACGAGGACGACGGCGACATCCTGCTCACCGTCGCGAGCAACGCGATCGAGGACCTCGAGAACCACGGTGTCGACGCCCTGTCCGTCGAGCTCATCCTCGCGATGCTGATCGACGCACACGATCTGGACGTCGGCTGATGTACGGCGAGAACGGTGCAGAGATGCGCACGGAACTGGCAGCGCTCCTGCGGCAGCACCGCGTCATGCACCGCCTCGCCGCAGACTCGGCAACCGAGCGGGCGGGGGTCGGGCGGCAGATCCTCCGATTCCGGCAGACGATCGTCGTGTGGTGCGCGCAGGCCGTCGGCGTGGCGCGACCTCTGACCTTCGCCAACGTCCCGCCGAAACCCGCCGACCCATTCCGGGCCACCAGCGACCACGGAGCTGCGGTGCACGAACTGTCCAGGGCTCTCCACTTCGCCCGCGAGGAGTCCTCGACCAAACCGGCCTCGAGTATCGAGTTCACGACGCCGAGCCCCAACGAAGTCGTCGAACACTGGCGGCTGGCAGCACGCGCTGCGGCACTGGCCGAGCACGACACCTCGCCCGACCAGAGCATCCACTTGACGGCAGACCAAGGCCGAGCGATCACAGGCGATGTGGCCGCGATCAGCCAGGCACTCGTCGTGCTCGACCGGCGCTACCGGAACACGCCTGAGTGGGAATCGATTGCCGGACGTGACCGCCTCGGCTGGGCAGCCCTCGCCACCGCGCTCGACGTCAGCCTTGGTCAGCCCGACTTCAGTGTCGACCAGACGGGCTGGCGCCCGCGGACCAAACCGATCCGCGGCCCCGCGAAGCCCGGCGTCCTCGGCGTGCTTCAGGCCGAGCACAACCTATTGGTCAGGCTGAGGTCGTTCCCGAACGCGATGAACCTCCGCTTGATCGTCGACTCGCAACGGCTGCTCAGCTCCGAACTGGTTCCGTACGCGGAGCGGGTCGACCCTGAGCTTGCCGACCAGTGGCGAGCCCGCGCCGCGACGTACTCACGCATCCAGCGCGAACTCCGCAATGTCGGAGGGCGGCTCGGCAACGGCGCGGCCGCCACAGTAGAGGCCGCGAACGCGGTGAGCAGGATCAAGGCAGTGCCGTCCGCCACGGTGATCGAGCCGAGGATGCTCGGTGGCTTCCAGACGCTCTTCCGCCGTCTCGACTCACGGATCACCGATGTCCTCGAAGCGGGCGTCGAGCGCGGGGCATTCGTCCAGCGCGTGACGGTTCCACGGTTGGTGAGCGGCGAAGGCCGTCTCGTGCATCCGGTTCGCGAGCGATTCGTGCCGGTAGTTCGCGCCGATGACCTGGACGTCATCCGAACAGCACGCGAGCGCCTGTGCCCGCCCGTCGAGCGCACCATCGCCTCGCCCGGGCCAAGTCGCGTCGACCTCCACGCCGCCCTCGTCCACCGTCCACCCGAGAAGGGAGCGCAGTCCGATGTCCCGGGTCTCTAGCGCAGACGCGTCCGCCCCGCGAAACACCAGGGGCGCTGCACCCTCGGCCGAACAATCGCCGCCATGCGCGCGTCAGAGCGGAGGGCGCTCGTCGTGGAGTCCGACGTGCCACAACTCGATGTCGCCGCGCGGACCCTGCCAGAAGTGAATTCGCCGGGCGGACGCCGTCTTGCTTTGGAGACTGGCACGCCACATCGTGGCCCCATCCTTCGACCTGTGCACGGCGCCCGCTCCACCCGCCTCGGACTCCCGGTACTGGTGGAGCTCTCGGCTGGCAAGGTCCTTTGCGCGGTTCGTCACGATCTCAAACACGACGTCCGCGATCTTCTCTCGTGCAATGCCTTCGATGCACTCCAAGCTCGCGACGAAGTGCGGTCCGATCCCGAATTCGGGCAGGGGCAGCGCGGCTTGCTCAGCCGTTGGAGTACGTCGGGCCCACGCAGTGAGGACCGCATATCGGAAACCCTGCTCGGCGTTGGCGAAGACCACAGGGTTCACATCGCCAGCCGGGCGCTTCGCCTTGCGCAGACGGGACCGCTGGTCCGCCAACTGCCGCTCAAGGTGCTGGTTGCGCGCGTCGAAGGTCGCTCGCTCGTGGCGCAGCAACTGGACCTCGTGGCGGAATCCGTCCAACTCGCGTCTCAGCGCATCGACCTCTTGGCTCGCACGGACGACCTCGCCAGGCAGTGACGCACGAACCGCAGCGGCGGGCTGGACCGGATCGGGCTCGAGATGACGCCGGTTCGGGTCCAGGAGCCGGGGATTCGGTCGCGGGGTCGTCGGCGTCATAGGTGGTAGTGCTTCAGCAGGCACTGTCGCGTCGAGCGGTTGCCGTGTGTCCGGCACGAACACCAGTGGTGCCGGCTCCTCAGCGAGTTCACCGACGTAACCGTCCGTCGGTGGGACGAGCCATGGTGGCCCACCGCGCAGGAGCGCGGCTGCGGCGGCTGGCTCTTCGTCATCGTCGACGTCAGCCATCGAGAGGCGCCAGTTCGGTCCGGCTGCCTCGATTCTCGCGGCGACGACCTCGCCGCGAGACATGAGCGTCCGGAGGTCATCTCGATCGTTGCCCGAAACCTCGTTGCGACTGATTTGCACGGGCATCAGCGGGTGAAGGAACAACTCGGTCGAAGTCTCGTTCACCTCGCCCACCTCGGCGAGTACGACGTCACCAGGCGCGTATGAGGTCAGGGCAACGTCGGGCGGCACCACCATCTCCCGGACGTCGAACCACGAGTTGTCCTCATCGAACCATCCGAAAACGGACTGTCCTTCTGACAGCACTCGCTCAACATCAACTCCGGGGACCGCGAGCCCGGGGCTCACATTGCCGAGGCGCGCGTTCGAGAGCTTGACGAGGGCCCGATTCGCGACGATGCGCGCGACAACACCGTCGAGCCGCCTTCTCCTGCTCTTGCGCTGGTCGGTGGTGAGGCCAGCAATCGCGGCCATCGACATCGCGTCGTCGATCAGCTGATCGGTGGCCCGCGGGCCTTCCTCGGCCTGATACGCGAACCGCAGGGGCGAGGCTCTTAAGTCAGTGGCCCACTCATGGCCGACGGGGTAGACGCGTCCGGCTCCGCCGAACACCTGCGTCATGGACGGCATCTTGTTGGAGAACGACCACGTGAACGGCCCCGTCGGCATCAAGTAGACCTCGGCGAGGTCCCCCACTTGGCGCTCGATCTCGCGGACGTCGATCCATGGCTCGCTCTCGCCCGATGCGGTCGTGACGACCACAACGGGTCGATCTCGCTCCGATCCGTTCAGGCGGTCTGCGAGCGCGCTCGCCGCCTCGTCCGTCTCCACCCTCCGCATGCGTCGGACGTTAGCCGCTGGGTCCGACGGTTGGTGACGATCTGCAGCGTCGAGCGCCCCACACGAGGGCACTCGCCGATTCCCGGGCCGACCCCATGCAACGTTTCATGCGACGAGGCGCCCGGAATCTCAATGCATCGCGATCCCCGCGGACGCACCCCGCGCGCCTCGAAATGCGGTCTGACTGATGCGATGAAGGAGCGGGGCCTCGCTCCTCGTGCGTCCCCGGGCGGATGCTGGGGGTGTACTCACGTCGACGACGAAGGAGGCCCCTCATGTCAGAGTACGCAGGTAGGCAGTTCGTCGG
>Ga0164290_1002680_pt1 | contig 11123 bp, 14 predicted proteins | sample Micstemetagenome_FD_108782 | JGI IMG/M metagenome (GOLD analysis project Ga0164290, IMG submission 108782) | Contaminated culture microbial community from soil near Moab, Utah, USA - Microcoleus steenstrupii SON62 (Illumina Assembly) | ecosystem: Environmental > Terrestrial > Soil > Soil crust...
GGATAGTCCCTTTCTGGAGGTCGGAATTGGTGGAATGCATCCGCAGCAAAAACGGTTGATGCGCCGCTTATATTCTGTCGCCCGGCAATATCCCACTGGAATTCAGACTTTTTTTGGAGAACTCGCGGCTATGGTAACCGCGAGTCTAAGGCGTTGATTGAGCGGATAATGAAAGGCACTACTTGACGTTGACGTTGTAGCTCTGATGTCTGCTCTGGCCATACGTCGCGCCCGGCGCCAAGCCAGGAAAGCTCATCGTGAAGCTGAAGCGATCCGGCCCCCGATAGCCCTTGTTCGGTGTATACCAGACTGCCACGCCGGTCGCGGGTCGGCCCTTGCAGCCACCCTTGGAGTTCATCGCCATTTTCCGCACTTCCGTCCGAAGCGTTCCGTTCTGCGGCTTGCGGTTGACCCGGACCACAGGCTTGCCGAGCGTTTCGCAGCCATACTCACGCGATGTGTAGAAATAGAAGAAACCCACCGGATTGACCACGTTGGCCTTGGCCTCGAGTGTCTCCGCCGAAGCGGAAATCATGCCCACGAATAGCAGCGCCACCGCCGCCATGACTTGAATGATGATACGCATTGATGCCCCTGAAAGATAAGATATTCGAATAATCGTGCTTGATACACGCGCCGTGATAACAAGACTCGCGTGCAGGCTTCAACCACCCGTGATGATTTTTCATGTTGCAGTTAATACGTGTCAATTCGGCATCCCGTCAAACGGCCTATCCACAACGCAATCGCGTGGAATCCTTGCCCTTCCGGGCGTGTTTGGCTAAAGCGATCCCATGGGAACCAATGATTTGCCGCCCGGCGACGGCGACCACATCCAGCCGGTCGATCTGAAGACAGCGCTTGAGGAGCGATATCTCGCCTATGCGCTATCGACGATCATGCATCGGGCGCTGCCCGATGTCCGCGATGGCCTGAAGCCGGTGCATCGCCGCATCGTCCACGCGATGAGCGAAATGGGCGTGCGGCCCAACACCGCCTACAAGAAATGCGCCCGCATCGTCGGTGACGTAATGGGTAAATTCCACCCGCATGGCGACCAGTCGATCTATGACGCGCTGGTGCGCCTGTCGCAGGAATTCGCCATCCGCTACCCAGTTGTCGATGGACAGGGCAATTTCGGCAATATCGACGGCGATAACCCGGCTGCCATGCGCTACACGGAAGCGCGAATGACCGAGGTCGCCTCGCTGCTGCTCGAAGGCATCGGCGAAGATGCGGTCGATTTCCGCCCGACCTATAACGAGGAAGACGAGGAGCCGGTCGTCCTGCCGGGCGCATTCCCGAATCTTCTCGCCAATGGTGCTTCGGGCATCGCGGTCGGCATGGCGACCAATATCCCGCCGCACAATGTGCATGAACTGTGCGATGCTGCTCTGCTGCTGATCAAGAATCCCGATGCGACGATCGAGGATCTTGTCGAGCATGTGGCCGGTCCGGATTTCCCCACCGGTGGCACGATCATCGACAACAAGAAGACGATCATCGACGCCTATGCAACGGGCCGTGGTGGTTTTCGCGTGCGCGCCAAATGGGTACAGGAGGATCTCGGCCGGGGCGGCTACCAGATCATCGTCACCGAAATTCCCTATCAGGTGCAGAAGTCGCGGCTGATCGAGAAGATTGCAGAACTGCTGCTGGCGCGCCGGCTGCCGTTGCTCGAGGATATCAGGGACGAATCCACCGAAGACGTGCGGATCGTGCTGATTCCCAAGAGCCGCACGGTCGATCCGGCGCTGCTGATGGAACAGCTCTACCGCCTCACTGAGCTCGAAAACCGCATCTCGCTCAATATGAACGTGCTCTCGATGGGCAAGGTGCCCCGGGTCATGTCGTTGAAAGAGGTGCTGGTCGAGTGGCTGGCGCACCGCAAGGAAGTCCTGATCCGCCGCTCGCGGCACCGTCTGGCCGCGATCGATCGCCGGCTGGAAATCCTTGGCGGCTACCTGATCGCCTATCTCAATATCGATGAGGTGATCCGCATCATCCGCGAGGAGGACGAGCCGAAGCAGGTGATGATGGAGACGTTCAGCCTCACCGATTTGCAGGCGGAATCGATCCTCAACATGCGGCTGCGCTCTTTGCGCAAACTCGAAGAGTTCGAGATCCGTACCGAGTTCGACAACCTGTCGTCGGAGAAGGCGGGCATCGAGGCGCTGCTTGCCTCCGAGGAAAAGCAATGGACCACGATCGCCTGGGAAGTCGGCGAGGTGAAGAAGAAATTCGCCAAGGCAACGCCGCTCGGCCGCCGCCGCACCGATTTTGCCGATGCGCCGGAGACTGACGAAGCGGCGATCAGCCAGGCGATGATCGAGAAGGAGCCGATCACGGTCGTCGTCTCGGAAAAGGGCTGGATCCGTGCACTGAAGGGCCATACGACGGATCGCTCGGCACTGCAGTTCAAGGAGGGCGACAGTCTCAAGATCGCCTTCAACGCCCAGACGACCGATAAGGTGATCATCTTCACGACGGGCGGCAAGGCGTTCACACTGGGGGCCGACAAGCTGCCGGGCGGTCGCGGCCACGGCGAGCCGCTCCGCATCATGATCGACATGGACAATGACCAGGACGTGCTGACCGCCTTCGTTCTCGATACGTCACGCAAGGTGGTCGTCGCCTCGCACCAGGGCTATGGCTTCATCGTGTCGGAGGGCGAACTGGTCGCCAATACGCGCAAGGGCAAGCAGATCCTCAACGTTTCCATGCCCGACGAAGCCAAGCTGGTGATTCCCGCAAAGGGCGACCATGTCGCAGTGGTTGGTGAAAACCGCAAGATGCTGGTTTTCCCGGCGGCGCAACTGCCCGAGATGAGCCGTGGCAAGGGCGTGCGCCTGCAGCGCTATAAGGACGGCGGCATTTCCGACCTCCGCGTGTTCAACATGGAGGAGGGCCTCTCCTGGGACGATTCCGCCGGCCGCAATTTCGTGCGCAAACGCGAAGAGCTCACGGAATGGATGGGTGATCGCGCCACGGCCGGCCGCACGGTGCCGAAGGGTTTCCCGAGATCGGGCAAGTTCGCGGGCTGATCAGAGCGGTACGGTGAAGTCGCGCAGGAAGCGCGTGGCGCCGTCCTCGTCGATTTCGCCGGCTGCCACCTCAAGAACAAACTCGATGACGTCTTCCTGCTCGGCTTCTATAAGCCATCCATTGATATACAAGAACGTGAAAGCGGCCAGATAACCGGTTCGCTTGTTGCCATCCGAGAATGGATGATTTTTCACGAAGCCGTAGAGATAGGCCGCAGCAACGACGTGCAGGTCGTCTTCGCCATATGCAGCTTTATTGATTGGCCGTGCCAACGCGGACTCAAGGGCGCTCTCGTCTTTGATACCTGGAAGCCCACCATGCTCTTGAAGCTGTTCACGGTGAATAATCTCGATGGCCTCGCGCGTCAGCCAGCGATAAATGGTCATTTGGCGAGTTCACGCAGTGCGACGCGGTATTTCGCCATACCAACACGGGCTGCCCTCAACTGGTCAGGGAGGTCTGCATTTTGCGGACGCAATTCAATGGCCTTTTCGCCCTTCTCGATGTCAACAGAATCCCCCTCCCTGAAACCATAATAGTCAAGCACCTCCTTGGGGAGGATAACGCCAAGGGAATTTCCGATGCGGCGGATCGTGGTGTTCATGGTAGCTTCCCAATGTTATTACTGAATTATAACATGAGTTGAGAAATAATCAATGCAGCGGTATCGTCTCCCGCCGCATCGTGTGCGTCGAGTGCCACACCAGCGCCACGAGGATGATCGCGCCGCCGATTAGGGTCGGCACAGGCGTCTCCTCGGTGAAGATCAGCCAGACCCAGACGGGTGCCAGCACCGTCTCAAGCAGGTAGAACATGCCGGTCTCCGCCGCCGAGAGGTATTTCGGGCCGATGGCCAAAGCCCAGAAGGCGAAGGGCGTGATGAGAAGGCCGTTGAGGATGATCCAGAACGGCTCGTTGATCTGATAGCCGCTGCCTTTCACCATCACCAGCCCGCCGACGATTGCAGGCAGGATGGCGGCGACAATCGGCGTGAAGCCAAAATCCTGGCGCGAGGCGCGGCTATAGGTCAGGGCACCGGCAATGGCGAGCGCGGAGGCTGCTGCGGAAATATCGCCCCAAACATGTCCGCTTTCGAGCCCGTTCGAGACGATGATCAGCACGCCCACCGTCATCGCGGCCATTGCAACGAACGTGGCCCGACGCGGCTTCTCACGCAGGAACATCCACGATAGCATCGCGCCGAACATCGGGTTGAAGGCCAGGATGAAGGCGACATTGGCCGAGGTCGTGTTGAACACGGCCAGCATGAAGAAGATCGTCGAGGCGGCATACAATATCGAGACCACCACACCCGGAAAGCCGGGCACGAGTCTCGGCACCTTGCCCGATATAATCCGGATCACCGAGAGCGCGACAAGCGCGACCGCCACGGTGAGAATCGACCGCATGAAGAGAACCGACCAGATGTCGCCATCGGCGAGCCGCACGACTGGGATATCGAAGGACAATGCCAGGCCGCCGCAAAAGGTCAGCATGACGCCCTTCATGTGAGGGGACAATTTCGAAAAGGGCATAATGCGGGAATCCGCGAGAGGGTTATTCTGCCGGAGGGGTGTAACGGGTCCAGCCCTGCATGAGAAGATGTTCCTGCGGCAGGAAGCGGGTCTTATACGTCATCTTGCGCGACCCCTCGACCCAGTAGCCGAGATAGACATGTGGCAGGCCCTTGGCCTTCGCCCGGCGGATATGGTCGAGGATCATGTACGTGCCGAGCGAGCGGTCGGCGAGCGACGGATCGTAATAGGAATAGACCATGGAGAGTCCATCTGCCATCGTATCGGTAAGCGCCACTGCGACGAGCTTTCCGGCCGGCTTTTCCTTGATGCCGTCGCCTTCCGCACGGATACGATATTCGATGATCCTGGTGTTCACATGCGTGTCCTCGATCATCATCGCATAGTCGAGCACGGTCATGTCGGACATGCCGCCCTTCTGGTGGCGGCTGTCGAGATATTGCCGGAACAGTCCGAACTGTTCGGTCGAGGGTTCGGCGGGATACTCCTTGGCCAGCAGGTCGGTATTGCCGGCCAGCGCCCGCTTCATGGATTTGGTCGTCTCGAACTCATCGACGATGATGCGGACAGAGACACAGGCGCGGCAATTCTCGCAGGCCGGGCGATAGGCGATGTTCTGTGAGCGGCGGAATCCGCCCTGGGTGAGGATGTCGTTCATCTCCGGTGCCCGCTGGCCGACGAGATGCGTGAACACCTTGCGCTCGGTCTGGCCCGGCAGGTAGGGGCACGGCGCGGGCGCAGTCATGAAGAACTGCGGGGAAGGATGGACCTGCGTATTCATTCTTTAGGGAGATTCTCTCGCCATTGGTTATTCGGCCAAGCATGGCGAAAGAATACGAAACGTCAATCCCGGATTATTACTAGGTCTTCAACACAGGACATCTAGCGCGAGGTGGCGCTGGCCCGCACGACGCAGGTGCCGAGCAGCATGTCGTGGATCAGCCGTTTGCGCGACGTGAACAGGCCGGCCAGAAGCAGGAATGGCGTCAACAGCGAATTGATCACCCAGAAGGCGATGACATGGACCACGGCGATCGAAAAGTCGATCGGGCGACCGTCGTCGCGCTCCATCGTCAGGTCCATGACCTGCATGCCTGGCGTTGCCTGGCGCTCCGAACTCAGGGTGAGCGCGAAATAGAGGCCCGCAACGATAAAGAACGACACTGGGTAAAGCATGAAGCCGAGGCCGAGCGTCAGGACCGAGAAGAAAAACAGGATCACCCAAGCCGGTACCAACAACACCGCGATCAGTAGATAATCCACGACGAATGCAAGGACGCGCCGTGTCAGCACGCCGTCGAAGGCATGGTCGAGATATTGCCCATCGTGTTGGTACGTATCAGTCATAGCAGTCATCCTGTTGCCGAAGGCTCGCTCAAGAGATGGCCATTGAAACATCCCGGCGCAAGACCTTGGCGATTTTCCTCCGCTCTTTATCAGCGCAGACGAATTTTCGAGAAGACGTCCGGGTCTACCCCAAGAGCACGAAGGTCACGCGAACGCGGCTGGTGGCCGCTCTCGGCTGCGGCAGCCGCCGCAACCGCCGCGCCAAACACGGTGAGGGCACGGCCAAAGTAGTTCGAAGATCTGGAAGGGGTGCGGGACATAGGGACTCTCCTTTGTTAATCCCATGAGAAATGGTGTGGCAGCGACCATGATGCCACGCACAATTCAACATCTCTGATATGCAAATTAGCACGATCCTCCAGCCGGGCCATACCGCGGGGGCCAGCGCAGAAAGAGCGTCGTGATCAGCGCTTCGCCAGGATCTTCGCCGCGTCCATGGCAAAATAGGTCAGGATGCCGTCGCAGCCCGCGCGCTTGAACGACAGGAGCTGTTCGAGCATCACCCTTTCGCCATCGACCCAGCCTTGTGCCGCGGCCGCCTTCACCATCGTATATTCGCCGGACACCTGGTAGGCGAAAACGGGCAGGCCGAATTCCTGCTTGATGCGCCAACAGATGTCGAGATAGGGCAGGCCGGGCTTGACCATCAGCATGTCGGCGCCTTCCTCGACATCCAGCGCCGCGTCGCGCAAGGCCTCGGTGCCATTGGCGGGATCGATGTAATAGGTCTTCTTGTCCCCCTGCAGCAGGCCGCTCGTCGAGATCGCCTCGCGATAGGGGCCGTAATGGGCGGAGGCGAATTTCGTTGCATAGGACATGATGCCGACACCCTGGTGGCCGGCGGCATCGAGCGCCCGGCGGATCGCGCCGATCCGGCCATCCATCATATCCGATGGCGCGATGATGTCTGAACCGGCGTCGGCTTGCATGACGGCGGCGCGCGCGATCGCATCCACCGTTTCATCGTTGACGATGACGCCGCCCCTGAGGATGCCGTCATGGCCGTGGCTGGTGAACGGGTCGAGCGCCACATCCGTGATGATGCCGATCCCGGGCACTGCCTTCTTGATCGCCCGTGTCGCCTCGTTGATCAGGTTGTTTTCGACAAGCGAATGCGAGCCCGTCTCGTCGCGCAGCGAGAGATCTTCGTTCGGGAAGGTGGCGAGTGCCGGAATGCCGAGGTCCGCTGCCTGCCTTGCCGCTTCCACAGCCTTGTCCACGCTCATGCGGTTGATGCCGGGCATGGCCGGGATCGGTTCCGATATGCCCGTACCCGCGACGATGAAGATCGGCCAGATCAGGTCATCCACGGTCAAATGGTTCTCGCGCACCATGCGCCGCGTCCAATCGGCCTTGCGGTTGCGTCGCATGCGGCGATGGCCGGTAATGTGGTCCACGAGATGGGTTCTGTCCGTCATCCTGCTCGTCCTTCGATCGATCTGACGCGGGATTAGCATGCGAGGCGCAAAAAGGAAAAGGGCTCCAACCGGGCAGGGGCGGATTGTCCCGTTATGGGAAGTCAGCGCGACGCCGCCAAGACTGTTCATCAGGGTTTCGATCGGCTAGAAACGCATCATGACCGATACCGAGACATTGCCGCGACAGACTTTCTATCTACCTGAACTGCTGATGACGATCTTCATGCGCATGGTGGCTGTGTCCTGCCTGTGGTTCTCGCTCGTCATCTGGTCGGACCTGATCGGATATGGATCGAACGGGATACTGCGTTTCGACCTGCTCGACGCGGACATGAAGGCGGCGGCGGCTTCGCTCGCAGTGCTCTATCCGGTGGCGGCCATCGGCCTTTGGCTCAAGGGCTCCTGGGGGCCGGTGATCTGGACATTGGCCGCGGGGGTGGAAGTGGCGCGCCACGAGAGCTTTTCCGGCATCTTCGGAACCTCGGGTCCGACACTCCTCATGATCGCTTCGACCGTGCTTGTCTATGCGGCGCTCAGGCTGACATTGTGGCTGAAAAAGCCGGCGAAGTCCGACCCGAGATTGGCTGCCAAGTAACGGCTTGTTGACCAAGACACATCGAATGAATGCAGTAAGAGCCTGTTAATCCTATGATTTAAGTAGAATTTTAGAGGCACGCGGTAATTTGCATCTCACAAGGCGGACATCAAAAAACAAGACCGCCGTTAAACAGTGAGGCAGAAAATGAACGCGAAGCTCAAGGCACCAGTCCATCAGGCGATCGATCCCTCGGAACAGGTGATCCACAATCTCTATCTCGAAAGCGTCCATCTGGTCGAGCGGCTGCACCGTCGTCTCCTCGATGTCATCAAGGACGAATTCGACCGCCAGGGCCGCGACGACATCAACGCCGTGCAGGCGCTTCTCCTCTTCAACATCGGCTCCTCGGAACTGACCGCCGGCGAACTGCGCTCACGCGGCTACTACATGGGCTCGAACGTGTCCTACAACGTCAAGAAGCTGGTCGACCTCGGCTTTATCAATCACGCCCGCTCGCGCATCGACCGCCGTTCGGTCCGCATCTCGCTGACCGACAAGGGCCAGGACGTCGCCGAAACGGTGGCCAAGCTCTACCAGCGCCATGTCGGCTCGATCCACAAGGTCGGCGGCATCGGCACCGACGAATTCGGCCAGATGAACAAGCTTCTGCAGAGACTGGACCGGTTCTGGAACGACCAGATTTTGTATCGGTTGTGATGGAGTGAGGCAGGCAGGCCTGCATTTCCTCCAGTCATGCAGGACAGATGAACGCGACGTGGCGGTGCTGCGTCGCGTTTTGCATGTTCACTTCGGCAGCAGTTTCCGCCCGGCATTCCGGATCGTGATCATCGCATCCGCACCCCCGCCCACGAGCCCGGCGGCGATGGCGCCTTCGAGGGCTTCTGTATAATCCTTGCCTTCGAGTTGATGCTTCTTCGCGTAGCTTTCCACGGCGCCACGCGTTGCGGTCGGTGAGACGCCATATCTGTTGCTATGGAAAGCGTTGAGGATGATTTGGTATTTTTCGTCTTGTTTCATGATCTCTCTCTGGAATTGCTGAATTCGTGCTATCAGTAAGCGCAGAGGTTTCATAGGGCACTTATGGAAAACCGACAGGATGCGGGTCAGGCGAAGCGGGTTCCGTTCTTCGCTCTTGCGCTCGGTCCATTGACTTCCGGCCATTCACCACCAACATATCAATGGTGATTGGAAGGTTTCGAAAGGGCTGGTCAGATGTTGTTCTTTGTTGTTGGTGCATGCGCGGTGGCCCTGACATTTGCCGCGATCAACCTGATGGCCGCCAAAAAGCGCCTCGTCGATCATGAGATCGACCAGATCATCACGCAGAAGCTCGCCACACATAGGGACGCAATGACGGTCGAACTCCTCGATCTGCGCGAGGCCAATGGCGTCATGCGCAATCTGTTGATGGATATTGCCGAAAACGAGGCGACGGCGAAGGTCGTCAACGACCTGCCCGAGGATGTGATGACCCGTATCGCAACGAACCGCACTGCCCGCCGCCGGGAACTGCTGGCCGAGGTGGACGCCGTACTGCGCTCCGAGGAGATGACCGACGCGAGCATGTAGGCTGGAACCAAATAGTGCTTGGTTACGCATCAAATTAAACCCCGTCCCAAAACGTTCTTGCTCCAACAGGGCTGATCGCCCGCCTGGAGGCCAATATGAACGTCATTAAAACCGTGCTGGCGCTGGCCGCATTTCTATTCGTTACATCCTGCAGCATCGAATCCGACACTGTCCTGCCGGATCCGACGGCCGCCGGCGATGCGATTCCCGGCTTTTCCGCGGATAAGCCCTTCCGCCTCGAGACATTCGACAAGGGCAAGCAGGCCTACAAGGCTTTCGCAACGGTGACGCCGGAATACGAAGGTGAGGCGGTACGCTACCTCGTGTCGTTCGATGACGGCACGCCCAACCGGCTTGTGGTGCAGGCGAGAATGATGAGCGAGAACAATTACCTCATCCGATTTGCCCAGACGATCGAGGGCATGCGACCGAGCCTCAGCGAGAGCGGGCTGGGTTTCGTCACGATCCACAATGGCGACTTTTACCTGATGAGCGGCATCACTGATGACGGCCAGTTGGAGGAAATGTTCTCCGGCCAGGAGGTACCCCGCGGTGCGGGCACATCGACGATCAAGCTCGATACCATGGCGCAGGCCGAAACGATTTCGGCATGGTTCGGCGTCAACTTCCGGAAGCTGACGGAATACAAGGATTACAGCATGTTCAGGGTGGTGAAGCAATAGTATCGTGTTCCGCACCATGCGATGAATTCAGCACAATGCCGCCACAATAATGTGACATCGACGCCACATGAGGGTGGCCAAACATGGCAGGGGCCGCCGCCGGATGGTTTTGATGTTGCCTGAACCGCCCGTCGGCTGCAAAGCTGTGCACGCGTCCCCACTTCGTTAACGATATTCGTGCTAGTGCAGACGCTGATTTTCAGCTTTGCCGGGACAAGAGGAAGGCAGATCGCATGTCCGAACGTGACAGTTTTTCATCCATTTCCCGCCGCGGGTTCCTGACCTCCGCCGCCGCACTCGGCGCTGCCGCTGTCGCCGGACCGGTGCTGGCGGACGAAGTTTCGATGGAGGACATCATCAATGCGCCGCGGCGCGGCAACTGGGACGACCAGTTCGATGCCACGGCCTCGCGCACGGCCGCAGCGATCTCGACCAAGAATCCTATTTTCGGCCCCGGCGCTTCCGCCAACCTGCAGCAGGCGGTATTCGACTACGAAGCGATCGTCGCCAATGGCGGCTGGCCAAAGGTCGACACCAGGGTCAAATTGAAGATCGGCATGAGCGATCCGGCGATCGCCCAACTCCGCAAGCGGCTGATGATATCCGGCGACCTGGCCAGATCAGCCGGCATTTCGAACGAGTATGACTCGCTGGTCGAGGAGGGCGTCAAGCGCTTCCAGGCCCGCCACGGCCTGCCGCTTGATGGCGTTATCGGCAAATACACACTCGACGCGATCAACATTCCGGCCGATACCCGCCTGATGCAGCTTCGCACCAATCTAGGGCGCGTCAATGCGATCACACAGGATCTCGGCCAGCGTTACGTAATGGTCAACATCCCGGCCGCCTATATTGAAGCCGTCGAGAACAATCGCGTTGCCCAGCGCCACACGGCCATTGTCGGCCGCATCGACCGCCCGACGCCGATCCTCGATTCGAAGATCTACAACGTCACGCTCAACCCCTA
>Ga0164290_1002681_pt1 | contig 11100 bp, 11 predicted proteins | sample Micstemetagenome_FD_108782 | JGI IMG/M metagenome (GOLD analysis project Ga0164290, IMG submission 108782) | Contaminated culture microbial community from soil near Moab, Utah, USA - Microcoleus steenstrupii SON62 (Illumina Assembly) | ecosystem: Environmental > Terrestrial > Soil > Soil crust...
CGGGGAAGGGCTCGGCCATGATGGCGCAGTCCAGCTCGCCGGTGCGCAGCATCTCCAGCAGCTTGACGGTGAAGTTCTCCTGCAGCATCAGCGGCATCTGCGGATAGAGCTCGATGGTGTGCCTGACCAGCTCGGGCAGCAGATAGGGGCCGATGGTGTAGATGATGCCCAGGCGCAGCGCGCCGGCCAGCGGGTCCTTGCCGCGCTTGGCGATCTCCTTGATGGCGCCGGCCTGGTCCAGCACCGACTGGGCCTGGCGCACGATCTCCTCGCCCAGCGGCGTCACGCTGACCTCGCTGCCGCCGCGCTCGAAGATCTTCAGGTCGAGCTCTTCCTCCAGCTTCTTGATCGCCACCGACAGCGTCGGCTGCGACACGAAGCAGGCCTCGGCGGCGCGGCCGAAATGACGCTCGCGGGCGACGGCGACGATGTAGCGGAGCTCTGTGAGGGTCATGGGGCCGAACGCTACACTGCGGCCGCTCCCGGGGCAGCCCCAGGGTTTTCACTGAGAGGTCACGATGACTGAACGCAAGCCCATGACCCTGCCGCGCCTGGCGCAGATGCATGCCAGCGGCGAGAAGATCGCCATGCTGACCTGCTACGACGCGGCCTTCGCCTCGCTGCTGGACGAAGCCGGCGTCGACATCCTCTTGATCGGCGATTCCCTGGGCAATGTGCTGCAGGGCCGCGGCTCGACGGCGCCGGTCAGCCTGGAGGACATGGTCTATCACACCTTCTGCGTGTCGCGCGGCCACAAGTGGGCCTGGATCATTGCCGACCTGCCCTTCGACAGCTATCACGTCAGCAAGGAAGAGGCCTGGAAGAGCGCCGCCGCGCTGGTGAAGGCCGGCGCCCACATGGTGAAGCTCGAAGGCGGCGGCTGGACCGCCGAGACGGTGCGCTTCATCAGCGAGCGCGGCATCCCGGTCTGCGTGCACCTCGGCTTCACGCCGCAGACGGTGAACGCCCTGGGCGGCTTCAAGGTGCAGGGGCGCGACGAGGAAAGCGCCGCACGCATGAAGCGCGAGTCCTGGGAGGCCGTCGACGCCGGTGCGGCCATGCTGCTCTACGAGATGGTGCCCGCGGCCCTGGCTGCCGAGATCACGGCCGAATCGCCCGTGCCGGTCATCGGCATCGGCGCCGGCGTGGGCACCTCGGGCCAGGTGCTGGTGCTGCACGACATGCTCAACATCACGCCCGGCAGGAAGCCGCGCTTCGTCAAGAACTTCATGCAGGGCAGGGACTCGGTGCTGGCCGCCATCAAGGGCTATGTCGACGAGGTCAAGGCCAAGACCTTCCCGGTCAACGACGTGCACGGGTTCTGAAATGAAACCGCCCCTCGCCCAATCTCGCCGCGCTGAACGCGGGCGACCCTGGTCGGTCTTGCAGACCGCGCTGTGGTTCATGCCCCAGCCCTTCGGCAGGCACAGGCCGTCCACTGGACGCCCTGTGTCCGGCCTCAGCCCCCGAGGGGACGGCGATGCTTGCGGCATGGAGCCCCAAGCACATCGCCAGCGCGCGCCGGCTCTGGAGCGGCCCAGCGCTCGGCCCGAAATACCGGGAATCTGATATGCAAGTCATTCACACCGTCCCCGAACTGCGCGAGGCCCTGGCCATCCACCGCGAGCGCGGCTTCGTGCCCACCATGGGCAATCTGCACGACGGCCACCTGGCCCTGATCCGGCAGGCGCGCGAGCTGGTCGGCCCGGCCGGTGCCGTCGTCGCCAGCATCTTCGTCAACCGCCTGCAGTTCGCGCCGCACGAGGACTTCGACACCTACCCGCGCACGCTGGCGCGCGACTGCGAGCTGCTGGAAGGCGCCGGCTGCGACATCGTCTTCGCGCCGAGCGAGCAGGAGCTCTATCCCGAGCCCCAGGGCTACAAGGTGGTGCCGCCTCCTGAGCTGGCCGACATCCTCGAAGGCCATTTCCGCCCCGGTTTCTTCACCGGCGTCTGCACCGTCGTGCACAAGCTCTTCAACATCGTGCAGCCGACGCTGGCGGTGTTCGGCAAGAAGGACTACCAGCAGCTGATGGTGCTGCGCCGCATGACGGCACAGATGGGCCTGCCCATCGCCATCCACGGCGGCGAGACGCGCCGCAGCGCCGAGGGCCTGGCCCTGTCCTCGCGCAACGGCTATCTGAGCGCGGCCGAGAAGGTCGAGGCCCTGCGCCTGTCGCGCACCCTCAGGACGCTGATCGCGCGCTGGCAGGCCGGCGAGCGCGACCTGGCCGCGATGGAGGCCGATGCGATGCAGGCGCTCCGCGATGCCGGCTGGGCGCCCGACTACCTGACGCTGCGCCGCCAGCACGACCTCGGGGCCGCCGTCGACGGCCAACCCCTGGTCGCCCTCGGTGCCGCGCGGTTGGGCACCACGCGGCTGATCGACAACCTCGAAGTCAGTTGATCGCGGTCAGCTCGACGTCGAAGACCAGGGCCGCATTCGGCGGCACCTTGGGCGCCATACCGGTGGCTCCATAGGCCAGGGCAGCCGGGATGGTGATGGTGCGCTTGCCGCCGACCTTCATGCCCGTGACGCCCTGGTCGAAGCCGGGAATGACCGCGAGCGGGTTGGCGCCGAGGGGAAACTGGAAGGAACCGGTCTCCAGGTTGCTGCCCTTGGTGTCGGCAACACGCACGTCATAGAGCCAGAGCGTGTAGTTCACCGTCGCCTTCTTGCCGGCGGCCGCGACGGCGCCCGTGCCAACGACGGTGTCCGTCGTCTTCAGGGTGGTCACGGCATTCCAGCCGTTCGGGTCCAAAGGCCCCCCCGAGTCCCCGCCACCACCGCCGCAGGCGGCGAGACCGAGGCTGGCGCTCAGGGCGAGCAGAAGGGCGAGGCGGCGGGTGGGAAGCAGGGACATGATGGGTGCTCAGGAAGAAAATCGAAGCCGCTCGTGGCGGCGGCGCGGACTATATCCAGCACAGGTAAAGCGTTGTAAGCAGCGTCAACAGGGCGCGCAGGCCGGCGTTGAGCCCATCGACCCACCGGAGAACACCATGCGCCTGCCCTCCCGTTTCCTGAGCTTCGTCCTCGCCCTGGGCACGGCCGCGGTGCTGAGCGCCTGTGGCGGCGCCGTCGGTGTCGAGGTGGAGGTCGGCGGCGGCGGTGGAGGCGGCGGGGGCACCGTCTACCCGCGTCCCAATCCCAACCCGAATCCGCCCACGCTCTCCTGCAGCGCCGCCGGCCTGGCCGCCTCTGCCGCCAGCCAGTGGGGCACGGTCTGCATGCTGACCAGCAGCGGCGAGATCGTCGTCGAGCTCTACGACACCTACGCGCCGCAGACGGTTGCCAACTTCTACAAGTACGTCGCCGCCGGCTTCTATACGAAGACGCTGATCCACCGCGTCGACCGCGACTTCGTCGTGCAGGGCGGCGGCTACACCACGGGCATGGTGAGCAAGACGCCGCTCTACCCGCCCATCAAGCTGGAGAGCAACAACAACCTCTCCAACCTGCGCGGCACCATCGCCATGGCCCGGCGCAGCGACGCCGACTCGGCCACCAGCCAGTTCTTCTTCAACGTCGTCGACAACACCAGCCTCGACTACCAGAGCGCCGCCAACCCCGGCTATGCCGTCTTCGGCCGCATCATCTCCGGGCTGAACACGCTGGACGCCATCAACGTCGTGCCGGTCTACACCTACAGCCCGACCGACATCCAGCCGCGCACCGAGGTGCTGGTCTACTGGATGCAGCGGCTGAAGTAGTTCGCCGCCCACCCGGCCGGCTTGCCATTCGTCCGCCGGCCGCGCCATTCGTCATCTGCCGGCGCGGGACCGGCGCGAACGCCGGCAACATGCGTCCATCACAACCTCGATGGAGACCCGCATGTCCTTCCGCAAGCGTTCCTGGGCCGGCCTGTTCGGCGCCGCCGTGGCCATCGTCACGGCCCTGTACGTGAGCCGCAGCGAGGCCGCGCCGACCGAGTTCCGCGACCTGCGCGTCGAGGTCGTCGGCCAGGGCCGGCCGGTGCTGATGATCCCGGGCCTGAACAGCGCCGCCAGCACCTGGGAGCCGACCTGCGCCGCCCTGCAGCCGGGCGTGCAATGCCATGTCGTGCAGCTGCCCGGCTTCGCCGGCGCGCCGGCCGTCGCCACCGACCACTTCATGCACGGCATGCGCGACCGCCTGCTGGCCTATCTGGACGAGCGCAAGCTGGAGCGGCCCGTCGTCATGGGCCACAGCCTGGGCGGCGTGCTGGCCCTGCAGATGGCGGCCGAGAAGCCCGGCCGCATCGAGCGCCTGGTCATCGTCGATTCCCTGCCCTTCCTGGCCGGCCTGCGCGGCATGTCGCCCGAAGCCGCCAAGGGTGCGGCCGCCGCCATGCGCCAGCAGATGCTCTCCGCCAGCAAGGAGCAGTGGGAGGCCGGCTCGCGCCAGGGTTCCCTGGGCATGAGCCGCAACCCGGCCAACAACGAGCGCGTCGCCGGCTGGAGCCTGGCCAGCGACCGCGCCACCTCGGCGCAGGCCATGTCCGAGCTGTGGGGCGAGGACCTGCGCCCCCTGCTGCCGCGCATCACCGCGCCGACGCTGGTGCTGGGCGCCTGGGCGGCCTTCGAGCCGATGGGCTCGACGCTGGACAGCACGAAGAAGATCTTCGAGACCCAGTACGCCGGCCTGAAGGGCGCCCGCGTGGCCATGAGCCAGCGCGGCTATCACTTCCTCATGTGGGACGATGCCGACTGGCTGGTCGGCGAAGTGAAAAGCTTCCTGGCGGCCGCCCAGTAAAGCGGAGGAGACGCGGAGTGATGGGGACGCGAAGGCGCGCGGCGGTGCAGGCCGTGCTGTGGGGCGGCTATGTGCTGCTGTCCCTGGCCATGGTGGCCAGCTTCCGGCCCCTCACCCCGTCGCTCGTCTTCGTGATGGCCTTCGTCGGCGCCGGCCTCTGGGCGGCCAGCGAGGGCCTGCGCGCCCTCGCGCTGCGGCAGGGCTGGCTGGACCGCTCGCCGCGCTCGCTGCTGTTCTGCCTCGTCTTCATGCCGCCGCTGTTCGCCTTCGGCGTGCAGCTGCTGGTGTACGTCGTCAACCGGGTCGGGGTCTCGATGGGCCTGCTGCAATTCCCGCGCGACGCGCCCGGGGGCGGCCTGGTACTGCTGGGCTACACGCTGAACACCAGCATCCTGCTGTGGCTGTGGATGGCGGTCTGGGTGGGCCTGCAGCTGCTGCAGCGCTGGCGCACCGGCGAGATCGCCAAATGGCAGGCCGAGGCCGCCGCCCGCGCGCTGGAGCTGCAGGTGCTGCGCGCCCAGATCAACCCGCATTTCCTGTTCAATGCGCTGAACAACCTGCGCGCGCTCATCAACGAAGACCCGGCGCGCGCTCGCGAGATGCTGAGCCGCCTGTCCAACACCCTGCGCCACACGCTGCAGCACAGCGCCAAGGAACGCGTGCCGCTGGCCGACGAGCTGGCCGTCGTGCGCGACTACATCGCGCTGGAGCAGCTGCACCACGAGGAGAGGCTGCGGGTGGACTGGCGGGTCGACGCCGCCACCGCCGGTGCCAGCGTGCCGCCCATGCTGCTGCAGCTGCTGGTGGAGAACGCCATCAAGCACGGCATCGCGCGCACGCCGGGCGGCGGCGCGGTCGACATCGCCGTGGCCCGCAACGGCGACAGGCTGCGCATCCAGGTCGACAACCCCGGCCAGTGGCGCCCCGGCTCGTCGTCCGACAGCACCGGCCTGGGCCTGGCCAATCTGCGCGAACGCCTGACGCGCGCTGGCGGCGACGGCGCCGATTGCCGCATCCAGGCCGAGGGCGGGCGGGTGCGCGTCTGCGTGGAGCTGGCCGCATGAGCGCCGCGCCGGGCCGTCCCAAGCAAGCTCGCTCCCGCTTGGCGGGACAGCGCGTAGCGCGAAGGGTGCACCCGTGAAGATCTTCATCGTCGAGGACTCGCGCCTGGCCCGCCAGGAGCTGCGCACCCTGCTGGCGGCCATTCCCGACGCCGACATCGTCGGCGAGGCCGCCGAGCTGGCGCCGGCCCGCGACGCCATCGAGACCCTGCAGCCCGAGCTGCTGTTGCTGGACGTCGAGCTGCCCGGCGCCACCGGCTTCGAGCTGCTGGACCAGCTGGAGCACCTGCCCCTGGTGGTCTTCACGACGGCCTATGACCAGCACGCGCTGGCCGCTTTCGAGCGCAACGCCCTCGCCTATCTGCTCAAGCCCATCGCGCCCGAGCGGCTGGAGGCGGCCCTGGCCAAGGCCCGCCAGCAGCTGCGCCCGCGGCCGGCCCTGGCTACGCCCGTTGCGGCCGTCAAGGGCGCCGACGACATGGTCTTCCTGCGCGACGGCGAGCGCTGCTGGTTCGTGCGCCTGGGCGACATCGCCGGCTTCGAGGCCTGCGGCAACTACGCCCAGGCCTGGTTCGACGGCCAGCGGCCGCTGATCAACCGCACGCTGACCGCCCTGGAGGAGAGGCTGGATCCCCAGCTCTTCTTCCGCGCCAGCCGCAGCCATCTGATCAACCTGCGCTGGATCCAGGGCATCCAGCCCTGGAGCAACGACGGCTACCGCGTCAGCCTGCGCGACGGCCATCAGGTCGAGGTGTCGCGCCGGCAGGCCAAGCTGCTGCGCGAGAAGCTGGAGCTTTGAACATGTCCATCCATCGCATCGCCATCACGACCGGCGGCGGCGACGCCCCGGGGCTGAATGCCGTCATCTGCGCCGTCACGCGCGCGGCCGTGCAGCGCGGCTGGGCCTGCGTCGGCATCCGCGACGGCTATGACGGCCTGCTGCGGCCCGAGCGCTACCGCGACGGCGGCCTGCTGGCGCTGACCCGCGAGCGCGTCGAAGGCATCGTCGGCCTGGGCGGCACCCTGCTGGGCTCCACCAACCAGGGCGATCCCTTCGCCTTTCCGACGCCGCAGGCCGACGGCAGCGTGGTCCTGCCGGACCGCTCCCAGGACCTGCTCGACGCCCTGGCCCGCGAAGGCGTGGACGCGCTGGTGGCCGTCGGCGGCGACGGGTCGCTCGCCATCGCCCACCGGCTGGCCCAGCGCGGCCTGCGGGTGGTCGGCGTGCCCAAGACCATCGACAACGACCTCGACCGCACGGTGACCACCTTCGGTTTCGATACCGCCGTGGGCTTTGCCACCGACTGCATCGACCGACTGCACACCACGGCCGCCAGCCACCACCGCATCCTCGTCGTCGAGGTGATGGGCCGCTATGCCGGCTGGATCGCCCTGCATTCCGGCCTGGCCGGCGGCGCCCACGCCATCCTGCTGCCCGAGCTGCCCTTCGACCCGGGCAGCGTCGCCGCCACCGTGGCGCGGCGGGACGCGGCCGGCCTGGCCTATTCCATCGTCGTCGTCGCCGAGGGCGCGCGGCCGCGCGACGGCGAGCGGGCCCTGCGCGCGCCGGCCGCGGCCGGCCATGCCGAGCGCCTGGGCGGGATGGGCGAACAGGTGGCGCAGGCGCTGGCGCGGCTGACGGGCAAGGACGCGCGCTGCGTCGTACTCGGCCATCTGCTGCGCGGTGGCAGCCCGACGGCCTTCGACCGTGTGGCGTCGCTGCGCTTCGGCACGGCCGCCGTGCGCGCGCTGGCGGCCGGGCAGAGCGACGTCATGGTGGCGCTGGACGGCCACGACGTCCGCCCGGTACCGCTGGCCGAGGTGGCGGGCCGCATGAAGGCCGTGCCGCTGGACGGCGACACCCTGGCGACGGCGCGCGACCTCGGTATCTGCCTGGGCGATTGAATCTGCAGCCTGTCCTTGCCGATGTGCAGACTGTCGCGCCGCGGACGACCGGCGCTGTAGCGCTGCCGATGATGCGGACCTTCCCACCCCCACCGAGAACTCGAATGAACCGCTCCTCCTCCATCGCCGTCATCGCCGCCGCCACCGCCCTGCTGAGCGCCTGCGTTTTCGCCCCGCCCATCAACACGCCGACCGACTCCAGCGCCGTCTCCAAGATGAGCGAGCAGGCCGTCGCCACCTGCGGCGCCGGCAATGTCAAGGAAGTCAACGCCAAGAGCTTCACCTGCAAGTGAAGCCTCGATGGCTAGCGTTGCTGGGCGCGCCGGCGATGCGAGACATCGCCAGCCCTTGAGCACGCGCCGGTCAGGCCACAGGGTCCGACCTCGGCCGCGCGCTCAAGCTTTCAGGAATTCCGCCTTCGTCCCCAGCCAGCGCGACACCTGGCGCCGCGCGGCCTCGGGGTTTGCGTCCAGCAGCCGCGGCGCCAGCGCGCGCGCCGCGACGAGCAGGGGCGCGTCCTCCTGGATGTCGGCAAAGCGCAGCAGCTCGGCGCCGCTCTGGCGCGAGCCCATGAACTCGCCGGGGCCGCGGATGTCGAGGTCGCGCCGCGCGATTTCGAAGCCGTCGGTCGTCTCGGCCATGGCCTTCAGGCGCGACTTGCCGGTGTCGGACAGCGGCGGGCTGTAGATCAGCACGCAGACGCTGGCCTTGGCCCCCCGCCCGACGCGGCCGCGCAGCTGGTGCAGCTGGGCCAGGCCGAAGCGCTCGGCATGCTCGATGACCATCAGGCTGGCATTGGGCACGTCCACGCCCACCTCGATGACGGTCGTCGCCACCAGCACGCTCATGCGGCCGCTGGAGAACTCGGCCATCACCGCCGCCTTGTCGGTCGGCGACATGCGGCCGTGCAGCAGGCCGACCGCCGTGCCCGGCAGCGCTGCGGCCAGCTCCGCATGCGTCTCGGTCGCGTTGCGCAGGTCCACGGCCTCGCTCTCCTCCACCAGCGGGCAGACCCAGTAGACCTGGGCCCCGTCCGCCACCGCGCCGCGGATCTTGTCGACCACGTCGTGGCGCTTGGACTCGGTGAACACCTTGGTCACGATGGGGCTGCGGCCGGGCGGCAGCTCGTCGATGGTGGAGACGTCGAGGTCGGCGAAATACGTCATCGCCAGCGTCCGCGGGATGGGCGTGGCGCTCATCATCAGCAGATGAGGCTCCAGCGGGACCGTTGGCCCCCACGTCGCCTGCGGCTCCGGCCCCCCGAGGGGACGCGCGCCGCCTTGGGGCGGCCCGGCGGCGGCGCCGGCCTTCAGCTTGTCCCGCAGCGCCAGCCGCTGCGCCACGCCGAAACGGTGCTGCTCGTCGATGATGGCCAGGCCAAGCTTCGCGAAGCGCACCTTGTCCTCGATGACCGCGTGGGTGCCGACGATGAGCGGGGCCTCGCCCGAGGCGGCGGCGTCCAGCATCTTCTGCCGCGCCTTGCCTTTCACGCTGCCGGTGATCCAGGCCACCTGCAGGCCCAGCGGCTCCAGCCAGCCGATCAGCTTGCGGAAATGCTGCTCGGCCAGGATCTCGGTCGGCGCCATCAGCGCGCATTGCCAGCCGGCGTCGATGGCCACGGCCGCGGCGAGCGCCGCCACCACGGTCTTGCCGGAACCGACGTCGCCCTGCAGCAGGCGGTGGGTCGGCTGGGGTCTCGCCAGGTCTTGCGCGATCTCTTCGGCGACGCGCTGCTGGGCAGCGGTGAGCTGAAACGGCAGGGCCGCCAGCAGCTGCTCGTGCAGGCCGCCCGGCCGCGCACGCAGGGCCGGCGCCACCAGGGCGGCGCGCTCGCGCTGGGCCTGCAGCTGCGACAGCTGCTGGGCCAGCAACTCCTCGAACTTCAGCCGCTGCCACGCCGGATGGTGGTGCTCATGCAAGGCCTGCTGGGAGGCATCGGGCGGCGGGTGGTGCAGATAGTTCAGCGCCTCCTTGAGCGAGGGCAGGCCCGCCGGCACCACGCCGGCCGGCAGGATCTCGCGCAGGTCGGCCCGCGCCAGGCCGGAGGCGACCGCCTTGCGCAGATAGGCCTGGGGCAGCTGGGCGGAGGTGGGATAGACCGGCGTCAGCGAAGCAGCCAGCGGCGTGTCCTCGTCGACCACCTTGACGACGGGATGCACCATCTCGCGGCCGAAGAAGCCGATGCGCGCCTCGCCGCGGATGCGCAGGCGCTGGGCGGCCGACATCTGCTTCTGCTGCGACGGATAGAAATGCAGGAAGCGCAGCAGCAGCGTGCCCGTCTCGTCCTTCACCCGCACCAGCAGCTGGCGGCGGCTGCGCATCTCCACCTGGCAGTCGACGACGACGCCCTCCACCTGGGCCGGCTCGCCCTCCTGCAGGGCCGCGATGGGCGTGATGCGGGTTTCGTCCTCGTAGCGCAGCGGCAGGTGCAGGGCCAGGTCGATGTCTCGCACGAGGCCGAGCTTCTCCATCGCCTTCTGGGGCGCGGATTTGGGCTTGGCGGACGACTCGGTCATGGCCGCGATTCTGGCGGCATGGAATAGTTGGCGGCCCCCGCGTGTTCACCGTCATGTCCCCTCCACTCTTTTCGGGTTTCGACATGAACCTCCGTCTGCTGGCCTGCAGCGCCATCCTGGCCCTCACCGCCTGTGCGTCCACCCCTCCGGCGCCCGCCACCGTGACCGACGGCGCCCTGGTCGGCGCCAACGGCATGAGCCTCTACACCTTCGACCGGGACGCCGCCGGCAGCGGCAAGAGCGTCTGCAACGGCCCCTGCGCCGCCAACTGGCCGCCGCTGATGGCCGCGGCCGACGCCAAGGCCGGCGGCGACTGGAGCGTCGTCACCCGCGACGACGGCAGCCGCCAGTGGGCCTACAAGGGCAAGCCCCTCTACTTCTGGGCCAAGGATCAGAAGGCCGGCGACCGCACCGGCGACGGCTTCAACAAGGTCTGGCAGCTGGCCAAACCCTGATCGTCCCGCTGCGTGATGGCCGTCGAACAGCTGCTCGCCCATATCCCGGCCTTGCGCCGCTATGCGCGGCTGCTGACCGGCGATGCCACGCGCGCCGACGACCTGGTGCAGGACACGCTGGAGCGCGCCTGCCGCAAATGGAGCCTCTGGCGGCCCGGCACGGCGCTGCGCGCCTGGCTGCTGTCCATCATGCACAACCTGCACCTCAACCAGCTGCGGGACTGGCATCTGGACGACGGCCACGCGCTGCTGGACGACCTGCCCGAGCCGCCCGACCCGGCCGCCCCGGCCGGCGAGCGCCTGGACCTGGAGCGCGCGCTGGCGGCCCTGCCTGCAGGGCAGCGGGCCGTCATGCTGCTGGTCGCCGTCGAAGAGTACAGCTATGCCGAGGCGGCCGACATCCTCGGCCTGCCCATCGGCACCGTCATGTC
>Ga0164290_1002682_pt1 | contig 11099 bp, 9 predicted proteins | sample Micstemetagenome_FD_108782 | JGI IMG/M metagenome (GOLD analysis project Ga0164290, IMG submission 108782) | Contaminated culture microbial community from soil near Moab, Utah, USA - Microcoleus steenstrupii SON62 (Illumina Assembly) | ecosystem: Environmental > Terrestrial > Soil > Soil crust...
GTTGCTCAGTTATCAGGAACGCCACCAGTTTATACTCGTAGATGAGTTTCAGGATACCAATGGTGCACAGAGCGATTTGCTGCACATGCTCACCGATTTTTGGGAAGACCCTAACATTTTTGTAGTAGGCGATGACGACCAATCAATCTACGAATTTCAGGGGGCGCGCATCCGCAATATCCTCGATTTTTATCAGCGTTATGAGGCAACCATCAAACTGATAGTACTGCCGCAAAACTATCGTTCATCGCAATTGATATTAGACAAGGCGATGGCAACGATTGACAATAACGAACAAAGGCTCATCAAACAAATAACAGGCCTTGCACTTAATAAAAACATAGTAGCGGCAGCAGAGCGTTTTTTAAGTGGTAAGGATGCTACCCCACCCGTTGTGAGGGTATATAACAACCCTTTGCAGGAAGAAGCAGATATAGTAATGCAGATAGAAAGCCTGCAACGCGAAGGTGTTGCACTTAACAATGTAGCAGTACTCTATGCACAACACAAACAGGCAGATAATATCATCAGCCTGATGGAGCGCAAAGGCATCCCTTATACTGTAAAGAAACCTGTAAATGTATTAGAGCTACCGCTTGTTCAGCAAATCATCCACATCCTTTACTATCTTGAAGAAGAGCGCAAAGAACCATTCAGTAGCGAGGCTCGCTTGTTCGAGATAATGCATGCCCCCTACTACGAGATTGCACCTGTAGATATTGCTACGCTTTCTTTACACATCAGCCACAACAAATCGAAAGATAAAAGCCTGGGGGTATGGCGGCTCGTACTCAATAATACTCTGCTAGTGGAAAGCATGAACCTTGCCACTACCAAAAACATCACCCGCCTCGGTAGATGCCTTGATAACTGGCTGCAACAGCAGGCAAACCTACCTTTACCTTTGCTGCTTGAAAAAATCATCTACGAAAGTGGCATAATGGCACACCTGCTGAAACAGGCCGACCATGTATGGTATGTACAGGTTGTAAATACTTTCTTTGAGTTCGTTAAAGAATCGTACGACCGCGATGCCAAACTGAAAATACCCGAACTGCTACGTATGATAGAGCGTATGCTGGATGAAAACATTAGCGTACCCATACAGAAAGTAGTACAGAATGAAAATGGTGTGCGTTTTTATACCGCGCATGGTGCCAAGGGCAATGAGTTTGAGTATGTATTCCTGATTGGCTGTACCAAAAACTTTTGGGAAGGTAAAGCTACCAATACCAACCAATATAAACTACCAGAAGGCATTACCAATACACAAGACGATGCCGATAAGACATATAAAACTGAAGTTGCCCGCCGCTTGTTTTATGTGGCACTGACGCGCGCCAAAAAGCATCTGCATGTATCCTATGCCGTCAACGACAATAATGGCAAGGCATTGGAAAACTCAGTATTTGTAGATGAGATAAGCCTCCCTGAAGAACGCATCAATGAGTCTGTAACCACCGAAGCAGTAATGCAACATATACAATGGGCATTGCAACCCGTACCCGATGTACGCATCAAACTGGCAAACGGACAGTGGATAGACCACATCCTGCAGCTGTTTACCATGAGCTATACTTCACTGTCAAAATACCTTCGCTGTCCGCTTACTTTCTATTACGAGAATATTTTGCGGGTACCTTTCCTCAAGAGTGATGCATTGGCGTTTGGTAGTGCCGTACACTACGCGCTGGAGCGTATGTACAAACTGATGCGCGAAAATAACGGTACATTCCCATCTGTTGAAGAAGTGATTGCTGCTTTCAAATCTGAAATGTACCGTGAGCGAGAGTCGTTTACCGATATACAGTTTGAACGGCGCATGGAGCAAGGCACTAGCCTGCTGGATGAATACTATAAAAAATACCTGCACAGCCTGCCTACCACTGTGGAGATAGAATACAAAGTGTCGCGCTATATGTTGGATGGCGTACCCGTTACCGGTAAGATAGACCTGATAGCCATAGAAGAAGATGGCTGTAAAGTAATAGACTATAAAACAGGCGACCCCGACAGGTCATCGAGCATCTACACTTCCGCACCAAACGAAAAAGAGCCAAACGGTGGGGACTATTGGCGACAGATGCTTTTCTACAAACTCATACTCGAAAACGCACCCGATAAACAATGGGTTATTAAAGAAGGTATGTTCGACTATGTAGAGAAAGGGCGCAAGAGCAATGAATACAAGCGTATTACAATTCCGTTCATCGGACAGCAGGAAGAGGTAGTGAGGCAACAAATGAAGCAGGCCTATACAAGCATTATAAACCATGAGTTTGATAAAGGCTGTGGCAAAGAAGACTGTAACTGGTGCAATTTCGCAAAACGTTATCAACTCATCCGCCCCGAGGAAGAGGTGGAGATTGATGATGTGTAAAAAACATTTTTATGAACAAGCTGACTATAATCTTACTGCTCTTATCTGTTTCAGTTAAAGCTCAAAACTTAGACAGTTTGGGAATTGATGCTAATGCTACGCTCAACAAATACGAGGCAGCTTATTTCAGTAATAGGTTCAGCATGAAAAAAAGCGGTTTTGATTACCTCAACAAAAGAGCATTGTTTGTTACGGGCTCTTCAGCCAAATACATCGAAACAAAAAAAGAATACTTCAAGCTAGTAAAAAATCGTGCTGAAACATCTCATGTAGTACCTACGAATGTGTATATTTTAAAAGAAAAAGACAGAAATATATTGCCTGATTATGATGTTGTAATATACTACTATACCAAAGCCAAATTCAGCAGCGCTAATGTTAAGTCTATAAAACGTCAGCTTGATAAGCAAGTAAACTAACTATCAAATATCCCTCGTTTCTCAAAAGGCTGGCTGCATAGCTCTGTGGTAAATACATATTTACCCGATGGCAGCCCCTTGGTACTTACATTATAGCTTTGTGAGCCCGGTACTAATTTTCCTTTACGTATCAGTTGCCCGTCTTGCGTTGTTATCTGGTAAGTGATATGTTCAAGGGTAGTGCCTGTCAGTACGATGCGTACTTCCTGTGTCAGCTGGCTGTACATTACTACCATAACATATAGAGATTGCCATAAAACTAATATCCGACTATTAGCAGGGCATTACCAAGTAGTTATCATCTTGCTATCGAATAGTTAAGGATTTACTATTATACTCTTGGTTGAATTTGCTAATAATCAATAACATTGACTTACTTGTAATAGTTGGGCGCTCCTAAGAAAATGATATCATCTTCTTGATAGGCATATCTGTTTTTCGGATACGTAATGCTTCATGTACAGCTTGTTCAGCTACATTGGGATATTTATTCAAAAAAAATACACCTGCATTATATTTAGAAGTTATGCATCCCATTTCGAGTGTGTATAGTTGTCTTGCAACACCTAATACACCCCATTCCATTAATTGCGGGAATAACATTAATAATAATCGCTTATAGCCAATCTTACTATGTGATTTTACCCAACCTAACCAATAACTATTAATATTTTCCTTGAGTTCTTTCTGTACCTCATTTTCATTAATGTTAATAACAGGTAATTTTTCTCCATAAACACAAACACTACTCGCCTTTAGTTCATATAAGGAAAAGCATGGTAGATCGTACTCCCTATGCTTTATCATTCTACCTTCAAAAAATGATGGATACTTAGTTATGTTACCTGTAAACAATGATACATCTACATAGTACCCGTTAAGATTAGGCTTACAAAAAGCAGATTGAATTTTCAGGTGAATTTCGTTTAACAAACTTAATTGGTCATCGTCTGGCAGTTTATTACAGAATACGGTAAAGTCAATATCACTTTTGTTTGGATAAAAATCATCTAACACAACGGAACCTGTAATATATACACCTTTAATAAAGCAGGGTTTTATTTTCTTTATTTCTGCGAGATATAAATCTATCACCCTCTTAGCACTAAAATGCAATGTGTTGATATCGACCATATCTTAATAACGTAATCCTGAATAGTTTTTGTATGAAAAAAAGAAACGAGATACTGTAACAGTATCTCGTTCTTAATAACTATTGAGTAATATACCCTAGTTTTTCAATTTCAGATCCATAGCTACTCGACGGTTCTTTGCACGACCTGCAGCAGTTTTGTTGCTTGCTACAGGTTTAGTATCGCCAAAGCCATCATCCATCAACCTGTCTGCCGCTATACCTTTCGATACGAAGTACGCTTTTACAGCAGCAGCACGGTCTTTAGACAGTTGCATATTCTTTTCAGGCTTACCTGTATTATCTGTATGACCTTCAATAGTCATCAGGTAGTCAGGATAATCGTTCAGAGTCTTCACTACTTCGTTCAGCAGTTTGTGAGAAGTTTTCTTGATTGTTGCTTTACCCAAATCAAACTGGATAGCTGTTGCAGCAAATGCAAGGCGTTTCTTAACCTGTACACTTACTTCAGGACAACCGAAGTTGTTAACTGTACCTGCAACTGTAGGACATTTATCCATGTGGTCAGGCACACCATCGTTATCCGTATCAGGACAGCCTTCGTTAGCTATCGGACCTGCAGCCGTAGGACACTTGTCTACGTTATCTGCAATACCGTCACCATCTGTATCAGGGCAACCTTTGTATTGAGCCAAACCAGCTAAATCAGGACAAGCATCATCTATATCAGCTACGCCATCTTTATCACGGTCAGGGCAGCCTTGCATAGCTACATCGCCTGCTTCTGAAGGGCAACGGTCTTCTGCATCAGCCACACCATCCAAGTCAGCATCCGGACAACCTGCAGCAGTTTTAGAACCTGCTACGTCAGGACACTTATCATCTTTATCCAGTATGCCATCGCCATCTTTATCAGGGTTCGGGCAACCTTTCATTTCCCAAACACCTTTTTCATTTTTACACTTGTCTTTGCGGTTCGATACTAAGTCGCCATCGCTATCTCTTGGTTTCTTTTTGTTGAAAGGCACATACGCACCAAAGTACATATTCATACCATAACCATCGCCAAAGAAAGAAAGCATATCGTCGCTACCTAAGAAGAAGCCACCTACACGGATGCCAGCACCCGCTTTAATGCCTTTTGTCAATGTGCTGTAAGTAATTGGTAAACCAAAGCTGAATACACGTGTATCAAAACGAGGTGTCAATGTTACCTGGCTATACAACGTATTGCCATAGCGCAAACGGTCTGCGATATTTGCCATGTATGTAGCATTTACATACAAGCCACCTACTGCGTGATAATCCAAACCTACAACCAGTGCAGTAGGCAGGCCTACTTTTGTAGATGTAGCAGCTTGGCTGAAGGCAAGTCCTTTTTGATTCAGGTATTTTGTCAGTGAGTCTGCATTGTAGATTTTATCTGCAATCTCTTCACCAACAAGTCCATTACCGTTACCACTGAATTTGTATTCTTTGTTGTTTGATGTATAGTTTATGCTACCCAGTTCTGTAACAGCAGCAGAGAAACGCAAGAGGTATTGGTTTTTGCTATTGTCGCTGATGCCTGTTTTGCCATCCATATCGTACTTATAACCTTGATACTTGGGACGGAATTCATACACAACACCCAGATCAAAGCCAAAACCTTTACCGGTTCCGCCAAAGAAGTTGCCTGTTGCATCATTACCACCTTCTACAGCAACACCGCCTTGTGCATAGCTAAGGTCTGTATTAGCTACATTAAACCTTGCCTGATTATTAGGTGCAGATACGAAAGTTGCATCTATATTGCGGCTGATGAGGCTTGCATAACCGGCACCCATCAGGTAGCGGGCTGTGAAACCACCTTTTACCTGGTGTTTATTTTTCTGCCAGATAACGCCACCATAGCTAAGGCCCAGTTCAGACCACAGGTGTGCGGTAAAGTTGAATTTATCTGCTTTTACTGCTACACCCAGTTGCGGATCGAAAGATGTATCAGTAAGATTACGGTACAGGCTTTGATTCATGTTGTGAAACTGAGCCATACCGCGAAGGCGTGTAGTTAATGCTACACCATGCTTGTTGCCAATGCTGAACATAAAGCCCGGGCCGCGAACCTCTGCTGTTGGCAACAGGATGCTGAACTTGTCATTGTTGCTGAAGTTCAGTGAGTTCGACAGGTTGTCACCATCCAGTATACCACTGAATATATCACCTGCATTGAATTTTGCCAGGCTGTTGTCGGCACCTACGTTCATAGAGAACAGGTCTACTGTAAACTTGTGGCGAGAGTCTGCCAGGTTTGCCGGGTTCAGATAGATACTATTGGTTCCGCTCCAGTTGCTGGTAGCTACCCCAAAGTACCTTTGTGCGTCAGCTACTACCGGCAATGTAGCAGCCAATGCCAATGTTAGTGTAAACTTTCTCATATAGTGGTGTTTGATTCTCTTGATTATTTTAACATTCTCCTTAACACATACCATGCCAACACAAAAACATTAACAAAAAAATATATTTTATTCTTTTTTGCGCTGCAAAGCAACGAAAAACTTTCGGAACTAAGAAAGAAACAATCGTTTTATTGTTTTACCAATGCGTTAAATACTGCCTTATTAAAAATAATTATAACGCAAAAATAGAAGTAATTCTACAAAAAAGCCATACCGCATACACGGTATTTATCATGCGTGTTTATACGTTTTCAGTCTTATTTTGATTGGAAATAGAAAACTACAGTGCCATTTTAGCTACCCTGCGCTCATGCCTGCCGCCTTCAAATGCTATGCTCAGGAAGGTATCTATCATGGTAAAAGCCAACTCTTGCGATACAAACCTGGCTGGTATGCATATCACATTGGCATTGTTATGCTGGCGTGCCAGTGCAGCTATCTCTTCATTCCAGCAAAGGGCGGCACGTACATGCGGGTGTTTATTTGCAGTCATACATACACCGTTGCCGCTGCCGCATATCAAGATACCTACCGATGCTGCACCCGTGCTTACCATATCAGCTACAGGGTGTGCATAATCCGGGTAATCTGTACTATCTGCGCTATGCGTGCCTTTATCATCAACTGTCCAGCCGCTTTGTTGCAGCAGGTTTTTTACTGCTTCTTTCAGTTCGTAGCCTGCATGGTCGCAACCAAGTGCCAATGGTAATTGCTGATTGAAAACAGTTGGTAACATAGCTTTAATATTTTTGAAGTTCTTTTTTAGCACGTTCTTTATTGGCCCTGTCGCTAATGGATATACCTACTTCGTACAGCATCAGCAATGGTATAGCAACTAACCATATACTAAACCAATCGGGCGGTGTTATGATGGCTGCCAGTACAAAGATAATAAGAATGGCATACCTGCGTTTCTCGCGCATCAGCTTGGGTGTTAACAAGCCTATTTTTGATAAGAAGTATACTACAACAGGCAACTCAAACACCACACCCATACCCAGTATCAGGTCGCTCATTGTGTCGTAATAGTTCGACATGGTGATGATGTTTTTGAACGACGGACTGAGCTGGTAATTTGCAAAGAAGTTGATTGTAAATGGTGCTACTACGTAATACGCAAATAACACACCTGTAAAGAAAAGCAGCGATGTCCAAAATACAATACCACGTGCCTGTTTCAGTTCACTCGGTTTCAAAGCAGGCCTTATAAAACGCCAAAACTCCCAAAACACATACGGGAAGGCCACTACAAAACCCACCATAAAGGATGTAGAAAAGCTCAACATAAACTGCCCGGATAGCTGTGTGTTTTGAAACTCCAACTTTATCTCATCAAGACACAATGCATTGACACCTATTTTATGCCCGAAATCGCACAATACTTTGTAGGATATAAAGTCTGTATGTGCAGGGCCGAGTATTATGTTGTCCCATATCCACTCTATTTTAAAGAAAGCAGCTATAGAAGCTACCAGTATCACTGCCAGCGAGCGAATTATATGCCAGCGCAACTCTTCTATATGATCAATAAAAGACATCTCTGCATTGGCAGATTTTTGTCTTTTCTTAAAGAAGTTGTCGAGGAAACCCACAGGCTATTGATACGTTAGGGCGCAAATTTATACAAACTATGTATAGTAACTATCCCTACAGGGTATATTTAAAAAGAATGGCGGCATAATAGCCGCCATTCAATCAATATTGTATATCGTATCTATTTTTTGTACACTTTGATGGCACAAGTGTATAGTTGCAGTTTTTCTATCTGCTGCTCTGTTGCCAAACCTGATAGCTTGTTTGCTTTCGGCATTTTCAGCCCTGTTTCTTTGGGCAGCGATTGTACCAACTTAGCAACAGCTTTTGAACTAACGGCAAATGTAGTACCATTACTTTCCGATTCTTTACCTGTTATCATTGCCAACACATTGCCTTTATTGTCCAGTATTGGCGCACCGCTTTGCCCCGGTTGTGCAGCTATTTCTAACCTGTATTGAGATGAATCTCCCTGATACCCGTTTACCGCGCTGATGTAGCCCTCATTATACACTATTTCATCCTGCGGGAAGCCAAGCGAATATACTTTCGTACCCGGCATTCTTTTGCTTGATGCAAAGCTGTACGGCACCTCTCCCTTACCAAAGCGGAAGAGTTTGTTCTCAACTTTCAGTATGGCAATATCTGCCTGCTGGTCGTACCCTACCGTATATGCTTTAAAGTATTTGCCCTCGCTATTCTGTATATACACAGAGTCTGCACCTTCCGTTACGTGGTAGTTAGTTACCAAATAACCATCGTTGCTCAATGCAAAGCCCGTACCTGTATAGCGTACTTCAGCAGCAGGCCTTTGTTGTTCGTTGATGTTATTGATAAGCTGATTTTGCGAACGCTTGTATTTTTCAAGGTCGCGTTTCAGCAGGCTGTATTGCGATGCTATTTTTTTGTTGTTGTGCTGTATAGCCCAGTAGGTAGTAAGCGATGTAAGCATAGCTATGCCAGCAGCAATACCCGCCGTACGCAGGTAGAAAGCACGCAGTGTAATAGTGCGCCCAGCTTTAGGTTTAGCATCGTTAGCAGCAATATCCTGTAGCATACGGCTGAAACGTTTTTGTGCACCTGCTTTTTGCAGACCACGCAACATATTTACGCACTCTGCAAACTCATTGGCAAATGCCACATCTGCAGCCAGCATACCTTTCAGTTCGTTCTGCTCTTGGTGCGATAGTATACCTGCTACATATCGCTCCGCCTTCTCCATCATCATTTGCTCCGTCATCATAACTCAATTCACTTCTATGGTTTCACCTGTGTGTTGTAGAAAATTTTTCTCAACCGCGCCAGACATTTGTATTTCTGTGTTTTGGCATTATCGGTATTGGTATATCCAAATCCCGTTGCTATGTCCTGCATACTTTTATCTTCATGATAAAATGCTTTCAGTAGCGATTGGCAAGGTTCTCCTATCTGCTCCAATGCCGCGTTCAGTTGTGTGTAGTATAGCTCACGTTCCTTATGCGCATTCACATCGTCCTCATACGCCCAATCCTGTCTTTCATCATCGGGCAACGATACAGGGCTTTGTTGCATTTTGTTTGCTTTTTTGTACCACAGGTGTTTGCTGATGGCAAACAAATAAGTACCTATTTTACAACTCAACCTGAAAGCCTCGTCCTGCGATTTCTCGTACAGTATTACAATCGCTTCCTGATACACATCTGCCGCATCCGCATCCGTACCCCCGTTGTGCTTTATCCACTTGGTTATTGTAGGATAATGCTGTTTATAGACCTGCTCCGTAGCCGTACGCTCACCTGTTGCCAGTTGAGCTAACAATAATTCTTCTGTATGATGAACGCCTTGCACTTATTAATCCAGCTTTTGATAAAAAGTAACCCTGTTTCGGGCAGAAAACTTCGTATAAATAGTTTCGTGTTATTTACTTTATAAAGATAAACACAAGATTGTTAGGGGAATAATAATAATCTTACCTTATTTTAAACTATTGACAGTCAAGTACTTAATCATTATTTTGGATAGCATAGATACATTAACAAAAAAAATCTTTAAAAATTTTTACCTTTTGTGGGTTACCTTTTTTCGTTTGCGGTATAAATATGAAACATCTTAAAATTTTAAGTTTATGAAATTCGTTAAATTAAGCATTTTCGCTCTGACAATGGGTCTTTTCATCGCTTCTTGCGGTGGTAACACTGAATCTGAAGCTCCTGCTGAAGATACAGCTGCAATGGCTGCTCCTGCAGTAGAACCAACTCCTGCTCCTGCTGCTGATACAGCTACTGCTGCTCCTGCTGCTGATAGCGCTGCTGCAACTGCTGCTCCTGCTGCTCACTAATATTGTCAGTAGTACAATTTATAAAAGCCCCTTTTATGGGGCTTTTTTTTAGCCAATATCACCATTTAATAAGTATATATAAAACAATAGCCCTGCAAATACTTGCAGGGCTATTGTTTTATTGTCAGATAACAGGAATTAGTCGAGGACTAATTTCTGTTGTGCTTTCTGTCCGTCTGCCATTACTTCTACATAGTACACTCCCCTGCTGAGTTTAGCAACATTCACCTCTTGGGTAAAGCTGCCGCCATCGTGCTTATACACCTGCTGGTATACTTTCTGCCCCGTTACACTTGTGATGCTTAATACTACTTCTTTTGCATCTTTCGCTCCGCTGAACTGTACTCTACATACATCTTTTGCAGGGTTGGGGAATACTCCCAGATTATTGATGCTGCCTACCATACCTATACCGGCAGGGAAGCGCTTGTTGAACTGTACCATCAGGTCTTCTGTTTCGCCAGAGGTATATGGACCACACGCCTGATCCGATGGCACATTAGGCCCGATGTCATTATTCAATATAATACGCATACCAGTTGGCACCCCGGTAATAACGGTATTTGGAATAGTAATATTATCTAATACTGTGAAGCTACCTACGTTTGTAAAGCCCGTGTAAACACGCTCATAAGGTACATCATACTCTTTGTTGTTATTAAAGTCCATAAACACAGTAACCTTTGCATCTCCATGTATCGCATTACGTTGTGTATGATATACCGTCAGGTGGTAAGTACTATCCAGGTCAAGCACCATAGGCGTATTGTCTGTGTAGTCTGTTCTCTTTTCTTGTGCACTAAGGTTTAATAAGTGAGCACCACCTGTGTTCGTATTAAATGTATGGAACACAATACCGCCAATATCGCTACTGTCTTTCGGATTTGGCGAATCTTTCGGATTCCCACCTATTGCCTGACTA
>Ga0164290_1002683_pt1 | contig 11089 bp, 12 predicted proteins | sample Micstemetagenome_FD_108782 | JGI IMG/M metagenome (GOLD analysis project Ga0164290, IMG submission 108782) | Contaminated culture microbial community from soil near Moab, Utah, USA - Microcoleus steenstrupii SON62 (Illumina Assembly) | ecosystem: Environmental > Terrestrial > Soil > Soil crust...
ACCATCGCCGCCTATGCCGTCACCGGCTGGCTGATCGCGGTGGAACGGACGCGCGGCGTGCTTGTCCTGCAACTCTGGATCAACGGGGTGAACATCGCGCTGGACCTGTGGTTCGTCCTCGGCCTGGGCTGGGGCGTGCCGGGGGTGGCGCTGGCCACCCTGATCGCGGAATGGTCGGGCCTCGCCCTCGGCCTCTGGCTTTGCCGCGACGGGCTATTGCCGGTCTGGCGCGCGGCATTGGCGCGGCTGGGCGACCGCGCGGCGCTGCGGGTGATGCTGGGGGTGAACCGCGACATCATGATCCGCTCCGTCCTGCTGCAGGTCAGCTTCACCTCCTTCGTCTTTCTCGGCGCGCGGATGGGGGATGTGACGCTGGCGGCCAATCAGGTGCTGATGCAGTTCATCGGGATCATCTCCTATGCGCTGGACGGCTTTGCCTTCGCCGCCGAAACGCTGGTCGGGCAGGCGGTGGGCGCGCGCGCCCTGCCGCAGGCGCGCCGCGCGGCGGGGCTGGCGATGGGCTGGGGCATGGCGGGGGGCGTGGCGCTGGCCGTGGCCTTCGCGCTGGCAGGCCCCGCCATCATCGACCTGATGACCACCGCCCCAGATGTGCGGCTTGAGGCCCGCGCCTATCTGCCCTGGGTCGCCCTTGCCCCCCTGATCGGCGTCGTCCCCTGGATCTTCGACGGCATCTTCATCGGCGCCACCCTGACGGCCGAGATGCGCCGCACCATGATCGCCTCTGCCGCGCTCTATGCCCTGGCGCTGCTGATCCTCGTGCCGCCGTTCGGCAATCACGGCCTCTGGGCCGCGCTGATGGCCTTCTTCGCCGCCCGCGGCATCACCATGTGGCGCGCCTACCCCGCCCTTGCCGCGCGGATCGAACCTCAGGACCGCAGCAGACGGAACCCGGCCGAGGCCGCCCACCCCGCCAGCGCCGCCAGCGCCAGCGCCAAAAGGCCATAGGCCCAGGGCTGTTCCCGCGACAGGTTGAACAGCAGCCGCTCCAGCCCTTCCTTCCGCACGCCGATCACCCGGTCCTGTGCCGCGACGACCTGACCCTCGCGCGTCAGGAAGACCCGCACCCGGTATTCCCCTTCCGTCAGGTTGGACGGCAGCACCACATCGGCCCGGAACAGCGTCTGTTCCGTGAACTCCACCGCCCCCTGCAGCACGCGATAACGCCCTTCGGTCAGGCGGATGCGCTGCATCGCCTCGATGAACGCCACCATGTCGCCCGCCTCCGTCGCCGCCCCCACCGCCCGGATCACCCGGGGAAGCGAGATGCGATGCCGCAGATCCTCTGTCTCCGACAGGATGGATCGCAACGGCCCCGTCGTCGCCACGGCATAGAAAGAGGGCGCTGCATCCACATGCACCGCCTCGTTGTTCACCCAGATGCCGGCCACCCGGTCCTTCTTGCGGATGGTCACGGCCGTTGCCGGACCCTCCACCGTCACGATCACCTCCAGAGGCGTTTCCGGCGCCGGGGCGTCGCGCTTGACCGCGCCATAGATCAGGATCTCCGACCCGTCGAAATTCGCGGTGATGGACACGCGGTTCTGGCTCATGCCCACCACGATGCCCTCGCTCGCCACCCCCGGCACGGCGATGATGCCGGCAATCAGCAGGGCAAGGGCCGCCAGACGCTTCACGGCAACATTCCCGGCATGACGGAATACAGTTCCGACGGCTGGATCAGCAGGTCCAGCGCGATCTTCACCGACACCGCCAGCACCAGCAGCGCCAGCAGGATCCGCAACTGCTCGGCCTTCAGCCGGACCCCCACCGATGTGCCGATCTGCGCCCCGATCACCCCCCCGATGATCAGCAGCAGCGCCAAGAGGATATCCACCGTCTGGTTGGTGACGGCATGCATGAAGGTGGTGAAGGCGGTGACGAAGATGATCTGGAACAGCGACGTGCCCACCACCACCTTCGTGGGCATCCCCAGCAGGTAGATCATCGCGGGCACCATGACAAAGCCCCCGCCGACACCCATGATCGCCGCCAGAAACCCCACCAGCGCCCCCACCGCCAGGGGCGGCAGCACGCTGATATACAGGCCCGAGGCGCGGAACTTCATCTTCAGCGGCAGCCCATGCACCCAGGTATGCACATGCGACCGCCGCACCGGCCCGCCCTTCTGCGCCCGGAACCAGGCCCGCAGGCTTTCCTGCAGCATCATCGCCCCGATCAGGCCCAGGAACAGCACATAGGACAGCTGCACGAACAGATCGACCTGCCCCAGCCGCGTCATCCACTGGAACACCCAGATCCCCGCCGCCGATCCCGCAAACCCCCCGGCCAGCAGCACCGTTCCCATGCGGAAATCCACCGCCTTGCGCCGCAACTGCGCCAGAACGCCGGACACGGAAGAGGCCACCACCTGATTGGCCCCCGTCGCCACCGCCACCGCAGGCGGCACACCGATGAAGAACAGCAGTGGCGTGATCAGGAACCCGCCGCCCACGCCGAACATGCCCGACAGGAAACCCACGATCCCGCCCAGCCCCAGCAGAAGGAAGGCGTTGACCGATACTTCGGCGATCGGAAGGTAAAGCTGCATGGGCCCGGCCCGATGGGGAAGCGACGTCTTGCCCGAGGGTTGCGCCCCTTTGGCGGTGAAGTCAAACGCTTGCCCGCCTCATCGCAGATGGCGCAGGAAATGCCTCAGAACCCGTTCCAGTTTTGCCGCACCCAGCGGCGCCATGGCCTTGGTATGTTCATGGCTGATCTTCTCGTCCGACAGGCCCGCCGCCATGTTGGTGATGGTGGAAATCGCCGCGACCTTCAGGCCAAGGAACCGCGCAAGGATCACCTCCGGCACGGTGGACATGCCCACCGCATCGCCGCCCAATATGCGGATGGCGCGGATTTCCGCAGGCGTCTCGAAGGACGGCCCGGAATACCAGGCGTAGACGCCTTCCGGCAGGGCCACCCCCTCCGCCTCGGCACTGGCGCGCAGGGCGGCGCGCAGGGCGGGGTCATGGGCATCGCCCATCGGCACGAAACGGGCATCCGTCCGCTCGCCGATCAGCGGGTTCAGCCCGGAAAAGTTGATATGGTCCGACAGCAGCATCAGGTCGCCGGGGCGAATATCCGCCCGCAGGCTGCCCGCCGCATTGGTGGCGATCAGCGCCTCGCCCCCCAGCGCCTGCAACAGCTCCAGCGCAGGGCGCATCGCCGCCGGATTGCCCTTTTCATAATAATGCTCTCGCGCGCCAAAGACCGCGACGCGCACCCCCTCCAGATCCCCGATCACGAGGTTCGGGTTATGCCCCGACACGCCCGCATGGGGAAATCCCGGCAAGTCACCATAGGGGATCGCCACCCCCTGCACCGCCCCCGCCAGATGCCCAAGGCCAGAGCCAAGGATCAGGCCCAGCCGCACCGGCGCATCGCCCGCGCGGTCGCGCACCAGCGCAAGGCTTTCCGCCACCGACATCTCAGCGTTCCTTCACATAGGGCTCGCCCCCCGCCCGCGGCGGGATGGCCTTGCCGACGAACCCCGCCAGCACCAGCACGGTCAGCACATAGGGCAGCGCATCAAGGAAAGGCACCGGGATCTTCACCTGCACCACCGCCTGCACCACATCCGGCCGCAGCGCCAGCGCCTGGAAGAACCCGAACAGAAGGCAGGCCCACAGCGCTGCCACCGGCCGCCACTTGGCAAAGATCAGCGCGGCCAGCGCGATATAGCCCCGCCCCGCCGTCATCTCGCGCCCAAAGCCCGCCTGCAACGCCGTCGCCATATAGGCCCCCGCCAGCCCGCAAAGGATACCCGTGATCCCCACCGCAGCAAAGCGCAGCCCCTTCACCGAAATCCCCGCCGTATCCACCGCCGCCGGGTTCTCGCCCACTGCCCGCAGGCGCAGGCCGAACCGCGTGCGGAACAACACCCACCATGTCAGCGGCACGGTCAGCAGCGCGACATAGACCAGCAGCGAATGGCCCGAGATCACCTCGAAATACAGCGGCCCGATGACCGGCACCTCCTTCAGCGCCTCGGCAAAGGGCAGGGTGATCGGCTCGAACCGGGCATCGCCCTCCAGCGGCGGGGTGCGGCCGCCCTGCGCGAACAGGCGCTGCGCCACAAGCACCGTGATGCCGGACGCCACAAAGTTCAGCGCCACCCCGGAAATCAGCTGGTTCCCGCGAAAGGTGATCGACGCCACCCCATGAATCCCCGCCAGCACAAGCGAGGCCAGCATCCCCGCGAACAGGCCCGCCCAGACCGACCCCGTCAGGAAGGCGACCGAGGCCGACGCCATCGCCGCCATCAGCATCTTGCCTTCCAGCCCGATGTCGAAGATCCCCGCCCGCTCTGAATACAGCCCCGCCAGACAGGCAAACAGCAAAGGCGTCGCCAGCCGGAGCGAGGAATCGAGGATCTGCAGAAGCGTTGCGTAATCCATCACGCGGCCCCCTTCGCCATCTTGCCCGCCCGGAACAGGTTGAAGATCCAGGTCAGCAGCATCCGCACCATCATGTCCAAGGCCCCTGTGAACAGGATCACAAGGCCCTGCACCACCGTCCGCATCTCGATCGGGATCTTGGTCCACAGGCCAAGCTCCGCCCCGCCCTGGAACAGGAACCCGAACAGCAGCGCCGCCAGCACCACCCCAACCGGATGGTTCCGCCCCATCAGCGCCACCGCAATCCCGATGAAGCCCGCGCCCGATGCCGAATTGCCCAGCAGACGCTCTGCCTCGCCCATCACGTTGTTGATGGCCATCATCCCCGCCAGCCCGCCGGAAAGGATCATCGCCACCATGATGATGGCAAAGGGCGAAATCCCGGCATAGCGCGCCGCCGGCTCCGATTTCCCGAAGGCCCGGATCGCATAGCCCAGCCGCGTCCGCCACAACAACGCCCAGACCACCACCGCCATCGCCAGCGCGATGAACAGCGTCACATTGGCGGGCACCCCGCTCGTGAAGATCAGGTTCAGCCCCGGAATCTCGTTCAGCGTGGGCAGGTGCGTGGCTTCGGGGAAGTTGGCCGTCGCCGGGTCCATCTGCCCGTCCGGCCGCAGCACATCGACCAGCATGAAGATCAGGAAGGCCGCCGCGATATAGTTGAACATGATCGTGGTGATCACGATATGGCTGCCACGCTTGGCCTGCAGATAGGCCGGCACCGCCGCCCAGACCGCGCCGAACAGCGCCCCGGCACAGGTCGCCCCCAGCAGAGCCAGCGTCCAATGCGGCCAGGGCAGGAACAGGCAGCACAGCGCCACGCCCAGCCCTCCCAACTGCGCCTGCCCCTCGCCGCCGATGTTGAACAGGCTTGCGTGGAAGGCCACCGTCACGGCCAGCCCGGTGAAGATGAAGCTCGTGGCATAGTACAGCGTATAGCCCCAGCCATAGGCATTCATCACCGACCCCTGCACCATCACGGACAGCGCCTCCCACGGGTCCTGCCCGATGGCGAGGATGACCAGCGCGGCGATGATGGCGGCCAGAACCAGCGACACGATCGGAACAAGGGCCACATCGGCCCAGCGCGGCAAGCGTTCCATCAGGCGGCCTCCCCTTTTCCGGTCATCCCGGCCATCAACAGGCCCAATTCCCGCTCATCCGTCGTTTCCGGGTCGCGGAAACCCATGATCCTGCCGTCGAACATCACCGCGATACGGTCCGAAAGGCTGCGGATCTCGTCCAGTTCCACGCTGACCAGAAGGATCGCCTTGCCCTGATCGCGCAGGGCCACGATCTGCTTGTGGATGAATTCGATCGCCCCGATATCCACCCCCCGCGTGGGCTGGCCCACCAGCAGCAGGTCTGGATTCCGCTCGATCTCGCGCGCCACCACGATCTTCTGCTGGTTCCCGCCCGAAAAATTCTTGGCCGCCAGCGTCGGGATCGGCGGGCGCACGTCAAAGGTGGCCATCTTCCGCTCCGTATCCGCCCGCAGCGCGTCATTGTCCATGAACAGCGCGTTCTTCTGATATTCCGGCGCGTCGTGATAGCCGAAGGCCACATTCTCCCAGGCCGTGAAATCCATGATCAGGCCCAGCGCCTGCCGGTCCTCCGGCACATGGGCGATGCCCGCCGCGCGCCGCGACCGCCCATCCGCGCCCTTGCCCGACAAGGGCAGCTCCGCCCCGTTCAGCACCACCTTGCCCGTGGCCCGCGCAATCCCGCCCAGCGCCTCCAGCAATTCCGACTGCCCGTTCCCCGCCACCCCGGCAATTCCCAGGATCTCGCCTGCCCGGATCTCGAAGCTCACGCCCTTCAGGCGTTCCACCCCATGCTCATCCACCACGCGCAGGTTTTCGACCGTCAACACCGTCTTGCCCGGCAGGGCGGGTTTCTTCTCGACCTCCAGCAGGACCTTGCGCCCCACCATCAGCTCGGCCAGCTCCTCGGGGCTGGTCTCGGCGGTCTTGACCGTGCCCACCATCGTGCCGCGCCGCATGACGCTGACATTGTCCGTCGTCTCCATGATCTCGCGCAGCTTGTGGGTGATCAGGATGATCGTCTTGCCCTGATCGCGCAGCCCCTTCAGGATGCGGAACAGGTGGTCCGCCTCGGCGGGCGTTAGCACGCCGGTCGGTTCGTCCAGGATCAGGATATCGGCCTGCCGATACAGCGCCTTCAGGATCTCCACCCGCTGCTGATGGCCGACCGACAGGTCCTCGATCACGGCATCCGGGTCCACGTCCAGCTCATATTCCCGGCTCAGATCCGTCAGCACCTTGCGCGCCTTGGACAGCGATCCCGCCAGCAGCGCGCCCTCTTCCGCGCCCAGAACCACGTTCTCCAGCACGGTGAAATTCTGCACCAGCTTGAAATGCTGGAACACCATCCCGATGCCGGCGCGGATGGCGCTCTGGCTGTCGGGGATGGCGGTCAGGTTGCCATTGATGAAGATCTCGCCGCTATCGGCGCGGTAGAACCCGTAAAGGATGGACATGAGCGTGGATTTCCCCGCCCCGTTCTCGCCGATGATCCCGTGGATCGTGCCCTTGGGCACGGCGATATGGATGTCCTTGTTGGCCTGCACCGGACCGAAGGCCTTGGAAATGCCCTTCAGTTCGATGGCGTAACGCGCATCCGCCATATGGTTCCCCCTGTTCCGTGCCCCGTCTTGTCGCGGGTTCGGCCAAGACCGATCAAATATGCCGCGCCAAGGGCTTGGCGCGGCATGATGTCAAAGGACCGTCCGGCGATCAGAACGTCGCTGCGGGGCAGGTGTTGTCGGACATGTAGTCATGCACGACCAGCTCGCCCGACTTGATCTTGGCGGCGGCTTCGTCCACCGCGGCCTGCATTTCCGGCGTCACGAGCGGTGCGTTGTTTTCATCCATCGCATAGCCCACGCCGTCATTGGCCAGGCTCATGACGTTGATGCCGGGGGTCAGCGCATCGCCTTCCTTGAACGCTTCATAAACGGCGTTGTCCACGCGCTTGAGCATCGAGGTCAGCACCTTGCCCGGATGCAGGTAGTTCTGGTTGCTGTCCACGCCGATCGACAGAATGCCTTCGTCGGCAGCGGCCTGCAGCACGCCCACGCCCGTGCCGCCCGCTGCGGCATAGATCACATCCGCGCCTTGTGCCTTCTGGCCCTTGGCCAGTTCGGCGCCCTTCACCGGGTCGTTCCAGGCCGCAGGCGTCGTGCCGGTCATGTTCAGCACCACGGTCGCATCGGGGTTCGCGGCCTTCACGCCCTGTGCATAGCCGCAGCCGAAACGGCGGATCAGCGGAATGTCCATCCCGCCGATAAAGCCGACGGTGCCGGTCTTCGACGCCAGACCCGCCATCATGCCGACGAGGTAGGACCCCTCATGTTCGGTGAAGACGACCGATTTCACGTTCGGCGCATCCACAACCATGTCGATGATGGCGAACTTGGTGTCCGGGAAATCCGCCGCCACCTTGCCCAGCGCATCGCCAAAGGCAAAGCCCGTCATCACGATGGGGTTGGAGCCCGCCTCGGCCAGACGGCGCAGCGCCTGTTCGCGCTGGGCCTCGTCCTGCATCTCCAGTTCCTTGTAGGTGCCGCCGCTTTCCTTGGCCCAACGCTCGGCGCCGTTGAAGGCGGCTTCGTTGAAGGATTTGTCGAACTTGCCGCCAAGGTCGAAAAGGATTGCCGGCTCTGCGGCGGCAACGCCCGCAGTCAGCGCGAGCGTGGCAGCAGCGCCGAGGAAATGCTTCATGAGGGTCATACTGGTCTCCCGGTTGTCGTTATGGTTGATCCCTGTCGTCCCCACCCTTTCCCGGCAGGTGACGCTTGCCTCAGTTTAGGGCGGATTCCGGCGAGACGGTCAACACCTCATTGTGAGCCGGACCCCTTGGATTTGACCCGTTGATCAAAAAATCAGCGACCCGCGCAGGGCGGCATGGTCACGATATCGCGCGATGCATCAGGACTGCCGCGATCCTGCCACCGCCCGGCGTCGCGTAATAGTCGCGCCGCCGCCCGGATTCGGCGAATCCTGCCGCAGCGTAAAGCGCTTGCGCGCCCGGATTGTCCGCCGCGACCTCCAGAAAGGCGGTCTCCGCCCCCCGCAGCCGGGCCTGGTACAGGAACCGCGCCACCAGCTTGCGCCCCAGCCCCAGCCGCCGCGATTCCGGAGCCACGGCCAGCGTCAGCAACTCCGCCTCCCCCGCCACGGCCCGGCCCAGCAGGAATCCCGCATCCCCCTCGGTCAGCAGGAAGGCCAGCGGATCGCCCAGAAACCCGGCGAAATCCGCAGCACTCCAGGGCGGCGGCGTGGTGAAGCAACGGGCATGCAGCGCGGCCAGCTCGGGCGGGGTCATGGCGGGCCTCAGGGCAGGATGACGGGCGGCGGATCGGCGGGCGGTGCCGCATCCGCGCCGCGCAGATAGAACGGGGCCGGGCGCGGTTGCGCCATCCCCACCCGCCGCGCCGCGATCACCGCAATCGCATGATGCAGCGGCAGGGCAGGGGGCAGCGCCGCCGGTCCCGCCGCACTTCCCGTCACCGCGCCTTCGGGCGCAACCGGGGCCGACAGCACCGCCGCCTCCGCCCCGCCCACCGTGAACCGCTGCACATAGACCTCGCCGCGCTTGGCATCCTCCACCACGGTCAGCGGCCGGGGCAGCCCTTCCGCCAGCGCCTCCAGTCGCGTCACGCCGATGGCCGGCACCCCCAGCGACAGCGCCAATCCCCGCGCCGCTGCCACGGCGATCCGGATGCCGGTGAAATTTCCCGGCCCCGTCCCCACCGCGACCGCATCCAGATCGGCCCAGCCCAGCCCGCCCCGCGCCAGCACCTCTTCGCACAGCGGCAGCAGCCGTTCTGCCTGCCCCTTGTCCATCGGCTCCCAGGCCTCGGCCACCACCCGCCCGCCCGACAGCAAAGCGGCCGCGCAATGCGCGGCCGATGTGTCAAAGGCCAGAAGGCAGGGATCAGGCCGCAACGGGCCGGACCTCCAGCACCTCGGGAATGTAATGCCGCAGCAGGTTCTCGATCCCCATCTTCAGCGTCAGGGTGCTGGACGGGCAGCCCGCGCAGGCCCCCTGCATGTGCAGATAGACGACCCCCCGGTCAAAGCCGTGGAAGGTGATATCGCCGCCATCCTGCGCCACCGCAGGACGCACGCGCGTATCCAGCAGTTCCTTGATCTGGCGCACGATGTCACCATCCTCGCCCGTATGTTCCCGGTGACCGCCCGCCGCGCCCTCGCCCTCGATCACGGCGGCACCCGACTGGTAATGCTCCATGATCGCGCCCAGGATCGCGGGCTTGATATGATCCCATTCCGCGCCCTCGGCCTTGGTCACGGTGACGAAATCGGTGCCGAAGAACACGCCCGCCACGCCGCCCGTCGCAAAGATGCGCCGCGCCAGCGGCGATTTCGCCGCCGCCTCGGCATTCGGGAAATCAGCTGTGCCCAGCTCCAACACGGTCTGCCCCGGCAGGAATTTCAGCGTGGCAGGGTTCGGCGTGGATTCGGTCTGGATGAACATTTCGCCACCTCCGGGGGGCTTGTCCGACTATTCCCCTCGGATATGCGCCCTCGCCCCGGCCCTGTCAAGTTTGGAACGGTTCTAAGCCGCTAGGGCGTCCAGTATTCATACATCTGCGCCAGCGCCGCCCGGCAGCGCAGCGGGTCCACCGCCCGCTGCATCAACTCCCGCAGCCGCGCCGGAAGACGAAGGGAATAGGGGGTCGAACGGCGCATGGCGATGCTCCTTTCACGTCCCCCCGAAATAAAGCCTGCCACGCAATCCGCCGCCTGTCACCGATTCTCGCTGCAGCGCAGCATCAGGTGATGCTCTCCAGCCGTTCCTTCGACATGTCGCCCGGCACGATGGTGATCGGGATGGGCAGGTTCCCCGAATTCCGGCTCATCTGCGTGACCAAAGGCCCCGGTCCCGATTTCTCGGTCCCCGCACCAAGGACCAGAACCCCGATCTCCGGGTCATCCTTCACCTGCGCCAGAATCTCCACCACCGGATCGCCCTCGCGGATCACCAGCTCCGGGTTGATCCCCTGCCGGTCGCGCATCCATTTCGCAAAGACCTCGAAATGCGCCTCGATCCGCTCCCGCGCTTCGGCGCGCATCAGGTCGGCCACGCCCATCCAGTGCTGGTATTCCTCGGGCGGGATGATCGACAGGATCGTGACCCCGCCCCCGGTATGGGCCGCCCGCAAGGCGGCAAAGCGCATCGCGTTCAGGCATTCGCGCGTGTCGTCCAGAACGACAAGGAACTTCCGCATGTCTTACTCCCAAGCCGCGCCGATCATGCCGGGGCGGCACGGGCGGCGCAACAGGGATTGCGCGGCTCAGGCGGGCAGCGCCTTGATCCAGTCGATGAAGGCCGCCGCATCGGTATTCGCGCCATGCCCCTCGTCCCAGTAGAAGCGGGTATCCACCGCATCCCCCAGCCCGCGCAGACGCGCCTCCAGATTGCCCACCACGGTCAACGAAGTGTCGCTGTCCTTCGCCCCCACCCGCAGCCACCAATGCCGCGCCCGGCCCGCATGGCCCTCCGCCAGCCAAGGCATCGGGTTCATCAGGCGCAGCTTGGCCGGAACATCCGCCTCCAGCACCGCCGCCGCATCCCCGCTTGCCCGCCGCAGCGACCATTCCGTGAAATGCCGCGCCCCGACC